>PPYF01171706.1_pt1 | contig 67077 bp, 54 predicted proteins | sample 1559871 | NCBI WGS metagenome assembly PPYF01 (sample SAMN08240021, study PRJNA423297) | Human gut metagenome, whole genome shotgun sequencing project. | reverse complement strand
ATGGCTGCATGGATCAATTTTTAGATTCATGGCACAGTTATCGCTTCAGATACTGTTCCGTGAATAATTTAGGATAAATAAACAAAATCTTGTTTTTATTACACAAAATCTTGTTTTTAATTGCCTGTACTTGTTTTATTATATGTTTTTTCATAAAATAAACATACATTAAAATATGAAGACGGGTGATCTCTATGTTCCAGAAATTTTGTAATACAATAAAAAACGCATCCCTTGCTAAAAAAATACTTTATATTCTTTCCCTGGCTATTTTTTTTCTTGCCATTTCTATTTTGGTCGGATTTTTAATTATTACACGTTCAAGCAATCAGATATTATATCAAACCTCTGCACAGCTTTTATCTTACTCCACGAAAAACATCTCAAACCATTTGTCTTCTGCAAAAGACATGGCCGATTTCATTATGTCAGATGCAACTATCCAGCGCGAACTGGGACGTATCAAAGATGAAAGCAGTAATCAGACCCCTACAGATTCTTACTCTAATATCCACGCAACATTAGATACATATCATCAACGATACAAATCAAATTATGTGGACAATATACAAATTGTAACACCCAATTTTACAGTTACTTCTTACAGCATGGATTCCCATATCGTTCCTTCTTCTATGCTGCAGGATTTGATCACAGAAGCCAAACTTAAGGATGGACGCAGTTTATGGATCACCAGATATGCTGATCCATATGGTATTTTTCTTGTAAAGTCCATCCGCCGTATTGAACATCTAAAACTGGATGAACTCGGTGTTCTTCTTATCAATATCAATCTAAATAAAATGATGGAAGATATATCTGCATCTGAAGACAAATCAAATGCGGTGTCTTATCTTTTAAACAATGGGGAACAACAATTATACAATCCGAAAAATGGAATAGAACTTACTACTGACGAATTAGATCAACTTCCGGAAGATTCTTATAATATTCAAACAATTGACAACAAACAATTTTTTATTGTCCCTGCAACAATTCCTGAGACAGGATGGACTTGTTATTGTTTGGCTCCCTATGAGAATATGTACAACGACATACTGGCTTTTCAACGACTTTTTTTCGTAATCCTTTTATGTAGTTTACTTTTATGTATCATTCTCACAAAAATGCTGATAAAACCTATACTTGCACATTTTAATGTACTGATAAACAAAATAAAGAAATTCGGAAATGAGGATTTTGAAATTATGAAAATTCCATACTCTTACGAAGATCGTCACGATGAAATCGGAATGCTGCATCAGCAATTTGACTCCATGGCTTTGAAGATCCAGACTCTTATCCGTGAAAATTACGAAACAAACCTTGTTGCCAAGGATGCACAGCTAAAAGCACTGGAAATGCAGATTAATCCACACTTTTTATATAATACACTTCAGTCCATCAACTGGCGTGCCAAAATGCTGAAGGATACGGAAATTTCCTCTATGACAGAAGCCCTTGGCAAGCTTTTACGGATTACTCTGAGTAATAAAAACAAAGATTCCTCTCTCAGACAGGAATTGGAGCTCGTTCAATATTATATGACCATACAGAAAATTCGTTATGATGGACGCCTTACCTACGAAACAGATGTCCCGGAGGATCTGCTGGAAACTTATCTGCCCAAATTTACTCTGCAGCCATTAGTAGAAAATGCGATTCATTATACTCTGGAAGAAGACAGCGATAATTGTCTGATACGAATTTGTGCAAAATGCAGGGATTCCTGTCTGACGATCAGGGTTGCAAATACTGATTCACAATTTGAAACAAATTTACTAAACAAACTTTTATCTGGAGAAATACTTCCTCACGGATTTGGAATCGGTATTTTAAATGTCTGGAAACGCTTATCCCTGACATTTGATAAAAACTACACTCTGGATTTTTACAACGAAAATGAATTTGCTATTGCCTGTATCTCTATTCCTGCTAACAGAAAGGATGACTGACCATGATTCGATTGTTAATTGCTGATGATGAAAAAATTATACGTGAGACACTGTCTACTATCATTGACTGGAAAAATCTGGGAGTAGAAGTTGTAGCTGTCTGCAAAGATGGGCTGGAAGCCTATGATGCGATCATAGATGAATACCCGGACATCGTTCTGACTGATATCCGAATGCCAAAATTATCCGGTCTTGAATTGATCCATAAAATCACAGAAAACCATGACAATATCCATTTTATCATTCTTTCTGGTTATGATGAATTTTCATATGCCAAAGAAGCCATGCTTTATGGAATCAAACATTATATTTTAAAGCCTTGTAATGAGATTGAAATCATTAACGCTGTTCAAGATTTGATACAAGAATACTATACGGAACAGACACTTTCTGAAAAAGCAGACGTTTTGGAACTACAGGGAAATGTCATGCATCACATTTTCTTGCAGGCATTGTCTTCCCCGAAAAATCTTGCAACGCTTTCTAAAATTTATGAAAACTTTTTGGATTTTTCAACAACATCTTATCACCTTTGCTACATATATTTTATAGAAGAGAAGCTTGTATCCACTTGTATTGATTTCATCGGAACCTTCATAAAAACAAATAAACCAGGTTATCTATTTACCTATATTTACGTGAAAAACACCTTGATTTTCTTTACAGAAAATCAAGATAATAACTTTGCTTTTATAGATACATTGCTCCAGACCACTTGTAAAGAGATTTCTCCTGATCTGTGTTCTTATCATCGAGAAAACTGCATTAATCTTTACAGTCTGATGGACATTCTTGTAAAAAAGACTAAACGATTTGAAATAATCACATTATATACCAGCAAACAAAAAACTCCTGTTTGCAATTATGCATCCCTATTTGAACAGACAACCTCGCTGGCTGACAAACTGATAATCTCATCTTCTAAACAGGATTACGATGAAATTTTAAGAGAGCTTTTGGCATTGATCGCTTCTGTTAGAAATACAGACCTACTGCATGCACTCGCCAACAATGTACTGATGAAGTTCCTGCATAATACATCCTGTACAAGTTCTGAGATTTCAAATTTCATCTTATTTATAAACAGCATCCATTCAGGAGATGAAATCTGTGAATTTTTAGATCATACATTAACTTCATTGTTCACGCCTTCCTCCGGAATTTCCGAAAAATACAAACCTTTTATTCAGGAAATTCTTGATTACACTCATGATCACATCAACGATCCAAATCTAACACTGAAATGGATTGTAGAAAATCAGCTTTTTATGAATGTAGCCTATGTAAGCAGACAATTTGTTTTGCAAACCGGTACCAAGTTTTCTGCTTATTTAAATACTCTTCGGATAGAAAAAGCAAAGCAATTATTAATCAATTGTGACTGCGAAAAAATTTACACAGTTGCAGAGCAAGTTGGCTGTGGAAATAATCCACAATATTTCAGCCATCTTTTCAAAAAATATACAAAAATGACTCCAAAAGAATATATTCAAAAGGTCTCTAAAAAGGAATCTTGATAAGAATACGCAGAAATGAGGTTTGATATCTATGAATTTTTTTAATGTTGATGGGAAATTTGCACACTTTATGACTAGGCTCTTTGACCTAGCTGTTTTAAATTTTCTTTTTCTTTTCACATCCATTCCACTCCTTACTATTGGAAGCAGTTATAGTGCGCTATATGGGGTTACACTCAAAATGTCCAAAAATTGTGATTCCTATATTTGTAAAAGCTATTTCAAATACTGGAAAGCCCATTTTAATCGTGCTACCTTATTGTGGTTATTACTTGTCTTTTTCGGTGCTTTTATTGTCCTGGATCGTTTTTTGATCAATTACATGAACAATAGCTTCCAATATTTAAACATATGTTTCAGTACATTACTGTTGCTCTGGACTATGACAGTTTCATATGTCTTTCCGCTTCTCGCTCATTTCAACAACGATGTGAAACAAACGCTTCGAAATGCACTTTTTATGTCTATCCGACATCTGCCATGGACGCTTCTGATTCTTATAATCAATATTGTACCGGCTATTTCTATTGTAATTTTACCGCCACTCCCAAGCACACTTACGATATTATTCATGATGACCATTGGGTTCTCAACTCTTGCACTCCTGAATTCTTATATTTTTAAAAAGCGGATTTTTCCTGTCTATGATATTCCATCCATTAAATCTGAACACTTTTAAAAAAACGACAGTGGCACATAAAAAAGCCACTGTCACCTTAAATTTTTTCACATTCTTTCAAGATCCTATTTCATACAAATCTCATTGATACGACTTAATTCTTCTTCTGAAAAGGAGAATTCCTCAAACACAGAAATATTTTCCAAAATCTGTGAAGGTTTTGAGGCACCAATCAACACAGAACATACCTCATCATCCTTCAGCACCCAGGATAACGCCATCTGAGCAAGTGTCTGTCCTCTCTCTTTTGCAATCCGATCCAGCGCTGCAATCTGTCTGAGTCTTTTTTCCGTGATATCACTTTCCTTCAAAAATCGGTGATCTCTAGCAATTCTGCTGTCCTGCGGAATTCCATTTAAATACTTATCCGTAAGCATTCCCTGTGCAAGCGGACTAAATGCAATAATTCCGATACCGTTCTCTTTACAAAATGATTTTACACCATCTTCTTCAATCGTTCTGTCAAAAATGGAATATCTCCTCTGATTTACCACAAACGGACAATGCAATTCTTTCAAAATCTCTGCTGCTTTCTGTGTATATTCTTTGTCGTAGTTCGATACACCTGCATACAATGCTTTTCCTGATCTTACAATATCTGCCAATGCCTGCATTGTTTCTTCCAGAGGTGTTTCTTTATCCATTCTATGATGATAAAAAATATCCACATAATCTAATTTCATTCTTTTCAAACTTTGATCAATGCTTGCCATTAGGTACTTTCGGCTACCACCATCACCATAAGGTCCTTCCCACATATCGTACCCTGCTTTTGTCGTGATGACCATTTCATCCCGATAATGCTGAAAGCACTCCTCCAGAATATTTCCAAAATTTATTTCTGCACTTCCATATATCGGTCCATAATTATTTGCCAGGTCAAACTGTGTAATTCCATGGTCAAATGCCGTTTTACACATTGCCTTCATGTTATCATATGAATCTTTGGAACCAAAATTATGCCAGAGTCCCAGGGATACTACCGGAAATTTCAATCCACTTCTTCCGACTTTATTATATTGCATTTTTTCATATCTCGCTGCATCAGCTGTGTACACTAATGATTTTTCATTTCTTAGCTGTCCCATGCTCTCTCAACCACCTATCCTGAAAATAATGATACTACTCCATCCACAACCTTCTCATATACGCAATGTCCTTCTGCGCCGTCTCAGGATTCATCTCTTCCCTGACAACAACGATACCTGGTTTATGCTGCTTCATCCATTTTACGATCTCTCCATAGCGTATCACGCCTTCCCCCAGACAGACCGGACAATATTCTTTATTCGGACCCTCCACAAAATCTTTCATATGGATTGCCTCGACCTTATCTCCCAGTACACACAGCCACTCTTTCCAGTAAACATCCTGATCGATCTCCGGAAATTCCAGTACATTTGCCGGATCAAAAATCATTTTCAGATGACTGCTGTCCACTTTTTCAAATACTTTAACCGTCGTCTCCAGATCTTCCAGCGGATGCCAGTATACTGGTTCGATTGCCATATCCACATCAAGACGTTCTGCCTCCTCTGCCAGACGGGCAATGCTGTCCATCATATATGGATGCCAGATTTTCTTTTCTTCACGGCTTAAGCGCGGATACGCAGTTTCTGTTCCTACAATGGATGCACCCAATATCTGGTTGAATTTTAAACACTTTTTAAATGTATCTACGGCATTTTTCCGCACGTCATCATCCGGATTTGCAAGATCCATATAGCATCCCAGAATCTGAATTTTAATGTTTTCTTCCTCAAACTTTCTTCGGATCTGTTCCACCAGCTGCGGTGTTACCTCGTCATAAGAATTGATCTCCGAAAATGCTTTTGGCAGCACAAGCTGTGCTGCCTCAATACTCTCGGATCTCAATAGTTTTGCCAGATGATCCACCGGCTGTTTTCCATAGTCGTGTGTTCTCGCTGCTACTAACATATTGATCTCCTCTTGATTATTTATATTTCAATTTCTTATGGCTGTTTTCCAATGTATGCCAGGATTCCACCATCTACATACAGAATGTGTCCATTTACAAAATCAGATGCATCGGATGCAAGGAATACCGCCGGTCCCTGAAGGTCTTCCGGTGTTCCCCATCTTGCAGCAGGTGTCTTGGAAATAATGAATTGATCAAATGGGTGTCTGCTTCCGTCTGCCTGCACTTCACGCAGTGGTGCTGTCTGCGGTGTTGCAATGTATCCAGGTCCGATACCGTTACACTGGATGTTGTACTCACCGTACTCAGAGCAAATGTTCTTTGTGAGCATTTTCAGTCCGCCTTTTGCTGCTGCGTATGCAGATACTGTCTCACGTCCAAGTTCACTCATCATAGAGCAGATGTTGATGATCTTTCCGTGTCCTTTTTCTTTCATTCCCGGAATCACTGCTTTGGAAACAATAAATGGTGCGTTTAAGTCTACATCGATTACTTTTCTGAACTCGTCTGTTTCCATTTCAAGCATCGGTTTTCTCATGATGATTCCGGCATTGTTTACCAGGATATCAATAATTCCAACTTCTTCGTTGATTTTTGCAACCATTGCTTTTACCTGTGCTTCATCTGTTACGTCACATACATATCCGTGAGCTTCGATTCCAGCTTCTTTGTATGCTGCAATTCCTAAATCAACTTTCTCCTGTGTGATGTCGTTAAAGCAGATTGTTGCACCTGCCTCTGCATATGCAGAAGCGATCCCGAATCCGATTCCGTAAGAAGCACCTGTTACCAGTGCGATTTTACCTTCCAGTGAAAAATTTACCATAACTGTTTCTCCTTCTCTTCTATCAATTATCTCAGGTCTTTGTTTGCAATTGTATCCATATCGCCGTAATCCTGATTTTCTCCGCACATTCCCCAGATGAATGTATACGCTTTGGATCCACATCCGGAGTGGATAGACCAGCTTGGAGAGATCACTGCTTCTTCATTGTGCATGATGATATGTCTTGTCTCCTGTGGTTCTCCCATGTAGTGCATTACGAATGAATCATCATCCATGTCAAAGTACAGATATACTTCCATACGTCTGTCATGTGTATGAGATGGCATTGTATTCCATACGCTTCCCGGAAGAAGTTTTGTCAGTCCCATTGCCAGCTGACAGCTTTCTACCTGTCCTGTTACGATATATTTATTGATGATTCTGTGGTTGGAATCTTCCAGTGTTCCAAGTTCTACTTTGTTCTCATCTTTTACGATCACAACGCCTTCTTCAGCTTCTCCCTCAAGCTTGATATGTACTGTCGGGTAAGATACGTGTGCCGGTGCACTGTTCATATAGAATTTTGCCGGGCAGGAAGCATCTTTGCTTTCAAATGAAATGTCTTTTGCTCCTCTTCCAACATACATTCCGTCTCTTGCATTTACTTCATAAACACGTCCATCGATTGTGATGATTCCATCTCCACCGATATTGATGATTCCAAGTTCTCTTCTCTGAAGGAAGTACTCTGCACGAAGCTCATCCCCTGCTGTCAGAACCAGTTTTTCATTGACTGGAACTGCTGCTCCTGTAATAATACGGTCAATGTGGCTGTATACCAGATTGATCTTGTCTGCCTGGAATAAATCCTGGATCAGAAATTCCTCTCTTAATCTGTCTGTTGTGTAGTGTTTCACATCTCTTGGTGATGCTGCTGTTCTTACTTCCATGATAATCCTCCTGTTTTTTGATTTCCCTTATTTTGACTGACTGATCAGTGTCATTTCTTGCACTTAGTATAGCATTCATTATTCCCCTATTTCTTGTGTTTTCTTGCTGTAAATATTGAAAATTTTGAACTTCTGAACTATAATATGAGCAAAACAGGACGATTTTGAACAAACGAAAGGAGCGATTCTTCATGAAAGAATGTATATCCTGCAAAGAATCCATGCGGCAGTGCATGGATACACACACATTTGCTTTTGCGCACTTATATAATGATGAGAAAGCGATGGATATGCATATCCATGACTGCTATGAAATCTACTACTCGATTTCCGGCGGAAAACAGTTTCTGATCGATAACTATTTTTATGATATCAGTGATGGAGACATTTTTCTGATCAACCAGTTTGAGAGTCATTATCTGACACAGATTGATCAGCAGAAACATGAACGGATCATTCTGTCCATTGATCCGGAGTATTTAAAACAAATTTCTACAGAGAAGACGGATCTGAATCACTGTTTTCAGTTCCGCGGGACCGATATGCCGCATCAGCTCCATCTCTCCGCAGAAGAACAGACCCGGTTTATCTATTTCATTCATAAACTGCGCTCCAATTCCGGATTCGGAGAAGACGTCCTGGATCGTGCCACATTTCTGGAACTGATGGTATTTCTCAACAATGCATTTGATAAACGGTGCCGCTCTTCCGCAGAAGAGGAACCAAAAACCCCCGGCTATCATGCCCAGGTAGATGAGATTCTTTCTTATATTAATACCCACATCAGTGAAAATCTGACACTGGAAGAACTCTCTGCCCATTTCTTTTTGAGCAGCTCCTACCTGTGCCGCATTTTCAAAGCCACTACCGGGACGACCATCAACAAATACATTACCGCAAAGCGCATTACGATCTCCAAGTCTCTGCTCAGTCAGGGGTACTCCGTCAATGAAGCCTGTGAAGCGTGCGGGTTTAACGATTACAGCAACTACCTGAAGGCTTTTACCAAGGCCGTGGGGATTTCTCCGAAAAAATATGCGCAGTTTAATTCATAGTAACCAGATACAAGAAAGCCTGCATATAGAAAGCACTTCTCTGCGCTTTCTATATGCAGGCTTTTCTATTCATTTTTTATTTTATACATTTCTTTTAAATGCTGCCAGATTCTTTCTGTTTTCCTTTTTTTCTATATGCTTTAACAGCAGAAACTTCCCAGATTCCAAGAAGTACTACAATGCCCGCATCCACTGCCCATAAAATGCTCACCCAGGTCGGTGTTCCTGTCTGGATATCCATTGCATTTGAATTTGCAAGTGTATACAAAAGATGATGCGCTGCTGTCCGAAGTGCAATCACCGTACCTGCCGAAGTAGTATCTTCCCAGTATTCTGTACCAGTTGTATATCCCATCGGCATCATCTGATCCGTACCTGCTCTGAGCGCTTCGTTCCGATCCTGATAATACTCACTTGCCGTATCCAGAGAATCCGTTATCGCAGTACCTTCGAATCCCCACTCCCCTCTTAATACATTCGTCATCAGCTCCGGATTTGCTCCTGCCCATTTACTTCCGATTCCGTTCTTGGAGTTCATAACTCCATTGGATCCACCTTCTTTTACTGCCATCTCAAATGGTTTCAGATAGATCTCGCGGATTGCCTGTTCGTTGGACCAGGTACAGATTCCTTTCGCACGGTCTGTCTCTGAATCATTCAGTGCAAAATGCTTGATATAAGTAATGATTCCATGTTCACGGACTGCTGCAATCTCATTTGCCGCAATGATTCCGGATAAAACACCGTCCTCTGAGTAATACTCAAAGTTTCTTCCTGAAAATGCGGTTCTATGGATATCCATACCAGATCCAAACCATCCGGTGAATCCGTAATCACTTAATTCCTGCCCAATTCTGTCACCAAATTCGCTGGCAAGTTCTTTGTTCCATGTCGCTGTCATCAGAATCGGTGCCGGAAAGGCTGTACCTGATTTTCCGGTGAAGAAGCTGTTGACGGATGTCGGTCCATCAGTGTCAAAAATATACGGAAGATTAATGCTTTCTGTTGCAAGAACATGATACGTTCCATTTCCCGCCATATCCATCAGCTCATCCAGTGTCATCTGATCAAGTAACTGATCCCATTTTTCATCATCGTAGGCCAGTCCGGTCATGTCCTGAATCTTCAGTCCATTGTCGGCTCCGGTTGTCGGCATCTGTGCATTTGCGTCATCGTATTCTGACGGGTCATAAGTAATTCTGGATGCGTAGCTCGCCTTGATTTCATCTGTCATCTCAAAATCGGTTGGAGCCGCTACCGCTTCCTCATAATTTGCAAAATGATCTGCTCTGCTCAGATACGTCACATTGCCTTTTGCATAGCTAAACTGATTGGTTGCTGTCTCTTTATCTGAAGCTCTCTTTCCATCATGTGCATCATCATAAATTATGTCTTTCGCAACGTTCGCAGTATATGAATCCAATACAGTATGGGAGTCACTGCACAGGTTTATCTGGTATTCTCCCTGTTCCAACACATATGCCCCGTCTGTACTCTTGATACACTCCGAATCATAAGATGCCAGATCTTCGTATGCAAATTTTACGGTTACAATCTCCGATTCCCCCGCTTCAATCAAATCTGTCTTCGCATATTCTACCAGATTTGCTGTTGCTTTTTCAATTCCGCCATTTGTATACGGAGGATTGTAGAAAATCTCAGCCACAAATTTTCCGGCTTTATCCCCCTTATTCTCGACACGAATATCCATCGTGATATTTGTTCCATCATCTTCGACATGGTCAATATTTGCCTCAAATTTTGTATAACTGAGACCATATCCAAACGGGTACTGTACCACTGAATCGTAATCGATCAGTCCTTCTGCTGCTGCCGTTTCATAGAATTTATATCCCACATAGATTCCTTCATTGTAATTTACAAAAATCGCTTTGTTGTCCTTTGACCCTGTAACATCTTCATAATTATTGTAGTCAAAGCTTCCAAAATTGTTGATATACGGTGTGTCCTGCAAATCATATACAAATGTATCCACCAAATGTCCGGACGGATTTACTTCTCCGCTCAGCACTTTTCCGAGTGCACGGAAGCCTATTTCTCCAGGACCTGGACACCAAATGACTCCGCTGATATTCGAATATTCATCAACCCATCCGAGTTCCATCGCCTGTGCGGAATTGACCACTACCACAACCTTATCAAAATCTTTTGTCACTTCATCCAACATATCTGTTTCGCGTTTTGTCAGTTCCAGGTAACTCTTTGACGCATCAATATCGTCCTCCTGAGTCGAGAAGACAATCGGCTTTCCCTGCTCATCATTTACAAAATTGTTCTTCTCAGACATACTTGTCGCAAGATCACTTCCCTCGCCACTTGATCTTCCGATCACAACCAAAGCCGTATCCGAAAATTCCTTTGCATTCTCAAAGATTCCCGCATCTTGGTATTCATCCAAAGACGGTTCCGGAATCGTAAAATCTACAGAAGAAAAACTAATATTCGGACGCCCCTGTTGGTAGCCCTCATAAAACTTCTGGATCGATGTGTTTGTTTCAAATCCGGCATCTTCCAGTCCTTCTATCAATGAAACTGCATTTTCTGTGTTCGATGATCCGGAACCGTTTCCACCATATACTGGGTACGCCGAAGACCAGCCAAATACATTCAGTTTGGTTCCTTTTTCCAATGGAAGTGCATCATTTTCATTTTTCAGTAACGTGATGCCTTCCTCCGCAATCTTTTCTGCCGTTTCCAGAGAATTCTGCTTATGGTCATCCGCAATCTTATTGTTTCCCGACAATACATTATTTACTACGGAATACTGTGGTCCAAGACAAATCCAAGAAATCGTAATCACCAGTGCCAGTACAACTGCCACTCCACCCTGCACAGTAAATATCTGTCTCTTTGCTCCTTTCTGGATTCTTCCGATTACCAGACATATCGCACCGATTACCAGAATGCTTCCTCCAATCACCAGTTGTAACCTGCACTGTTTGATAGCCGCGATCAGATCCACCATCTGCACCTTAACTGCACCGTTGAACATCAAATCATAAATCTTATACCCAACAGCCGCCAGGGCTGCGATAACTACAGCAATAATAATCCATACAACTGTTTTTTTCTTCTTCATCCTCTCTTCCTCCTTAAATTCTAATTAATTCAAATTCATAAAAGTCAACAGCCCCTTCCCCTGTGTATTGAAAGTAAAGTGCCGTTTCCCCGCAAATTTTTGTCAGTCTGCCTCTGACCTTTCTACTCTCACCATTCGTAATATCTACCGGAATTCGTATATACTCCTGAAAATCTTCTGTATCAGAAATCCAAAATTCACCTTTTGCATTTCCCCGTATCTCCAGAACTATCTCTGTCTTTCCGTCCATCCGAAAATACTTGAATCCGGCAACTGATCCGTCTCGCATATTTTTGATGTACTGCCGTGCACTGGGATCTCCATCTTTTTTGTTCTGCGTAATGTAAGGATGTCCTTTTAATCTCTTTCTCGGATTCGTCCCATCGTACCTCCCTGTCCCGGATCTGGACCAGAGATTACACGCAATCCATGCCTCATACGTTCCTTCTCCCAGAAGCGATCCTTCATTCAGCCCGCAACTGGTCATCTCTGCCTGCCGAAACTCTCCTTTTTCATTCTTCTGCAGCTTTTCGGCACACGCCTGTCTGGAATAGGAATTCTGGTTCGTCTGCCTGTGGTAAAAAATGTAATACTGATCTTCCAGCTTCAACAACCCGCCATGATTATTCCCGACATAATTCCTGGCATGATCTTCCTCTGTAATTCTGTCCAGAAATACATCTCCATTACTGATAAGTGTCCCCTTGTACTCAAATCCCTCTGTCGGATGCTTACTGACCGCATAGCAGAGTTCATGGTTGTGTCTGGACGAATATACAAAGTAGTACTTCCCGTTATATTTTCGGATGGAGCTTGCTTCAAAAAATTCATGTCCCGTAAAGGAACCCTCTCCTTCTTTCGGGAACAGCAGCTTCTCGCCGCTTTTGATTGTCACCATATCAGATTCCAATTCCAGCACATATCCGCCTTCTGTCTTAAGCCTTTTTCCTCCGGTCACTATTCCAGGAACCGAAGTGTAAAATCCAGAGTAGAGATAAATCCTTCCGTCATCATCTACCAGAACTCCCGGATCAAACGGAAAGGAATCTCCCTTTCGCCTTCCCCAGATTGTACCATCCTTATAATGTACATGCCCGTAAAATTCATAGGGTCCTGCCGGCTTGTCACTCACCGCAACTCCCATAATTCCCATAAAGTCAAACGCATAGTACAGATAGTATCTGCCATCTGCACCGACTGCCACATCCGGCGCAAACAAAAGCCTGAGTCCCAGTCTGTTTTTCGGATCTTGCTTCTTTCTGTAAATGATACCCTCAAAACGCCAGTCCGACAGATCATTGACAGGTGCAGAATAACAGACATAATCATTTGCACAAAACATTGGATAATCAAATCTGTCATGCGAACCGTAGACATATACCCGGTCATCAAACACATACGGCTCTCCGTCTGGAATATATTCTCCCTGCGGTAAATAAGGATTTACTGCCTGTCTCTTCACTGTATCTCCTCCCTTCTTGCCTGTACTTTACCACAATTTTTTCCATTGTGTTTTCCCGTTTCATATTCCGTATTTTTATTTCATCAACGGTTATTCTGCTCTCTGAAAATAAATTTATTGACCACAAAAAATACCACCATGGAAATTCCGCCATTCAGGACGGTTGTTCCAATATTGTAGATAAAACTTGGCACATAATTGGCCGCCACTGCCACCCAGACACAATTGACTGAATTTACGATACAGGTCACAACACAGAATGCAGCCAGATAGCCTGTCGCCTGCCATCTCAGATTTCCATTGCTTCTAAACACCACATTACGCTGAATCGGGAAATTCATGCACTCTCCAAGAAACATTGCAACCATGTATGCACAAAAATAGGGAAGTCCGCCGTGTGCTGCATCATATCCGATTATATTCCACTGGAATGTCTCTCCCAGAACCGTAATTCTGATCCCCGGAAACCCAAAATCCACAATCGGAAGCCCCCGAAACACCCCCGGAAGAAACTGCAACATCAGATATTTCAGAACTGTGATCAGGTTACAGACGATCACATACAATCCGCCCTCCCTTATCCACTTTTCGATTCGGGGATTCTTTTCCGCAAATTTATTCCATTTTTTTATCATCCCACTCAATCACCTTCCTTTCTCAGCATCCTTATTTTTCAACACAGCTATTTTAGCAAATCTATCATCTATGTGGGCATTCATTTCACAAACGGAATTTTCATTTCACCAATCAAGCATTGACACTTTTCTATAAGCAACTTTTTTCGTATGCTCAACAACGAAAAAATCCCCTGACGTCTCCGCCGGGGATCTCATTTCTTTGATTCACTTTTTTGCAGAGGAATCAGAATATCAATCACAAACCAGTTGTCTTTGATCTTCACATTCAGTGTCCCCTGATATTTTTCCACTGAGTATTTGATACTTTTCAGTCCGAAGCCGTGGTATGCCTTATCGCCTTTCGTCGATTTCGGCAGATCGCCGTGGAATTCCAGTGTGTCCTGCAGATAATTCTCGACATGGATCAATGCAAACTCGTTCATCCTCGATACCGACACATGAATCAGACGCTTTTCTCTGTCCTCCACCTGTACCTCGTACTCAATAGCATTATCCAGTGCATTTCCAAAAATCGTGCAAAGGTCCATCACATAGATCTGGTTCAGCAGTGTTCCATCTGCCACACATGTAAAAGCAATATCTCTTCTGGAGCACTTCAGGCCAGCTCCGGTAATGAGCGTATCCAGCACATTATTACCGGTCTTGAACATGGATTCATAATTCTGGATTCCCTGCTCAATCTCATCCAGATACTCTTCTTTTTTGTCCAGATTTTTCTCCTGCCTGAGGATCGCAATCTGATGCTTCAAATCATGATACTTATGATTGATAATATCAATGCTCTCCTGAGACTGCCGGTACTGGGAATACTGCGTCCGCAAAATGTTCTGAATAGAATCCAGTTCTGCTTTCATATGATCCTCACACCGCTGAATGTGATATGCCAGCAGAAATGCATATCCTCCCAGATCGATCAATGTCCGAATGTTGAAAGCTTCCTTCGCCAGCGGACTGCTGAACGGTGTGTTCGTGTATACATAACTAAGATTACTCAGACAAAAACAAACCACTCCAATCGCCGCCGAAGTCAACAGTTCTTTCGTTGTCATATTATCAAGGATGTATTTTTGTCGATTCTCAATAACAAACACTCCGCCGAATGTCAACGCATACATCACAATCATAAATACTAAACGAAACTGTACCGAATCCAACTTCCATACCTCTGCTGCAAAAGAAAAAACCTGCCACTCCAGCGCTGCCACCATCTCCGCCAGAACAAACGCCCTGACCAGCCAGTATCCCGCTGTGATCCGGTCAATCTTGCAGCATAGCATAATCGCCGCATACATAACCAGAACCGCCACCAGCATTCCCGGAATCCAGAGTACCACCGCCACTTTTCCTATAACACTCTGAATAACAAAAAGCAGGGCAAATGTCACTGCCAGCACGCTGATATGCTTTCTCGTTATCCGGACTGTGCGGTTAATTACTGCAATATACAGCACACATGCCAGCCATTCTGCAAGTGCTGTGAACCCTTTCGGTATATCCTGAATCAAACCTATACTGCTCATTCTCTTATCCTGTCTCCTGCTATCTTATCGTATCTCCCGCATATTCGATCAGTGCTTTCTGAAATTCACTCCGCTTTGCCCTGCTGATCATCACCTGTCCGTTAAGCAAAATCGCCCATCCATCCCTAATCGCGCGGACATGCGCCAGATTCACCAGATATCCCTTATTGCACCGGAAAAAATGGTAATCCGACAATTCTTTTTCGAGTTCCTTCATCGAGTTGACCGTAGACTCATAGACTCGGTCACTGCTATGGTAGATCAGCCGATGCCCCTCACTCTCGATCCATCCGATTTGGGATACAGGCACTTTGTCCACTCCATTTTTTGAAATAATATTGATATAATGTTCTTCTCTCTTCTTTATCCTTCCGATTGCACGGCTGATGGTCTGGGAGAATGCAAAATAGGAGATCGGCTTCAGCACATAATCCAGCGCATCCACAGCATATCCCTGTATCGCGTACTGCGCCATATTGGTGATAAAAATGATAACCACACCTTTGTCCGCTTCCCGGATTTTTTTTGCCGCCGTCATTCCATTCATGAACCGCATCTCAATATCCATAAGGATGACATCATACACTGCGGAATAATTCTCCACAATCTCGTCCCCGTCTGTAAAGACAGAAAGATGGATCTGCTCGCCGGATTCCTTTTGAAATTTATTCAGATAGTCACACAATACCTCTCTGTAGTTTTCCTCATCCTCCACGATTGCAATTTCAATCATTGTAATTCCACCCTTTTCAAATAATTGTATCTTTTTCTGCCAAAAACTCCAATTTCTCAACTATCCCGATACATCTTCGGACTGGCTCCATAACACTCCTTAAATTTCCGAAAGAAATAACTGGTGTTATCATATCCCACCGACTCTATGATATCTGCCACCGGAAGCCTGCTGTTCTTCAACAGATATGCTGCCTGCCGCATCCTTCTTGACTGCAAAAGTTCCTTGTACGTCTTTCCGGTCCGTTTTTTGATCTCCCTGCTTAACCAATACACATCATATCCCATAATCTCCGCCAGCTCGGAAAGACTGCCGTTTTTATAATGTTCCTCGATATAGTTAAACACAGTTCCGGTCAGCTCCCGGTCAAATGCAGCCGTTCCTGTCTCCATCCGGTCCATGTGATTTAACAGCTGCAAAAGCAGAAGCCCCATGGTGATCTGATTGCAGCGCCGTTTGTTCGGCTGATCATAGAAAATCGTCCACACCATATTTTCCACCAGATTCTGGATGGGAAGAATCTCTGCCACGTGAAAATAAAGATAGGACGTATTCTCATTCTTTCCACACAGTGCACCTACCAGAAATTCTTTCAACGCATTTTCCTCTTCCATATCCATCATGGAAAATGCCGTGTCAAAAAATTCCGGCAGCACAATAAAATTGACGGCAATATCCTGTTCGCCTGCCGGCAAAATCTCCTGTTCTGCATTCTGATTCAAAAACAGAAGATCCCCTGCCTCCAGAATGACCTTACTTCCATTCAGAATGTGAGTGGTTGTTCCCTGACACATATAAATCACTTCTACATAATTGTGTTTATGCTTCGGAAAATTAACAAATCTCGTATGGGGACGTACCTGTATCAGCTTTCCTTTTTTCAACAATTTTTCGCTGTCTACAATCAGTTCCTTTTTCTCTGTATAAAGCTGTGGGTCAATTCCTTTTTGTTCATCCAGTATCCGCTGCTCTTCCTCTGTAATGACAGACAAGGCATCCAACAATTCCCTGTGCATGACTCACCTACTCCATTCCGGCAATTTCTTTTGTCAGTTCCATATACTCTGTGGCACTGCGACTGCTTTTTTTGTATGCCATGATCGGCGCATTGTTGTCCTGCGACCACTCGATCCCACTGTCTACCCGGATATAGGTATCAAATACAGGAACATCCTCCAGACTTTTTAAAGTCTCCAGAGTCTGTTTGAAATAACTCTTTCTGGTATCTACTTTCGTGATCACGATCCCGCCCAGCTTCAGATCCGGTGTGATCTGACGGACTTCCTCCAGAAATTCGAACATATTTCCCAGACCGAACAATCCCCACGGCGTAGACTCCACCGGAATGATGATCTCATCGGATGCACACAAGATGTTCATGACCCAGCCGCCCAGAGTAGGAGGCGCATCGATCAAAATATAGTCATACTCTCCGGATTCCTTTACCTGTTTCAGACATTTTCGGAGAATAAACTCCCTCTGCCATTTCGTAAACAATTCATACTCTATCGAACTCATTAATGTGGAAGACGGAATCAGATCCAGCCCTTCATAAGCGGAATGTACAATGTAACCCGACAGATCATCCTGGCGCTTCAATCCCTCATACAGGTTCTTTTCACTCTGCGCAAACGCAAGCACCTGATCCTCATCAAACAAGGAAAGCGATAGGTTCAGCTGCATGTCTCCATCAATCAGAAGTACCTTATATCCCAGCTCCCGCAGTCCGTATCCGACATTGGAACAAGTCGTAGACTTTCCGCTTCCTCCTTTATTATTCGCAAAACATATGATCTTTGTCTTCTTCATTGTGTTCTCTCCTTTTCCAGTCTGATTTACTGCCGAAAATTTTTTCTACCAGTGCCCTGTACTCCTCATATGCAGGAATTCCTGCAAAATCTTTTTGCAGCGCATCTTTTACCCCAATATAATACCAACCAATTGCAGCTTTGTTCTTCATTCGGAAGCGGTTCCAGAATGCTTCCCCAACCACCGGGTACTCCCGGTCAATATCCCGGATATTGGACAGCTTGTCCGCAAGAGCGATCATCTGCACCTCTCTCAGCGCCGTTTTTAAATGTCGGATCGTCGTACTTTTTCTCTCCACCCAGGTTTTGGACTTGTCCTCACTCTCCTGCCTGACCATCTCAAGCACACGCTCGCCGAACGCCTCTTTGATCTGCTCTTTTGTCACCTGCCTGCAGTCTTCAAGTGTATCGTGAAGCAAGGCTGCACTGATAATCTCCTCATCATCCGTCATCGTTGACACAATCTTCGCCACCTCCAGCGGATGTACAATATACGGGCGCTTCGTTCCCTTTCGAAACTGTCCCTCATGTGCTTTTTCTGCAAAGCTTCGGGCTTCCTCTACCATATCCGTTCCTCCTACTATGTGCACACACCGGTTCTCTATCAAAATAATAGCACAAGGGCCTGTGAATCACAACCGCAACCCGCTTTCCCCATTCGGATTTTCTGGAAATATGGTATACAAACGTTTCTGCTTCCTGTATAATAACTACAGAATTGAGAGCTGAAGGGGCAGCACTTTACAGCTGTTCTCCTTCTGGAAATGGAGTATGTTATGAACCAGAAATATGTATTGATCACCGGTGCATCCCGCGGGATCGGCAGAGCCTGCGCACTTGCATTTGCCAGAAATCATTTTCATGTATTTCTCAACTGCCGGCATTCTCTGGATGCTCTGCATCAGGTAGCAAAAGAAATCCTTGACGAACACGGTTCCTGCACGCTGCTCCCCGGAAATGCAGGTGATCCCGATGACGTGAGAAAGATGTTTACCATCATCGAATCTATCTGCCCGGGACTGGATGTGCTGGTCAACAACGCCGGGATTTCCTTTGTCGGCCTTTTGCAGGATATGAGTGATGCCCAGTGGTCCGAGATTTTAAATACCAATCTTTCTTCTGTATTTTACTGCTGCCGCAGCGCCATCGGCCACATGGTCTCTCAGAAAAGCGGAAAGATCATCAACATTTCCTCCATGTGGGGAACTGTCGGTGCCTCCTGCGAGGCTGCTTATTCTGCGACTAAGTCCGGTATGAACGGACTGACAAAGGCTCTTGCGAAAGAACTGGCACCAAGTAATGTACAAGTCAATGCCATTGCGTGCGGAGTCATCGACACTGCTATGAACGCACAGTTTTCGGAAGAAGAACGCGAAGCTTTAAGAGAAGAGATCCCCGCCGGACGCTTTGCCGACAGCGAGGAAGTGGCTGCGCTGGCGCTCACCCTTGCATCCGGTCATTCTTACCTGACCGGACAGATCATTGGCCTGGACGGCGGTTATATTTAATTTGGAAGTATGTCATAAAGGAGTTTTCATTATGTTAGATATCAACGAAATTCAAAAAATATCCATGGACTGTTCCATGACAGAATTTGTCGGGACAACCGTACTGGATACTATCGGACTTGTAATCCCGGGCGTCAATGACGCACTGCTTCAGCAGATGCAGATTGACAAGCCTTACAAAAGTCTGGGACTGTTAAGCTCCCGTACCGGTGCAGCTGGACAGATCAATGCAGCTGATGAAGCCGTAAAATCTACCAACACCGAGATCATTTCCATCGAACTTCCGAGGGATACCAAAGGATGGGGCGGTCACGGAAACTTTATCATCATCGGCGGCTACAGTGTCTCTGATGTGCGCCGCGCCGTAGAGATCGCACTGGAATACACCGAAAAATATGCCGGAGAACTCTATATCAGTGATGCCGGGCATCTGGAATTTACCTATTCCGCCAGCGCTTCCCAGGCGCTGAACATGGCGTTTGATGCCCCGATTGGAAAACCATTTGGATTCTTCTGCGGTTCTCCTGCGGCGATCGGTCTTGTCATGGCGGACCTTGCATTGAAATCCTCTCCGGTAGAGATCATCAAATACATGACTCCAAACCGGGGAACCAGTCATTCCAATGAGATCATTGCCGCCGTAACCGGCGATGCAAGCGCCGTAAAAAATGCAGTCCTTACCGCAAGAGAAGTAGGACTTCAGCTTCTGATCTCTATGGGAAGCTACCCGGAAGTTCCCGGAACCCCTTATTTATAAAACACTATTTTCATAAAATGCAACGGGCTTGCTATAGTTTGCTTCTATAGCAAGCTATTTATTTTCAGTATTTTACAAAACACCTCTCCTCTTCTACAATAAATCCCATAGAATCACGAATTTACAGAACAGGAGAATTACTATGGGAAATTTTAACGCACCGTTTCGTTTTGATTATGTTGGAAGTTTTTTAAGACCTGCACACTTAAAACAGGCAAGAGCTGATTTTGAAGCCGGACAGATCACAAAGGCTGAGCTAGAATCCATTGAAAATGAAGCAATTACAGATCTGATCAAAAAGCAGAAGGCTGCCGGATACCCTGTCATCACAGACGGAGAATTCCGCAGAAGCTACTGGCATCTGGATTTTATGTGGGGACTTGAGGGAATCGAACACATTGAACTGGATCACGGCTATTTCTTCCACGGGGAAGAAACCACTCACGGCTCTGTCCGCGTGACAGGAAAAATCAGCGGAGAACAGCATCCTTTTGTGGAACATTTCAAATTTGTCAAACAGTTTGAGGATGAGCACACCATTGCAAGACAGACCATTCCCGCACCTGCCCAGCTTCTTGCAGAACTCTTCCGGGAAGACAATGGAACACAGACTCTGGCCGTATATCCAGATCTGGAAGAACTGATTCAGGACATTGCACAGGCATACCGGACTGTCATCCGGGATCTCTACGATGCAGGATGCAGAAATATCCAGTTTGATGACTGTACATGGGGAATGTTCTGCGACAAAAATTACTGGGAGGCAAGACAAAAAGATTCCGTCAGTCTGGAAGAAGAAGCTGAAAAATATCTGCGGCTGAATAACCTCGCTCTGGAAAATGCACCTGAAGATCTTGTGATCACAACCCATGTATGCCGCGGAAATTATCATTCCACCTGGGCATCCTCCGGCGGATATGAACCGATCGCGCCGTTTCTTTTTGCCAATGAAAATGTATCTGCCTATTATCTGGAATTTGATGATGAACGCTCCGGAGGATTTGAACCACTCCGCTTTGTTTCCCATGATAAAAAAGTCGTACTTGGTCTTGTGACCAGCAAGTCACCGATTTTAGAAGAAAAAGAAGTGATAAAGAAAAGAATTGCAAAAGCTGCAAAATATATTCCTCTGGACCGGCTTTACTTAAGTCCGCAGTGTGGATTCGCATCCTGTGAGATTGGCAATAAACTGACGGAAGAAGAACAGTGGGCGAAGCTTGCACTGGTGAAAGAGATTGCTCAGGAAGTGTGGGGATAGGGAAAAGTTTTACACTTTTCCCCAGATTTCTTTCGGCACATATGCCTTCACTTCAATGCCATCCGGTACATATTCCTCTGACAGCAGCTGACCCTGGGTGCGGATCAGCTGGATCTTTCCCGCTTCTGCGAAGGAATACAGCCTCTCGATATATACCTGATCTCTTCGCAGAATCTCAAGCAGCGCTTCTTTTAATTCTTCCAGCCCCTGCCCTGTCTTTGCGGAAACCGGGATTGAGTACTCTGCATGAAAATCCCGGAAATATCCCGGTGTTTCCAGTTTATCCTGTTTGTTGAATACGGTAATGACCGGTTTTCCCTCCGCACCGAGCTGACGCAGTGTCTCATAGACAACAAACATCTGGGTATCCTGATGGGGATTGGAAGCATCGACCACATGGATGATGATATCCGCGTATTTCGCTTCTTCCAGTGTGCTCTTAAATGCCTCTACCAGATGATGTGGGAGCTTCCGGATAAATCCGACCGTATCACTGAGCAGGATCTCCTGTGTATCTGCCAGCCTCAGAGAGCGTGTCGTCGTATCCAGCGTGGAAAACAGCATCGCATCCTCTAAAACACCTGCTCCTGTGAGCGCATTTTCCAGGCTGCTCTTTCCTGCTGACGTATATCCCACCAGCGCCGCCACCTTCAGATTGGAGCGTTTTCTCTGAGTACGAAGCCTCTCTCTGTGCTCTTCCACTTCCCGAAGTTCTTTTTTAAGACGGCTGATCCGCTCCCTGATCAAACGGCGGTCCATCTCCAGTTTTTTCTCTCCCGGCCCTCTTGTTCCGATGCCGCCTCCCAGGCGGGACAGAGAATTTCGAAGTCCTATCAGCCTTGCCGCACGATACTTCAACTGCGCCAGCTCTACCTGGATCTTTCCTTCTCTGCTGACAGCTCTTCCCGCAAAAATATCCAGGATCAGAAGTGTCCGATCCACGATCTTACATTCCAGCTCTTCCTCCAGATGATTCAGCTGCACGGAAGTCAGTTCATCGTCACAGATGATTCCCGTAGCGTCCGTCTCCCACAAAAGTTCCTTCAGCTCCAGGATCTTTCCTTTCCCGATATACGTCACCGGATGCATCGCCTCTCGTTTCTGGATCAGACGGCCGGCCACCTCTGCACCGGCCGTGCGTGCCAGCTCTGCCAGCTCGTCTAAGGATTCTTCCTCCGGCTCCGCATCATTTTCCTGAACGCCTACTAAAATGACGCGTTCTTTCGCATCTTCCATTTCATATAACGCCATTGCTTTTCTCCTACTCTCTCTTGCCTTCCATCGTCTGTCGGATAATACTGCGCATCATATCTTCGTTTAACTGCCCCTGCACATATCCGAACAGATTGCCATCTTTGTCTACCATAAAAGTTGTCGGGTAAGCGCTGATCCCATACTCCATAAATACCTCTCCTGTCGTATCCATCAGCACCGGATAAGTGTATCCGTTTTCCTCAAGAAATGCTTCGATCTCCTCCTGGCTTCCTTCCTGTCCGAATCCCGGCGCGGCAATTCCCAGGATCACCAGATCACTGTCTTCTTCCTGCTGTGTTTCTTCATAAATCTTCTGAATCTCCGGCATCTCATTTCTGCACGGACCACACCAGGTTGCCCAGAAATTCAAAAAGATCGTCTTTCCCTTATAGTCTGCCAGACTGTGCTCCTTTCCATACTGATCCTGCAGCACAAAATCTGTGGCCGGGTACGTATCCTGCTTTTCTTCTTTTATTTCCTTTTTCGTTGTCTCTTTTGAGGAAGTCTGTGTTCCTGCTGTTCCCGATAAATATCCGGTGATCGCGTTCATCTTGCCTGTAAACATCAAAAGTCCCATAAAGATCATCAGGATTCCTCCGATCTTCACCGTATACTTGACAACATGATTGTACTTTTTGAAAAACCCGAGCACTTTTGCCGTGAACAATCCCACTGCAAGAAACGGCAGGATAAATCCAAGTGTATACACACCGATCAAAAGGAATCCTGTCAGCTTTGTTCCTGCACTTCCCGCCATCAAAAGCACACTCGCAAGAGCCGGTCCCACGCACGGCGTCCAGGCAAAGCTAAAGGTAAATCCGAACACAAGCGCCACGACCGGTGACATCTTCAACTTGTCGAGCTTTAACCAGAAACGGTGCTCTGTACCCAGAAGCTTTGATTTTCCAAAAATCCCAAGCTGGTACAAACCGAATAAAATCACCAGAATCCCGCCGATCCTCGATACCATTGCCTGATTCTTATTGAGAAAACTTCCGGCTGCCGACACACCAAGTCCCATCATAAAAAATGCGGAGCTGATTCCTATCACAAAACAAATCGTATTGACAAACAGCCGCCCCCGTTTTCCGTACAGTTCTCCCTGCCCTGCGCCTCCTGAGAGATATCCCAGATAAAGCGGCACAAGCGGAAGGACACACGGTGAAAAAAAACTTAAAAGCCCCTGTAAAAACACGGTCACTACAGGAACTCCCACATCCATTGAAAATCCCATTTATTCTCCCCTTTCTTCTTTGATCCGGATCACAAACGCCGGAATCGGCGGATGATTTTCCCGGTTATAATAAGTACTTACAATTACTAAAAATGTTCTGGGATCCAGTGTCTCAAGATAAGACAACAGTGCCTCTTTCTCTGCGAATCCACTGTCTCCTCCACTATAGATACAAAGGCTCATGATCCCGCCTTTTTTCAGCAGGCGAAGCCCTGCCTCAATTGCCTGAATGCTTGTATCAGCCTGTGTCGCGATCTGATGATCACCGCCCGGCAGATACCCGAAATTAAAGGTGATCGCTGATACGTTTTCCCGGACATAATTCTCCATATGCTCATGTCCATCCAGAATGACCTCGGCACGCTCTGTAAGTCCCGCCTCTTCCAGACGCTTTCTGGTGTGTTCTACTGCTGCTTTTTGAATATCGAATGCGTAGACCTTTCCGTCTGCCCCTGTCAGACGACAGAGAAATTCTGTATCATTTCCATTGCCGGCCGTTGCGTCCACACAGCAGTCTCCTTCTTTGATATGCTCCCTTATCATCCGATGACAATACTCGGTAATCTGATATCCCGGCATACGCTCTCCTTTCTCCTCCCCGGGAATAAAGGACGCTGACCGCAGAATCTTCTCCGCAGTCAGCGTATCCTCTTCTTCCCTTGTATTCTTTATCTGGTCTCCAGAAATTTTGCTTCTCTCTGGGCATCTGCATCGTCCGGATAGACCTGAATATACTCTGCGATCTTGGTTTTTGCATTCTCCCAGTCACCCAGCTTTTCATAACATACGATCTGATTGAACCGCATCTCCTGAAGCACTTCGCTGAAACTTTCTGCATCTTCCATGGACGTACCGCTGTTCTGAGACAGGCTGATTCCCTGATTAAACTGCTCCAGTGCATAATTGTAATCATTCAGCTTCATCCCGCAGATTCCGAGTAAATTATAAATGACCTGATTCTTTTCTCCGCCTGCTGAAATTGCTTTCTCAAATGCATCTTTTGCAGATTCATAGTCCTCCTGCTCATAATATGCCATTCCCAGACCGCGGTATGCCTGCGCCGTCTTCTTGCCTTCGTCCACCGCTTTCTGAAATGCGGTCACTGCTTCTTTATAATTTCCGTCTTCCAGATACCCTGTTCCGTCTTTGAGTGCATTGGTACATCCTGTCAAAAGACAGGCAGATACTGCCAATGCAAGCAATGTTGCTCTTTTCATGTTGTACACCCCTTATTCCGGATATTTCAGCACCCAGAATGAATTCAATAAGTTGATCATCATCACTGCCATATCCGCTAAAATTGCGTTTTTCATTGTTACATAGCCAAAGGATGCCAGCACCAGAAGAAGAACTTTCATCCCAATGGCAAAGATCAGATTCTGCTTCACCGCACGAATCGTTCCTCTGGAAATCCGGATCGCATTCACGATCCTGGAAAGATCATCCTCCATCAAAATGATATCCGCTGCCTCCAGAGCTGCATCCGAGCCCAGGCCCCCCATGGCAATCCCGATATCCGCATGTGCAAGAACCGGCGCGTCATTGATTCCATCCCCTACAAACGCCAGCTTCTCATCCTCCATATGGCTTTCCATAAATTCTCTGACCTGCTCTACCTTTTCCTCCGGCATCAGGCCTGCATATACATAATCCAGCTTTAACTGCCGGGCCACATCTTCTGCCACCCGTTCATTATCTCCGGTGATCATCACCGCTTCGATCTGTTGTTTTTTCAGCCATTTCAGAAGTCTGCCGGCCTCTTTTCTTACCACATCCGTGATCAGGATATAGCCCGCATACTCTCCGTCCACAGCTACGTGAACTGCTGTTCCGATATCAGCCACCCGTTGATAAAAATACCCCTGCTGGTTCATAAACTTGGAATTTCCAATCTCCAGTTGTTTTCCGTCCACAACAGCCTCAAGACCAAATCCCGGAAATTCTCTGACTGCCCCGATCCTTGCTTTGTCGATCGGCCTGCCGTAAGCCTCCCTTAAAGATCCGGAGATCGGATGACTGGAGTATGCTTCCCCATATGCTGTCAGTTCCAGAAGTTCCTCCGGAGTCATCGACTTCGGACACACTTCTTTTACCCGGAATACTCCCTCTGTCAGAGTACCGGTCTTATCAAATACAAAAGTCTCTGCCTTTGACAATGCTTCCAGAAAATTGCTTCCCTTGATGAGGACACCCTGTCTGGAAGCTGCTCCGATCCCGCCTAAGAATGCCAGCGGCACGGATACCAGAAGTCCGCACGGACACGCTGCCACCAGCACGATCAGCCCCCGATAGATCCACGCCCCCTGCTGTGCCCCTTCAAACATCATCGGCGGAAGGATCATCACCAGGATTCCGAAAAGCGTTACAAGCGGTGTATAATACCGGGTAAATTTTTCTGCAAAATTCTCTGTCTGCGCCCGTCTGTTGTCCGCATTGGATATCATATCAATGATTCTGGATGCTGTCGAATCTGCAGACGCCTTCAATACCCGTGCTTCCAGCACACCACTTAAGTTGATACTTCCGCTGTAAATATGACTGCCGATCTTCACATGCCTCGGCTCCGATTCTCCTGTCAGCGCCTTGGTATCTAACGTACTGCTCCCCTGTGTCACGATCGCATCCACTGGGATCCTCTCCCCCGGCTTGATAATAATAACCTGCCGCGGATTCAGATCTTCCGGCGGTACCTGCATCTCCCCGCCGCTGATCTTTAAATTGGCATACTGCGGACGGATATCCATAAATTTCTCAATAGATTTTCTCGTCCTGCTCATGGAAATAAGTTCCAGCAGCTTTCCAATCTGGAAAAACAGCATCGCTCCCACTGCCTCCGAATAGCGATGAACTGCAAATGCACCTGCTGTGGCAAGCAAAATCAGCAGATTCTCGTCAAACAACTTTCTTTTCTTCAGATTGTTCCAGAGCAGCCTGACCGTCGCAAAAACCATGATCAGATACGGAAGCAGAAAAATCAGCAGACGCATCTCTCTTTCCAGCTCCGCATACGAGCTTCCCACGATCGCAACAATATACAAAACGGCAGCTGCCGCACATTCTATGGCTCTTCGCTTTACTTCTTTCTTCATATCTATTCCCTGATATGTTCCATCCCCTGATTCATGATCGTCTTAATATGACTGTCCGCCAGTGAATAAAACACCGTCTTCCCCTCTCTTCGATTGACTACCAGTTTCATCTGTTTCAACAGTCGGAGCTGATGAGAAATCGCCGACTGTGTCATATCCAGTGTCTGCGCCAGATCACACACACACATCTCGGAACAGGACAGCACACACAGAATCCGGATCCTGGTGGCATCCGCAAATACCTTAAAAAAATCTGCCAGCCCTCTGATCTCCTGCTCTTCCGGAATCTTTTCCTGTATCTGTCTGACTGTATCACTATGAGAATGTATCAGATCACAATGTTCCACTTCTAATTTTCTCATATTCTTTCTCCCTTCCGGTTCCCCCAAAACCTGTAATCCCGCTCTTGTTTTTGAGGCACCGATTGACTTTTATTATACGAAAAAAACAGGTGCGGGTCAACGTCTTATCTGTTTCTATAAGAAAACAGAGCGGCAGAGCCTTTCGACTGTGCCGCCCTGCGGTAATATCATTGATTTTGGATTTAGAGTTTCTTATACAGAATGCGGATTGCATTCAGAATACAGATCACCGCCACACCGGTATCCGCAAACACAGCCATCCACATATTGGCCAGACCAAGCAGACCAAATACCATGACCAGTGCTTTGATCACCAGAGCAAATGCAACATTTTGTTTTGCAATTCTTCCCGTTGCTCTTGCAATCTTCAAAGACTGCGGGATTGCTTCCATAGAAGAGGTCATAAATACCACGTCTGCAGCTTCAATCGCTGCATCCGCTCCGCTTCCCATCGCAGCTCCCACATCTGCGCCTGCCAGAACCGGCGCATCATTGATTCCGTCTCCGACAAACATCACACTTCCCTGTTTCTGTCGGATCTTCTGTAATTCTGTTACCTTATCCTGAGGCAGAAGCTTTGCATGCACTTCATCAATTCCAATCTTCTCTGCCACTGCCTGCGCATTCTCTTTTGCATCTCCGGTCAGCATGACTGTCCGGATATTCTGTTGCTTCATGGCTGCCACTGCCTGCGATGCATCCTCTTTGACAGTGTCTGAAATCACAAGATATCCTGCATAGACACCGTCTACTGCCAGTAATACTTCTGTTCCATACGCTTTCGGCTGATATGCAGACAGATCTACCTGATTCTGCTCCAAAAGCCTTCTGTTTCCACAAAGTACAGTTCCTTCTGAGAGTTCTGCTAAAATTCCATTTCCGGAAATTTCTTTTATCTGTTTTGCATGCTCAACAGAAAGTCTTCTCTCGTTTGCCGCTGCCATAATACTGACTGCGATCGGATGAGAAGATGCTTCTTCACAGGATGCTGCTGCCTTCAGGAGCTCATCCTGACTGTATGATCCTGCCGGAACAATCTCCTGTACGACAAAATTTCCTTTTGTGATCGTTCCCGTCTTATCCATTACAACTGCTTTTACATTCTGAAGCGCCTCGATCGCAACTCCGCCCTTAAACAAGATTCCTTTTTTAGAACCCACTCCGATTCCTGAGAAAAATGCCAGTGGAACACTCAACACAAGCGCACATGGACAGCTGATTACCAGGAAGGTAATGGCCGTGTAAATCCAGTAGTTCCAGTCCCCGGTCAGGATCGACGGGATAATTGCTGTTGCCACTGCCAGTGCTACCACGACCGGTGTGTATACTTTTGAAAACCTTGTAATAAAACGGTCGATCTTTGGCTTGCTGGCTGCTGCATTTTCTACCGAATTCAAAATCCTTGTAACCATAGAATCTTCCAGAACCTTCTCTGCACGCATTTTCAGCACACCGGAAAGATTCACACATCCGGAAGTCACACTGCTGCCCGGTACAACGGCAACCGGAACCGGTTCCCCTGTTACCGGTGAAGTATCCAGACGGCTCTCCCCCTCCAGTACAACACCTTCCAGTGGAATCCGGTCTCCTGCACGGACGAGAAGCACATCTCCAACTTTTGCCTCCTCTGCCGGAATCTCCCGTATCGTTCCATCCTGCTCTACAAGATTCACAACCTCAGGACGCAGATCAACTGCCTCCATAATCTGACTTCTGCTTCTTGCAACTGCGATATCTTCAAATAACTCCCCTACACGATAGAAGAGCATTACACCCACTGCTTCTTTGTAATCTCCGATTACGATCGCTGCAATTGTAGCAACTCCCATCAGGAAATTCTCATCAAATACACGACCCTTTCCGATATTCTTTGCCGCAGTGATAAGAACATCCTTTCCAAGGATCAGATATCCTATGATCAATGCGAAAAAGGAAATCCATCCATTCATCTCCTGTGTAAACAGACCCAGAACAAACAGAACAGCTCCGATTCCGATCTCCCACAGATCCTTTTTATTTTCTGAAAATCTGCCTTTTGCAGACTCCCTTTTTCCGGTTGATCCTCCGTCTCTTTTTCGCACAACCACTTCACTCTCAATGGATGCACAGATTTTCTGAAACTCCTCTAACAGCTCCGCATCCGTATTCGTCACAACCTGCAGTTGTTTTGTCGCGAAGGTAATTGCAGCAAACTCTACCTGCGGCAGTACCTGAATCTTTTCTTCCATCTTAGACGCGCAATGTGCACATCCCAGGTTTTCCAGAATATACACCTGCTTCTCTGCATGATCAAAAGTATGATCTGCCTCTTTGTGCTCCTCATGATGATGCTCGTGTCCACAGCCGCATGCATCTTCGTGATGGTGATCGTGTCCGCAGCCGCATGCATCCTCGTGATGGTGATTGTGTCCGCAGCCGCATGCATCCTCGTGATGGTGATCGTGACCACATCCACATGATTCTTCATGGTGGTGATGATCATTTTTATGTCTTTTTTCTGTCAATACTTCTTTTGCCATATCCTTTCCCTCCATATATAACATATGAATAACTATTCATATGTTCATATAATCACAATGTAAGGGATTTGTCAAGGTATTTTTCTATTATTCGACTGTCAAACTCCCGTTTATGACCTACCTCTTCTATTGAAAAAGGCAGATATCATTTAACTTTTATTGCTATTTTATAGAGTGTGTCTTATAATTATTTTAGTAGATTTGGCAATGATTTCAGACAATGTAGGGGGTGGTTCTATTGGATGTTATTATTTTAGACCTTATACTGCTTTTATTAGTATTGATCCCTATCTTATATTTCACAATTAAAATGGCTGTAAAACATGCTATCGAAGAAATTCTTGTGTCTAAAGAAAAATTTAAGGAGAATACAGATAAATAAACACATGGGGAAAATTCCCCGTGTGCTTATTTCGTAATTCTTTGATTTTTATGTAATCGTGATTGCCGAAAGCGGCATCTCCACACAGGCCTTAAACTGATCACAGTCGATTTTAATATCAAACTCTCCGCCAAGCGCTTTCACATACGTACTTACGATCGCAAGTCCCAGTCCATTTCCCTCACTGGACCTCTGCTTATCCCCACGAAAAAACCGCTCGATAATCTCTTCCTTTGTAAAATCCATTGGATATCCTGCGGTGTTCGTGATCTCCAGACACAGATGATTTGAAGACTCTTTTTGATAAGTTTTCACGAATACTCTCGTATGTTTTGCCGAATACTTCAGCGCATTCTCAATCAGATTCTGGCAGATCCTGTAAAAATACATATTATCAGAAATGATTTCTGTATTTTCCTCTGTAAACTGTTTTACAAACTGCAGCTCACTCTCTTTCACATGATCATGCATATCTGCAAAAATCTGTTCTACCAGACGATTCAGTTCAAACTTTTCCGGATGCAGTTCGATATTACCGCTGCTTGCTTTTGCAAGAGAAAACAAACTGTTTATCATTTCTTTTAATTTTTCTGCTCTTTCAGACAGCACATCCACATAATCTCTGACAAGATCGCTCAATTCTTCCTTTTTGATGAGTTCAATATAGCCCACCATGGAAGTCAGCGGCGTTTTCAGATCATGCGACACATTGGTAATCAGATCAATTCGAAGCTGGTCACTGCGTGAAACTTTTGCAAGGCTCTTTTTTTCGCTCTCCAGCGCTTCTGCAATCCGTTTTTGATTGATTTCCTCCAGTTTGCCCATCAACATTTCTCGTCTCTTCTCATCAAACCGTCGGCGCACAAACTGCCACACCATATACTGAATCAATGCTGTAAAGAGCATCACATAACCGGCAGCATAATTGTAATACCAGCTCCAGTACTCTCGAAATTTACTCTGCAGCACAAAGAAGATACCTGCTGCTGCAAATGCCAGAATACCGATCACTTGAAGAAGATGCTCCATTTTTTTCATTTCTGCTCTCCATTCCTGATAATAAGCATCTCCTTTTGGGATCCAGTTCTGATATTTTCGGTTCAGTCCCTTTTCTAACAGATATGCAGTCCCGCTTCCTAACAGAATATTCCCGAGTATCCCAAAATACAGGATTTTTTCTGTTGGATAATAGGTTCGATAAGCGATCAGGATATAAAAGACAAAAATTCCACATCCTGCCAACATGACACTTACTAATACCTGCCACTGTTGCTTTAACAAACGTTTTCCTGTCTCAATGATATTTTTCCATTTTGTAGCCAATGCCCCACACCACCTTTACATATCTTGGTTTCTTTGTATCAATCTCAATCTTTTCCCGGATATGCCGAATATGTACCATCACTGTATTTTCCACCGTATAATTTGCCGATTCTTTCCATACATTTTCATAAATCTGTTCTGCTGAAAACACCTGCCCAAGATGTCCCATCAGCAATTCCAGTATCTTATATTCTGTAGCCGTCAGCCTGACTTCTTCTCCTTCCACAAGAATCAGACGCTGCTTTTTATCAAGTACAAGACCGCCGTTTACAAGCGTGTCGCTGTCTGTTTTCGGCGCTGCGCCTCCCCACGCGTGATAACGCCTGAGATGTGCTTTCACACGGGCAATGAGTTCCGCCGGATTATACGGCTTTTCCACGTAGTCATCTGCTCCCAGAACAAGACCTGACACCTTGTCACTCTCTTCCGTCTTCGCTGACAGAATAATAACCGGAATACGGTAGTTTTCCCTTAATTTCATCAGTGCAGATAATCCGTTCAGTTTCGGCATCATCACATCCAGCAGGATCAGATCGATCTGGTTTGTCTCCAGAGCGTTCAGCGCTTCCATCCCATCATAAGCCTTTACAATCTGATATCCTTCATATTTCAGTAATTCACTGATCGAGTAGACAATTTCCTTATTGTCGTCCACTACAAGTATCGTTTCACCGTTCATGCTGCCCTCCTGTATTCCTTTACTCTATGTAAACTATAATAGGAACGGCTTAAAAAAAACGCAATGCAATTCTTAAATTTTTCTTATATTTTTAGAACTCCTTCCCGAAAAAAGCGCCGCAGCTTTTATGATTTTTTCATCATAAAAACTGCAGCGCTTCTATTTTTATTTCTTCTTATTTTTCTTCTCTGCGTCTTGCCAATTCTGCACAATTTTCTTCCACACGTTTTTTGCTCAGTGGATAAATGAAGATCAAAGCAAGTGCAACCGCTGTCAAACCTACGATCGGTACGATACAGGAGATTCTAAAGATGCTCTCTGTAACAGCCGGCTCAAAAGCAGTCGCTGCCGTATAACCTGCCAGTGACAGCAGTCCTCCTACCATACCGGAAGAGAATGCCTGACCAAGTTTTCTTGCGAAAGAATACACCGCATAAATGGTACCATCTTCTCGAATTCCGTTTTTCACCTCTGCGTCATCAATGACATCTGTAATCATTGCCCAGATGATCGTATTGAAAAATCCGAGTCCAACGAAAGACATTACATAAAAGATAACATATACCCATACATTTTCCGGATGCAGGATCAAACAAACCACATAACTTGCTGCACCAAAGAGACAGGAAACTGTAGCCAACTCTTTTTTTCCGAATTTTGATGCCAGCTTACTTGCAAGCGGAGCACAGATCGCGATGATCGCTACGTTGCTCAACAATGCCACAACCGACTGCGCCTGTGTACTTCGATACACATTTGGGAATACATATGCGGACATTCCCTGCATCCCCAGCATTGCCAGAAGCAGAAGCAGTGCTGCCGCAATAATTCCGAGAAGAGCACGGTTTGTGATCAGGCTCTTCCCAAGAGCAACAATATCCAGTTTCTGATTATTTGCCGGCACCGGTACACGTTCACGTACCAGGTTGTAGCAAAGCAGATAACAGATGACTGCCAGTACAGAAAATACACCTGCAATGATCGTCATACGACTTCCGGAAAGCACTGGATTGCCATCTACCGTAACATATGCAACCAATGGAGTTCCTGTACCGATCACAAGGCTGGCCAGAGAAGCTCCTACAGAACGCCATGTAGATAAGGAAGCTCTGTCTGTCGGATCCGGCGAGATTGCAGACGCCATAGATCCATATGGAATATTAATGGAAGTATAGAAAATAGATCCCCATAACAAATATGTCACAACCATGTAGGCTACTTTCACTCCATACGGCATATCTGCAAGTCCTGACTGATAGATCAGGAAACTGGCAATTGCCACAGGCCCGCACATACGTTTGATCCATGGACGGAATTTCCCGTCTTTGGTTGGTTTTGAACGGTCCACGATCTGTCCCATCGTGACATCTGTAAACGCGTCTACAAAGCGTGCTGCCATCATGAGCATACCAACAACTCCCGCTGATAAGCCCATAACATCTGTATAAAATTTCATCATGAACATTGAGGACAATATGAAGGTGAAATCGTTTCCGAAATCACCAAACATATACCCCAGTCTATCCTTCATCCCAAATGCCGGGACAGTGGAATTATTTGTTTTCCCCATTTTCATTTTCTCCTTGTTTTTCCTATGAACTACCAGCTTTTAATCATACCTTTTTGATCTGGATCAGTTTTCCATTCAGACTTTCGATAAATCCTTCCGGTGCCAGAGAACCTGCCATTTCTCCAAGTCTTTCCAAAGACATACCTTTCATCATATCCCACATACCTTCTCCCGGAGAAACTACCATATTCATTGTAAGTTTCACCGCTTTGGCTGCAATTTCAATTGCTTCCGGGCATTTTGCCAATTCTTCCAGGCTGTCTTTGATACTGTACATTCCTTCCGGGAACTCCATCGGAGCTTTCAGATCCATGTCTCCAACTGTACTGAACCAGTTTGCAACGCCTTCTGCACGTTCATTGACTTCCGGCAATACATAAATCTCCGGTTCTTTTTCTACTTTTTCCAGAGTCATCGTATCTTTGACCTCTCCTGCCTGTGCTGTCAGAATATTAAATCCGTCTTTCAATGCCACCGTAAATACAAATACTTTTTCTGCTGAAAGCTCTTCCACTTTTTCTCCATTTAAAAACAGTGTGACCGAAGGCTGGTTCGAATATACACGGATTTCTGTTGTTTCACCTGCACGCTGTGCATATCTTTTTCCGCAGAGGTGAACCATTGGCTGTTTGTTCCAGTAAGCCTGATAGATATAATAGCTATCCTTTTTCACTTTACGGTCAAGAGTCACCAGTCCCTTGTTGTTTCTTCCCGCTACACCGCCTTCGTCTCTGGCTGCACAACCGAAGTCAAACATATTCCATACATGACTGGACCAGATCCATGGACGCTCCTCAAGCATCTTTGCCATATGTTCATGATACAGTGCCTGATACTCCTCGCTGTAATCCTTGCATGCCGGATTCGGGCCGTGATAAGTAATGATCCCTTCACATCCATATTCAGAAAGTCCCAGACAGATTTCCGGATGTACTTTATGGAAGTTGTCCATCCATGGTCCATTGTCTTCCATCTTGCCTCCGTACCATCCAAAATAATGGTTGTAACTTTCTACATCTGTGATTCCATGCATCGGTCCCTCAATCGGAGTCATGGATACGTGCGCAATCGTTGTCAGACGGCTTGGATCCAGTTCTTTTGCAAGTGCATTGAGTTCTTTATGATTTTCTACCAGCTTCTCTGAAATTCCCCCGATCAGGATTTCATTGGAAATTCCCCAGAAGCAGATAGATGGATGATTGTAATTCTGAATGATCAGCTCTTTCAGCTGACTGATGCAGTTCTGGTGTGCATCCGGATCTTGATTCATCACACTGATAAACGGGATCTCTGCCCATACGACAAATCCCATTTCGTCACAGGCATCATAGAAGTCCTGAGAATGCTGATAATGTGCCAGTCGAATCGTATTTGCTCCCAGTTCTTTGATCATTCTTGCGTCTTCATAATGATCTTCTTTTGTCAGTGCGTTTCCTTTATACAGCATGTCCTGATGACGGCTCACTCCACGCAGCGGAGTCTCTGTACCATTGAGGATGAACCCTTTGTTCGGATCACAGGAAAAGCTGCGCACTCCAACACGTGCCGAGATCTCATCATAAGACTCATTTCTTCTCTGCAGTCTTGCTGTCACTGTATACAGGTATGGAGCGTCAATCTCCCAAAGTGTCGCATCCGGAACATATACTTTTACAGCTGTCTCATCTGCCGGACGGCAGGCACTTGCCACTTCGTTTCCTTCTGCATCGCAAACAGAATACAGAACAGTAAAGTTTTCGTCTGCGCCTTTTACGTATGAAACAATCTCAAATTCTGCTCCTCCACACTCACATGGGCGCGGAGTCACCTGGATTCCCGGACCTCCGTAATACTCCAGATCAAAATGCACATCCGGAACACTGATCAGATTCACACCTCTGTAAAGTCCGCCATAAAATGTAAAATCTGCAGACTGAGGATATACACTGTCCTTCAACTCATTACTGCATGCAATGACCAGAAGATTGTCCCCTTCTTCGTTGCACACATCTGTGATATCTACACGGAATGTTGAATATCCGCCTTCATGATATGTCATCTCTTTTCCATTTACGTACACTGTTGCCTGCTGGCCTGCTGCCAGAATTTCTACATAGACTTTTCCATTTCCAAGTGGCTGCTTTGGCGTCTCAAACGTCTTTGCATACCAGTAAGTTCCTCTGTCGTAGCTGCCATTCCCATCATGTCCGTCCACCGCATTCCATGTGTGCGGAAGATCAATACGCTGCCAGTCTGACGGCATCTCCTTTGGAAGTCCTGCATTTTCCTGAATAAATGCCCAGTTTTCATTCAAATTGATTACATTGCGCATATTCCATTCTCCTTTGTTTTTTTACTTTTTTGCATATTTTCGTGGCTTTTTCACATATTTGCTGTATGATTATTGTATGTAAATTTTAAAAAAAATAACAGTGATGATTTTTGTAGTTTTTTGCACAATTTTCAGATAAGAAAAGGAGACACTATGAAGCACGAAGAATTGATTGATTTCACGCAAAAAATACTGGAGACAAATTATCTTCCAGTTTATAAGTTTACACTGCCCTGCGAAAATCTGGAACACCTAGATCAGGGACTTCGTTATCACATTCTCGGCTTAAAGAACACTTCCCAGTTTTTTCAGGATCTATTAGAGAAGCTAAAACCAGGAAAAGTGTATTTTAACACGGATCTGTTTCAATGTACGTTTGCCTTCCTGCTGCTTCCGGATGAAAAAACCGTCTTCTACTGCGGGCCTGTTGTATTTGAAAAGATGCAGGGGGAACGCTTTGAAGAGTTATTTTCCAGTCTGCCTTTAAAAGAGACTTATCACGATGCGATCCAAACCTATTATCAAAGACTTCCATTTTTAGGGTCCTATGCACTGTTTGAAAGTTTGTTTTTAGAACTTGGGAAAAAACTTTACGGGGACTCCTGCGAAGTCGTTTATTCCAATACTGACTTTTTTGATCATTGGAATAATGCTTATAAGCATTGTCTGCGAGATCAGGAGCATCCCTTTTCGAATATTGATGTGATTGAAAAAAGATATGAATCAGAAAATATGCTGATCAATGCCGTTGCTTCCGGCAGAGAAAGCCAAACGCTGGAATTGATTTCTAAATTCGAGACCTGGCTGCTTCCACAAAGAACAACCAATAATTTAAGAGATATAAAAAATTATACGATTATATTAAATACACTGCTTCGAAAAGCAGCAGAACAGGCCGGCGTGCATCCCATCCACATTGATGCCTACTCCAACTGCAATGTTGTCATGCTCGAAAGCCTGACTTCCCCTCAGCAGTGTCTGCGTGCACAACAGACAATCGCACTTGGATACTGCCGGATTATCAAGGAACATCAGCATCAGATCCACTCTCCACTAATCCGAAAAGTCGTTGCTTACCTGGAGACCGATCTGTCTGCGGATCTGACACTGAACAATCTGGCAAGCCATCTCGGGGTCAATGCAAGCTATCTGTCTACTTTATTTTCAAAAGAAATGGGAACGTCCCTGACAGACTATGTCAATCACTATCGAATTGAGCATGCACAGACGCTGCTTGCCAATACAGATGTACCGATCAAAGACATTGCTCTTCGCTGCGGAATCGGAGACATTCATTACTTTACACGCCTGTTTAAGAAAATCAGCGGAGTAACCCCAAAAGCATGGAGGGAGTCCACTTCCCTCCTGAACAGAGAGGGAAAAAAGAGCTTATAATTTTTTCCTCAAATACACCATGTCCACCAGCTGTTTTCCACACTCTATGATCGGATGATCATAGTTATCCACAAAAAAGCCGGGGATTCGATGCGATTGCGTGAATCCGCACGCTTCATAAAAAGGCAAGGTAGCCGGGCTGTCCCCGGTTCCTGCCTGTAAAATTCTTTTCTTTCCTTTGTATTGATCGCAAAGAAATTCGATCATCCTTCTGCCGTATCCTCTACGCTGGCATTGTGAACACACTGCCAAATTTTTTAATTCGAGGATCTCTTCGCTTTCTTCTGTCACAACACAGACTGCTTTTGCCGCACCGCTGTCGTATAAGACGTACATATCGCCTCTTTCCAGATAACGGTCGATCATACTTTCCTGTTCATCTCCTAGAAGCAACAGTTCCAGGTAGTCTTTTTTATGGTGTCGGATCCTGCAAATCTCCATGGCGCTCCCTAACACTCTGTTCCGAATACTTCGATCTGAGTCAGCGCCGGGAATGGGGACGGATCGTCTGCCTTGATCAGTTCTTTCAGCACAAGCCAGCTGATCGTTTTCTCTTCAAATGAAAACTCCTGTGATACATCTGTCTTTTCCAGATCCAGAACCATGCTGCTTCCATCTGAAAATTCAACCGTTGCTTTTACCCACCAGTTGTCATGTGGGAAATCCGCTCTTGTATGCAGTATGATTCTGTCTGTCTTTATCTCACGTCCAAACTCCAGCTTCATCTGGGCATCGTCTCTCTGATTGATTCCCCAGGATGCAAATGGCCATTTTCCATGACTGTGATTTGCCGTCACTCCGTCAATTGCATTCTTTGCTGCGAACACGGCTTCTCCCCTTGTCTCTACATTTGCAGATGCATGTGGATAGCAGTTCACATCTCCGTGCTGGTCATTGACATTTTCCGCCAGATTCCGGTAAATATTCACTTCATATGGCCTTGCTTTGCGCAGAGAAATCAACTGTTTCTCTCCTGTAAATGCCTTTGGTGAAAGATTGAACTTCTTTTCTTCAAACGGAATCTCATAAGTCTGATCGCCTGTCAGATACACCAGTGATTTTCCAAGCACATCATCCACCTGCATCCAGTAATGTCCTGTCTCTCCACCAATTTCAAATATAATGGTGTCGCCCTCCTGATACTCTCTCCTCAACGTCAGGTTCACTTCCTCCTGCCCACTATTTTCTGCAACAATATTTTTTTCTGCATCTGATACTTTGATCTGTATCATTCTATAATATCCTCCTTCTACAGCGTACTGTCTCTCCAACGCACTGCATTTTTTATAATTACTTTTTTATTCGAAATACTGTTTTTACTCTCGATCATTTCAATCAGTTTTCGGGAGGCAATCTGACCTTCCTGATAAGCAGGAATCATGATTGCTGAGATTTCCGGTACTGCGATCTTTGTCCATCCGGTCACATCAAATCCGATCAGCCCCAGACGCTCTGGAAACAATGACTGAAAATCCGGAAATAACTTAATCCCAAGATACGCTTTTCGAAGCGCCTCCACATCTGAAGCATACACCAGTGTTTTCTTATACTCACTGATAATCTGTTCCAGATAATCATGAATCTCTTCTCTTGTTGTCTCCGCTTCTATAAAATAGGTCTTAAATGAAACTCCGGCATCGTTTGCCGCATCCTTGAAGCCTCGCAGGTTATCCATTCCGGTATACTCCGATTCATTGGCATCCGAAACAACCAGAAGCTGATCATATCCTCTCTCAATGCACTGACTGATTGCATCATATACGCATTGATAATTGTCTCCCAAAACTCTTACTCCCTGTGAATCATAAGGTGGAATATCCAGATATATGATCTTTTTATTTTTCTTTTCCAGTTCCATCGCCAGAATCCCAAATCTGTAAGTTGCCTGTATAATAAATCCAGATACACCCATTTTCAGCATATGCTCCACATATTCTTTCTCTTTGGCAAACGACATCTCATTATTTCCCACGATCACCTGATATCCTGCCTCATGAGCTTCTTCTTCAATCCCCTTTAGCGCCTTTGCTGCAAACGGTTTGGACACATCCCCCAGAATAACTCCAATACAATCATCACTTGCCTTTACCGTTCTGGTTGCCGCACTTGGCGTATATCCGGTCTCTTCAATCACCTGTTGGATCTTTTTCTGTGTCTCATCTGACATTTTATTTGTTTTCCCGTTTAAGTAAAAAGAAATTGTTGTTTTGGAAACACCTACCATTTCTGCGATTTCATTGATGGTCAGTTTTTTCATCTTATTTTCCACCCTATTTTTGTGCTACGCCCGGAAGCGAAGTACTTTAAACCCTTCGTCTGTTTTCTTCAATATTACTACTTTACCATAAAAGCCGCAATTCTGGTATAGGAAAACTTTACGTCCACGGTAATTTTCATGTGTACGCATGATAACCACATAGGACAGTTTACCTGAAATCCACACTTCCTTTGCCATCACAGATGCATCCACCTGTTTTCCTTCTGCCTGTATGATTACCGTATCTTTTAATTCCGCATTCTCCGGGTGCATCCATGCTGTACATACTCCTTCATTTTCCCAGTTGGTTTTTGCCTGAAAAACTGTATGCACCTCATTTTCGTTATAAATTCTGGACAAAATCTCCTTCCTTTGCTCCAAAGGATACTCCGCTCCAAGGATAAGCCTGACATCTTCATTTTCAAGAAGAACTTCCCTCTCTTTTTGTTCCTTTACAATCACCTCCGGTGCCAGATGGAAATACATCGTACTTTCCTGTTTTCCTGCCATACGCAGATCATCGCTGATCAGCCAGATTCCCTCCGGAAAAATCATAGCTCTTCTGCAGCAGTATGCAGGCTCTTTTTGTTTATTTTGCATCACATACGGCATCTCTGCATAGTGGATTTCCTCAATCGTTTTGCAGTAATTGTTCAGACTGTCTGCAAAATATGCGTAACTCCAGGAACCGTCCGGCACTCCCATCGGACAGCCTTTAATCACAGAAACATTATGTGCCTCCGGAGATTTCAAACGGTTTCTCATTTCTCCTTCTATATAAGAATATCGGCCGCTGTCTGTCAGAAACGCTTTTCCTTTGTAATAATTACATATATTTGTCAATTCCGAATGTCCATGGGAGCTTCCAAGCGGCCCATTATGAAGATACGTATAGTTGCTGTCTATCTCCCAACCGCTTCTGTAATAAAAATTTCCGCTTTCTGTATAAAGACCGTTCAATATTTCCGGCTGTTTTGATTTCAGTTTCAGATACTGCTCTTTCTGCTCCATTCCAAAACACCATATGCTCTCCAGATCCGGCTCCTCATATCCCGCATATTTAAATGCGCTCTCTTCAAACAGCATGGCACCTCTTGTCATCACATCCCGGATGTCCGTCACATCACTGTCTCCCTGCGCAATCTGAAAATGATCCGGCCCCGCCGCATGCATCACATAATCGTACATTCCATACAGGATTTCCTCAATTCTTTTCGAAGTCTCCACACCCGCTCTTTTTCTGAACACCAGCATTGTCGTTACGGAATTAAGCACTTCAATATGGTACATCATGGACTGCTCCCAATGAGAGCCGTCCCCATAAATCTGAGATTCCAGCTGATAAAGCAGCTCATCCTTTGCCCACTCTGCGATCCGTTTCATCTCTTCCAGACAGAAACATTCTCCAAACCATGCCGCATTCTGCAGAATCGAAGTCGTCTGTAAAACACCCCAGTTGCTCTGCCGGTATTTCGGCACATAGCTTTGGTACAGATATAAAAACTGCTGTTCCATACTTTCTAAAATTTCAAACAGTTCCTCTTCTTTGATGTGCTCCATGGCAAGAAGATGCAGAAGCAATGGTGTCCAGGATGCGCACCGGATTCCGGTGTCGATCGTCCTTGTCATCAGAGAGCCGAATGTTTCCTTCGTGTTTTGCCTTACCCAGTGCAGAATATACTGCTTCATCCCTTCCACATACCGCTCCTGTCCGGTGTACCAGTATGCCATAAGCATTTTTTTCAGATACTCTTGCCTGTTGAGCATATATATCCATTCCGAATCTCCGTTCGGGCAGGCATCCCAGGAAAACGGTGAAACTTCATATACCGTACTGCATGGCTCCATATCCCAACGGTCACAAAAGCAAAATTTTTGTTCCATCAGCCAGTCTGCCTGGCGCAGAATTTCTTCCATTTCTCCTTTGTGTACACTCCGCTTTACTTCTTTTTCATGATATGCTTTTGCATATTCCTTCGCTCTATTTTTTAATTGTTCTATCTGTGAACCCATATCTATATCTCCCGTTTCGTAAAACCAGTTATGGGATGTTTATTTCCGCTAAACATCCCACATCCTCAATACATTTTCTATTTTATCCAAGTATACCGATCACAGAAAGAAGGATTCCCACGATGATCGTAAAGATAACCAGTTTGTATGTACTCCATTTTTTCTTTTTGATCAGATAGAACATCAAGCCGGTATACAATACAGCAAGCATATTAGGAAGCATCGCATCCAACATCTCCTGCAGAGAAATGATCTTCTCTTCTGTCTCCGAAACCTGTGCCACATACTGCAGCTTCGTAGAAATCTTCACAAAATTAACTGCCAGACCGGAGATTACCGTAACACCGATCATTCCTGCGATTGTGGAAATCTGTTCCATATAGCTGCTCAGCTTTTCAATGATACTTGCCCCAAGCTTATGTCCCCAGTTACCCATCAATAATTTGATGATCAGAAGCGTGATATTCATTCCAAGGAAGAAAATCGCCGGTCCCAGGATCAGTCCATCCTGTGCAAGCGACGCACCGATTGTCGCAAACAGCGGTGCCAGACAGAACTGAGACAATGAATCTCCGATTCCTGCCATTGGTCCCATCAATGCCATTTTAATGGATTTTACTTCTTTTGCATTGGCTCCGCCATCAAGCATCGCAAGATGAAGGTTTCCGATGAATGGTACCATACTTGGGTTTGTATTGAAGAATTCCACATTTTCTTTCAGTGCATCTCTTAACTGATCATCATCGTCATAAATCTTGCGCAGTCCCGGATACAGCATGTTGGCATATCCAAGTCCCTGATAGTTACTGTAGTTCATACCATTCTGAAGGAAGTATGCTCTCAGCGATGCTCTTGTATAATCTTTTTTCTGTAATTTATTAGATGCCATCTTCAAATTCAACCTCCACTTCTTCTGTTTCTGTACCTGATTTGTTTCCTTTTCCTGTATAGAAATGAACCAAAAGTGCAACTGTTGTTCCAAGGATCGCAACACCGATGATCGGCAGCTTAAAGTATGCGATCGCACAATATCCAAGCAGTACAAATGGGATCAGTTCTTTCTTTGCCATTACATTTAAGATCATGGCAAATCCAATTGCCGGAAGCATTGCTCCTGCTACACTCAGCCCCGTATTCAGCCATGTTGGAATCAGACTGATCACTTTCTCCAGACCTTCTGCACTCATTGCACCTGCAAATCCGATCACAAAGCCAAGCACGAGGAAAACCCAAACGGTGAGATTGCAGCAGAGTCTGAATTTTTTAAACTGTTTGTTGTCCAGCGCTTTTGTCGCTGTGGCGCTGACACCTGCCATTGCTGTGTAAACAAGTGTGATTACAAACTGGAATGCAACCGCAAACGGGAACGATAATGCAAGGGCTGTCGCAACATCTACTCCTGCGCCTTTCATTGTGATCGCCATAATACTTCCTATGATTCCAGGCCCCATCGGGTTCGGCGGTACACTTCCTCCCTGAGATACTCCGAATCCCATAAATGCCAGCTCTCCGACTGCCCCCATTGCCAGTCCTGTCGGCAGATCTCCTAAAATCAAACCTACTCCGGTAGCCATGATCAGACAACGGTTCGTGTAAATTCCCAAAAGCATACCACTAAGGCAGACACCTGTCCAAAGTCCGATCAAAACGGCCTGTACAATTGTAATTTCCATTTCTCTTCCTCCTTATAGATATTCGTTCCTATAAATATTTTGTAATATCAACATTGGATGCTGTATCCGCACCCGTTGGTGTTGATTTTGTATTGAATGTAACGTTGTATTTCTCTTTCAGAGTTCGGAGCGCATCCCTGTCTTCTTCCCCAAGTGCAATGTATGGGCTGATCTCCTGTTTTCCCGGTGCTCTGTGGATATTTCCCACATTGATCTCTGTCACCGGAACACCTCCCTCTACCAGCTTCAGTGCATCTTCTGCCGACTTACAGATGATGAACATGACCTGTTTCGGAGAAGCCTTATAAATCACATCACAGGTATGCTGAACTGTGAAAAATCTCATTGCAATCGTTTTCGGAATTACTGTTTTCATCAGTGTCTGCTGAATCGGATCATTTGCCGCCTCGTCATTCGCAACGATCACAGTGTTGACTCCTAATGTTTTGATCCAGAGCTGTCCCTGTCCGTGGACAAGACGCTCATCAATACGCAGCGCTGCGATATTTGGTTTGTCTGTCATCTTTCTTTTCCTCCCATAAATAAAAATCGGTATTTTACCACCATACCTTCCAGTCTTTCAAAAACCGTACCAGAGCTTCTACATAATAATAGTCTCCCCAGATATTTCCTACATCGATCCCTTTGCCGGAATGCCAGGAATAGACTCCATGTAAAAGAAGCGCCTCTCCCGGTTTATGAGAATGGTTGGCATAATTTTCAATCAGCGAACGCAGGATCGTATGCATTGCATACTTATAAACCTCCTTATCCTCATCTGTCTCCGGCAGATATTTACACATCTCCTGCATTCCGCATACTGCGACTGCCGCTGCCGAAGAATCCCTGGACTGTCCGGAACCGTCTCCGAAAATCAAATCCCAGTAGCATACATTATCCTGTGGAAGTCGGTTGAGGAAATAATTTGTCATTCCCTTGAACAGATCAAACGCTTCCCCAATATTGGAATTTCTGTAGTTCAATGCGATTCCGTAGATTCCCCACGCCTGACCTCTTGCCCATGCCGAATCATCAGAATATCCCTGACGTGTGACTCCTTTAACAGGTTCTCCTGTCTCCGGATCAAAATAAAATGTGTGATAAGCGGATGCATCATCCCTCACTACATTGTTACAGGAGGTAATAAAATGTTCTCTTGCCGCCTTTTCATACCGCTCATCCCCTGTCACTCTGCTCTTCCAGTATAACAGTGGAATGTTCAGCATACAGTCAATGATCAGACGGTAGTCCTTCGGATCTCCTACATTTCCCCATGCCTGAATGAAATGTCCGTTTTCCCGGTAACGCTCCATCAGAATATCCGCTGCCTGAAGCGCTGCCTGCTTTCCTTCCTCGGACTGGCAGAGCTGATATGCTGCCACACAGGATGGAGAGTACAGAAATCCAAGATCATGATGGTTCAGATCGATCCGTTTGTCTACACGTTCTTTAAACGATCTTACATCTGCCATTCCGAGTTCTTTAAAACATTCCTCCCTGCTCCAGTCATACATCAGCCAGATTAGTCCTGTCCAGAATCCCGTCGTCCACTCTACATTTTCTGTAATCGGGTACATTCCGTCCCGTTCTGATGGAAACGGCTCAGAATTATAGGCTGCTGAAAACGGAAACTTTCCATTCAGATACTCCATGTTTCTTTTTACAGAAGCCTTTGCCTCTTCCAGCGCATATTCTACCTCTTTGCGTGTTAACAGTTTACCGTACAAAAACTCTTCTCGTTTTTTAATCTCTTCAATATTTATCTTCTTAATCATGATTTCCCTCTTTGCGATCAGACACCGTCTTCAAATATCATCTCATCATCATTTCCAAGACTGTCAAAGTCCTCCACACCATCTTTTGCGCTCTGCCTGATAATTTCTGCCAGTTCTTCCAATCCCATCAGCTCTCTGCAAAAGATTGCTTCCACTGCCATAGCCAGGTTCGTTCCTGCCAGCACTTTGATACTTTTTTCACTCTCTGTTTTGATGCCGGATGCCACATTAAACGGGGTTCCTCCCAACAGATCTGTCATGACCAGGATCTCAGAAGTCCCCAGCGCCTCCATCTGCTCTTCTAACTTCTGTTTTAATTCCTGTGAGGACATTCCCTTCACAAAATCTACCGCCTTTATATGCTCAGGATTTCCTGCAATGAGGCTTACTGCGCTCATGATCCCTGTCGGAAAATTTCCATGTCCCGCAACGATAATTCCTATCATTTGCCTCTCTCCTTTTCCTTCCTTTTTCTTCTGTCTTACTCATCTCGCTTTTAGTAACCGGTTAACTATAACTTGATTATAAACCAGTTTTACCTAAAGTCAAATATTTCTTGTACACTTTTCTTGTTTTTGTAATTTATTAACGAATTATTGATATGTTTTTTGTGTATTATGCATATAAAAGTGGGTTCTGAAACCCACTTCATAAATATTATATATAGTTTACTTTTTACCTCAGTTTACCAAAATGCATTTTAAATTTTAGTAAACCGCATTTTTGTTTACTAATCATTTTCTTTTTTCCGATACTCTCTCGGCGTACACTTATAAAACCGTTTGAATATCTTAGAAAAATTACTGGGACTTTCAAAACCACAGGCAGTTGCTATTTCAGAAATGCTGTTTTCCGGATTATGCAAAAGCATTTCCGCTCCCCGTATGATCCTGTACTTCAAAACATACTGGATGGGCGAAAGCTGTATTGTCTTCTGAAAACAGCGCAAACATTCTCTTTCTCCGATGTCTGCCGCCTTCGCAATATCCGCCAGCTTAATATCATCAAAATAATATCTCTGGATATACTCCAACATTTTTCGTATCCGCAAATTGTCCTGACTTTGAAGTGTCTGCGGTACCTCCAGCTCATCTTTAAATTTTTCTGTCAGGAAAAAACAAACTCTAGATAAATTCTCCCTAACGACAAATTCAAATCCCGGAGGTTCCTGTACGATCGCGTCAAATGCACTGCAAAACCACTGAATCACATGTGCATTCTCAAACCGGGAAACCGCACAGCCGGAAAATGCGTGACAGGATACGAGCGGACGTACATACTTTTTTGCAAAAACCGAATCTTCATTTCCTAAAATAAGCGTAGGATGAAACACCAGAGAATGTAGTTTACAATAATCCGCAGCGATCGCATAGTGGAGCACATTGGAATTGATTACAAACGCATCTCCTGTTTCAACATAAAACGATTCCGATGGTATTTTTAATTCCAACCTGCCTTCTGCAACATATACCATCTCAATCTCTTCATGCCAGTGCCACGGAATGCTGTCCTCCTGCCGCCCTGTATAGTATGAAGAATACCCCGCACATGGAAATTCCAGCGTTCCATGCGGCCGGAGTTCTTTTAATTTCTGATCCAGATTCAATCTGCACTCCTGCAGTGCCATATTCACATCTCCTTTTCAAACTTGGCGTTTTTTTTATATTATATGTCGGAAATTAAGTTGTATCAAGCTTGCTATGTCGATATTATTACACAAGAACATTCAAGCAGGAGGTTATATATGTTTCAACTATTGTTAGCTGTTATTTATCTGGCATTTATTAGTCTTGGATTGCCGGATTCTCTTTTAGGCTCAGCCTGGCCCACGATGTATCGTGAATTTTCTGTACCTGTTTCCTATGCCGGCGGGATTTCCATGATCATTGCAGTCGGAACCATCGTCTCCAGTCTGCTAAGCGACCGTCTGACTAAACGTTTCGGTGCAGGAAAGATCACCGCTGTCAGTGTTTTCATGACTGCAGCTGCACTATTCGGATTTTCCACAAGCCATACATTTATCGCGCTTTGTCTGTGGGCCGTTCCTTATGGTCTCGGCGCCGGATGCGTAGATGCGGCACTCAACAATTATGTTGCGCTTCATTATACAAGCCGCCATATGAGCTGGCTGCATTGTATGTGGGGAGTCGGAGCTTCCCTTGGTCCCTATATTATGGGATATGCATTATCAAACGGACACAGCTGGAATATGGGATACCGCTATATTTCCATTCTTCAGATCCTGCTGACGGCCGTACTGCTGTTCAGCCTGCCCCTTTGGAAAAAGCCAACTGTTCCTGCCAAAGCCAGTAATACTGCTGCATCATCTCACCAACAAGCGCTTTCTCTCTCTCAGATCGTTCGGATTTCGGGTGCAAAAGAAATTATGATCACGTTTTTCTGTTACTGTGCTCTGGAACAGACAACCGGACTTTGGGGCAGCAGCTATCTGGTTTTACACTGGGGGCTGACTTCTGAAACTGCCGCCGGATTTGCCAGCCTGTTTTTCATTGGAATCACTGCAGGAAGGGCACTCAGCGGATTTTTAACCCTAAAACTCAATGACACTCAGATGATACGGCTGGGACAATGTGTGATATTATCAGGTATCATATTGTTGCTATTACCGATCGGAGAAGTAACTGCCCTTTTAGGACTGCTTTTTATCGGACTTGGATGCGCCCCGGTTTATCCGTGCATCATCCACTCCACACCGGAGCATTTCGGTGCACATCGATCCCAGGCAATGATCGGCGTACAAATGGCGTCTGCCTATATCGGAACCTGCCTTATGCCGCCTGTATTCGGATGGATCGTAAATACGATCAGCCCAGCCTTATTCCCGGTATATCTGCTTTTGATCTTGGTTCTTATGTTCGTAATGCACGAAAAAATGTTAAAGCAGACTCAAAAAAAACAGCCGTAGCTGCCACTTTTCATGGCAGCCACGGCTGTTTTTCTCTCACGATTCTTTTCCCAAAATATGCTCTACGATATCTTCCTGCTTCTTCTCCTGTTCCTGATTCTCCTTTACCAGCTCAACAGGCACCGGCGTATTCTCCACTTCCAGACATGCCTGTATTGCCTCATTCAGAGAGAGCATCTTATCATCCAGCTCGGACACCATCTGCGCACACTCCTGCAGCTCACGACTGATATAATCCGGTGCGTCACCTTCAAACTTATAATAGATCTTGTGCTCAAGACTGGCCCAGAAATCCATCGCAATGGTGCGGATCTGAATCTCTACCTTGGTATCTACCACACTGTCCGACAGAAAGATCGGCACGGAAACCAGCATATGGTAACTCTTATATCCGCTCTCTTTCGGCTTTTTGATGTAATCCTTAATTGCCAGCACTTTTAAGTCACTTTGATTCCCGATCATCTCCGCCAGGCGGTAAATATCGGAAGTAAATGAACAGATCAGCCGTACGCCTGCAATGTCATTGATATAGCGGAGCATATTCTCAATTGAAGTCTCATAGCCGTATCGTTTGAGCTTTTTTACGATACTCTCCGGCGTCTTGATCCTTGTCTTGATATGCTCAATCGGGTTATATTTATGTACGTGCTGAAACTCATCATTGAGGATTTCCAGCTTCGTCCCTACCTCTTTCATTGCTGCATTATATAAGAAAATGACGGTCTTCCAACTGTCCACGTCTTCATAATTCTTGATCGCGTCTTCCATCTGGTGTTCTCCTCTCAACTTGGAAAATCTCCCTTCTCACTTAGTCTCTATTAGTATACCATATTTGGCTCTTACTGTCATAAACTTCATGTTTTTTTAAGAAAGAAAACTTTTCCTATCAGAGAATACTAACTTCCGTTTTTTATTTTGTTTCCAGAAGATCCTGGAAGCGCGTCATTGCCTCTACTGTATTCTCGTAAGTACCAAATGAGGTCAGACGGAAATAGCGTTTTCCATTCTCTCCAAATCCGGCTCCGGGCGTTCCGACTACCTGGATCTCATGCAGCAGATAGTCAAAAAACGTCCAGGAATCCATGTCCTTCGGGCATTCAAACCAGACATACGGGGAATGTACCCCTCCATAAAACCGGATACCAAGGTCTGAAAGTGTATCAGTAATGACTCGCGCATTCTCCCGATAGTATTCCAGATTCTCCCGGCACTGACGGATGCCTTCCTCACTGAACACTGCCGCTGCCGCTTTCTGTACAATATAGGAAGTACCATTGTATTTTGTGCACTGACGTCTGTTCCACATAGCATTGAGCGACATCTCTTCTCCTGTGGACGCTGTAAATACCAGTTCCTTGGGAACGATCGTATATCCACATCTAGTTCCGGTAAATCCCGCTGTTTTGGAAAGTGAACAGAACTCAATCGCGCACTGTTTTGCCCCTTCTACGGCATAGATACTTCTCGGAAGTTCCGAATCAGACACAAACGCCTCATAAGCCGCATCAAAAAGGATCACTGCCTGATTTTTCAGCGCATAATCCACCCACTCTTTTAACTGGCCTTTGTTATAGCATGCGCCGGTCGGATTGTTTGGCGAACAGATATAAATGATATCCGCATGCTGATTCCAGTCCGGCATCGGAAGGAAGTCATTGTCTGCATTTCCCTCAATATATTCCACTTTATTTCCGCACATAACATTGGAGTCCACATAGACAGGATAAACCGGTGTCGGGATCAGGATCACATTATCGTGTGCAAACAGATCCGTGATATTCCCTGTATCACTCTTTGCCCCGTCTGACACAAATACGGCAGACGCATCGATCTCTACACCACTTCTTTTGTAATAGTCCACAATGGCTTTTCTGGTATCTTCATACCCTTGCTCTGGGCCATATCCTTTAAACGTATCCGCAGACATCATCTCTTTTGCCCCTTCAAGAAGTGCCTCTCCGGCACACTGACACAGAGGACGTGTGACATCTCCGATTCCCAGGCGTATCACATTTTTTTCCGGATTCTGCTTCGTATACGCAGCAACACGGTGTGCGATCTCCGAAAAAAGATAATTTTCCTGCAGTTTCAAATAATTTTCATTTAAATTCGGCATTCTATTTTCCTCACTCTTTTCCAGTTATGTCTCATCAAACAGCAGTGTCAGGATCATCTGTGCTGTCTCCACCATATTCGTTCCATTATCCATACTGCATTTCTGCAGATATTTGTGGGCTTCCTCCTCTGTCAGATAGTTTCTCTCCATCAACAGAAATTTTGCATTACGGATATAATTCTGTTCCTTCTCACTCCGTTTTTTTGGTGTCCGGGTTTTCTTTTTGATCCGCCGCTCCAGCTGACGAAGCACCATATCTGCGGTATTGACCAGGTCATAGGCTTTGACAGGCATGGTCAGGGATAAAATCCCCGCGCCGACTTGTGACACTGTCTCCTCTGAGCCCAACAGAATGGATTCAAAATCCCGGGGCAGGCAATCTACCAGATCCAGATAATACATATCCGGCATCCGATACCCGCTGATGACAAGACCATACGAATATTCACCAACCATCTGAAGAGCCGCAGAAGCAGAAGAACACGCAAACACCGTCTGAAATCCGTGTTCAAGCAGTATTTTCTTCACTTTTTTCGCATTCTCAAGCTTTGGTAATACAACAACAATGACTCCCATCTGCGGCCTCCATTGATTTATTTAAACCAGATACAGATACTGCTCCAGCTCCCACTTTGTTACCTGTTTCAGATAGTTTTTCCATTCCCTGCGTTTCATTTTTTGATATTCCGCAACATAAGATTCTCCAAGCACTTCCCGCACCAGCAGATCCTGTCCCATTGCATCCAGTGCCACTCCCAGATTTTCCGGAAGGTTCTGGATCTTTCGCTGTTTTTTCTCCTCGCAGGACAGTCTGCGGATATCTTCAGTCAGTTCCTTTGGCGCTTTCTGCTGCTTCCTGATTCCATCCAGTCCTGCTTCCAGACAAAGTGCCAGCAGCAGATATGGATTTGCCGCACAATCCGGACTTCTCAGCTCCAGATCCACGCCTTCTCCTCTGCGTTTTCTGACATGGAGCAGCGCATTTCTCTGTGTTCTGGACCAGGTCACATCGGAAGGTGCCTCAAAGCCCGGAACCAGACGCTTATAAGAATTGACCAGCGGATTAAACACTGCTGTCATTCCCACAACATGTCCCAGAATTCCCGCCAGAAATGCCTCGCCGTCTGTGCTCAATTCACCGTTTTCACTGGTAAACACATTTCTGCCGTTCTTAAGAAGCCGCATGTGCAGATGCAGACCGGAACCATTTACATCCTGCCGTGGTTTCGGCATAAATGTGGCATGAAGACCGTAACGCTTTGCAATCGTACGGACTGCCATTTTAAATGTCATCACCTTATCTGCAGTGGAAAGCGCATCTTCAAATGCAAAGTCAATCTCATGCTGCGCCGGTGCGATCTCATGATGAGAAGATGTAATCTGATATCCCATCTCCTCCAGCGTCAGAATAATCTCCCTTCTTGTATTCTCACCCAGATCGATCGGCGACGTATCCAGATATCCTGCTCTTTCGTGCGAAACAGTAGTCGGCATTCCATCGTCATCTGTATGGAACAGGAAAAATTCACACTCCGGATTCACTTCCAGTGTATAGCCCTGTTTCTCTGCTTTTTCCAGCGCCCGTTTCAGGATCAGACGCGGGCTCAGTTCATATTCTCTGCCATTCTCTGTACATACATCACACAGAAAACGGGCAACTTTTCCATTCTGAGGACGCCATGGCAGTATGGTAAACGTAGAAAAATCCGGCTTGAGATACAACTCTGTCTCCTCTTCTTTTGCAAATCCGTTCAAAGAAGCCAGGTCGATCGTGCAGCGGTCATCCATTGCTTTTTCCAGGCAGCTGACCGGAACTGCGACATTTTTCAAGGTTCCGAACATATCTGTAAACTGCAGACGGATAAACTCAACGCCTTCTTCCTCCACAATCTGCAGAATTTCTGTTTTTCTATACTTCTCCATAACATCCTCTCCTTGTCTTACACTATGATCCTATTATATTTCTCTCTTACAGATTTGTATACCCCATCAGAGAATAATCCACTGCTTTTGCAGCCTGTTTTCCTTCCTGGATCGCCCATACGACCAGCGACTGACCTCTGCGCACATCTCCTGCTGCAAATACCCCCGGTACATTGGTCTCATACGTTTCTTCTTTTGTCGCTACATTTGTTCTTGCATCTACAGATACCCCAAATGCATCTGTTACATATTTCTGACTGCCCGTAAACCCTGCGGCGATCAGTACCAGACTGGCATCCACCACTTTTTCACTGCCCGCAACGGGAACCATCTGCATTCTGCCTGTCTTTTTATCCTTTTGAGGCTCAAGGCTGACCAGAACTGCTTTTTTGACATTTCCGTTTTTGTCCTTCTGGAATTCCTTTACCGTTGTCTGATACATTCTCGGATCTTTTCCAAAGACTGCAATGGCCTCTTCCTGACCATAGTCCGTCTTCTCCGTGCGCGGCCACTGCGGCCATGGATTGGACTTTGTTCTCTCTTTGGAAGGCTTTGGCATCATCTCCAGCTGTGTCACCGATTTGGCTCCCAGTCGGATTGCGGTTCCCACGCAGTCATTTCCTGTATCACCGCCTCCGATCACCAGCACATGTTTCCCTTTTACCGGGATAAAAGTGCCCTCTTTCAGATCCTGATCCAGGAGACTCTTTGTTACCGAAGACAGGAAATCCACAGCAAAATAAATATTTTTACTGTCTCTTCCCGGCACCTCGATATCTCTCGGATTCGATGCTCCGCAGGCTAAGATCACCCGGTCGAACTGTTTTTGAAGCTCTGCCGCAGTCACATCTTTTCCTGCATCCACTCCGGTTTTAAAAAGAACGCCTTCTTCTTTCATCAGCCGGACTCTTCTCTCTACAATGTCTTTTTCCAGTTTCATATTCGGAATTCCATAGCACAGAAGTCCTCCGATTCTGTCACTTCGCTCAAATACAGTCACCTGATGACCTCTTCGGTTGAGCAGTAATGCCGCAGCAAGACCTGCCGGTCCGCTTCCGATCACTGCCACCGTCTTTCCGGTACGCACCTTCGGCGGCTGTGCTGTCACCCATCCGTTCTGGAATGCATGTTCAATGATCATTTTCTCGTTGTCCTTAATTGCCACCGGATCTCCGTTCAAGGCACAGGTACATGCCGCCTCACAGAGCGCCGGGCAGACTCTTCCGGTAAATTCCGGAAAACAATGTGTCTTTTCGAGACGCTCATATGCCTGTTTCCAGTTCCCGCGATAGATCAGATCATTGGTCTCCGGCACCAGATTGTGAAGCGGACATCCGGATGTCATGCCTGCGAGCAGGCTGCCGTTCTGGCAGAACGGCACACCGCAGTCCATGCAGCGTCCGCCCTGTTTCTGCTGTTCTTTTACAGGCAGTGAAGTTTTAAACTCATGAAAATGACGGATTCTCTGAAGTGGTGTTTCTGCTTTTGTATTTTTTCTTTCATAATCTAAAAATCCTGTTGGTTTTCCCATTGTTTCTATACCTCACTTTCTTTCATCTGAAAACTCTCATTAAAGGCTTCCATCTGTGCCTGTTCGCTGCTCATTCCCCGTTCTTCCCACTTGGAAGCCAGTGCGATCATCTTCTTATAATCATGAGGAATAATCTTTTTAAATTTCGGCAGATACGCATCAAAATCGGCAAGAATCTCTTTTCCGCGCGCAGAACCTGTATTTTCCACATGCTCCTCGATCATTGCGCGAAGCTCCTGGATGTCATACTTGTTCTCCACTTTTTCAATCGCGATCATGGCCTTGTTCAGATTGCGGTAAAGATGACTGTTTTCATCCAGAACATAGGCGATTCCTCCGCTCATTCCCGCAGCAAAGTTCTTTCCTGTTTTTCCAAGCACTGCCACACGTCCGCCGGTCATATATTCACATCCGTGCTCACCTACACCTTCTACAACGGCATACGCTCCGGAATTGCGGACTGCAAAACGCTCTCCTGCAACACCGTTGATGAACACTTTTCCTGCCGTTGCACCGTAAAGCGCCACGTTTCCGACAATGATATTTTCCTCGGCTTTATATCCTCTGTTCTTCGGCGGATATACAACCAGTTTTCCACCGGAAAGTCCTTTTCCATAATAGTCGTTGGTATCTCCGCAGAGTGTCATGGTCAGTCCCTTCGGAATAAATGCTCCGAAGCTCTGTCCGCCGACTCCTTTGCAATTTACAACAATGGTATCTTCCGGCAGTCCTTCTTTGTGGAAACGGGTAATCTCCGCACCGAGGATCGTACCTGCAGAACGGTCGATATTTTTCACCTCTGTTTCCAGAACTGCTTTGTTTCCTTTTTCTACCGCAGTTTTCAGTTTCTTTAACAGAACTCTCTCATCCAGTGTTTTTTCCAGCTGGAAGTCATAGGCTTTTCCTTCTTTAAATGTCACATTTTCTTTTGCCGGATGATACAGGATCTCACCCAGATCCATCTTGTCTGCCATCCGGGAATGCTTCGTTTCATTTCTCTTTAAGAGGTCTGTTCTTCCTACCATCTCATCTACCGTACGAACTCCTAGTTTCGCCATATATTCTCTGAGCTCCTGGGCAACAAACCGCATGAAGTTCTCTACATACTCCGGTTTTCCCTGGAAGCGTTTGCGAAGTTCCGGATTCTGTGTGGCAATTCCCACCGGACAGGTATCCAGATTACATACGCGCATCATCACACAGCCAAGCGTTACAAGCGGAGCTGTCGCAAACCCGAATTCTTCCGCTCCCAGAAGTGCCGCGATTGCCACATCTCTTCCGCTCATCAGTTTTCCGTCTGTTTCGATCTTCACACGTTCACGAAGTCCGTTCCGGATCAGTGTCTGATGTGTCTCAGCCAGACCAAGCTCCCACGGAAGTCCCGCATTGTGGATGGAACTTTCCGGAGCAGCACCGGTACCTCCATCGTAACCGGAGATCAGGATTACCTGCGCTCCTGCTTTTGCCACACCTGCTGCTACGGTTCCGACGCCTGCTTCTGATACCAGTTTGACAGAGATTCTGGAGTATTTATTTGCATTTTTCAAATCATAGATCAACTGTGCCAGATCTTCGATCGAATAAATGTCGTGATGCGGCGGCGGAGAGATCAGACTCACTCCCGGTGTGGAATGTCTTGTCTTTGCCACCCACGGATACACCTTTTTCCCCGGAAGATGACCTCCTTCACCCGGTTTCGCTCCCTGTGCCAGTTTAATCTGGATTTCCTTTGCACTGACCAGATAACGGCTTGTCACACCAAATCTTCCGGATGCAACCTGTTTGATGGCAGAACATCTGTCTGTTTCTGTATTTGCAGAATCCAGACGCTCGTCACTCTCTCCGCCTTCTCCGGAGTTGGATTTTCCATGCAGATGATTCATCGCGATTGCCAGCGTCTCATGAGCTTCCTGTGAAATGGATCCGTAGGACATGGCTCCTGTCTTAAATCGCTTCACAATGTCTTCCACACTCTCCACTTCATCCAACGGAATCTCTTTTTCTGCATAGGCAAAATCCATGAGACTTCGCAGATATCCCGTCTCCTCTGCATCGATCTTTTTCGTATACTCTTTAAACAATTCATAATTCCCGGTCCAGGTCGCCTGCTGCAGCAAATGGATCGTCTCCGGATTATAGCGGTGTTCTTCCCCATCTGCACGTCTCTTGTGTTTTCCCATACTCTCCAGCGCCAGATTCGTTGTCAGTCCCAGCGGATCAAATGCTTTTGTATGGTATTCATCTACCTGCTTCTCGATATCCTCCATGGTGATACCGCCCACACGGCTGACTGTACCTGCGAAATATTTGTCTGTCACTTCTTTTGAAATTCCGATTGCTTCAAAGATCTTCGCTCCCTGATAAGACTGGATCGTGGAAATTCCCATCTTGGATGAAATCTTCACGATTCCGTGCAGGATCGCCAGTGTATAATCCTCCACTGCCGCATAGTAGTCCTTGTCCAGCATCTCCTCTTCGATCAGCTCATGGATCGTATCCAATGCAAGATACGGATTCACTGCACACGCTCCATATCCGAGCAGTGTCGCAAAGTGATGAACTTCCCTTGGTTCTCCAGATTCCAGGATCAGAGAAAGTGAGGTCTGTTTCTTCGTCGCCACCAGATGCTGATGCACTGCGGAAACTGCCAGAAGAGATGGAATCGCCATATGGTTTTCATCCACATCCCGGTCAGACAGTACCAGAATGTCTGCTCCGTCTTTATATGCCTTGTCAACTTCCACGAACAGGCGCTCCAGAGCTCTCTCCAGCTTCGTGCTTTTATAATAAGTGATCGGAACAACCGCAACCCGGAATCCTTCTTTCTTCATTTTTTTGATCTTCAACATATCTGTATTTGTCAGGATCGGATTGTTGATCTTTAATACCCGGCAGTTTTCTTCTTTTTCTTCCAGAAGATTTCCCTGTTTTCCTGCATAGACCGTCGTACAGGTCACGATTTCCTCACGGATCGCATCGATCGGCGGATTGGTCACCTGCGCAAAAAGCTGTTTAAAATAATCAAACAGCGGACGTTTCTTATCGGAAAGCACTGCAAGCGGCGTGTCCACACCCATTGCCGCAATGGATTCGCCTCCGTTTAATGCCATGTTCCGGATGGAATTGCGGTATTCTTCGTATGTGTATCCAAATGCTTTCTGAAGTTGTTTTCTCTTTACCGGATCGTACTCTTCCACACGCATATTCGGGATTTTCAAGTCTTTGAGTTCCACCAGATTGCTGTCCAGCCATTCTCCGTAAGGCTGTTTTGTTGTATACATCTCCTTCAGCTCTTCGTCCTGACAGATCTTGCCCTTTACGGTATCGACCAACAGCATTTTCCCCGGATGGAGACGTTCTTTTAATACAATCTCTTCTTCCGGAACTTCCAGAACTCCGACTTCGGAAGCCAGGATCAAATCTCCGTTTTTCATCACATAATAACGAGACGGACGCAGACCATTCCGATCCAGAACCGCTCCCATGATATCTCCGTCTGAGAACACGATGGAAGCTGGACCGTCCCATGGCTCCATCATAGTCGCATAATACTGATAAAAATCCCGGACATCCTGAGAAAGTGTGGCATTTTTGCTCCATGGCTCCGGAATTGCGATCATCATCGCCAGCGGAAGCTCCATTCCGCTCATCACCAGAAATTCCAGCGTGTTATCCAGCATGGAAGAGTCAGATCCCCTGGTGTCTACAACCGGAAGAATCTTATGAAGCTCTTCTTTCAAGGCACCGGATTCCATCGTTTCCTCTCTTGCCAGCATCTTGTCTGCATTTCCGCGGATCGTATTGATTTCCCCATTGTGTACCATAAAACGGTTCGGATGCGCTCTCTCCCAGCTTGGATTTGTATTCGTACTGAAACGGGAATGTACCAGTGCGATTGCAGACTCATAATCCGGATCCTGAAGATCCGCAAAAAATGTCCGAAGCTGTCCCACTAAAAACATTCCTTTGTATACGATCGTTCTGCTGGACATGGATACCACATAGGTGTTGTCATTACTCTGCTCAAACACCCGGCGGGCAATATAAAGCTTCCGTTCGAACTCCAGTCCTTTCTCCACATGCTCCGGCTTTTTGATGAATGCCTGCACAATGTGCGGCATACAGCTTCTTGCCTTTTCTCCAAGCACCTCCGGATGCACCGGAACCTCACGAAATCCAAGCAGTTCCAGCCCTTCTTTTTCTACAATGATCTCAAACATCTTCTTTGCCTGATTGCGCTGTAATTCTTCCTGCGGGAAGAAAAACTGTGCGATTCCGTACTCTCTTTCCTCTCCCAGACTGATCCCCAGCTCTTTACAGACTTTCTGAAAAAACTTATGAGAGATCTGCAGCAGGATTCCAACACCGTCTCCGGTTTTTCCTTCGGCATCCTTTCCCGCTCTGTGTTCCAGATTTTCTACGATCTTCAGCGCATTTTCCACAGTTTTGTGGCTTTTGATCCCTTTGCTGTTTACTACCGCGCCGATTCCACAGTTATCATGCTCAAATTGTTCCCGATACAGACTTTTTGTCTCTTGTTCCATGTAATTTTTCATTCTATCCTGTTCCTCTCTGTTTATTTTTCTATTCACACCTTTTACTCTCCGCTGGCTCCATAGTTCGCCAGTACGCGTGCAGAAGGATCTGTCACATCACAGCCCTCCCACTCCTGATTCGGCATCCAGAAGCCTGCGATCATTTCTGCCTGTCCCGGATAATATTTTTCAAAAATCTCCCGATATAAGAGAGACTCTTTTGTAAACGGCTGTGCATAAGTATATTTTTGACGTTCCTTTTCAAACGCTTCCTCTGTGTAGCAGGTATCAGCGTACTCTTTCAGGTCATCTACCATAGAATGTCCCACCGCATCCGAAAATGCTGCCTTTTCTCTCCAGAGAATATGTTCCGGCAGATAGTCCCCTTTCTCAAACGCATGGCGGAGCAAATATTTTCCTTTCCGATACACATTCTGCTTTTTCTCCGGATCGATTGCCATCACATACCGGACAAAATCCAGATCTCCAAACGGTACTCTGGCTTCCAGAGAATTTACGGAAATACACCGGTCTGCCCGAAGGACATCGTACATATGCAGCTCTCTGACCCGCTTTTCTGATTCTTCCTGAAACGCCTGCGCAGACGGCGCAAAATCCGTATATTTGTATCCAAACAGTTCATCTGAAATTTCTCCGGTCAGAAGAACCCGGATATCCGTCTGCTCATGAATGGCTTTGCAGACAAGATACATCCCTATGCTGGCACGGATCGTTGTAATATCGAACGTTCCCAAAAGTCCGATCACATCCTCCAGTGCCGAGAGCACATCCTCTTTTGTAATGATTACTTCTGTATGCTCACTTCCGATGTAATCTGCCACCTCTTTTGCGTATTTCAAATCAATGGCATCTTTTTGCATCCCAATTGCAAATGTACGGATCGGAGTTTTACTCTTTCTCGCTGCCACTGCGCACACAAGCGACGAATCCAGCCCTCCGGAAAGAAGAAATCCGACTTTCGCATCTGCCACCAGCCTCTTTTCGATCCCTGTCACCAGTTTCTCCCGAATATTTGCACACACCTGCTCCAGATCATCCTGACAGATCTCATCCACCTTTGTAATATCGCAATAGCAGACAAATTCTCCGTCTTTATAATAATGCCCCGGCGGAAACGGACGGATTTTTTCACACAGCCCGATCAGATTTTTTGCTTCACTTGCAAATACGATGGTTCCCTTTTTATCATATCCATAATAGAGCGGGCGGATACCGATCGGATCTCTTGCCGCAATATATTCCTGTGTTTTTCCGTCATAGATGATGCAGGCAAACTCCGCATCCAGCATACGAAACATTTCTGTGCCATATGTCTCATAGAGCGGCAGAAGTACTTCGCAGTCCGAATCACTCTGAAACGTATATCTATCGGAAAGGCTTTCTCTCAACCGCTCAAATCCGAAAATCTCTCCATTGCATACCACATAACTGCCACCCAATGAAAACGGCTGCATCCCGGATGCCGTAAGCCCCATAATCGCAAGTCTGTGGAATCCAAGCAGACCATTTCCCGTATCTACGATCCTGCTGTCATCCGGACCTCTGGAGATTGTTTTAGCAAACCCTTTCTGAAACGCTTCCAGATCATCGCAAACACCGCAATATCCCATAATTGAACACATAATCAAGCCCCTCCTGTAATCAGATTTTCTTATTACAACAAAAAAAGGCCCCCTCTACGTAAAAATATACGTAAAAGACGCCTTTGTCTGATATGTTTTGCATTTTACACTGACAATTCCTGTTTGTCAAGTTGGTTTTTTTCTAATTCTCCACTTCCCGCAGTCGCTCCACCACCGTCACAGTCCGCATTCTGCGATAGCAGATTTCCGGCACAAGCCAGGTGATCAGAAACAGAAACGGAATGCTGATCAGAATCGGGGTCAGGGTAAAGTGATACTCAAACATCCACATCTGTGCAGTCACAGCTTTTACCACACCGTAGCTGATCCCGCTTCCAAACGACACGCTGATCAGTATGGTAATGACCGCATAGAATAAGCCCTCCGTCCGCAAAATCCGCTTCTGCTGCCCGACGGTCATTCCGATGGATTCCATCATCGCAAATTCCTGTTTTCTTGACAGGATCGAGGTCGTAATTACATTGACAAAATTCAGCACACCGATCAGGGCAAGAATAAAACTGAGCGCTCCCCCTGCAATCGAATACATCTGTTTCATTTTGCCAAATTCCTGCAGATAATCTCTTTTGGTCCGGTACGCAAGAGAATTTTCTGTTCCGCCACAAAATTCCTTTAACCAGGATGTAACAGCATCTTCATATCCTTTCTTTGCATCAAAGATCACACGCGTTGGCTGTCTCTCCCCTTCCTGTGCTTTCAACTCGCCTGCCGGAAGAATACATTCGATATCAAATGGATAGCCGTAAGACTGATCACCTGCTGCTGTCGGAATCTCTGCCATTGCCAGAATTTTATATTCCTTTGCGGATCCATTTGAAAAAGTCAGCGTAACCTTATCCCCCGGCTGGTACAATGGCATCTGATCCTCATTTGTCACTGTATTATAAGTATTCACCAGAATATAGTTTCCACTGTTAAATGTTTCCCAGTCCAATGTCCCGGCATACACCACGATCTGATCCACCAGATGTTCATCAATTCCGTACAGTGTAAAATAATCCGCCTTCTCTTCTTTCATCCTTTCTACATCTTCCGGATGCTCTAAAGATTCCTGAAACTTGGGAGTTTCTATAATCTGTTCCACTTTTTTCCATTCTGCATCAGAAAAGACATGAGCTCCTCCTGATTCATAGATTTCCGACAGATTTTCGATGCCCTCCTGCTGTTTCAGCGCCTCTTCAAATTCTTTTGTCACGCCCTGCTGCTCCCGATACCCAAGATACTGTATCACACTTCGATCTGTCACCATGTAATCTGAGATCATCACGCTCTCTAAAAATTTATCCATGTCAAATCCCTGCACTGTGGTATACACGCTGTTTAAAATAATCAGGCTCAGAGACAGAGAACCTGCGACCAGCACGAGCTTTTTCCGGCTGCGTCCCAGATTTGCCGCAGCCATGGACCAAGTGTGAAATCCTCTTGTTTTCCGTTTCTTTTTGTGCACCTTCTGTCCGGTATATTTCACTGCTTCCACCGGAGAATTTTTCGATACAATCCGGCATGGCTTGATACAACTGATATGAACTGTAAAAATCGTAAACAATGTTGCTCCCGCAAAGATCAGTGGATTTGCCGAATACGCATCCACCTGCTGGTCCAATACGCTCATCATGAGCGGCGCCAAGATTCTTCCGGCACACCATCCAAGCGCCAGTCCAACCGGAATTCCAAACAGACAGAGCCTCCACGCCTGTTTTCTCACGATTCTTCGTAACTGCCTTCCCGTCGTCCCAATGGTCTTTAGCAGCCCGTAAAAACGAATATCGTTGAACACATTCAAATAAAACACATTATAAATAATCAGATATCCGGAAAGCATGATCAAAAGGAGCAGGCCTGCCAGAATGATTGCATCCGCTGTCTCAATACTGTCTGTCTCGTATGCCCAGTTCACCCCGCATTTCACCTGATTCGAATCAAATCCGCAGCGCTGCATCAGTGCATCCGCCTGCTTCTGGATATTCCATGCGGTCGAAAAATTGAGTTCCATATCAATGTAGCCACTGTAATTTTCCGCATTTTTATAGTATGGCTCCAACGGAGTGGGCGCGATTTCTTCACAGAGCTCTCTGGATATATTCACACACTGCGCCATCATTCCCTGATTTCCTTTCCAATATCCGACCAGCGTAAAGGTATGTTGGATGATCTCTTGATTCACAGCAATCTCCAGCGTAAATGTTTCTCCAAGCCTGCACGGAACTCCCAGGTCTTTTAAGACAAGAGAACTTGCTGCGATCTCATCCTTTGCTTTTGGCATTCTTCCTGTCTCCGGCTCCGAAAACGTATATTGGGCATCCAGATTCTCCCGGTAACGCACCTCTACAGGAAAATTTTTAAATTCAGGATTGACTGCATTTCCCGCATAAATATTATAAGAAACACCATGTATTTTCGGATCCTTTGACACAATATCGAACTGCTCTTTTGTCAGTCGCTCCATTCCTGCATGTGCACTGGACCCAACCTGGATCATCGTACTTTCCCTGGTACTTTTGATCATACTTCCGCCAATGGTGAACACCGCTGTGAATAAAACAGTGGTCAGCACGATAGCAAGAACGCTGATGATATTTTTCTTCTTTTTCGCTGCCAGCACCCGATGCGACAGTTTTTTGATGACTGCTTTATTTTTTACCTTCATTCGATCACCGCCTCTCCAGGATCTTTCCATCCTCGATCCGGATGATCCGGTCTGCCATCTGGGCAATCTCTTCATTGTGCGTGATCATCACAATGGTCTGTTTGAACTGATTTCCGGTCACTTTCAGAAGTCCCAGCACATCCTGACTGGTTCTGGAATCCAGATTTCCCGTCGGTTCATCTGCCAGTACGATCGCTGGTTTTGCTGCCAGCGCCCGCGCAATCGCCACTCTCTGCTGCTGCCCGCCGGAGAGCTGTCCCGGCAGGCTTTTTCGTTTGTTCTCGATTCCCAGCACCTCTTCAATCTCCCGGATATAACTGCGATCTGCCTTTCCTCCATCCAGTTCGATCGGAAGACAAATATTTTCTTCCACATTTAAAACCGGCACAAGATTATAACTCTGGAATACAAATCCGATCTTCCGTCTGCGGAATACACATAAGGCATCATCCTTCAGAGAAAAAATATCTTTGCCATCCACATATACCTTTCCTGAAGTCGGACGGTCCAGCCCTCCAAGCATATGCAGAAGTGTCGATTTTCCACTGCCGGAAGTTCCCACAACTGCGATAAATTCTCCGTCTTCAATCGAAAGATCAATTCCATCCAGCGCCCGCACCTGATTTTCTCCCGTTCCGTAATATTTTTTCAATAGCTCGGTCTTTAATATCGTTCCCATACCCAATCTCCTCTCTGCTCTATGTATAGAAAAAGCCTATTCAACTTCTATGAATAGACTTTACCACACAACACTTTCCTCATCCTTTCTCAAATCTAACAGTTTTGAAAGATTCTCCTGAGAGGTGATCATTCACACTGGAAGATAGATCTGAAAACAGGCGCCCTTTTCTCCATTTTTCACTTTGATATATCCTTTTTGCTTTTTCAAAATTTCCCGCGACAGAAACAATCCCAGTCCCACACCTTCTCTGTCCTTCATCTGCGGACTCCGGTAAAATCGATCAAACAAACGAGGAACTTCATCCAATATCACACCCGGACCTTCGTCTTCTATTTCAACGCATACAAAGAACTCGTAAGGCTTCACATGGATTTTTACCGTACTGCTCCCTTTCGTATATTTCAAGGCATTGTCCAGAATATTGTATACCGCTTCTTCTGTCCACTTCCGGTCAAAGCGGGCAGAAAGCCCTGCATCCCATCCCGTTTTCAACAGCCTGATATTTCGCTTTTTCTGCTTTTCTTCCCCCCGTTTGATGACTGCCTCCAGTAGCGGACAAAGATGCTGTTTCTTCGGAAGAACCTGTATCGTACCGGACTCCAGACGAGAAATTTTGACCAGAGACTGAATCAGGAAATCCAGTAATTCTGTCTGCTCCATCAACCGTTGTGCGAGCGCTTTATTTTCACCTTCCAGGCGCTCCTGCAGGATTTCTCCATACAGACGCAGATTCGCGATCGGTGTTTTCACCTGATGCGAAATATCCGATACCATCTCCTGCACCGCAAGATGCTCTTTTTTCACATTATCCTCACTCAATGCCGATGCGCTTAAGAAGCGTTTCCACTTTGTCTCCAGTCTGGACATTTCACTTTCGTCATAGGCAGACTCTTCAAACTCCTCCGCAATTGCAGCATCCAGCATCTCTTCCAGATGTTCATAGGTCTTTCTGCTTATCCACGCCATGTCTTCTCCTTTGCCGGCTGCCACACATAACCGATGCCGTACACATTCTGGATGAACATCGGTCGTGACAGCGTATCCTCCAGCTTGTTCCGCAGTCTGCTGATCGCTACTGACAGCGCATTCTCATCTACATATTCTGCACCGTCTGTCCAAACCCGGTCGATCAACATCTGCCTGCTAAGTGTGGTTTTTTGATTGTCTACCAGGAGTTTTAAAAGTTTCTGTTCTGTATTGCTAAGGACTACTGTCTGCCCATCTTTTTGATAATACAGTTTTGCAAAATCAAATCGAAACCTGGCATCCTCATAAACACTTTTGTCCTCTTTTGCGGTCATTCGCAGAAGATTTTGAATCCTCGCGCGCAAAACAGCCAGATGAAACGGCTTTGTCACATAGTCATTCGCGCCCAGCTCAAATCCTATTACTTCATTTATTTCCAGATCATTGGCTGTCAGCATCAAAACCGGAATGTCAGACTGACTGCGGCATGTTTTCAAAAAATCATAGCCGCTGCCATCCGGCAGGTTCAGATCCAGAATAACCAGATCAAATGCCTCCTTCTCCCATGCTTCCTCTGCCTCTTTCAAGGTTTCACAGCGGGTAAATTCATATGTATTCGTTCCAAGCCCCAGCGCGATACCTTCTCCGAGTGCACGGTCGTCTTCTATGATGAGTATCTTTTTCATCCGATTTTACTCCTCTTTTTTTAACTTTTCCACACTCTATCGATTTCCGGACAACATTTTCCACACGAAGGACTGGCCTTTTCCACAAATCCGCCAAAACAGTGATGTCAGCGCAAAGCAAAGCGCCGGAAGCAGGAAAAACAAGAGGATTCCCGGCCACATGGAAGCAGAAAGATACTTACTCACCAGTACGTTCATCCCCCGCGCGATCAGAAAATGTGTCATATATACCATAAAAGTATGTTTTTGCCAGCTCGCTGCCATCGGAAGCGGCAATTTACAGATCAGACACCACAAGGCAGATGCAAACAGCAGAAGATACATCAGATTGGTGAACATACTCGGCGAATGTTTGAAAAAATAATATGCCAGAACTGCAAGGATCGTGCTCGCCAAAAGCAGCAGCCAGCTTGTATTCTTACTTTCTACTGCACTGCTTCCGTGAACTCCGATATATCCACCCGTCATATAAATAAACAGCCAGTTGCAAAACGCCTGTGCCTGTACACCGCCGAATGCCAGATCCCCGCAGATTCCCGTACTGTCAATCACCAGCACAAGAACGATCGCCACGATTCCCATATATCGATTACTGATCAGCAGATAGATCAGAGGAGAAATCACAACAAATAAAATCAAAAACTGTAAAAACCATAAAAACGCACAGTATCTGTAATTGAGTACCGCATCCACGATCCCCTTCCAGGTTACTGTGATCGGTGGTTCATTGAACACAGCCCGCAAAGGTGTGATATAGGACACCCCTACATGAATGAAATAGTAAAGCAGTGTCCAGATCACATATGGAATCAACAAGCCCACAAACCTCGTCTTATATTTTTCCAGCACTTTCCCCCAGGAATAATTTCTGTAAAACAGGTATCCGGAACACAGGAAAAATCCTGCCACACCAACCACTGCAATATCGGAAACGATCGTCTGCTCAATCTGATTGAACAGCGGTTTTCCATCGATCATCACTACTTCTGTAAACAGATCAACATTCTGTGCATGAATCCACACCACAAAAATACACAATATGAAATTGTACCATGTCACCCGGTTGCTGAATGTATTCTTATTCATATGCTACTCCTCAATGATCTGGATCTCCAGATAATCAAAATCAATGGAATCCACAAAATTATCCTGATAAAACCTTGCCTTTGCATGCTTCTTAAATTCTGCGATCGTTACATCCAGCCAGATCGGCTTGCTCAGATCAAACTCATAGCAGATTTCCTCCAGCGCATTGAAAATTTTATGTGTGCGTGTCTCATCCGAATCGTCGCAAATCACCGTGTCACGCAGCATCCGGTTGTCTTTAAACTCTTTTCCCCATAATCGAAACATGATTTTTCTCCTTTTTTAGCCTATTCTCAATATCACTCTTCATAGTGTCCTCTGCATGATATGACTTTTATATTTTGTAATTCATCTATCTGATAAACAAGCCTGTTAGCTTCATCCATTCTCTGATTCCATTTCTGTTAATTCTTCCAATGAAAATGACATTGTTTTCCCTGCATTTAATTCCTCCAAACTTTTGTCAATACGTGCAAGATACTCTACATTTCGTTTTATTCTCATCATTTCATTATACTCTGTTTCTGAAATCATTACGATATTTTCATTCTTAGGACGTGAGATAATCAATGTCTCACCGCTGAAAACCTTATCACACCACTCTTTAAAATGCCCTCTTACATCCATACTTTTCACTGCCAACATAATTCCACCTCATTGATGTGTATTCTAACTCCTCCATCACTTTTTTCAGGGTATAGACTGGATCATCGTCAGGTAAACTCAATGGGAAAGTTTTGGGGGCAGATGCTTGTCCGCTGCCCTCTCTTCTCCCATCTCTCGGATCATTTGTGCAATAACATCTTCCTCTTCTTCAAGTTCCTCTGAAATCTC
>PPYF01026678.1_pt1 | contig 67091 bp, 39 predicted proteins | sample 1559871 | NCBI WGS metagenome assembly PPYF01 (sample SAMN08240021, study PRJNA423297) | Human gut metagenome, whole genome shotgun sequencing project. | reverse complement strand
TCTTCATATCTTATAATTTTTACACAAAGATACGAATTATTTCTCTGATATGCAAATATTTAATTTATAGAAGTTCCCCTATGTGATTCATGATGGCATTGACACCTCGAGGGAGGTGAACTTCGCTCTCGATGTGGCCGAAGCTACCCACAATGTCGACTTTGCGTTAGTGATGCCTGACGGTACCGCCCCCGACTTTGCACTGTGGAAAAACGTCGACGGACGGGAAGTGCAGGTCAAGGATGGCAACATCTACGGCGCGGATCTGTGCACCTCGATATGCAATGTCAACTTCAGGGATCTCACACTCGCGCAGATATGGGGCTTTACCGGGTCATTCAAGGAGGGGAGCAACCCTGATGAATTTGTAGATGCGTTCAATATTGTCACCAACGAACTTAGCGACGACTATTATTACATACAGAACTGGAATGCCGTCTGCCCCGATTATACTCTCGTGGCTGCTCTGGAGGCACGCCCCGGCGACAACGGGCCGGCGACTAATTCGGCTGACGACTACAGGACTGTGAATGTTGAGGAAAAACCGTCGGCGCTCGCTGCGGAATTCACTCGCTATCCGGCATCTTTTCTCTTTGAGACCATAGAGGGGCGCATGATCGGCTTCCGAGGCCCTGTGAACGTGAGATTCAAGCCATCGTTGCGCCTGCTTGACGCCACTTCGCGCAGAAGTGACTTCTGGGTAGGTTACTCTGTCAACGAGCTTGCCGACGAGGGCACGCTGTACCAGCTCAACAACTTTTACCGCATGATAAAGTTAACCGGAGAATCGGCGTCGCCCGGCCTGTTCAATATGGCGGGACTCGATATCCCGTTCTGCGGGCCATGGTGCACTTCTCCGGGGGGAGAGTGGACCGGAGAAAGCTGGCTCAGGTTTAACCCCGTAGGGGAGATTGCCGCGGATGAGACCATAGTATACGGTAACGACTGTCCTATCGCTGTGATGACGCCGCGCTTCCCTGAGGGAAAACGATATACCCCTTCAGTGGGCCTCAGTTATATCGGCCGTCAAGGCGATTACCGCGGCACCGACCTGTATTTCGCTGATATTACACTTGAAAAAGAGGGTGAGGTGAAAGCCTCGGGATTTACCGGCCTGTATACATGGTGCGACACTCATGGCAAGGAACTGCGCGACGGGGTATGGACACTGCGCGCCGAAAACCGCAATGTTGCAGTTGACGACATCGAAGGAAGCAACACGAGCGAGTTTATTTTCGGCAATGAGGGCCAATTTCCTCCTGAGCTGCAGATGTTGCAGATGCGTGATGCCGCAGGCCGTATAACCGACCGAATAGAGAGCGCCGACGGAGCACGCCTTGAGATAGCAGGTGGCCTCTTTGATTATCACTATGGCCCCACCGGAAGCTGGTTCACTCTCTCTGACGAGGAATCGCGCATAATCGTGGAGTACGCCCCTGCGGGAAGTGACAACTTCAAAGATCTGCGTCTGACGCGCGAGCCCGATAAGGATTATATGCCCGGCTATGGCCTCTTTTACTCCGCCGGACTCGGGCAGGTGACATCGACAGGATGGCATGACCTGAGAGTGACTATGTCCGACGCTTACGGAAACAGCGCGGTGCAGACACTCCGGCCCGCTATGTGGATAGGAAAGGCCGGGAGCATTGCGGTGACAGCTGCCGACATCGCCGCTGATGATGACGGCGAATGCTATGATCTTGCCGGTCGTCGCGTTCGCGGACAGCTTGCCCCCGGTATATACGTGAAGCCCGGCAGGCTGGTTATAGTGAAATGAGATATGGTCTGAAATAACAGCACGCATGCGGCTGCTTAGCGCAGCTTCAACCCTTTCGCTGCGATAAAATATATGGGGCGCGCCGGTCGACGCGCCCCATTATGCTTACATTTAGATATTTGGAGGATTGTAATCTCGAGCTGATGGCCCACAACAAGAAGAACTCCCTCGCCGCCGACCTCCTGAGCTGACATAAGCAGCGGCAATTGCTAAATAATGTTATTCTGTTGACAGGGTCGGCAATTATGGCTAATTTTGCGGTTGAGTGAATAAATCCATCCTCAGCTCTCCCTCTGCGCCTCTTCGCGAGGCATCATTCATCTCTCCGGGCGACCTTCGAAGCCGCCTTTTGCCATGCAAAAATAAAAAAAACATCATAAATGACTCGTAAATGGAATTACGAACCCTTAACATCGGAAGAGCAGCGGCTGGAAAACGACCTGGCCCATCACTATGCCGGCGCGCCCGTAATTAGCGAGTTGCTGGTGCAGCGTGGCATTACAACGGTTGACGAAGCCGAGCGCTTCTTCCACCCGTCGCTGCGCTATCTCCACGACCCGTTTCTCATGCCGGGAATGGACCGCGCTGTCGAGCGGCTCAACAAGGCTTTGGGTTCTAAGGAAAGAATTCTGGTGTATGGCGACTACGACGTCGACGGGACAACCGCCGTCGCTCTGGTCTATAAATACATCCGGAACTTCTATTCAAACATCGACTATTACATACCCACCCGCGACGACGAGGGGTATGGCATCTCCAACGCCGTCATCGACATGGCGGCCGAACAGGGGGTGAAACTCATCATCATCCTCGACTGCGGCATCAAGGCCAATGCCGAGATCGCCTATGCCCGTTCGCTAGGCATAGACTTCATCATTTGCGACCACCACGTGCCCGACGAGGAACTGCCCGACGCTGTCGCGATCCTCAATCCGAAGCTCGAGGGGAGCACCTACCCGTGCAGCCACCTCAGCGGATGCGGCGTGGGCTTCAAGTTCATGCAGGCGTTCGCCATGAGTAACGCCCTCGCCCCGGCCGATCTCGAGGGAATGCTCGATCTGGTGGCTGTCAGCATCGCCGCCGACCTCGTGCCGATGGTCGACGAGAACCGCGTCATGACCTACCATGGCCTGCGGCGTCTCAACAGCAATCCGAACCTCGGGCTGCGCGCTATCATACGCATTTGCGGCCTCGTCGGAAAGGAGATAACAATCAGCGACGTTATCTTCAAGATCGGGCCGCGCATCAACGCCAGCGGACGAATGCAGAGCGGACGCGAGGCTGTCGAGCTGCTCGTGGCCCGCGACAGCACCGACGCCCTCCATCGTGCCCGCGCCATCGACCAGTATAACCGCGACCGCAAGGAACTCGACAAGCGCATCACCGAAGAGGCCAACGATATCATCTCGCAGCGTGGAGAGGCCGAGGCCGACAAGAAGGCGCTCGTCATCTACAACAAGAACTGGCACCGGGGAATTATCGGTATCGTGGCCTCGCGCCTGACTGAGCTCTATTACAAGCCGAGCGTCGTGCTCACGCTCAGCAACGGCCTGGCAACCGGCTCAAGCCGTTCGGTGCAGGGATTCGATGTCTACCGCGCCGTAGAGAGCGCACGCGATCTGCTCGAGAATTTCGGCGGCCACACCTACGCCGTCGGGCTTTCGCTCAAAGAGGAAAACATTCCCGAGTTCTCGCGCCGCTTCGAGGAATACGTGGCCAAAAACATACTGCCGTCGCAGCGTCAGCCTCTGCTCGAGATCGACGCCGTCATAACTTTCAGCGAGATAACGCCTACGTTCTTCGCCATGCTGAACCGCTTCAATCCTTTCGGGCCCGGAAACCAGAAGCCTGTGTTCTGCACCCGCAACGTCAAGGATTTCGGAACGTCGAAGCTCGTCGGACGCCGCAGCGAGCATATAAAGCTCGAACTTGTCGACGACACCAGCGGCAAGGTCTACAACGGCATAGCGTTCAATATGGCCCGCCATTTCGAGCATATCCACGCCGGGCTGCCCTTCGACATCTGCTATACCATCGAAGACAACAAGCATTATCCCGGCGGAGGCGCCCTGCAGCTCCAGATCAAGGAAATCCGTCCGGCGCGCCCGTAGGGACGCGCTGAGGCCATTAATTTAAAATTCTTCCGAGCAAATTATCCTGTCCGAGCGTAGGGACGTGCCTTTGGCACGTTTCATAAGCGTTTGGCAGTCAGCGGGCCGCGATGCTACGTGCCGAAGGCACGTCCCTACGCCAGGGCGTTTCTGATACTTTAAGTTAATATCGGCCACGGTATAGAATATTTTTGTCATCATCTGCCAAGTGAACTCACCGTCAGCAAACCATTCCGACCTCGCTCTCAGGCTTCTGAAGAAGCACTGGGGCTACGACAGTTTCAGGCCCCTGCAAGCCGACATCGTGGCCTCGGTCATGGCAGGCCGCGACACCCTCGGACTGATGCCGACCGGTGGCGGAAAGTCGATAACGTTTCAGGTGCCGGCTCTCGCTTTCGACGGTGTCACCCTCGTTGTGACTCCGTTGATTTCGCTGATGAAGGATCAGGTCGACAATCTCAGGGCCGCAGGGGTGCGCGCCCTCTATTTCTACAACGGAATGTCGCGCGCCGAGCAGCGTCTTGCCGTCGACAGGATGGTGCTCGGAAAGGTGAAGCTCGTCTATGTGTCGCCCGAGAAGCTGAAAACCCGGTCGTTTCTCGACAGTCTGCGTCAGGCCGACATCAGCCTGATTGTTGTCGACGAGGCCCACTGTATCTCGCAGTGGGGCTATGATTTCCGGCCGAGCTATCTCGAGATAGCGGCTGTGAGGAAACTCTTTCCCGACGCTCCGCTGCTGGCGCTGACGGCCACGGCCACTCCCGAGGTCGTCGACGACATTATGGCGCGCCTCGAGTTCCGCGGGCGAAACGTGTTCTCGATGAGCTTCGCGCGCGACAATCTGAGCTATATCGTGCGCTATGCCGAGGTCAAGGAGCAGAAGCTGCTACAGATTCTTCAGAACACGTCGGGATGCTCGATCGTCTACACGCGCTCGCGCCGCCGCACCCGCGAAATCGCCGATCTTTTGCGCGCTGCCGGAATCAGTGCCGATTTCTATCATGCCGGACTCGATCCCGACCAGAAGTCCGAGCGCCAGACGCGATGGAAAAACAATGAAGTGAGGGTGATGGTGGCCACCAACGCCTTCGGAATGGGCATCGACAAGCCCGACGTGCGCCTCGTTGTCCACTACGATATTCCCCCCTCGATCGAGGAATATTATCAGGAGGCCGGGCGCGCCGGACGCGACGGGCGCCCAGCGTTCGCGGTCGTCATAGCCGCCCGGACAGACAAGGGGCTTCTGACGCGCCGCCTTGCCGAGGCTTTTCCGCCTAAGGACTATATCAGGCGCGTTTATGAACTGGCCGGGAATTTCCTCAATGTGGCAGTAGGTAGCGGCTTCGAAAAGCTCTATGCCTTCGATTTCGCGAAATTCTGTATGCTCTTCAACTTGCGCGAGGCTCCGACGCGGTCGGCGCTGACACTGCTGACGCGCGCCGGATATATCGAGTATTCCGACGAGACGGAGACGCGCTCGCGCGTTATGGTGACGCTCGACAAGCAGGAGCTTTACGATCTGAGGCTCGATGCTGTGTCAGACCGCGTTCTGCAGATGCTTCTGCGCACCTACACAGGCCTTTTCTCCGATTTCCAGTATATCAGCGAGCCGATGCTGTCGCGCACGCTGATGATCGATCAGCAGCAGGTCTACGAGGCGCTGCTGACCCTCGCCCGCGAGCGTGCCATTGTCTATGTGCCGCGGCGTTCGACCCCATATATCCTCTACACGACCTCGCGCGAACTGCCGCGCTATGTCGAGCTTCCGCTTGCTGTCTACGAGCATCAGCGGGCGCGCATGGAGGCACGCCTCGAGGCCGTGAAGCGCTATGTGTTCTCGCGCACTGATTGCCGTCAGGCCATGATGCTTGAATATTTCGGTCAGAAAGAGGCGGAAGACTGCGGACGCTGCGATGTATGCCGCTCGCGCGCTGTTTCCGCGCGTCCTGTTTCTGAGATCGAGGCTAAGATTCTCGAGATGGTCGGAGTGCAGCGGTCTATGCCGGCTTCGGTGATATGCCGCTGGACCGGAGGTGATTCCGACGAGGTGATGGCCGTAATCCGCAGTCTTGTCGACCGCGGGCGTCTGCGCCTGACGGGTGTCATGGTCTCTGCGGCCGACTGAGACGTCAGAGATGCAGAATGCGGTAGTCGCGCGGATAGAGATTGTTGGCGCGGTTGCCGAGGTTCTTGACGAATCCTAACGGGTGGGCGCCGAATGTCAGCAGCAGATAGCCGCGCGGCGCTCCGTCGAGCCTCAGCGCCTCAGCGCGCAGATAGCTCAGCGCTGTCTCTCTGTCGACCTCGAATTGCGCGAAGGCGTCGGCGTTCAACGCTGTCGACATTGCCAGAGAGTGGGCCGGAATTATGTCGTGCCCTTTCAGAGTGGCAACGACAATGCCATCGTGGATAGCTGTGATTCCCTTTGTTGAGCTGATGCGCTCGCGCAGCGGCTCCCATAGGGTGGGGAAGGCATTGATGCGGTCGCCGTCGGCGCGCAGAGTCAGCTCTCCGGTTGTCCATGCCGCTACCTCGGCGGGAATTTTCTGCCGGACGCTTTTGCGTCGCTGAGCGGCTTCGCGCCGGGTGCCGTCGGGCTTTCTCATTACGGTCATGAAAAGCCCTTCGCCGCGTATGCGTCCCGGAATGAATCTATAGCATGGGAGAGCGGTGGCGATGCCTGACGCTATTCCCCACGACGGGTCGACAGTGATTTCCACAGCTTCGCCGCCGAGGTCGTCGGCGATGTGCGCGGCGACAGCCTCGTTCTCGACGGTGTTGAACGTGCAGGTCGAATAAATAAGATAGCCTCCCGGGGCAACGCATTCCCAGAGCGAGTCGACTATCGCGCGCTGAAGGGCGGCGCAGTCTTCAATCAGGCGCGGGCTCCACTGGGCTATAGCCTCGGGTTCCTTTCGCATCATCCCCTCTCCGCTGCAGGGGACGTCGGCGGCGACGATGTCGAACGTCAGTCCCGCCGAAGCGAGCGAGCGGGCATCGGCGCGTGTCACGATGACTCCCGGATTGCCCCATTTGACAATATTCTCGCGCAGCACGCCGGCGCGCTGCGGCACGGCTTCGTTGGCCACAACGACGCTTCCGGGGGGAAGGGCGTCGAGAGCGCAGGTCGTCTTGCCGCCGGGAGCGGCGCAGGCGTCGAGATAGCTGACGGGGCCGCGGCCGGCCGTCAGCTGCCTGACCGCGTGGCCTATAAACATCGACGAGGCGTCCTGAACATAATATCCCCCCTGATGAAACAGCGGGTCGAGCGTGAACTGCGGCCTGCGGTCGAGATAGCGTCCCGGTCCGGGAAGCCATGCCACCGGCTCCCCCTCAGGCGCTTCAATCCCCTTTCCGGCATTGGCGCGCACTGCCACCGACGGCTCTGTTGTCGCGAGCACGTCGGGCAACGACGCCATCGGACCGAAGGAAAGCCCTTCGATCATGCTGACGAATCCCTCGGGGAGGGTGCGGCTCATAGATTCTCCACCTCGCGTTTGAAAGCGATCATTTTCAGGGCGGCGTCGACACATTCCGAACCCTTGTCGCCTGCTTCACCGCCGGCGCGGTCGAGAGCCTGCTGCTCGTTGTCGACAGTGAGCACACCGAAAATCACCGGGGTGTCGACGTCGGCATTAAGCTGGGTTACGCCCTGCGTAACGCTCTGGCAGACGTAGTCGAAATGAGGCGTGCCGCCGCGGATGACGCATCCGAACACGATGACGGCGTCGAACATACCCGATTCTATGAGCTGCGATGCGGCGAAAGTGAGCTCTACGGCGCCGGGCACCGTGAAACACTTGCAGCTGTCGCTTCCGTAGCCTAACTCCCTGAAGCGCGTGAGGGCGTTGCCGACGAGCTTTTCGTTGACTGCGGAATTCCATTCTGTCGAAACGATGGCGACCGATACATTCTCCAGAGCGGGGGGAGGGGTCAGAGGAACATTTTGTGACATGGCGGTAGTTGCTTTTATTTCGGGAAAACTTTGTGCCAGATGCCGAGAATATCGAGTTTGCGGCTCTTGGCGTTGAATAGAATCTCCACGATGCGGCGGTGTTCGGTTTCGGCGCCGAGTTTGGTCGCTTTGTGGAGCAGGGTGTTAAGGAGGTGTATGCCTTTGTCGCGTGTGGCCTTGACGTTCAGAAGGCTCTCGCCGAGGTCAATCGACATGGCCAGCTGCGCAAGATCCATTTCCGGCGCGATGCGAGTGTGGTATTTCAGGGCGCGGCTCAGATACTGGATGGCCTCACGGTGGCGCCCCATCTGGGCGAGCGTGCGCCCCTCGGTGTGGAGCGATTCGATAAGGTGGACTGTAGCGTCTTCGATGCCGGCGTTGACCTGCTCGAGATATGTCGTTGTGGCAACCTGATAGTGGGCCAGCAGATTGGCCTGACGCAGGCGCGAGCGGTAGATCGACGAAGCCGCCGTCTGTGCAAGGATATGGGCCGGGCCATAGCGGTCGGGATTGATGCGGGCGAGACGCTCGAAAACCTTCAGGGCTTTCTCAAGTTCGCGTTCGGCCTGCTTGTATTCGCCGCGCGACGAGTGGAGCAGGGCCACATCGGTCAGCAGTGCGCCCAGAACCGACAGGAAAGGCTCATCTTTGCGCTTGGGCTCCTGAGCGAGCTGAGTCAGCGCAGCGGCGGCCGTGGTGGCGGCCTCTTCGGAGAGATCCGCTTCGAGCTGCAGGGCCGTGATAAGCTCAAGCAGGGCGGTGTGGATGTCGTTGATATATCGTTCGTCGCGCCCCTCGCTGTTTTCGAGCGCTATGGCGTCGGCTTCGCGCAGAATCTCTATTGCTGCGGCAAATTCGCCCCGCGAGGCGCGGTCGACGGCAATAGAGCGGAAGAAGTCGTAGACGACGTTGAACTCGGCCTGATAGAGGGTTTTGCGCAGCTCGGTCAGTGACGCTGTGTGGGCGTGACGCCGGAGCTCGTCGACCTCGGCCGAGGGGGTTATGAATGATTTTTCGAGTGATGCTGTTTTCATAGACAGTCGGTTTTATCGGGGCAGCGACGCGTCGGTGCGCGATTTCTGCCCGAGGTAGCCGCCGTGGTGGCGGCGTGCGTAGTCGGCGGTTGTGAACCCGGTCAGCTTCATGACGTTGACAACGAGTATGTCGCCTATGACGGTCATCAGTGTCGTCGACGTTGTCGGCGTCAGGCCGAGCGGGCACACTTCGGGAGCGCCCCCGGTCAGCAGTGTCACTGTCGACAGCCGGGCAAGCTCGCTGTCGGGGTGGCTGGTGATGACGATAACGGGGATGTCGGCGTAGAGGCGGTGGGTCAGGTCGACAAGCTCGATGATTTCGCGGGTCTTTCCCGAGTTGCTGATGAGCAGCATTATGTCGTTCGGCTGTAGAATGCCTAAGTCGCCGTGCTGGGCTTCGCTGGGATGGAGGTTGACGGCGGGGGTGCCTGTCGACGAGAATGTCGTCGAGATATTCAGGGCTATCTGCCCCGCTTTGCCCATTCCTGAGGTGACGAGCTTGCCGCCGCGACGGTGAACGTGCTCGATGATAAGCTCTACGGCGCGGTCGTATGCGTCGCTGACTGGAATTGTGAGCAGGGCTGCGCTCTCGGCGGCGATTATCCCGCGCATGGTTTCCTGGACTGATGATTCTGCCATTTCAGGTCGGTTTTTTATTAGCCTCGCAAAAGTAAACAAAAAAAACGACTCTCGTCCTCTCCCGTCCGACAAATTGAAAAACCGCCCCGGCGCTCGGGGCACCGGGGCGGCTGTCTGTGACGTCGGTCTGACGGATTATTTCACGATGGGCTCGCCTTCGCCGTCGGGATCCTGACCCCACTGCTGACGGGCCAGACGACGGTAGTTGTTGTAGCGCCACTGGGCGTTCTTCTTGGCGGCTGCGAAGAGCTCGTCGGCCTCTTTCGGGTAGAGCTTCTTGACCGATGCGAAGCGAACTTCGCCGCCGAGGAAGTCGTCGAAGAGATTCCAGTCGGGCTCTTTGCTGTCGAGGGTGAAGGGGTTCTTGCCTTCGTTCTCGAGTTCGGGATTGTAGCGCCAGAGGTGCCAGTAGCCGCATTCTACGGCAGCGGCTTCTTCGGCCTGAGCGTGTCCCATGCCGCGACGGATGCCGTGGTTGATACAGGGCGAGTAGGCGATTATTATCGACGGGCCGGGATATGCCTCGGCTTCGCGGATAGCCTTGAGGGTCTGGGCCTGGTCGGCGCCCATGGCGATCTGCGCGCAGTAGACATAGCCGTAGGTCGAGGCGATAAGTCCGAGGTCTTTCTTGCGGATGCGCTTGCCGCCGGCGGCAAACTTGGCGATGGCGCCCAGCGGGGTCGATTTCGAAGCCTGGCCGCCGGTGTTCGAATAGACTTCGGTGTCGAGCACGAGGATGTTGACATCCTCGCCGCTGGCCAGAACGTGGTCGAGGCCGCCGAAGCCGATGTCGTAGCTGGCTCCGTCGCCGCCGATGATCCACTGGCTGCGTTTTACCAGATACTGCTTGCGGTCGAGAATCTCGCGGCAGGTCGGGCAGCCGCAGGCTTCGCAGAGAGGTATGAGCTTGTCGGCGATGGCGCGGGTGGCGTCGCCGTCGTTGAATTTCTCGAGCCATTCGGCCGCCAGGGAGTGGATTTCGTCGGAGCACGACGGGCAGTCGACAGCTTTCTTCACCGATTCGGCGAGCACGGCGCGCTGGTTGTCGGTGGCAATCTTCATGCCGAGACCGAATTCGCAGAAGTCCTCGAAGAGGCTGTTGGCCCAGGCGGGGCCGTGGCCGGCGGCGTTGCCGGTGTAGGGGGTCGACGGAACCGAGCCGCTGTAGATCGACGAGCAGCCGGTTGCGTTGGCTACCATCTCGCGGTCGCCGAAGAGCTGGGTGATGAGTTTCACGTAGGGGGTTTCGCCGCAACCCGAGCAGGCGCCCGAGAATTCGAACAGAGGTGTGGCGAACTGGCTGTTCTTCACGTTCTGCTTGATGTCGACGAGATTCTGCTTCGAGCTGACGTTGCTGATGCAGTAGTCCCACTCTTTCTGAAGCGGAAGCTGCGATTCGAGCGGCTTCATTGTCAGAGCTTTGTTGCCGCGCTTGCCGGGACATACGTCGACGCAGTTGCCGCATCCGAGACAGTCGAGCTGGTCGACGGCCTGAATGAAGCGCATTCCTGCGAAAGTCTTGCCGATGGCGGCCAGAGTGCGGTCTTCGCCGAAGGGAGCGCCTTCCATCTCTTTGGCGTCGAGCACGAACGGACGGATGCAGGCGTGGGGGCAGACGTAGGCACATTTGTTACACTGGATGCAGTTCTCAGGATCCCATTCCGGAACGAATGCAGCCACACCGCGCTTTTCGCTGGCGGCTGTGCCGAGAGGCCACGATCCGTCTTCGATACCTTTGAAGGTCGAAACGGGCAGCAGATCGCCGTCCTGGGCGTTGATCGGACGCACGACGTTGGCGATGAAGGGGGTGTCGCCCGGATGTACGGGAGCCGGTTCTTCGGCGAGGTTGCTCCATGCAGGGTCGACGTCGAGCTTGCGGTATTCGCCGCCGCGGTCTACGGCTGCGAAGTTCTTGTCGACAACGTCCTGACCTTTCTTGCCGTAGCTCTTGACGATGAACTTCTTCATTTGCTCTACGGCGAGGTCTACGGGGATAACCTCGGTTATGCGGAAGAAGGCGCTCTGGAGAATAGTGTTCGTGCGGTTGCCGAGGCCGATTTCCTGAGCTATCTTCGTCGCGTTGATATAGTAGACGTTGATATTGTTGTCGGCGAAATATTTCTTCACCTTGGCTGGCAGATTGTCGGCAAGCTCCTGACCCTCCCAGATTGTGTTGAGCAGGAATGTGCCGCCGCGCTGAAGGCCGCGGGTAACGTCATACATGTGGAGGTAGGCCTGGACATGGCAGGCTACGAAGTTCGGGGTGTTTACCAGATAGGTCGAACGGATGGGGTGGTTGCCGAAACGGAGGTGAGAGCAGGTGAAACCGCCGCTCTTCTTCGAGTCGTAGCTGAAATAGGCCTGACAGTATTTGTCGGTGTTGTCGCCGATAATCTTGATGGAGTTCTTGTTTGCTCCGACAGTTCCGTCGGCTCCGAGACCGTAGAATTTGGCCTCGAAGATTCCTTCTCCGCCCAGCGCCATTTCCTCTTTGGGAGGAAGCGAGGTGAAAGTGACGTCGTCGACGATGCCTATTGTGAAGTGGTTCTTGGGCTCGGGAAGCTGCAGGTTTTCGAACACACTGATAATCTGAACCGGAGTAGTGTCTTTCGACGACAGACCGTAGCGGCCGCTGACGATGACAGGAGCGTCGTTGCAGCCTTTGAAGGCCTCGACGATATCGAGATAAAGAGGTTCGCCGGCAGCTCCGGGCTCTTTGGTGCGGTCGAGAACGGCGATGCGCTTCACGGTCTTAGGCAGTGCGCCGAGGAAGTGCTTGGCGCTGAAAGGGCGGTAGAGGTGGACATTGACCAGTCCGACTTTCTCACCTTTCGAAGCCAGATAGTCGATGGCTTCCTGGGCGGCCTGTGTGATCGAGCCCATGGCGATGATAACGCGGTCGGCTTCGGGATGGCCGTAGTAGTTGAAGAGCTTGTATTCGCGGCCGGTTATGCGCGAGATCTCGTTCATATATTCCTCGACGATGGCGGGAACGGCGTCGTAGTAGCTGTTCGAGGCCTCGCGGTGCTGGAAGAACACGTCGGGATTCTCGGCCATGCCGCGGTCGACGGGAGCGTCGGGGTTGAGGGCGCGGTTGCGGAAGGCTGCGAGAGCCTCCTTGTCGACGAGCGAGGTCAGGGCCTCGGCGTCGATCTCTTCGATTTTCTGGATCTCATGGGAGGTGCGGAAACCGTCGAAGAAGTTGACGAAAGGAACGCGGCTCTTGATGGTGGCGAGATGGGCGACGCCGGCCAGATCCATAACCTCCTGGACGCTGCCTTCGGAGAGCATGGCGAAGCCGGTCTGGCGAACCGACATGACGTCCTGATGGTCGCCGAAAATCGAAAGGGCATGGCTGGCGAGAGTGCGCGCGCTGACGTGGAACACGCAGGGGAGCAGCTCGCCGGCAATCTTATACATGTTGGGAATCATCAGCAGCAGTCCCTGACTGGCTGTATAGGTAGTTGTCAGAGCTCCTGCCTGAAGAGAGCCGTGAACGGCACCGGCAGCACCTCCTTCGCTTTGCATTTCCTGAACGTGGACGGGACGTCCGAACATATTCTTGCGGCCGGCGGCCGACCATTCATCGACATATTCAGCCATTGTCGACGACGGTGTGATGGGATAGATGGCGGCTACCTCTGTGAACAGATAGCTGATATGGGCGGCTGCCTGGTTGCCATCGCAAGTCAAGAATTTCTTTTCTTTACTCATTGCGAAATTGTAGATATTTTGGATAATTTACGTTGATGCTGAAAAAAGTCGCTGCAAAGTTAAAAAATTTTTGTGATAAAAGAGTTGAAAACCCGTTAAATGATTGTTATAGCAGTTTTGTCGGATAATCGCTAAATTTGCCACCCCCGCCCGGCGCTGAAGCTTGGGCCACCCGTGCCCGGCGCTGAAGCTTGGGCCACCCGTGCCCGGCGCTGAAGCTTGGGCCTTAACAAAAAAATTGGTTATGAATTCGTTTTTGAAAAGAACTGAGCTTCAGCGAAGCCTAAAAGCCCCTGAGCTTCAGCGAGGTTTGAAGAATTGGAGCGGCAACTACCGTGCCAGATGGCATGACTACCGCGCCCGGGCTATCTATCATATAACCCTCCTGAAAGCTTCCTGTTGCGAAAGCTTCGGCCGGCTCGGCGGCGACAGCGCTGTTCCTCCCGGCAATCCCGGCAGCCCCTATCTCATTGCCTCTCCGACAGGAAAATGCATAAAGGAGGCTCTGCGGCGGTTGCCTGAGATTCATCCCTCCCTCCGCCTGTTCCAGTATGCTCTCATGCCCGACCATCTCCATCTTCTTCTTTCGGTTGAATCGGAGCTCGACGATATTCTCGGCCGAAAGCTTGCCATTTTCAAGGTTATGGTTAATAAGCTCTCAAGTCAGGAGCAGGTTTTTCAGAAAGGGTTCAATGATCAGATTGTCGGCCCGAACCGCAAGCTTGACGCGATCTACCGATACCTCAGGGAGAACCCATACAGGCTTGCCGTAAGGCTGGCCCGTCCCGAGTCGTTCAGGCGAGTCACCACCCTGCAAATCGGAGGCTCGGCCTATAGCGCTTACGGCAATCTTCAGCTGCTTGACAATCCCTTCAAAGAGCAGGTTGTCGTGCATCGTGCCGACGATCAGCCGACGCGAGCTGATAACTTCAACCGCTGGCTTCACTGCGTCGCCAACGGAGGCGTTCTTGTGTCGCCGTTTATCAGCAAAGATGAGAAAGCTGTCAGAGAGGCGGCTGAGGATGTTGACGGGCGCATCATCCTCATCACCGACCGAGGCTTCGGCGAAAGAGAGAACCCGGCTGCCCGCGACTTCGGGCAGTGTCTGAAAAACCGACTGCTTATACTGACTCCGCTCTCAGAGGATCTTCAGGCCATGTCGGCCCGCGGCAGATTTCTCGCCATGAACGACCACGCCCGCCGCATCGCCTCCCTTCAGTAAATTCCGGTTATGTCAGGCCGGCGAGTGTCTGTTCGATCGACTCGTCTTTCCCCAGACCCATGGCTGAGCGCAGATGCCAGCGGTTCTGGTTGACAGTCATCGGGCGCACCTGAAGCAGCCGGGAGATCTGTTTGCTCGACAATCCCATCCTTATCAGCATTGCAAGTTTCACCTGAGAGTCGCTCAGGCGCGGATATTGCTCGCGCAGCCGGGTGATGAAATGGGAGTTGTTGGCCTCGTAGCGCGACATGAACAGATCCCAGTCGATGCGGTCGTGGTCGTGGGAACGTATTATGGAATTGACGGCGGCAACGTCGGCCGGCGACAGCTTGCCGGAGTCGCGCAGCGTTCTGATTTCGGATTCGATGGACGCCAGCGTATTCTCGCGTTCCTCCATCACGAGAGTGAGTGAGTCGAGATGCTTGCGGCTTTTCTCGAGTTCGAGCTGTGACTGCAACTCGCGTGCGCGTGCCTGTTCGATAAATAACATTTGTCGGCGGCGGTAATTGCGTATATATAGCCCCGCAGACAGTATTATCGCTATGGCGATGATCGTGCCGACTATTCTGCGGTAGCGCGTTATAACGGCTGCTTTTTCTGATTCGGCGAGATCGGCAATCTCTTTCATTCGTGTCAGTGTCTCATGCTTCGAAACGAGGTCGGCCGAATCGTTGAGGGCTATATATTGCGAATAGAGCATTGCCGCCGAGTCGGTTTTGCCGAGATAGAGACAGGCGTCGGCCTTGTTCAGAACAATATATTCCTCTAATTCTATGTTGTCGGCGTCGTTGATATGGGAGAAGGCCCGCGAGGCGTATATGGCGGCGGAATCGGGCATATTCAGGTTGCTGAAGTGGGTCGATGTCAGAATTTCAAAGGCCACTTTCATGTTCTCGCCTCCGTTTATGGTGTCGAGGGCGGCGCGTGCCGTCTCAAGAATATGGTAATCGTTGGTGCAGATGTAAAGATTTCGCAATATGGTATTGTAAGTGGGTGGGTCGACCGTCATTTCAGGGTCGCCGACAAGCGGCCGCAGGATCATTTCGGCCGAATCCAAGTGTTCCTCGCGCATATATAGGCTGGCTCGGTTTATGCGCATCTTCTTCTTTATGAGCGGCAGCCCGACAATGTCGGCTATCGAGTCGGCGCGATCCATCCACGTCCGGCTGCGAGAGTATAGGCGCATTCTCAGGTAGATGTTGCCCAGCGAGATGCATGTCGCCAACGACATTTTTTTGTCGCCTGCCGATGTGAAATATTCATAACATCTGTGGATGCCGTTGACCTCCCTGATGCCGGGATTGTCATCAAGATGCAGCGACTCGCTCCATAATCTGTGATAGATATAAGGCTGAGAGGCCGAGTCTGCCGATTTGATAGCGCGGTTCAGAATGGCTGTTGCCGAATCGCGCGAGAGCGAGCCGCGCATTGCGCGGGCATGCCAGAAGTCCAGTACTCCAGGCGGCAATATATCGCTCATCGAATCGAGCGCGGCAAGTTCGTCGGTCGGGATGTCGGCTCTGGTGAAGGATATGCTGTCGAGACGCGCGATGATGGCGTCGACAGTGTCGTTGACATGAGGCCACGTCCCGCCGTCGGCCGCGGGATTCTGTCGGCATCCCTGCAGGATCAGAAGCAGAAATATGATGATAGGCAATCGAAATGTTGACATAGCGCAAATATAGCCATTCAAGGGCTAAACCGCGCATTTTTAGCGTAAATAGATATGTATATAGATATGCTTTTTTTGCTCGTGGGCTGTTCTGCCTCTTAAATTTGCGCTGACAATTATCACTGAAAAGTTATTATCATGAAAAAAATTCTACTCACACTTTCGTGCCTGCTTGTTGCCGCCTCGATGTCGGCTTCCGCCCCGGGCACAACAATTCGCCGGTTCACGGCTCCGAAGACTCTTGCCGCCGAAACCGAAGAGCCGCTCTTTAAGGTAACCCCCGAGCTGACTGTCGACATTCCTGGCGGGGGCACTACTCCTATGATATACGCTGTGCCTCACAATTTCACTGACTATGACTACTCGCCCGAAGAAGACTGTTTCGAACTGCCGGCGGGAGTGTATGATTTTATATTTACTTTTTATAAAGGATACGAGAATTATGTGGTCGTGCGCGAAAATGTTACAGTCGATGCCGATATGACTGTCAAAGCGTCGATGAGCGAGGCCGATCAGCTGCTCAGCGCGCGTATGGTTCTGTCGGATGGAAGTGAGATACGTCCCAATGCAATAATCGGGTTCGATGACGCGGGAGAAAGGATCTTCGATGTCGACGGCAATGTGGCGGCTGCCTCGCAATGTATTCACCTGATTGCCCTCAATGGTAATTCTGCAGCTTCATATACGGGCAGCTTCTACCGCATGAAGAATTCTGACGGTACATTCGAGGAAAATCCCGTTCCGAGCATCCATATCAACCGCAACAATGCTTTGGGTGTGATTTTCAGCTCATGCGTGACGCCCAATGATGGCCCTGCGCATATAATTACTTTGCAGGCCAACAGGGATAACGCTACTGAGAGCATTACGATGGATCCGGCACTCTATAGCAAAGTCGACCAACGTTTTTCGGAACTGCCCGCCGGAAAACAGGCTGAGCTTGGAAGCTGGTTTGATCAGGGGGTGACGTTTATGCGTGGCGATATGACTATCACCAGCGATGACCAATTTGGACTTTGTCCGGATAAGAAAGGTTTCGACTATAGCTCTGTGCTGATCTATGACAACGGAGTGACCGCCGTTGAACCGCGCCCCCTTCTCCAGCGTCTCTATGGCCGGAGCGATAGCGAGGGAAGTTATAATTCCGGCCTTCTGGAAATCGAAAACCGGGCCGATGGATTCTCGACTTTGGGCTGTAATTTCCCTGCTGCTTTCACTTCATATTTCAACTATTGGCCATATATGGTCCCGAATCCATATCTTGTCGGAGAGATGCAGCGGGGCGACGTTGTCGACATGAGCGTTGTGCCGACGATAATCTTTTCTCGTTCACCCTGGTATGCCAATCTGAATTTCTGGGGCCGTTACGGCGAATGGCATAGCGTCGACCGGCTTATGGCGTCGCTATCCGTGAAACTCGATGGTAAGGAGGTATGCAATAATTTCGAGTCGTTCCCTTATTTCCTATGGGGCGACGAAGCGCCGACGCTTGCCACCGAGTGGGATGTGGAAGTCGAGAGTGCATGGCGCAAAGTCGACGGCCTTGACGGAGTGTCGCGCCTCACGGCCCATCGCAATGGCGGTGATGAGACCTATTCCTCTCCCGGACTGACCGCAATGCGGTTCTGCGACGCCGACAACCGCACGGTCGACCGTTTCGAGAAAGCTTCTGACGGCACTATGATTCTCGAGGTCGGCAACTGGTCGAGCTATGAGGAAGGATATGTGTCGTATAATGCTCCCGGCCAACTCGACGAAATCACTGTCGAGTATGCGCCCTACGGCTCGGAAGACTTCAGAGAGCTCGCTAACGAGACACTTGATTTTGAAGGCACTCCTTCGCCCAACTGGGGCATAACACTGGGATGCGCGCTCTCTCAGGTCGACCGCACATCGGCCAGCGGATGGTTCGACGTGAGAGTGTCGCTTAAATCGGCCACCGGCTCGTCGGTCAATCTTGTGTCGCCGGCCTTCCGCATCAGCGAGTTTGCCGGAATTGAGCGCATTAGCGACGACACGGCCGATACCCCTGCCGAATATTTCACCATTGACGGCCGCCGGGTTTCAGCTCCCGAGCCGGGATCCATCGTGCTCTGCCGCCGTGGAGGCACTGTCACCAAGCTCATAGCCCGCTGACAGTAGCTTCCCGAAAAATGATGAACTGAATATTCCCTGATTCTGAAAGAGTTCGGTGTTTGCATCGGACTCTTTTTTTGATTGTCATCTTTGGCGTTTGCATACCTTTTGTTATCTTTGCGTCAGAACCAAACCGATTATCGAAATGACAAAGAGAAATTTCTTCGCCGCCGCTGTTGCGGCGCTTCTGCTTGTGCTGTCGTTCAGCTCCTGTTCAAACGGCAACAAGCTGCTTGAGACTATTCCGTCGTCGGCAAGAGCCGTGGCCCGCATTAACCTCATGACGGTCGGCAACGAGCTCGGAATGAAGCTCGAGGGCGACGAAGTGGTCGTTCCGGCCGATCTTCAGCCTGTTTTCGGCAAAGACGACAAGAAGATGGGCGCCATGCTCAAAGAGGTTGACGCCGAGAATGTGTATGTATTCATGATGGATGACAGCCTTCCCTTTGCTGTGTTCGCCCTGAAATCGGAGAGCGGCTTTATCGCTGCCGCTGAAAAGATTTCAGGTAAGAAAGCCGAGACTATAGACGGTTATACTGTCGTCGAAGATTTTGTAATTAAAGACGGTATTGCCTGGGGCGTTGATGGCTCCCCCACACGTGCCGTAGAGATGGTCAAGGAGGCACAGAGGAAGGCAGCCAACGGGTCGATGAACGACATTGAGGCCGTGACCGACGCTCTTGACGACGACGGCCTGATGAATTTTGCCGTTCAGTCGCCGGCCGGATTCGTCGCCGGCGGTAAGGATGAGACCAAAACGGTCTGGACAACAGGCAAGCTGACTGCCAAGGGAAATGCCCTTCATCTGACCGCAAAGGCTGTCAATGCCGACGGTTCGGACTACAAGACCGATTATCTTCAGAATATCAACACTTCGGTCCTCCAGTATGCTCCGAAGAGTTCGATGCTTGTCGCCGCCATGGGTCTGACCGATAAAATTCCCTGGAGCGCTGTGTCTGACGTGTTCTCGCAGGTCTACGCCCTGAACGCCACTCAGACGGCCCAGATGGGTATGGCCGTGTCGATGCTCCAGAGCCTCGACGGCACGGTTATGGGGGCTGTCGGGCCGCGCGGCGGTCTCACGGCCGCTCGGGCTCTCGTAGCGTCGGCCGACGACATGGTCTGGGACTTCATCGTCATGGCCCACCTCAAGCAGGACAAGATGGATCAGATTCTCGGCCTTGTCAACGGAATCACTGCCGGCGGCGGTCAGTCGGTGGGCCCGTCGCTATGGAAGATGCCAGTCTCGTCTGATCTGACCGTCTATTACGGTGCTGTCGACGGCTATCTGACGGTTGCCTCGTTTGAGCCTAAGCCTGACGGCGGTGTCGGTGTGCAGCCCTTCGAGGGGCATGATGCCGGTCTGAGCGTCGACGTTCCCGACGTTAAGGCGGCTTTAGGACGTGGCAAAGATCCGATGGGTCTGAAAATTGTAGCCAGTGGCGACGGCAACGAAGGCGAGATGACCCTTACGGTCGAGAACACCGACAAGAAGGTGCTCGTTGCTCTGCTGACAATGTTCTGATCCGGCGATGGTTTCGGAGATAACCCTTGAGAATACGCTGCCCGAGGTTTTCTCGGGCAGCGAGAATGAACCGCCTGTCTGCCATTCGCAGGTCTGGCTGCGGCAGCTCTCGTTCGCCAAACCGCAGTTCTGGCTCATCGAGGCCGAGAGCGGAACCGGCAAGTCGAGCCTATGCAGCTTTATCTATGGCTCGCGCACCGACTACCGCGGCCGAATCCTCTTCGACGGAACCGACGTCAGGTCGTTCACGATAGCCCGCTGGTGCGCCCTGCGCCAGCGGTCGCTTGCCTATCTGCCTCAGGAGATGCATCTCTTTCCGGAGCTGACGGTTATGGAGAATATCGACATAAAGAACCGTCTGACCGGCTTCAAGAGCCGCAACGAAATACGCCGCATGCTCGAAGCCCTCGAAGTCGGCGTCAAGGCCGACTCGCTCGCCGGACGCCTGTCGGTCGGCCAGCAGCAGCGTGTGGCTATTGTCCGCGCGCTCTGCCAGCCTTTCGATTTCCTCCTTATCGACGAACCTGTCAGCCATCTCGACGCCCGCAACAACGCCGCCGTAGCCGCCATGATCGAGGCTGAGGCGAAGAGTCAGGGCGCCGGAGTGATCGCCACCAGCGTCGGCAACAAGATTGTGTTGCCGTTCATTAAAACTCTTGCCTTATGAAGAATCCCCTCAACCGGCTGTTGCGCCGGAATGTCAGTGCCGGACAGCTTGTCGGATATGCTCTGGCAAACCTTGTGGGACTTGCCATTGTGTTGACCGCCATGCAGTTCTATCGCGATGTCAGCTGCATAACCTCGGGCGAGGATTCCTTTATCTCGCGCGACTATCTCATAATCAGCAAGAAGGTCGAAGGGCTCGGCAGCCTCGGAGGCTCGACCGCCGCCACCGACTTCACCGCCGCCGAGATCGCCGACATCAAGGCGCAGCCCTGGACGCGCCGTGTGGCGGGCTTCACCGCCGCAGGATTCAATGTGGCGGCGTCGCTCGATTTCGCAGGCCGCGGACTCTCGACGTCGCTGTTTCTCGAATCTATCCCGACCGACTATTTCGACGTCGTGCCGCCGGGGTGGGGCTATACGCCGGGCAGCAGCGAGCCCGTGCCGGTCGTCATCTCCAAAGACTATCTGACGCTTTATAACTTCGGCTATGCCTCGACCCACGGAATGCCGCGCATCTCCGAGGCAATGGTGTCGATGGTGCCCCTGCGCCTTTCGCTGAGCGGCAACGGACGTCAGGAATGGGTCAATGCCCGCATTGTCGGGTTCTCGCAGCGGCTCAACACTATCGCGGTGCCCGAGGAATTCCTCTCGTGGGCCAACGCGCGCTTTTCCGAAGAGCCTCCCGCCGCGCCCTCGCGCCTCATCATAGAGCTGAACCGCGCGGGCGATCCGGCGGCCACAGTCTATCTCGACGACCACTCCTACGAAGCGGCCGGCGACAAGGCCGACAACGGACGCGCGGCTTTCTTTCTCGGAGTCGTGACCACGGTTGTCGTAGCCGTCGGAGCTGTCATAAGTGCTCTGGCATTCTTCATACTGCTTCTGAGTATCTATCTTCTGCTCCAGAAGAACCGACAGAAGCTCCACCGCCTGATGGAACTCGGCTACACACCGGCTCAGGTAGCGCGCAGCTATTATATAATGGTGGCGGCGGTGAATCTTGCCGTTGTGGTTGCGGCGCTCGCCATAGCCGTCGCCGCCCATCTGGCATGGCGACCCGATCTCGAGAGCCTCGGCGCCGACTCGGCTTCTGTCTGGCCGACCGTTGCCGTCGGCTTTGCCGCCATGATAGCCATAACGCTGCTTAACATGCTTGCCATACGCCGCCGCGTCGTCGCTTCGTTCCGCTGAGACGGTAGGCTTTGTCAGTAGCGATATTTTTCATTATCTTTGCTCCCTCTAAACACTCCTGTCTCATGAAAGAAATTGTTCTAAGCGGCATACGCGCAACCGGAAACCTTCATCTTGGTAATTACTTCGGCGCCCTGAGTAAATTCGTCAGGATGCAGAACGACTTCGACTGTCTGTTCTTCATCGCCGACCTTCACGCTCTGACAACCCATCCCGACCCGAAGATGCTCCACAGCAATGTCCATAATATCATTGCCGAGTATCTCGCCGCCGGTATCGACCCTGAAAAGGCCACAATCTTTGTCCAGAGCGATGTCCCCGAGATTCCGGAGCTTTATCTGCTTATGAACATGCATGTCGGCATCGGCGAGCTTATGCGCACAGCCTCGTTCAAGGACAAGGCGCGCAAGCAGCTCGGTATCTCTAAAGACGCTTCCGACGAGAATATCGAATCGGAAATTATCGGCAATCAGACCAATAAGCGCGTCAACGCCGGCCTGCTGACCTATCCGACTCTTATGGCTGTCGACATCCTCATACAGAAGGCCACGAAAGTGCCTGTCGGCAAAGACCAGGAGCAGCATCTCGAGCTGACGCGCCGCTTCGCCCGCCGCTTCAACTCGTTCTACGGCGTCGAACTCTTCCCCGAACCGACGAATTTCGATTTCGGCGGCAAACCCGTGAAAGTTCCCGGTCTCGACGGCTCGGGAAAGATGGGCAAGAGCGAAGGCAACTGCATCTATCTCATCGACGACGAGAAGACGCTCCGCAAGAAAGTGATGCGCGCCGTGACCGACGAGGGCCCGAAAGAGCCGAATCAGCCTATATGCGATCATGTGGCCAATCTGATTTCGCTGATGGAGCTTGCCTGCGCTCCCGAGGTTGTCGACCACTACCGCAAGGCATACGCCGACTGCTCTATCCGCTACGGCGACATGAAGAAGCAGCTGGCCGAAGACCTCCTGAAAATCACCCTGCCGATTCGCGAGCGCATCATCGACCTCCAGAACGACGAGGCATATATAGGCCGCGTAGTGAAGCAGGGCGCCGAAAGGGCGCGCGAGCGTGCAGCGAAGACTCTCGAAGAGGTTCGCAGAATAATGGGAATCACCAGATTCTATTAAACTGAAAAGAATTAGGCCCTATAGGCCCTATAAGCCTTATAGGGCCTATATTATATAATCGCGTCAGGCGATTATGAGCTCGATGCCGCGCTCTTCGAGGCTGTTGCGTAGAACGGGCGAGATTCCGGCGTCGGTTATGATGAGATCGACGTCGTCGAGGTCGGCGATCTTGCTGAATCCGCGTCGGTTGAATTTCGAGCTGTCGGCCAGGACTATCACTTTCTGGGCGGCGCGCATCATGACCTTGTTCAGTTCGGCCTCGCGGATGTCGGTGGTTGTGATTCCGAAAGGAATGTCGATGCCGTCGACTCCGAGAAACAGCTTCGAGCACGCGCAGTCGTCGAAGGGGCGTTTGGCGTATTCGCCGACGACGCTCTGCGACGAGTGGCGCAGTATTCCGCCGAGCTGAAGAATCTCGATGTCGGGGTTCGACGACAGTATCTCGCTGACCTGCAGCGATGCCGAGATAACCGTCAGACGGTGGATCGGGCGGATGCAGCGGGCGAAAGCGTGGACGGTCGTCCCCGAGGCTATGATTATCGAGTCGTCGCGTGTGATAAGTCTGGCGGCCGCGTTGCCGATGGCGATTTTCTGCGACGGCATGAGTTTCTCTTTCTCGTTGACCGTGCGGTTCGAGGCGTAGGGGTCCATCTTGATGGCATGGCCGTGGCTGCGGTAGAGCTTGCCGTTTTTCTCAAGCTCGGTAAGGTCTTTTCTGATCGTGACGGCCGAAACTTCGAGAAGGCCGGCAAGTTCGCTGACCTGCACACGCTCATGGCGTGTCAGGTTGTCGAGGATCATCGAGTGGCGTTCGTCCTTGGTCATTGCGTGATTGTGCTGTTTGCGATTGTGTTATTCGTGATATATTTCTTTTCGCAAATATACGAAACAAATTGTTATATCCGAAACCTGAAGTTGCGATTTTTATATGAAACGACGCAAAAGGCGGCTCAAAAGCTGTTGGCGCTACTTTTTCAACTGCGTAAGGTGTAGAATTACAGCTATATACGCGAAAATATGTTTTATAACATAAAATTTTCTTCGCGCTTTCTTTTCATATTCGACTCGAAACTATTACTTTTGTTGCGAAATAGAATAGACGTCAATGCGAAACGCGACGCCTCAGTCCCTGATTAAATGGTTAAACCGTCGGGCCTGAGTCGTTGTTGTCACATTAGCAACCTGAAAAACTGAACATATTCTCCGGCATTTATATAAAAGTCAGCCCCCATGAATAAACTTGACAAACACTATGATGTGATAATCATCGGCGGCGGCGCCACGGGCGCCGGAACGGCCCGTGACTGCGCCATGCGCGGCCTTAAGGTTTTGCTGGTCGAGCGGTTTGACCTCACCACAGGCGCCACCGGCCGAAACCACGGCCTGCTCCACAGCGGAGCGCGTTATGCCGTCACCGACCAGGAGAGCGCCCGTGAATGTATCAAGGAGAACATGATATTGCGCCGCATAGCGCGCCACTGTGTCGAAGACACCGGCGGTCTTTTCATAACCCTTCCCGAAGATGACCTTGACTATCAGAAGAAATTCATCGAGAGCTGCTGTGCGGCCGGCATCGACGCCCGCGCCATCGATCCTCAGGAGGCGCGTCGTATCGAGCCGAGCGTCAATCCCGACCTGATCGGGGCAGTCACAGTTCCCGACGGAGCCGTCGACCCCTTCCGCCTGACGACAGCCAACGTTATCGACGCCCGGCGCCACGGCGCCGACATTCTGACCTATCACGAGGTCACCGACTTCATCGTCTCGGGCAACCGCATCGAGGGGGTCAAACTGTTCAATCACCACACCCGCGAGACTCTCGAAGCCCGCGGCGACGTGACGATTAATGCCGCCGGAATCTGGGGCCACCTCGTGGCGCTCAAGGCCGGAATAACGATAAACATGTTCCCGGCCAAGGGATCGCTGCTGATTTTCGGCCACCGCGTCAACAACGTAGTCATCAACCGCTGCCGCAAGCCGGCCAACGCCGACATTCTTGTTCCGGGCGATACGGTCTGTGTTATCGGCACAACCTCCGACCGCGTGCCTTTCGACGAGTGTGACCACATGGAGGTCACCCCCGACGAGGTCGACCTGCTTCTGCGCGAAGGCTCGCAGCTGGCGCCCGCGCTGATGTCGACACGCATCCTCCGTGCATACGCCGGAGTGCGTCCGCTCGTTGCGAGCGACAACGATCCTTCGGGCCGTTCGATCTCGCGCGGCATCGTTTGTCTCGATCATGCCAAACGCGACGGTGTCGAGGGCTTCATTACGATAACGGGCGGAAAGCTCATGACCTACCGGCTCATGGCCGAAGAGGCCACTGACATGGCTCTTGCCAAACTCGGCATCGAGGGACGCCCCTGCACAACCGCCACCGTTCCGCTGCCGGGCAGCGAACGTGAGCTCCTTGTCGAAGAGAAGCCCGCGCCGAAACACTTCCGTCCCGAGCCTGTCGAGCGGTTTGCCGCCGAGGGACGCCACGGAACTATGGCCGAAGAGATAAAGTGGACCGACGCCGACGACCGCGCCCTCGTATGCGAATGTGAGGAAGTCAGTGTGGCCGAGATGGGCTATGCCATAGAAAAGCTCCACGCCGGAAACCTCATCAATCTGCGCCGCCGCACACGCCTCGGCATGGGAACCTGTCAGGGACAGCTCTGCGCCTGCCGCGCCGCCGGACTGCTCGACCGGGCCACGAACTGCACCGAAAAGGCCATGGCCGACCTCTGCCGCTTCCTCAACGAGCGCTGGAAAGGAATGTATCCCGTGGCCTGGGGCGACACCGTCGCCGAGATTCAGTTCACCGACTGGATATATAACGGCGTTGCCGGACTTGACCGTTGGTACGACGAGCACGACGTCGACGGCCTTCTTCACTGATTCTGAATAATACTACTTTCGATATACTATATTTACGTTGATAATCAAAAAGAGATAAAACCATGAAGTTCGACACTGTCATCATCGGAGGAGGCCTCAGCGGGCTGACTGCCGCCATAGAACTTGCCTCGCAACGACGCCGCACCGCCGTTGTAACGGCCGGCCAGAGCTCGCTCCATTTCTGCAGCGGTTCGTTTGAGCTGCTCGGCACTGACGGAGCCGGAAAGGCTGTCGACGCTCCTTTCGAAGCCATGTCGTCTCTGCCCCCCTCTCACCCCTATAGCCGCTTTGGAGGCGCCGCCGGGGTGGCTCCGCTTCTGGAGCGCGTCGGGCCGATGCTTGAGGGGGCCGGAATACGCATGACCGGTTCCGCGACGAAGAACCACTGGCGTCTTAGCCCTGTGGGTGTCTTCAAACCGGCGTGGCTGACTCTCGACGAGATGGTTTCGCTTGACGATCTTTCCGCCATGCCCTGGCGCAAAGTCGCCATTGTCAACATCAAAGGTTATCTCGATTTCTTTCCGCGATTCCTCGCCGTGGCCCTCGAAAAGCGCGGCGTCAGAGTCGCCATGGAGGCAGTGACCGTGAAGGCCCTTGCCGATCAGCGCGTGAGCTCGACCGAGCTTCGCGCCGCTAACATAGCACGTTTGCTGACCGACGACGTCGTCGACGCGCTGGCCCGTGAGGTCAACGCCGTCGCCGGCGACGCCGAGGCAGTGCTCTTCCCCGCCGTGGCCGGCTTCGAAGATGCTTCGGCCGCCGAGCGGCTGCGTCAGGCCGTCGGTCGTCCGCTGCAGTTCGTGTCGACGCTCGGACTGTCGGTGCCCGGAATCCGTATGGAGAAACAGCTGACGCGTCGTCTTCAGCAGCTCGGCGCCAGTGTGCTCCACGGCGACCGTGTCAGCCGGGGATTCTTTACCGGTGACCGCCTCGATGCTGTCGAAACCGTCAATCTCGGCGCCGACCGTCTCGAAGCCGACAATTTCATCCTCGCCTCGGGCAGCTTCTTCAGCCGCGGCCTGACGGCGCTCTCCGACGGCGTCAGCGAACCTGTCTTCGGCCTCGATGTCGAGGCCGCCGGACGCCGCGCCGACTGGTTCGATAAAGATCTCTTCCGGCCGCAGCCATTCATGAAGTTCGGCGTGGCCACCGACGCCGGCTTCCGTGCGCTCCGCGGCGGCCGCCCCGTTGAAAATATGCGCGTTGCCGGAGCAATTCTCTCCGGAGCCGACTCCGTCGCCGAAGGGTCGGGGGCCGGTGTGGCCCTCGCTACGGCCATGGCCGCCGCCAACGCAATCCTGAAAGACTAATTCCCGCCCCATGGAAATGCAATACGACAATATCAGCGTCAACAATTTCGAGCAGTGTTCGAAGTGCTCGATCTGCACCGCCTACTGCCCCGTCACCGCTGTAAACCCGATTTACCCTGGCCCCAAACACAGCGGCCCCGACGGCGAGCGCTATCGCCTGAAAGACCCGGTCTTCTTCAACGAAGCCCTCAAATACTGCCTCAACTGCAAGCGCTGCGAGGTCGCCTGCCCCTCGAACGTGAAGATCGGCGACATCATTCAGGCCGCCCGCATAAAATATACTCAGGGGCGCCCGAAGCTGCGCGACATCATGCTCGCCAACACCGACGCCATGGGGACGATGGCCACTATGGTCGCTCCGCTGGTGAACTTCACACTGTCGCTCAAACCGACGAAGTTCGTCATGGGAAAAGTGCTCGGAATCGCTCCCGAACGCACCTTCCCGAAATATGCGTCGCAGAAGTTCATAAGCTGGTATCGACGCGACGCCATGAAGCGTCAGGACGTTTTCCCGAAGCAGCTGACATATTTCCACGGCTGCTACGTCAACTATAACAATCCCGGCCAGGGACGCTGCCTTGTCGCCGTGGCCAACGCCATGGGCTTCGGTGTGAAGATGCTCGAGCGCGAGAAATGCTGCGGAGTGGCCAAGATTTCGAACCGCCTGATCGAAGAGGCCCGGCGCGACGCCGTCATCAACATGGCCTCGGTGCGCCATGCCCTCGCCGACGGCCGCGGCCCTGTTGTCGGAACCTCGTCGACCTGCGTGTTCACCATGCGCGACGAATATCCCCATCTTCTCGGCATCGACAACTCCGACGTGCGCGATTCAATCACTCTCGCCTCGAAATGGATTTTCGAGCTCTGGGAAAGCGGCGCCGTGAAATTCGTGTTCAGGCCCGGTTTCAGGATGAAAGCCGCCTACCATACCCCCTGCCACATGGAGAAGCTCGGTTGGACCTTCTATTCGACCAACCTCATGCGCCTTATCCCCGGTCTCGAGCTGACAGTGCTCGACCAGAACTGCTGCGGCATCGCCGGCACCTACGGCTTCAAGAAAGAGATGTATGACTACAGTCAGGCCATAGGCGCCGCCACCTTCAAACAGATACGCGGTCTCAACCCCGACTATGTCATAACCGACTGCGAGACCTGCCGCTGGCAGATCGAGATGTCGACAGGCTATCAGACCCTCAACCCCGTGGAGGTTCTCGCCCGCGCTCTCGACCTCGAGGCAACCGCCCGCGCCAACGGCATTGACCCGTCGATGCTCACCGTCAAAGAATATTCGTAAACCTTAATAAATTTTCATTATCATGTCAAGATTTCTGGCTCCACCGCCTTTCAAACCCGAGATGACGGGCCCCGGCGTCGACGCGAAGTACAAGAAGATGAGAATGCAGGTGTTCACCGGCGCTTTCATCGGCTACGCCGCTTTCTACATTGTCCGTAAGAACTTCTCAATGGCCATACCGATGCTCGACCAGTTCGGCATCGACAAGGGTGACCTCGGAACAGTGCTCGCGATGAACGCTATCGCCTACGCTCTTTCGAAATTCCTCATGGGCAGCGTCTCCGACCGCTCGAACGCACGCCGCTTCCTCCCTCTCGGCCTCGTTCTGGCCGCTATCTCGATGGCCTTCATGGTATGGCCTATCCAGGCTTTCGACCTTGCGGCTCATCCCGAACATAAAATCTGGGCCCTCATAATTCTCGGTGCCCTCAACTTCCTCGTCGGCTGGTTCAACGGAATGGGCTGGCCTCCGTGCGGACGCGTCATGACCCACTGGTTCAGCCAGAACGAACGCGGAACGTGGATGTCGATATGGAACTGCGCCCATAACGTCGGCGGCGCCCTCGTAGGTCCCATGGCCGCCTACGGTGCCGTATGGTTCGGCTCGTGGTTCTATGGCAGCCATGAGAACCTCTACTTCCTCGCCGGTACGTTCCTCTTCCCGGCCGCTGTGGCTATCCTCATCGCTATCGTTGCCTACTGCCTGCTGCGCGACACCCCCCAGAGCGTCGGCCTCCCCTCGATCGAGAAATGGCGCAACGACTATCCCAAAAACTATTCCGAAAAGAGCGAAGAGGTTCTCTCTACCCGCGAGATCTTCTTCAAATACGTGTTCCGCAACAAATTCCTCTGGTTCATCGCCTGCGCCAACGCCTTCATCTACATGGTTCGCTACGGTGCTCTCGACTGGGCCCCGACACTGCTGACGAGCGCCGGTCTCGACATCAAGGAAGCCGGCTGGGCTTACTTCGCCTATGAGTTCGCCGCCATTCCCGGAACACTTGTCTGCGGATGGCTCTCCGACAAGGTCTTCAAAGGACGCCGCGCACTCCCCACGATCATCTTCATGATTCCCGTAATCGGCTTCCTCCTTCTCTATGCCTTCTTCTATGAGAACATGACACTGGCCCTGATAAGCCTTATCGGTATCGGCTTCTTCATCTACGGCCCCGTGATGCTCATCGGCGTTCAGGCCCTCGACCTCGCCCCGAAAAACGCTGCCGGAACAGCCGCCGGTCTGACCGGTTTCTTCGGCTACTTCTTCGGCACCGCCTTGCTGGCCAACATGCTTGTCGGTTATGTCGCCGACGCCGCCGGCTGGGGATGGACATTCGTACTGCTCATCGGCGCATGTGTTCTCTCGATGCTCTTCATGGCAATGACCTACAAAGAAGAACAGTATCTCGTAGAGCGTAACAACGGCAAGAAATAACACGCTTTTCATACACACACTACCCCGCGGGAGGGTGTGCCGGACAGCCCCGGCATGCCCTCCCGCCTCGTTCCGGGGCGATGTCTTTTGCCGGGTAAATTGACCTGTCCGAGCGTAGGGACGTGCCTTCGGCACGTTTCACATGCGACTGGCAATCAGGACGTTGCAATGCTCTGAGCGTTGCAGAATCTCAGGACATCCCAGAACAAACGTCTCCGACAAAGAGTAGCCGGGGGTGTTGCAGAACTCCTTGATATATAAGAATCGGTGTTTACGACAAAGAGTAGCAGCGTGCCTTTGGCACGCCTCAAAGGTCTGACAATAGGCTTGTTACGCCGCAACGCCTTAGAAGAGGGTGTCGCAGAACCTCAGGACATTCCAGAACAAACGTCTCCGACAAAGAGTAGCAGCGTGCCTTTGGCACGCCTCAAAGGTCTGACAATAGGCTTGTTACGCCGCAACACCTTAGAAGCGTGCCAAAGGCACGCGGCCACATTCAGGGCGGAAAATCATACAAAACCGGAGTTCTGCGACACCCCCGGCCACATTCAGGGCGGAAAATCATACAAAACCGGAGTTCTGCAACACCCCCGGCCACATTCAGGGCTGGAAATCATACAAAACCGGAGTTCTGCAACACTCCCTCCCTACGCCAGTGTGATTCCGACGCAGATTTCACAAATCGCAGATGCACGCAAAGAGCCGGGAGAGGCGGATAGTCGGCGGCCATAGGTGGGATTTGGGGCAATCTGCCTGACTGGCAACGATTTGGGGCGCTTGAAAAAAATTTTTCGGCGCTGACGCGCCATTTTTTAACTAAGTTGGATGGTTTCGGTTAACAAGAATTAACTATTCGGGGGGTAAATGTCAATTTGTGTTTAACTTTGCAACGTCGAAGAGTTTACTCTCGACGTTGCAAAGTTTAAGCATGATTTTGAAATAAAGAAAATTGACTCTCTAATCCTATATCGCGTGGCCCGTAAAAGGCTGCGCTCCAATAATTTGTAAAAAACACTAAATATACTAACTAATCCATCCATTCAACATGCAAAAGAAATTACTTGCCTGTTTGCTGGTTACGCCTGTGGCAACTGCCGCAGTGGCGAACACCACCGTATCGGACTTCAATCCCAACGAAGCCTCAACCGATGCTACGCAGGAAGGCTTTAAGCTCGACTTCGGCGCTGACGGAGTCGGCCTCTATGCCCCTGTCGGAATCTATACCGTGAAATTTCAGAAGATACAGCTCTATCCCGGGGATTATGAACTGAATCTCGGCACCGCCGAAAATATTCTGGTAAAGGTTGATGGTGCTGATGCCACCGTTGAAGACGGTAAAGCCCGCTTTCATATCGGCGAGACAAAAGAAGTTGAAATCACTCTCAATGCCGCCGACCGCGAGATAGCTTTCAGCTGCACTAAGGCTGATCTCACCCTTCTTGTCAACGAGGCAGACCTCAATCGCGAGCTGACCGAAGATCTCGCCGAAGCTCTCCCCGTTGAACTGACTGAGGATAATACCAATCAGACTCCGCAGTCTCTCAAGGACGAATACGCCGCCCTTAAGAAACGCTATGATGACATTGCAGCCGAGATCGCGAAAATCGTCGAGCCTGTCGCTATAGCCGACTACGGCACTTTTGAACTTTGGAAAGGCGCTAAAGGCTGCACTATCGGCGTAGAGATCGCTGCCCTGAAGGCTGACGTAGAAGCCTATAACGCGAAGGCCAATGCCGAAAACACCGCTGTAGCCGACCGCAATGCCAATAAAGAGTATTGGGATAAACAGAGCAATCAGATTAAAGCATACGAAAACAAAGTTGCTCCTTACGCTGCCGAGACCGATGAATTCGTCAAAGCCCGCACTCAGGAGGCTCTCGAAGTTGTCAACGGCATGATTGCCGAACTCAATGCCGAGCTCGAAGCAACAAAAGATTTCGCGGAAAAATTTGAGACTCCCAAAGGCTGTACCTACGACAAGGTTATGGCCGCATTTGGGGATCTTGAGGCTGCCAAGAACACAGCTGATGCCGACAAGGCTGCATACGAGAATTACGTTGACAAGATGAAGGAATTCACCGAGACTTACAACGGCGTTCTCAATGCTCTCAATCTCCCCGCCGATGTCGACGATAAGGAGGGTGATGCTTTCCTGTCAACCCGCAGAAATGCCACAGCCGAAGCCACTAAGATTTATGAGGGCCTCTATGTAGCAAAACTTGCCGAGAAACTCACAGCCGCGGACGCTGCCAACGAAGAGATCAACGAGGCAGCTCTCAACGCAAAAATTTCGGCTCTGACGGCTGCCGCCACCGAAATGACTAATGTCAAGACCACCTTCGAGGCTCTCGCCAAAGCTGAAAACGATGCTTACGGAACTTATGAGACAGCTCTCGGCAGCAAACAGCCCGTAAGCGGTCTGTTGGGTTCCTATGAGGAAGCAAAAGCTACAAATATTCCTGACGGACAAGACGCAGAATATAAAGAGCTCACCGCAGCTGTCGACGCCGCTTTTGACGCACTTGAAAAGTTCGTTGCCGATCACTATGGAACAGACCTTTCGACCACCGACAATCAGACGGAATATAACAGACTCGTTAAGGCTGTCGAAGATGCTATCTCTACACTGAAGGCTGACACCGACAACTATGCCGACTGGAACAAGCTTGTCGCAGATCTCAACACCAACGACGGCGAAATCAAGACGCTTAGCGACGAACTGACAACCTATGTCGCGAGCAAGGATAAGGAGGTGACAATCGATCTCTATTCGAAGTTCAAACCGACTATCGACAATATTCAGGCATCGATCGATCAGCTCAAGGATGGCGATGATACATCTGAAATTGTAACTGCGATTGAAAATGTGCTCACGGCCGCTCAGAATCTTGACACGGCTTTCCGCAAAGCTTTCGACGCTTATATAGGATTCAGCGGTGATCTCGCGGCTTACAAGACGTTCATTGACAAAAAATTCATCTTCGAAAAGGACGGCAAATCGGTTTACGGCAAGACCAACGCCGAAACCAAATATGACGACCTCGCCAAAGTTGTCGACGGCTATAAAACGCAATTGAACGAAGTAGCCAAGCTTGAAAACCAGAAGTGTCTCGAAGGAGCTCTCGCTCTTGCCGACAAGATCGGTGAAAGCACTTTTAAGGCTGATCTCAAAAAGGACAAGGAAGATTTCGCCTATAACGCCAGCCTTGCCAACAAGAAACATGCCGAGGGTGTCTATAGCGCTACCGAAACCAACTATAACAGACTTTACGACAACGGTAATGGCGTGCCCGACATTGCCGCCGCTAATCTCGGCGCACTCACTGCCGAAAAAGACGCTGCTGTCGCCAAAGTTACCGAGGAAGCTTCTCCCGAAGACCTCACCGACGCCGACAACGCTCTGAAGACGCTTGTCGACAACTGCACGAAGTTCGACAACAATGTGAACGCCTACGCCGCCCTCTATGAGGTTGTCAAGGATGTTCCGACAGATATTGAAGAGGCTCTCAAATTCGAAGGAGACTGTTATACGATTGATCCGGCCAAGGCTCACTTCACCGAAGTGCTCAATGGCTACAAGGCTGACTATGACAAGTTCATGGCCGACATCAAGACTGCTCTCGAAGGCATGAAGGTCGTTGACGGACTGCCCGATAAAGGAACTGTCAAAGGCTTCACGACCCGCGCCAACGAACTGACCGGCAACATAAAGACTGTCAAAGAGCGTATTCAGAAGAACCAGCAGGTCTATGATGATCTTCTCGGCGACTCGAAGATGGCATCGGCCGAAATAAACAAAGTTCGCAGCTTTATTGAGACAAACATCAAGGACAGTGCTGAGAAAGAGAAGCGGAATAAAGAACTCGATGCTCTTGCCGACGAGCTGACTGCTCTGAACCTCGTTGTGACAGGTGACTTCGGTCATGGCGCTCTCGACGATACTACCAATGGAAAGTATCACAAACAATATTTAGATATCGTCAAGCGCGCCAACAATCTCCAGTCCGAAATCGACCAAGCTGTATCCGGACTGAACAATGCATGGATTGGCAAATGGGAACCTGTTATTGACGGAGCCCGAAGCGTCAAGGATGCCGCAGTCAGAGTCTACAATGACTACTACTGGGATATCGACAACAAGGGTTATCATAAGTTTGTCGAAGATGTTCTCGCCGAATATCGTGACCTCTACGATTATACCAAGAAAATTTCAGATCTTGATGCCGAATTCCGAGCTTGGGTACAGATGCAGAACGACGACCGCGTTGTTTTCTCTCAGAACGACTACAACGAATGGACAGACAAGATCAAGACAGAGATCACAGATAAAATCGAGGCTCGTCAGCAGAAGCTTGTCGATGACATGAACGCTAAGGGCGGCGAATACTGGACACAGGAATACACCAATCGCGCAATGCCCGTTTACGCCGGAATGATGGCAGCTCTGACAAATGCCGGCATGGCCACTGTCGACGATGAAGGTGCCCATCTTTCAGCCGATCTCGCCGGTACTTCCGAAGGCGAGGTGTTCGAGAATGCCATCGCAGCACTGCCCGCCGCCGAAATCGGCAAGGAGAAAGCCGACAATGCTGATCCCGCTGTAGAGAATTATGCGTCGCAGATCGGTCTCGCCATGGATGCTATCGCCGACGAACTCGACAAGATCGACTACACTGCTGATCAGCTCGAAGCTGCCGCCAAGGTTCATCTCGCTACCCTCTACAAAGACTTCACCGACTATGCCACTGAAGCCAAGACCGAGGCCGGAAAGGCTGACTTCGTTACCGAAGAGCGCATCGAAAAGGCGATCGCCGACATTGAGGCTCAGGAAACAGCTGCCGCAGACGCTTACGAAGGTATCGAGAACGCTTTCGACGCTCTCAGGTATACTCAGGCCGATCCCTTCAAGGATTTTGCCGACGCGATCAAGAATATTCTCGACAAGCTCAACGAAGAGTCGGAGGCCAACGAGGCTTCGAAGAAGCTCTACGACGACTATACCCTCGACGACGGCGACGGAATAATCCCCTCGCTCAACAGCGACCTCGACGCTCTCAAGGCTTACGCCGCTTCGATGGCTGCCTACAGCAAGACGACTGACGCCATTGCCGCCGCAGAAGCTGCCGTCAACGCTCTCGCCGAATTCGTAGAGACCAACAAAGCCACCCTCTCGAAAGATGAGTGCAAGACTGAGGCCGAAACTCTGAAAGGTGAGGCCGACAAGGCTATCGAGGACGGTTATGCCGCTGTCCGCACCGCCGAGACTGAAGTCCTCGCCGGTCTGATAAAGGATGTCCGCGTGGCCTTCGACAATGCCAAGGCTGAAACCGCATGGGCTCAGGAGAATGCCGCCGAATATGAGGCTAAGATCAACGCCGCCATGGCTGAATACGCCGCTCTCGACGGCAAGACCGACGAAGACTTCCAGACTGCCGCACTGAAGCTCGAGAACGATCTCTGCACCTGCCTCAGCGGCCTCGAAGAGGTTTATAGCCACGACGGCACAAGCGCCGCTAATGCCAGAGCCGAGCTCGACAAGGCGTACAATCCAGTCAAGAACAGTATCGAAACCTCCGACGATATGGAAGGCTTTGAGGAAGAGGTCCAGACCGAGTATGCCGATAAGTATCAGGCTCTCTCTGATGAACTCGACAGCATCTATAAGCGCTACCATAGTGACGATGCCGTTGTTGTCCGCGAAGCCAACTATCTGGCCGAGATCAAAGCCGTTCAGGCCAAGCTCGACGCCCTCAACGCCGAAGCCGCTCAGGCCGATCAGGAAGCCAAATATAATAAGGATGTCGCCGCAAACGCATCGGCGCTCGCCGCTGAGCTTGCCGGCTATCAGGCCCGCTATGATGCTCTCCTTGCCTATACCCAGCAGCATAAGCTCTATGAGGAAGGCAACAGCGACAATTATTATTGGAACCAGCTTGACCTTATTGCCTGGTATATCGCAAGCGATACACAGTGGCTCGCCGACTCGCAGAAGAAAGATGCCGCTCAGCCTCTGACTCCCGAGAGCGTTCTGCCCAATGGCAGTGTTGTGAACACGAACCTCAACTATGTGGATTACAGTGCCCATAGAGATGTTTACCATATTGCCAATAATGCCGCAGACAAGGCGCTTAAGAATGCTGCCGGTGCACTGGCCGACGCCAATCTCGTTCCCGCCGACCGCGCGAAGCTTCAGAACGACTATGACACCGCCAAACTGAGCTTCACTAAGGCCAATCAGGACTTTGAGAATACTCTGAATGAGTACTTCCCGACCGGTTATATGGATTGGGAAAAGCTCGGAGAGTATGTCAAGGCTGTCGACACAGCCGAACAGGCCTTCAATGACGTCGTAGCAGCCTCTCAGGCTATTATCGACGCTATCGGTGAGCTCCACTTCGTTCCCGGTGATGTCGAGCTTGATAACGAGGTTTCGGCTGTCGATGTCCAGCAGGTTATCGCCTGGATCGGTGAAGACATGACTTTCGACGATCTCGTTGCCTCGAGCCCGCGTCAGGCTTACGCTGCCGACGTCAACGGCGACTCGAAGATCAATATCGCCGACGTTGTCGCTATCTCGAACATCGTTCTCAACGACCTCAACAACCCGTCGCAGGCTCCGCGTCTCCTTGTCAAGGGAGTGCAGACGGCTGCCGAGAACAACCTGACGGTTGCCCTTGGCGAGACCGTCGACGGTGTCCGCGAATATGCAGTGATGATCAACAACACCACCGCCTTCGTCGGCGGCCAGCTCGACATCAACGTCGGCGCGGGAATGGAGATCGTCGACATCGAGCTTACCGAGCGCGGCGCCGACCACAAGCTCTACCGCTTCGACAATAACTCGGGCGCACGTGTTGTCATCGCCTCTATGGCCAACGACGAGCTGCGCGGCAACAGCGGCGCCATGCTCATTGTCCGCACCCGCGGCGCAGGCAAGCTGACTGTCGGCAACGCCGTGTTCGCCGACATCAACGCCACTGCCTACGGTCTCGCAGGCGAGGGCATGTCGGCCATCGACAGCATCGGCGAAAGCTTCCGCAACGCCAAGGAGCGCATCTACAACGTTGCCGGTCAGGCTCTCGACCGCATCCAGCGCGGCGTGAACATCATCCGCAAGTCCGACGGCACAACAACCAAGGAAATGCACTGATAAATGGATCCCTGCCAGCGCGGGCGGCTCCGGTTGCCCGCGCCGGCAAAATTCTTGCTTTCATTCAAAAAACACCAGACAAACACAATGAATTTAATCAGCAAAATAAAAGGAATGAAGCTCGCAGCTCTGCTTGTGGCCGCCATGACGTGTTTCGCCGCCGGGGCCGCCAACAGGGTCTATGTCGAGCCGTTCAATATTGTCGATGAGACGCCGGTCGATGTTCCGGTGCTCATGGACAACGATGTCGACATTATGTCGGTGCAGTTCAGAATAGAGCTGCCTGCCGAGCTTGAACTTGTCGGCCAGCCCGAGCGCACCGACCGTCTGAGAAACGGCCAGGAGATTACGTTCCAGGGGGTCGGCGTGATGGTCCTCTCGATGGAGGGCAAGCCTGTCGCAGGCAATTCCGGAGCTATCATGACCCTGAAGGTCAAGGCCAAAGACGGAATGCTCGAGAACAAGGTCGTCAGCTTCGGCCTGTCGAAGATCGTGATGGGCGACACCAATAACAACAAGGTGCAGCTCTCAACCAAGGAGAGCGTCGATGTCACTCTCGGCGAACAGCCCGAATATGTTTTCTCGGCCTCTCAGCCCGAGGCTGTCGTTTCGGCCGGGACGACTTTCCCCGTCGAGGTCTGCCTGAGCAATAACTTCGCTCTCGGCGGAATGCAGTTCAGGCTTACAATGCCCAAGGGCTTCGACGTCGTCAACACCGACATCAAGCTCAGCAACCGCCTCTCGCTCGGCACACGCCTCTACAAGACTGTCCGCCCCGACGGCTCGATAAAATTCGTAGTCAGCGACATGAGCAGCGTCAAGATCGCCGATGCCGGCGAGGGCCCGCTTTTCATCCTCTATGTCAGCGTTCCCGAAGGATATAATGACTATGAGGGCAAGATCGTCGTCAGCGACATCGAAGCTTCGACAGTCCCCTCCGACGGCGGTGCTACCAACACCGTTTCGGTCGACTGCAAGGGCTTCGAGGTCAAGATTGTCAACGGCGGCCGCTATCTCTCTGACGCCGAGACTGTAGTCGCCGGTCTGCGCGCCGATCTCGCCGCAGCCTTAGCCACTATCGCCGCCGAGGCCGCCGACGTGAAAGACAATTTCACCGGCGCCGACATAACCGCCGCTATCGAAGCCATCGAGACGGCTGCCCGCGAGGCTGCCGCCAACGGCACGTTGCCGGCCGAATATGCCGCTGTAGTTACCGATCCGGCCGCTGCCGTCAGCAGCTCGATCGAGCAGCTCGTGGCCGACGCCAAGGCCGCCCAAAAGGCTTTCGAGGACGAGGCTGCCCGCAAGGCCGCCAACGAGGCCGCCTATCAGGCTTCGCTGGTCGAAATCCAGCGCCTCACCGACAAACTTAACGAAATGGAGCAGACAGCGGCAGCCTCTTATCCCGATGCCACAGTCGACACTCAGGTTGCCGCCGCACAGGCAGCCCTCGACAAGGCTAAGGCCGAGGCTGACGCTGCCCGCGCCGCCGTTGCCGACGAAGGCAACTACAGCTATGCTGTCGACACAGCCGCCATCGAGGCTCTCATTAAGGCTGTCGGTGACGAAGCTGCCAAACAGCAGGCCGCTGCTGACGCCGAGAAAGCCCGCGTAGCCGCCAACGAGGCCGCCCATAAGGCCGTTCTCGACGAGATCGCCGCTCTTCAGGCTTCGCTCGACGCCACCAAGGCCGCCGCAGCCGAAAGCTATCCCGATGCCGACGTCGACAAGCAGGTAGCCGCCGCCCAGGCCGCTATCGACAAGGCCAAGACCGAGGCCGAGGCAGCCAAAGCCGCCGTCAAGGACGAAGGCAACTACAGCTATGCCGTCGACAAAGCCACTATCGAGGCCCTGATCACTGCCGTCAGCAATGAAGCTGCCCGCGATCAGGCCGCCAAAGATGCCGAAGCCAAGCGCGTAGCCGACAACGAGGCTGCCTACAAAGCTTCGATCGACGAGATCGCCGCTCTTCAGGCCGCTCTCGACGCCATGAAGACCAAGGTCGCCGCCACATATCCCGACGCCAACGTGACCGCCGAGACTGTTGCAGCGCAGTCGGCCATCGACAAGGCTGAAGCCGGTGCCGCCGCCGCCAAGTCGGCCGTTATTCTCGCCGGCAACTACAGCTACACTGTCGACACCGAAGGAATAACCGCTCTCATCAACGCTATCGAAACCGCCGCCGAGGCACAGCGCACAGCCGCCAACGAGGCCGCCTATCAGGCTACTCTGGCCGAGATACAGCGCCTCGCCGACAAGCTCGACAATATGAAGGCTCTCATCGCAACGACATATCCCGACGTCAATGTCGATGACGCCATCGCCGCCGCAGCCGCCGCCATCGAGGCCGCCAGGAATGGCGCCGCCGACGTTCTCGCCGCTGTCAAGGATGAAGGAAAATACAGCTACACCGTCGACGCCGCCGCCATCGAGGCTCTCATCGACGCCATCCGCACAGCCGCCGTCGAGGCTCAGGCCGCTCTCGACAAGGAGAATGCCCGCACAGAAGCCAATCAGGCCGCCTATGAAGAGGCTATCGCGCAGATCGACGCCCTCCAGGCCGCTCTCGACGCCATGAAGGCCAATGTCGAAGAAAACTATCCCGACGCCGACGTGACAGCCGAGATCGAAGCCGCCCAGGCCGCTATCGACAACGCCCGCAGCGAGGCCGAGGATGCTCTCGAAGCCGTGGCTGAGGAAGGAACATTCGCCTATAGCCCCGACACCGATTCGGTCGACGCTCTCATCGCAGCCATCGAGACAGCCGCCAAGGCCGCCGGCATTGTCAACATCGAAGCTGACGCAGCCAAAGGAATTCTTTACTACGATATCAACGGAAGACGTGTAATAAATCCCGAAAGAGGAATGGTAGTAATCCGTCGTACAGCCGACGGACAGGTAACGAAAATCATCCTCTGACGTACTTTATCTTAACCGTCACAGCAGAGGGGAGTCCGTGAGGATTCCCCTTTGATGTTTTATGCGCGGGGGTTTCAGAACTCCGGTTTTATATGATTTTCCGCCCGGATGTATGGATGCTCCATGAAGGATGAAATCAGCGTCAGAAACATCCTGGCGTAGGGACGTGCCTTCGGCACGTAGCATTGCAACGCCCTGATTGCCAGTTGCATGTGAAACGTGCCAAAGGCACGTCCCTACACCAGGGCGTTTCTGGCAGGTCGGGGGGCGTCGCGAGGTTCGGGATATTTATCGCCCGGGGGTGAACCTCGGCGGCGGCGCGGGCGTTTTTACAGAAAATTCCTGTTTGATATGAGACACACATTTCTGGCGGTCGCTGCCGCGCTGATTCTGGCAGCACCCTGTGCCGGCGCAGTCGTTGTTCTGAACCCTGTCGACACTATCTATGTCCCCGCGCGCTCGATCGCTGTCACCGGAACGCAGAGCCGCGATCTTGTCGGCATTATCTATTCGCGCGACAATCTCTATTTCAACGAGCCGGGCGCTCCGCGCTTCCTTTTCTTCGACAAGGAGGGCAAGATAGCCTTCGGTATCGGCGGCTCGGTGAAGGGCACGGCCCACTATGATTTCAACGGAGCCATAGGCGAAGGGCCCGACTTCACGACCTACGACATCCCGGTGCCCGCCGATCCGGCGAACCGTCAGGCTCTCGGGGCTGATCTGAGCCATTCGAGCATATATCTGCGCCTTGTCGGACGCACTACCCGCTTTGGATATTACAGCGCTTTCCTACAGACAAATTTCACCGGCGACGCTCCGGGTAAATACGGTTTCCTTCTCAAACAGGCCTATATGACACTCGGCCCCTGGCTCGGCGGTCTGACCAACTCGACGTTTGTCGATGTTGCCGCCGCCCCTCCCACAATCGAGGAAGAGGGCCCCTGCGGACAGATTTCGGTGAAACAGATAATGGTGCGCTACGCTCCGCGGCTCGACGATCACTGGAGTCTCGGTCTGGCAGTCGAGATTCCGAAAAACACATTCACCACTAACAGCCATAACGAGCGCATCTCGCAGCGCGTGCCCGACATCCCGGCCTATATTCAGTATCGCTGGGCAGGCGGCAACAGCCACGTAAGGCTGAGCGGACTTGTGCGCACAATGTCGTATCGCAACCTTCTCGAACAGAAGAATCATTTCGCCAACGGCTGGGGCGCGCAGCTCAGCGGCATGGCCGAGCTTGTGCCCGGACTGACGCTGATGTATCAGGCGGCCTACGGCGCCGGCATAAGCAGCTATGTCAACGATCTCGGCGGCAACGGCCTCGATCTGATAAGTCCCGAAGCCGATTCGGGACGTATGACGGCGCCTCATTCGCTGGGACTGCTCGGCGGCCTGCAGTATGACTGGGGCAAGCTGACCGTTTCGGGCTCGTGGAGCCTCTGCCGCCTCTACGATCAGGGGGATATGGGGCCGACAACCTACAAATATGCCAACTATGTCACTGCGAATGTCTTCTACAATCCGCTGTCGGATTTTCAGGTCGGCGTGGAATATAACTGGGGTATGCGCAAGGATATGGACGGCACCTCGGGCCACGCCAACCGCATCTCGGTTCTCGCGCAATATTCGTTCTGACGCATTTTTTCGAAAGTTTAACATAACAAACAAATTCTGCGGTTGTTATAATTGCAGATTGAATCCCGGACTAAGCCACAGCGCGCAATCTACGGCAATGACAGGCGCGCAAACCGGCGCATTTAGTAAGGGTTGAAAAGTGAAGTTGTCAACGCCGGCGAAACGCGACCTTGTCGCCGTGTTGCCGCACAGTTTACCGACAGATCTTATTCATACCTGAAGAATCGCGCAAATAGCGAGGGGGGAATGCAGCGGTTTCGCGTCCGCGTGTTCCCCCTTTCTTTCTGTCCGGCCGCTTCGCGCGGAGTTGGGGGATTTGTGAGGATTTGTTAATTTTGTGGCGGAATTGCTCTCCGGGGTGTTTATAGAATATATTCACCTATTAATAGAACGAAATTATGGAATCAACCCGCCAAGCAAAAATATCGCGGCTTCTTCAGAAAGAGCTCAGCGAAATCTTCCGTCAGCAGACGTCGAAGATGCACGGCACCATCGTCAGCGTTTCGGCTGTTCGCGTGTCGCCCGACCTCAGTGTCGCCAAGGCTTACCTCAGCATATTCCCGACCGACCATGCCGCCGAAGTCATCGAGAGCGTCAACCGTCAGTCGAAGACTATACGCTATGAGCTGGCGCGCCGTGTGCGCTATCAGCTGCGCAAGACGCCCGAGCTGACTTTCTATCTCGACGATTCTCTCGACTATATCGAGAATATCGACCGTCTTCTCCAGACCGACACTCAGGAGCCGTCCTGAGGCCTGCGTCATTCTGCGCCCGTTCATCACACATTTCTCAGCCGACGATGCTCTCGTTCCGCATAGCCCTTCGCTATCTGAAGGCCCGCAAAAGCCATAATGCCGTCAACATCATTTCGATGGTGTCGATGGCAGGCGTGGCCGTCGCCACGGCGGCGATGGTCTGCGTGCTGTCGGTGTTCAACGGCTTCAGCGAAGTGGCCAGGGCACGCCTGTCGATGCTCGACGCCGACTTAGCGGTTTTCCCCGCCGAAGGGAAGGTCATAGGGCCGGCCGACTCGCTGGCCGGAGTGCTGAGGACACTCGACGGCGTCGCTGCCGTCGAGCCGGTGATCCGCGAGCAGGGGCTCGCCGTGTGGGGCGACCGCCAGATGCCGGTAGTCATGATGGGCGTTACGCCGCAGTGGCGCACCAGAGTCAGCCGTCTCGACAGCCTGATTATCGATAGCGACCTCGGAGCATCGGGGAGCGGCGCTACAATCAGCGTCGGCGTAGCCGTCAAACTCGGGGCGCGTCCCGATCCGCTGTCGGGGCTTGAGCTCTACGTGCCGCGCCGTCTGGGGCGCATCAATCCCGCCAATCCCGCAACGGCTTTCAACGCCGACACTGTCGGGGTCGACGGCGTGTTCCAGAGCCAGCAGAGCGAATATGACAACGACGTCGTCATTGCCGGTCTCGACGACCTGAGGTATCTGCTCGAATATGACGGCGAAGCCTCGCGCCTCGACATCGCCCTCAGGCCCGATGCCGACGCCGGCGCTGTGCGCCGCGCCGTGACAGATGCGTGCGGCCCCGGTCTGACGGTTCTGAACCGCCTCGAACAGCAACAGCAGTCGCGCCGCATGATTGAGATAGAGAAGTGGATCTCGTTCGTCATGCTGGCGTTCATACTTCTGATAGCCTCGTTCAACGTAGTGTCGACAATGTCGATGCTGATAATCGAGAAACGCGGCGCCATGGGCGTCATGCGCGCCCTCGGAGCGCGCCCTTCGGCGATAGGCAACATATTCTTCTGGCAGGGGCTGCTGATAAGCCTTGTCGGAGGCTTGGCCGGACTCGTGCTCGGCTCGGCGGCCACGCTGGCCCAGCAGTGGGGCGGCTTCATAAAGCTCGGAGGCGACCATTCGCGGATGTCGATAAGCGTCTATCCCGTCAGGCTCGAGCCGCTCGACCTTCTGGCCGTAATGGCCATTGTGGCAGCCATCGGAGTGGCGGTGGCGCTGATAGCGCGGGCACTGTCGCGGCGCCCGGCTCCCGAGGAAGTGTAACAAAATGGCGTCAGCCAACGTTCTATCAATAAATACGCAACTAATAATCCGTTTTAACCCGAAAAATTATGAGACTCAATGTCATTGCCGTAGCGCTTGCCGTGGCAGCCGTTTCGCTGACAGGATGCGTCAGCAAGAAGAACTATGCGGCCCTTCAGGCCGACTATTCGAAGCTTCAGGCCGACTATCAGACCGCTCAGGTCGAGCTGGCCAAAAGCAATTCGTCGAACCAGAATCTCGAGCAGCGCCTCGCCGATGCCCGCGCCGCCAACGCCGAGCTCAAGAAAGCCTATGCCGAGATGCAGAAAACGCTCAATCAGTCGATTGAAAGCGGTTCGCAGAGCAGTGTGAACATCGCCAAGCTTGTCGACGAAATCAATGCCTCGAACAAATATATCAAAGAGCTGGTTGCCGCCAAGTCGAAGAGCGATTCGCTCAACATGGTGCTGACCAACAATCTGACCCGTTCGCTCTCGCGCGACGAGCTCAAGGACATCGACGTCAAGGTGCTCAAAGGGGTCGTCTATATCTCTCTGGCCGACAATATGCTTTACAAGAGCGGAAGCTACGAGGTCAGCGACCGCGCCATGGAGACTCTGGGCAAGATCGCAAAGATTATCAAAGACTATAAGGACTACGATGTTCTGGTCGAGGGCAATACCGACGATGTGCCTATCTCGCGCACGAATATCCGCAACAACTGGGACCTCTCGGCACTGCGCGCCAGCTCGGTTGTCCAGGTGCTTCAGAACCGCTTCGGAATCGACCCGTCGCGTCTGACAGCCGGTGGCCGCGGCGAATACAATCCTATCGCCGACAACAGCAGCGACCTGGGACGTCAGCGCAACCGCCGCACGGAAATTATCGTCACTCCGAAACTCGACCAGTTCCTCGACCTGATCGACCACGCTCCCGACACCGACGAGAAATAACCCTCGTCAGACAGGGGCCGTCGGCCGTGGCCGCTCGATTGTCAGCGATGCCACGGTGTCGGCCGTGAACTGCATGACAACACGCCGCCATTCGAGGCATCCGTCGTCGCGCACGACGATGCCGCGGCAGCGCGCGATATCAGCCCGACGGGCGCCGACTCCGAAGCGGCGCCCGTCGATCGTTATCGACGGGCCGCGCCCGACAACCGTCAGCTCCGACAAAACCGGCGGTTCCTCCTGTCCGCGCCCGAGCATAACCGGCAGCCCGCGGCTGAAGAAAGTCACGGCCGCCGTCTGGTCAAGCCCCTCGATAGGCTCGGTGCGCTCCACGGCGACCGAGTCGTAGGCGCCAGGCAACACCATAGGCAGGGCCGACAGTCTCATGCCTATCCGAACCGGCCCGACCCCCTGCGATGTCATGGGAGGAGCCATTACGATTGTGTCGCGCGAGGTGTCGCGCGCGGCGACAACGGGCGCTGGCCGGCTGAAAGTCTCTATTTCGGTTGTCTCGGAAGTCGGTTTGCCGCTGCACGCGGCCAGAGACGCTAAAGCCGCAATGGTCAGAACGGGAAGGATTCTTTTCATTTCGGGCAAATTTAGTGTTTTTTTATTTTGCGGCTTGTAAATTGAGCGAATATTATTTGGAAATAGCCGAAATAGATATTACCTTTGCGATTGAATTAAAGAAATAATTGGAACTGACTAACTGTTATATGGGGAAAACGTAATTAATTGAGCCAAAAGCTCTATGATTGCGAATCGAAGGATGGCACGCTGCGAGGCGAGCCATTTTTGTTTTATATAGCCGTTATGGGAGATCGAATGTAGAGAGCTTGTTTGAAATTGCAAAATAATGTTGTAGCTTTGTGGGTAATATAAAGATATGAAGACATGTTAAGACCAGCGACATTCTCAGAACGGAATATTTCTGCTGTATTAAAATACGTATTGTGCTGCTTTATGATTCTCTTTCTGAGCGGCAGCTGCCTGAGTCAGACTTTTGGCTTTTCGGCCTCTGACGTGATTATTATGAAGGGTAGCGATGCCTATAAAACGGGCGACAAAGGCGTGTTTGTGATTGAGAAAGATGGCTCGCAGTGGCTCGCTCAGCTTTCTCTGGGAGGCAATCCCGGCCCCGCAGTCCGCCTGAGCTCAATCAAAGTGAAGAATGGAAAGCTTGGCGAATATGTGACGGGAACCAGTAGCGATTTTAACTTCGAGATCAATTCACGCCAGCTGACGTTCATCACCTCAAGCCATGTTGTCGCTTTCCCTCAGGAGTCGCTCGGGTCGGATTATCAGCAGCAGCTTGCTGCTCTGATGTCGAAACTGGGCGCAGCGCCGTCGTCGCGCCCCGGTTCGGCAAAAGCGGGCGCCCGAAAGAATCCGCTCTTGCCGACTTCGGGAAATCTGACAGCGACCACCTTTGCCGCCCATCCCTTCGGATTCATGCCGCAAGGCCCGATGTCGCAGGAGAAAGCCTGCGAGTATCTCCGGCAAGCCAATTGGCCGTCAAAGCCGTGTGACAGTTCTTTGCTTAGTGTCGGATCAAGTTCGGCATTCAAATTTCCGTTCAGGATGTATGGGAAAGATGTGGCAACGATGTCGATGTCGTGGTCGGAAGGGAAAAATACATCTTACGGCGTGTATATTGCCGACTATAAGAAAAACTGGACAAAGGAAGAAGCTATGGCGCTGGCTGAAAAAATCTATGACGAGCTTATCGCAAACGGCTATCGGCCGGCGGAAGTGAGATTCAGCTACCGCGGACATTTCACCGAGAAAGCCGTTACCGACGGAAGAGTCTATGTTCAGATTAATTCATCGGCTCATTCAATACGCGAGTCGTGGGATTCCTACGGCGTCGAGATCGACGTAAGATACCGCTAAGTCCTGTATGGCCTATAGAATCGGGAGGCTGCGCCCTGCGGCACAGCCTCCCGGAAAAGGTTGATTCCCGAAGGGGAATTATTTCTTGAAATAGCGGTTGTAGAGACCCTGAAAACCCTGGCCATGGCGGGCTTCGTCTTTGGCCATCTCATGAACGGTGTCGTGGATAGCGTCGAGATTCTGCTCTTTGGCGCGGCGGGCAATGCGCATCTTGTCGGCGTTGGCACCAGCCTCGGCTGCCATGCGTTTTTCGAGGTTGGTCTTGGTGTCCCAGACGCATTCGCCAAGGAGTTCGGCGAATTTTGCGGCGTGCTCGGCCTCTTCGAAAGCATAGCGCTTGAAAGCCTCGGCGATTTCGGGATAACCTTCGCGGTCGGCCTGGCGCGACATGGCCAGATACATGCCGACTTCGCCGCATTCGCCGTTGAAGTGAGCCGTGAGGTCGGCGATCATTTCGGCATCGGTGCCTTTGGCAACGCCGATTTCATGCTCGGTAACGAAAGAAAGTTCTTCAGTCTCGTCGAGTTCTTTGAATTTCGAAGCGGGAGCGCCGCAGACGGGGCATTTCTCGGGCGGTTCTGCGCCTTCATAGACGTAGCCGCAAACAGTGCAGATAAATTTCTTTTTCATAATAGGTAAGTTGGATAATTATATTTCTTGCTTTATATAGTAACGGCAAAGTTAGCTAAATCTTTTATATCCGCAAGCGAAAAACAGCACGGGCGATTCTATGTTTTTATGTTTGCGCGTCGGGCGAGTTCGGTGTCGTCCATTGCTGAGATTCCGCGCAGATATTCTTCAAGTGAAATATCGGTGGCGAGTTTCTTTTTGAGTGAGCTTTTGGTGTATTTGACGGTGCTGACCGAGCGGTTGATGGCTGCGGCAATGTCTTTGTTCGACAGATTCTGCCAGACGAATGCCGCTATGCGCGTTTCGGCATTGGTCAGGTTGGGGTGGGCTATGCGCAGCTTGGCGAGGAATTCGCCCGTGGCGTCGTCGTGGCGCGAGATGTCCATGTGGCGCGGGCTTTCGAGGTCGCCCGAAGTCTGGATGCTGCGTTTTATTTCCTCGACTTTTTCGGCGTCGTCGATTTTTGAGGCGAGAATATTGCGGATTTCCTTTTGCGACTGCTCCATCGAGGCCTGTCGGCGTGTCAGCGAGCCGACCTCGGCGTTGCGGCTGCCGAGCTTCTTCTCGATAATGGCCTGACGGCGCCTGCCCCGGCGCGATTTCAGCAGCGCGAAGCCGGCTATGGCCGTTGCCAGTGCGACGAGCCCTGCCAAACCCCATATCCACCATAATCTGTGGCGGTTTGCCTGCCGGGCCAGCTTGGCCTCATGATTGGCGGCGGCCACCTCGAAATAATCGACCTCGACCTGAGTCATGGCATTGGAGTATATTCCGGTCAGAGAATCGGCGATCTGATTGGCACGTTTGAAATACATATATTCAGTGTGCTCGTCGCCGTGAGCCTTTGCCAGATCGCGCCCGGTCAGATAATACTTCAGGTTATAGTGGGCGTTCGACGACGGCTTCAGCAGTTCCCATTCTTCGTCGGCGGTTTTCAAGCTGTTTTGTCCGATAAGATATCTTATCAGATTCATTCTGACGGTATTTCTGACATCGGGATTCAGACGCTTGTCGTCTATCAGGCGGCCGGATATCGCTGCTGCGGAGTCGATTCTGTTGAGATGGGAATATGCGTCGGAGCGGATCATCTCAAGGTCGAGGCTATCGTCAATATTGTGGGTTTTCTTAATCGCGCGCTCAATCTGCGCCAGTCCGACCTTTGCAGAATCAGAAGCAATCGAGGCCCTTATTTTTCGCATGATAATCTTATGGCGTAGCTTCTCGACAAGCTCGCGTTCGCCGGGCCGCTTCCCATTCTTCCCGACAACCTCAGAAGCCTTTCCGATATATTTCCGGTTTAGAATAAACCGTTTGTATTCACGATGGAATTCAGCCAGCCGCAGATATGCCTCGGCATCGAAATACCATAGATCGGCCGGTTTGTCGGATTCGATAAGAATTCTGAGATCTTTCAGCATGGCCGGAGCATTCCCTATCTGAAGAAAAGCCTCGGAACGGGTATTGAGGATTTTCGATAGCGAACGAATGTCTTTTCTGTCGATTTTTTTCTCAAGCCGGTCGAGATTTCTCACTGCTTCGGCATAATTGCCGGCATTGATGAGCGAATCGCTTCGCTGGACCTCGCGGTCGACGAAAGCAGGAGAAGCGGCGGTCAGGGCAATAACAGCCGTCAATAGTATTGTTATGGAGATGAGCAGGCGTTTATTCACAATACAAAGTTAGCATTTATTTTCAAAAAACGTCAAACTACCGCCTGACTTATACGAGAGCGTCATGTCTGTGAGTAAAAAACAGCCGATTTTGCAATGTGCTGGTTTTTAGCTAAGTAAACTTTTTCAAACGGCGTTCAATACCTTTTCAAACCCTCGTTTTGAACCGGCAGATTTCAAATAAGCTATATTTGACTCAGTAATTCCGTTCCTTTCTAACCATAATTACAAATTTTATGAGAAAACTTTATACTCTCATTCTCGCATTTGCGGCGCTGACAGCTTCGGCCGAAAATTCGCTTGACAATCCTCTGGCAATGCCTTTCTACGAGAATTTTGCCGGTGGCAGGTATGACAACGAAGGATGGGAAGTGATTCCTGTTTCAGGAGAAACCGCCACTCTCAGCCTGACAGACCATGACCCCGTCAGTGGGCTCATCCCCTATGTTGACCGCGACAAGGGAATGCTTGTTGTCAACAATGACAAGGTAGGCTCTTTTTACCTCATATCGCCATACATTAAGGTCGGGGCTACCGAGAACCAGTGTGAGATATGTCAGGCTTATTTCATATCTGACAACATCAAGGCCGAGAGCGTCATGAGCATCGACGGCGGTGAGATTGCCGCCAAAGGTGATTTTGACCTACTTCCTTATTCGTCAGCCATGAACCCGACGTGGACAGATATGTCGACCAACGGAACGCCGCGCTTCGGCTCCTTTGTCAACAAAGTCGTCAGATTCGGATGGAAAATTACCACGAATGGTCAGGGGGGTACCTTCTGCATCGACAAGATAAAATTTTCCACCGAGAAATTCTATGACTTCGCACTTATTAATCCGCATGCCACGCCCCGTGTGAAGCCGGGCGAAGAGGTGACCTTGAGTGTCGACGCCGCCTGCAAGGGAAAATACACCTCGCTCAATTACTCCGTGACTGCTACTGTTGATGGTCAGGAACTCCCCGAGAAGTTTGTTCCTCAGGAAAACATCACCGGCACCAAATATGGCACGGGTATTTTCAAGTTCCGCGTGCCCGACGACATGAAGCCCGGAACGAAAAACGTTAAGTTTGAGCTCAACTTCCGCGGCGACTGGGCAGGGCCCAGAGATCTGGATCTCTCCAACAATGTGGCCTACGCCACGTTTGACGTTCTGCCAGCTTTCCTTCCCGGCGCAAGCAACTTCAAGGCCGACGATAACGGAGTCCTCACCTGGGACTGCATGTCGGACGGCAGCCGTATCACCGACACCATGGAAGGTCTCGCCTCCTACGACGACGGTTCTATTGACGCCGTTTACGAGCTTCATCCCTATCTCGACTATGATGTTCTGGTACGTTCCTACGGTGACCGCGGTGTCATCGGTTCCTACGTGGTTTATGACAAGGATCAGCGTCCAACCATCGCCGCCGACAGCTGGGTCGAGAACAACGTGCCGAACATTTTCCATCTGATGTCATGCACCGTGGCTGACTTCACAGTGCCTGCCGGGGAACTCGCCGCCGGGTCTGGCAGCAAGGCTCTGCTTTTCTGGAGCAACGATGACGGCACCCCCTGCGACAACTATCTCGTGCTCCCCGAGCTCAACAGCTCTGACCTGACCCTTAAGTTTAAGGCCCGCGCATACTCTGCCGACTATCCCGAATTGCTCGAGATTCTCGCCTCATCCACCGACGGCGAAGTGAGCAGCTTCAGCGTCGTGAAGACACTCTCCATCGATGGCAACGAATATGAGGAATATGAGGTGACGCTCCCCGCCGACACTAAGTTTGCGGCTCTCCGCCACGTGTCCGACGAAGGCTACGCCCTTCTCGTCGACGATCTCTCGTTCTCGGCCAAAGCCCGTGAGATTCTGGGCTATAACGTTTATCACTACGGCAACAAGGTCAACTCCGAGCTACTTGTCGACAAGCGCTTCGCCACCAATCGCGACGGCCGTTACACTGTCACAGTGGCTTACCCCGAGGGTGAGTCGGAGCCCACCGGTGAGATTCTCATAGGAGTTGACGGCGTCAGCTCGGTCGTCGCCGACGTAACCGGCGATACCCCCGTCTACTATAACCTTCAGGGACAGCGTGTGGCCAACCCCGAGGGTGGGGTATTCATAGAGGTCACCGGTGGTGTATCAAGAAAAGTCATCAAGTAAACTAACCCGTTACAACAGAATTCTGATGAACCGTTTAGCGACTTTAGGCCTGCTTGCCCTTGTGGCGGCAGGCGCTTCGGCCGAACATCTCAGCCCCGCAGACGCCCTCTCCAGAGCATTGAACTCTCCCGTGCTCAAGACTCGCGGGAGCACCGCCCGAGAGGCTGATTACAGCCTTACGTGGCAGACATCCAACGCCAACGTCTATGCCTTCAACCATGCACGCCGGGGCTATCTGATTGTGGCAGGCGACACTGATATGGGCGTCGCTCTCATAGGCTACAGCGACACTGGCCGTATCGATCCCGCCAATATGCCTCCCGCACTCGTTGACATGCTCGACGCCTACAGCACTTCGCGTCTCGAGGTGCCTGTGAGTCTCGCCGGCAGCGAGAATATAGAGCCGCTGATGTCAACGCAGTGGGATCAGAACGATCCCTATAACCGCGACTGTCCCACGATCGACGGCGCTCCCTGCGTGACAGGGTGCCCCGCCACAGCCATAGCGCAGGTGCTCGCCGTCAAGCGCTATCCCGACAGCGGCACGGGCGTGGCACAGGCCCGGCTCGGCAACAGCACCATCACCATGAATCTCGACGAGCATCCTATCGACTGGGACAACATTGTCGATGACTACACCGAGGGAAAGTTCACCGATGATCAGGCTGCCGCCGTGGCCAACCTCATGCACGTTGCCGGAATGGCTGTCAACACAATCTATGGAACAGGCAGTTCCGGCGCCAGCTCAAACGATATAATCCGCGGCATAACGACCCATCTCAAATTCGACAAGAGCGCGCGTTTCCTGCGTCACGACTTCTTTACCACAAGCGAGTGGAACAGACTGGTGTATGACGAGCTCGCCGCAGGGCGCCCCCTTGTGTATCTCGGATTCAACACCATGGCGGGACACGCTTTTGTGTGTGACGGATATAACGGCGACAACGGCGATATGTTCCACATCAACTGGGGCTGGACTGGCCTGAGCGACGGCTATTATATTCTGGCCAATCTCACTCCCGGCCAACAGGGCACAGGCGGTTCCGATTCGGGCTATAACAAAGACCAGCAGGCTCTGTTTGGCATGGTGCCTGACTATGGAACAGCCGACTACGCCGTAATCATGGGACTCTATGGCAGCTTCGGCGTGAAGAATGCATCCATACTCCGCACCAAGGATCCCGAGTTCTGCGCCACCAGCGCCGGTGCCTACGGTTACCAGGGATTCTATAACGTCGGAGCCGACAAAGTCAAGGGTGTGTTTGGCGTCCGAATCGTCAACAACGCTACTCAGGAGGTGACCTATGCCGAAGCCGCCTCGCCGAGCGAATTGGGCGTGGAGACACGAGTGCTCACCTTTACTATCCCCGCCGCCGCTATGCCTGACGAAGGGGAATATACTGTCACTCCCGCGTTCAAAGCCGAGGGCAGCGAATGGATTGACGTGCTTCAGGAAGGCGGGACGCGCCAGCGCGTGACCATGACCGTCACCGACAAGCGTTTCAAGTTTGCCTACACAAGCATGGTCGCTTCCATTGAACTCACCGATGTAGTGACCTCTCCTGTCGGAACATTCGTCAATGGCGAACCGGTGAAAATCACCTGCAAAGCCTCGGCTTCCGGCGACATGTTCAGCGGCAATCTCATCCCGGTGCTCTGTCAGGGCACCTCAATAGTAAACAGCATGACCCCGAAATTTGTCAGCATCGATGCGGGCGAATGCGTCAGCCTCGAGTGGAACAAGCCTTTCGAGGTCAGACTTCGCGAGGGTGTCTATAATTTCTATATAATCCGCGAGTCTGATTTCAAGGGCCTCTACGGCCCGGTAGGTGTCAGTGTGTCCGACTCGGCCGCCATCGATGCAATCTGCGCCGACATCAACAGCGCCGGAATGGAAATCTACGATCTCCGGGGCACACGCGTCACCGCCCCCGTAAAAGGCAGCCTCTACATCATACGCAGCGGCGACACCTTTACTAAGGTGATTTACTAAACCAGCTACATTTTTTTAAACCACTTCTCATTTAACTCGATTATGAAAAAGATTTTACTCTTTTGCCTGAGCGCCATCTTAGCCATGGCCGCCGGGGCAGTTACTGTCACCGGCAAGGTTGTAACCCCCTCGAAAGCTCCGGTTGTCGGTGCCACCGTCATGTTTCTCAACGGCGACAATTCCCAGTTCCTGACTACCGATGACAATGGTGTGTTCACCATGCAGGATGTTGTCGCAGGCTCTTATTTTCTGGTTATTCAGGCCACAGGTTATCCCGAATACCAGAATCCCGAGGTCGTGGTTGGCGACACAGACCTTGACCTTGGCGAGATAGAACTCGAAGTCCCCACCTACAGGCTTAACGGCCGCGTATATGTGGCTCTTCCCACAGGCAATGCGGAACTTCCGGGAGCGTTTGTTACAGTAAAATATGTTGAAGACGGCGAGACCAAGACTCAGGGTCCGCAGACTACTGCTGATGACGGCTCCTTCCTGTTCGAGGGACTTCCTCTGGACACCGAATATGAGGTTACAGCTTCCCACGATATGAACGTCACAAAGGTCGTCACTGTCGAGGCCGGAGTGTCGGAAGATTTCTTCCTCGACATTGTCCTTGAAATGATTACCGATGGCGTCACAGTCACCGGTGAACTCGTCAACGATCTCGACCAGCCCGTTATGAACGGAATGATCCGCTTTTGCATCATACGACCCGACGGCTCGCTCGGCAGCGAATACATCATCAGCTGTGAGGGCACCAACGAGTTTGTTCAGGAAAACATGCAGCCTAACACCGCTTACAGAGTCATCATCACCGCACCCGATTACGCCGAGAAAGTCATTGATAACTTTGAAGTCGGCGAAGAAGATATTGACATGGGCAAGATCAGCCTTGGCAAATCTTTGGGAATCGAGAGCGTATGGTCGGATAGCAACGAAGCGCCCGTTTACTATAACCTTCAGGGGCAGCGCATCGCGTCTCCCGAAAAGGGGCAGATCGTTATCTGCCGCCGTGGTTCACAGGCCGCCAAGGTCGTTTTCTGAGGGATACAGTAAATCGCATAGCGTAGGGCTGCAACGTGGTGCAGCCGCCTGACGCAATGGCATAACTCGTTGGTAATCCGGCTGCACCGCGGTGCAGCCCTACGCCAGAGTGCGTTAATTTGATTTAGATTCGCATATAAAAAGAGGCGCGCCACTGACGGCACGCCTCTTTTTATATCTGGGTCTGAATGATTTATTCGGGACGTTTGGTCTTCTTGCCGTAGCCGTAGACAGCGTCTTTGCCGAGCTGCTCTTCGATGCGGAGAAGCTGGTTGTATTTTGCCATACGGTCGGAACGGCTGGCGCTACCGGTCTTGATCTGGCCGGCGTTGGTGGCAACGGCGATGTCGGCGATGGTGGCGTCTTCGGTTTCGCCCGAACGGTGGCTGATGACGGCGGTGTAGCCGTTGCGCTGAGCGAGCTCTACGGCGCGGAGGGTTTCGGTCAGCGAGCCGATCTGGTTAACCTTGACGAGGATAGAGTTGGCGCAGCCGAGCTCGATACCTTTCTTGAGGTATTTGACGTTGGTGACGAAGAGGTCGTCGCCGACGAGCTGGCAGCGGTCGCCGATGAGGTCGGTGAGGATCTTCCAGCCTTCCCAGTCGTTCTGGTCCATACCGTCTTCGATGCTGTCGATAGGATATTTCTCGACGAGGCCTTTGAGGAATTCGGCCTGTTCGGCGCTGGTCAGGCGCGGAGCGTCGGCACCCTGTTTCCAGGTGTAGTCGTAATGGCCGTCTTTGTAGAACTCAGAAGCGGCGCAGTCGAGACCGATGGTGACGTCTTTTCCGGGAACATAGCCGGCGAGCTTGATGGCTTCGATGATAACGTTGAGGGCGTCTTCGGTGCCGTCGAGGTTGGGAGCGAAACCGCCTTCATCGCCTACAGCGGTCGAGAGGCCACGCTTCTTCAGAACGGTCTTGAGGTTGTGGAATACCTCGGTGCCCATGCGGATTCCTTCGTGGAAGGTGGTGGCACCGATGGGACGGATCATGAATTCCTGGAAGCAGATGGGGGCGTCGCTGTGGGCACCGCCGTTGATGATGTTCATCATCGGAACGGGCAGAACGTAGCTGTTGCAGCCGCCGATATATTTATAGAGAGGCAGGTCGAGATAGTCGGCAGCAGCTTTGGCAACGGCGAGCGAAACACCGAGGATGGCGTTGGCGCCGAGGCGGCTCTTGGTGTCGGTGCCGTCGAGGGCGAGCATGGCTTCGTCGATGGCGATCTGGTCGAGAGCGCTCATGCCGACGAGGGCTTCGGCGATCGGACCGTTTACATTGGCAACGGCTTTCAGCACGCCTTTGCCCATATAGCGGCTCTTGTCGCCGTCGCGAAGCTCGAGGGCTTCGTTTTCGCCTGTCGAGGCGCCCGAAGGAACGGCAGCGCGACCGAAGGCACCGCTTTCGAGGGTTACATCAACTTCTACCGTGGGGTTGCCGCGCGAGTCAAGCACTTCGCGACCGACGATTTTTTCGATTTTCATTGTAGTATATGTAATTAGTAGGTTAGTTTAGATAGACTTTTCCGGCCGCAAAGGTAGCGCTTTTTCGCCGTTTTACCTTATTAAAAATAGCTAAAAAGCATTTTTTCGCCGCCGCGTTAAACTTTCGGCGCATGAAGCTGTCTATAAAGCTGTAACTTCCCAACCGCATGATAATGAAAAAGACAATCACGTTTTTAGCCGCTGCCGCTCTGGCGGTATGCGCCCTGGCCGGTTATGCCGCCGACATAACGGGGCGTGTGACCGACGGGGCCGGCGAGCCGCTGATGCAGGCATCCGTGAGGCTGCTTAAACCCGATTCGGCTTTCGTGGCCGGCACTGCCGCCGACCTCGACGGCCGTTTTTCGCTTCCGGCGGTGAAGCCCGGACGCTATCTTCTCGAAACGACCTACGTAGGGTTCGCGCCGGTCACAATGCCGGTCGAGGTCGGCGACGCCAATCTGTCGATGAAGCCTATCGTCATGAGCGAGTCGTCGAAGAGCCTCGCCGAGGTGACGGTGACGGCGGTGAAAACTCCGGTGAAGGTGATGACCGACACTGTAGAATTCAATGCCGACAGTTATCTGACGCGCCCCAATGCCGTGGTCGAGGATCTTCTGAAACGCCTGCCGGGAGTAGAGATCAGCAGCGACGGTAAAATCACGGCCAACGGCAAGGAGGTCACGAAGATTCTTGTCGACGGCAAGGAATTTTTCAGCGACGACCCGAAGGTGGCTTCGAAGAATCTGCCGGCCGAGATGGTCAACAAGCTCCAGGTCATTGACCGCAAGAGCGATCTGGCGCGTCTGACAGGCGTCGACGACGGCGAAGACGAAACGGTCATCAACCTGTCGGTCAAGCCCAATATGCGCAACGGCTGGTTCGGAACGGTCGAGGGGGGCTACGGAACCGACAGCCGCTATAAGGGCAATTTCAATGTGTCGCGCTTCCAGAACGGCAATCAGCTGACCCTTCTGGGCAATTTCAACAATATCAACGAACTCGGGTTCACAGACGGCAACGGAAACCGCTTCCACCGCTTCGGCGGCGACCACGGTGTGACGTCGAGTAACTCCGTAGGTCTGAATTTCAGCATCGGTAATGAAGAAAAGTTCCGTATCGGCGGCAATGTCATGTATAGCAATACCGACACCAAGAGCATAACGACGTCGGAGCGCCAGTATCTGTTTCCCGATTCGACGAGCTACTACTCGTCAGACTCGAACAGCCGCGACAAGGGCAACAATGTGCGCGGCGACTTCCGCCTGCTCTGGAAGCCCGACTCGCTCAATACGATAGAGTTCCGCCCCAATTTCTCGTTTAATTTCAACCGTTCGACATCGGCCTCGTCGTCGACGACCAGTGCCGGCGACGCGCAGCACACTCTGGTCAACCGCACCCGCAACGACGTCAGCTCGCGCGGCGACTCCTATGAGTTCGGCGGCCGCCTGATCTATACCCACAACTTCGCATCGCGCCGCGGACGGTCGTTCTCGGTCATGCTGAACTACCGCGGCTCGAACGTGCGCGAAAAAGAGAACTCAGCCTCGTTCAACGAATTTTTCCTTGTCGACAACCAGGATGAAGACTACCTCCAGTATACCGACAACCACAGCTGGAACAACCGCGTCGGCGCGCGCCTGACCTGGAAAGAGCCGCTCGGCGATGTCGCCCGCGGCAACTTCCTGACGTTCAGCTATCAGCTCAACTACCGCTGGAACAACACCGACAAGCTTGTCTATGACCGCGAATTCGACGACGACGGCAATATTGTCGGCGAGACCTATAATCCCGAGCTGTCGAACCGTTTCCGCAACAACTTCATCAGCCACAACATACGCGTGGGCTATCAGAAGGTGACGGCGAAGACGAATGCCGAAGTCGGTGTGTCGCTCGTGCCCTCGTCGTCGATGTCGACCAATCTCACCAACGCCGACAAGACGATCCCGCGCCGCAACGTGTTCAACTTCTCTCCGTTCCTGCGCTACCGCTATAAAATGAGCAAGACGCGCTCTATTCAGGCGCGCTATAACGGACGCGCCTCAGAGCCGTCGCTGAGCCAGCTGCAGCCTGTAGCCGACGTCAGCGATCCCCTGCGTATAGTTGTCGGTAATCCCGATCTGTCGCCGACATTCACCCATTTCCTGATGTTCCGCTTCCAGGATTTCAACACCGACGCCCAGCGTTCGATGATGGCGATGGCCCATTTCAATATCGTCCAGAACTCCATTGTCCAGAAAACAACCTACAACTCCGAAACCGGCGGACAGACAACGACCTACGACAACGTCAACGGCGTCTGGAACGGACATGCCATGTTCATGATGTCGTTCCCCTTCCGCAACAAATACTGGACATTCAACAACCATATCTTCACCCATCTCGAGCATAACGTAGGTTTCAACAACGGACTGCGCACTACAACCTTCAATGTCGGAATCACCGAAGAGCCCGGCATCGCTTTCCGCCCCTCGAACCTCGAGCTGGAGCTGCGCCCGCGCTATGCGCTCCACACGTCGACAACGTCGGTCGAGACAAACGTCGGCCGGACTGTCCACAATTTCGGAGGCAGTTTCTACGCCACCTATTATTTCCCCTTCGGACTCAGCATATCGACCGATCTGCGTTACGACGCCACGCGCGGCTACACGGCGGGCTACAACTCCGACGTCTGGATGTGGAACGCCCAGCTGAGCTATCAGTTCCTGCGCAATCAGGCCGCCACGATCTCGCTGAAGGTCTACGACATACTCGGCCAGACGAAAAATATCAACCGCAACGTGACGGCCTCGTATATCGAGGATATGCGCTACAACTCGCTGACGCGCTACGGAATGGTGACATTCTCATACCGTTTCAACACTTTCGGCAAGGGCAAGCAGCCCGCCGACTCAGGCGACTTCATGCACCCCGGCCGCCCCATGGGCCCCCCTCCCGGAATGCATCGCCACTAAAAAGCCATCACGGCGCGGAGGCATTTGCCCTCGCGCCGTTTTTATTTAATAGGGCCAATAGGCCAAATAAGCCCTATAGGCGCCATTCCTAATTCCTAAAAAAAGTTTTTTCGCGGGGATTTCAGAAAATTGTGTATTTTTGTCGTTGATGTCTGACTCTACTCCCATTCCGCAGCCTCTGCTCACAACTCCCGAAGAAGACCGCCAGATAGAGGCGGCCTTTCAGGATGTGCTCGACGGCTATCTGCGGTCGAACCACCGCAAGAAGGTCGAGATTGTCGAGCGCGCTTTCCGGTTCGCCCGCGAGGCCCACAAGGGCATACGCCGCCGCTCGGGCGAGCCCTATATTCTCCATCCCATAGCGGTGGCGCGCATAGCCAGCCGCGAGATAGGGCTGGGGTCGACCTCGATATGCGCGGCTCTGCTCCACGACGTTGTCGAAGATACCGACTACACCGTCGAAGACATTGAGCGCAATTTCGGGGCGAAAGTGGCGCAGCTTGTCGACGGCCTGACGAAAATCTCGGGCGGAATCTTCGGCGACAAGGCGTCGGCCCAGGCCGAGAATTTCCGCAAGCTGCTGCTGACGATGAACGAAGACATCCGCGTTGTGCTCATAAAGATGGCCGACCGCCTCCACAATATGCGCACGCTGGGCTCCATGGCCCCCAACAAGCAGTATAAGATTGCCGGCGAAACGCTCTATATCTACGCTCCGCTGGCCCACAGGCTCGGCCTCTTCGCTATAAAGACCGAGCTCGAAGATCTCAGCTTCAAATACGAGCACCCCGCGGCCTACGCCAACATATCCGACCTGATAAGCGAGAGCGCCGGGCGCCGCGATGTTGTGGCTAACAATTTTCTTGGCCCGATACGCAAGCGGCTGACCGACATGGGTCTGGCTTTCGAGGCGAAGGCGCGCCTCAAGAGCGTCTACTCGATATGGCGCAAGATGGAGACGAAGCATATTCCTTTCGAAGAGGTCTACGACCTCTATGCCGTCCGTATCATCTTCGACAACGACGATCCGAACCTCGAAAAGGAGATATGCTGGAAAATCTACTCAGCCATAACCGACCTCTACCGTCCTCATCCCGACCGCACCCGCGACTGGATAACGACCCCGAAGGCCAACGGGTATCAGGCTCTCCACGTGACGCTTATGGGCCCCGACGGCAACTGGATAGAGGTGCAGATACGCTCGCGCCGCATGGACGAGATTGCCGAGAAAGGTTTCGCCGCCCACTGGCGCTATAAAACCGGCGAGAGCGAGGAAGAAACCGAGCTCAACGAGTGGATGAAGACTATCAAGGAGGTTCTCGACGATCCCAACCCCAATGCCATAGATTTTCTGGGCACGCTGAAGCTCAATCTCTTCGCAAGCGAGATCGTGGTGTTCACCCCGAAAGGGGAGATGGTGACGCTCCCCACCGGCTCGACGGTGCTCGACATGGCCTTTAACCTCCACACCTTTCTCGGAACCCACTGTATAGCCGCCAAGGTCAACCATAAGCTCATGCCTCTGAGCCATCGCCTGAGCTCGGGCGATCAGGTCGAGATTCTGACCTCTCAGAATCAGACTCCTAAAGAGGAATGGGCGTCGCTCCTTGTCACCGCACGCGCCAAAACGGCCCTGCGTCAGGCCTTGCGCCGCGAGCAGCAGCCGTTGGTCGAGGAAGGACGCCGGCGCTTCAGGGAATTTCTCGAAGCCAAGGGGCTCGAAGAATCGAACGATCTGCTTTCGAGTGTCATCCATCGCCTCGGCGAGGAATCGAAAGAGCGCTTTTTCATCAAACTCGCGCGCGACGAGGTCAAGCTCGACACCCTTTTCGAAGGAAAGAGCGAGCGCGCCCAGCAGTCGTTCCTCTCGAAACTCTGGCGAATGGGGCGCGGACTCAAGAAATCGAAGGAAACGCCTCATGCCGTGCCGTTGCCCGCTCTCGCCGCGGCGCCGAATGTGCCGGCGCGTGTTGTCGACACCCGCAGCGTCTACACCCTCCGCAGCGACGGCCATGCGGCCAACTATGTCATGGCTCACTGCTGTTCGCCGATTCCGGGCGACGACGTGATGGGGTTCGTGAACTCCGACTGCAACGTCGAGGTTCATGCCCTGACCTGTCCGCGCGCCCAGGCTCTGAAGGCGAGCTACGGAACGCGCATCGTGGCCACCCGATGGGAGGTCAGCAACACCGTCTTTCCGGCGCGCATCAGAATCGAGGGCATCGACCGCCACGGAATACTTCAGGAACTGACCTACGCCATATCGACCGAAATGAACATCGACATCCGCGGCCTTAATATCCGTGCCCGCGACGAGGTTTTCGACGCCGATCTGAACATCCTTGTCGCCGACACCTCGATAGTCGACAAACTCTGTCAGAAAATCATGCATATCGGAGGCGTCCGCCGCGCCGACCGCCTCCACTGAATAACCTGAGAACAAATGACACCGAAGTCCAACAACCTCTTTCGCATACTGATATTTCTGGCCTCTACGGCTCTTCTGCTGTTTTTTCTGCCTCACGAATCGGCCAACGAATATACCTATGCCGTCAACCGCCCCTGGGCCTATTCGCTTTTGACGGCGCCTTTCGACATCCCCGTCCATCTCGACTCGGTCTCGGCCCGCGAGGTGAAAGATTCGATCGACGCCGCTTTCGAGCCTATTTATATGCGTGATCTCACGGTTGAGAAATCGATGGTCAGCCAGTTCGGAAGCCGTCTGAACTCGACGGCCCGCGAAGGGCTGTCGCCGGCCGACCGCAACCGCATTCTGGCGGCCGTGAAGCAGATCTACGAAGACGGTATCGTCGAGACCGACGACTACGAAGCCATCCGCGCCGGACGGCTTCAGGCCGTGCGTTTTATCCACGACAATGTGTCGATCTCGATGCCAACCGACGGCTACAGGTCGGTGCGCGCCGCCTATGCGCGCCTCGACAGCACCTTCTCCGATCCGCGCTTCCGCCGCGCTCTGGCGGCGATACGCCCAGTCGACTATCTCCAGCCCAACATTCTGGCCGACACCCTCGAGACAGCGCGTGTCCGCACCGAGCTCTATCAGAAAGCTCTCGCCCCGATAGGCGTTATCCAGCAGGGAGAACGCATCATCGACAAGGGCGACATCGTGACGCCGCGCCTGGCCCGCGTGCTCCAGACCTACGAGGAAATGACCGCTGACCGCGGAGGTTCTACGGCAAGCACCTATTATCCCATTGCCGGACAGGCGCTGTTCCTGATTCTGCTGCTCGGCGCCCTCTATGCCTATCTCTATATCTTCCGCCGCGACTATTACAACGACATAAAGATTATCTGTTTCATAATGATGATGATCGTAGGCTTCACATTCTTTGCCTACGCTCTGGCGCTGACCTTCACCTCGGGTCTCTATCTTGTGCCGTTCGCCATTGTGCCGATCATGGGCGTTATTTTCCTTGATTCGCGCACAGCCCTGTTTATCGACATCGTTCTGATTCTGATAACGTCGGTTATTGCCGTTGTGCCTCTCGAATATATCTTCATACAGTTTATGGCAGGCACTGCCGCCATCGACTCCATAAAGGATCTGAGCCGGCGCAGCCAGCTCATACGCACGGCTTTCATCGTCTTCGTGGTCTACTGTCTGTCGTATATCGCCGTCGAGGTCATGCTCAACGGATCGCTGCGCGAGCTTTCGGGTCGCATATTCGGCTATCTGGCCATCAACGCCGTGGCGGTTTCGTTCGCCTATATCATGCTGTTCTTCTTCGAGAAAATTTTCGGATTCACCTCGCGCGTCACTCTTGTCGAGCTTTCCGACATCAACAATCCGCTGCTGCGCGAGCTTTCCGAGGAATGTCCGGGCACGTTCCAGCATTCGATGGCTGTCAGCAACCTCGCCAGCGCCGCCGCTTCGCGCATAGGCGCCAACGTTCAGCTCGTCAGGGCCGGTGCCCTCTACCACGACATAGGAAAAATCCGCAATCCGGCCTTTTACACCGAGAACCAGCACGGTGTGAACCCCCACGACACTCTCGACCCTAAACAGAGCGCCCGCATTGTCATCGGCCATGTCTCGGAAGGTATGAAGATGGCCGAGAAGGCAAAGATTCCGATGCAGCTGCGCCGGTTCATAACCGAGCACCACGGACGCGGTAAAGCCCGCTATTTCTTCAACACATGGTGTAACCGCCATCCCGACGAAGAGCCCGATCCCGAGGCTTTCACCTATCCCGGGCCGAACCCCACAACGCGCGAGTCATCGATCATAATGATGGCCGACAGCGTCGAGGCGGCCTCGCGTTCGCTGACCGACCATTCGCCCGAGGCAATCCAGGCTCTCGTCAACAAGATTGTCGACACTCAGGTCAGCGAGGGGCTCCACAACGATTCACCCATCTCGTTCCGCGACGTCAACCAGATCAAAGACACGTTCGCGCAGCGCCTGCGCACGATCTACCACTCGCGCATCTCCTATCCCGACCTCAACAAGCAGTGATCAGTTTTCGGGAGCAGGGGCGAGGCCGCGGCGCCTGCGGGCGAAGACAACGAGCAGCCCGAGGGCCACGACTACTCCGACGGCGACGGAGATTGTCTGCGGCAGTCCGAAACCTTCGGGCGCGAAGAGCAGATAGCTCGTGCAGACAACCGTCATGAACAGCGCCGGCAGCAGGGTGATGACATAAGAGCGTCCGCGGCGCGCAAGCCACACGGTGGCGGCCCACAGGGTGAACATAGCCAGAGTCTGGTTGCTCCAGGCGAAGTAGCGCCAGAGAATATTGTAGTCGACCATCATCAGCCCTATCGCAATGGCGAAGAGCGGCAGGGTCAGCGCCAGCCGCTTGAGGAACTTGCGCTGGCTCAGGCCGGCGAGATCGGCGATTATGAGGCGTGCCGAGCGGAAAGCCGTGTCGCCCGACGATATCGGGGCGGCGATGACGCCGATAATGGCGATTATTCCGCCGACTTTCCCGAACCATCCCAGCGATATGTCCCTGACCATTGTCGAGGCGCTTCCGCCGTCGGCCATATAGCTGTTGAGACCGTCGTAGCCGCCTGTGAAGGCGATAGTGGCGCAGGCCCATACGAGAGCTACTATTCCCTCTGTCACCATGGCGCCGTAGAACACCGGACGTGCGTAGCGTTCGTTTTTCAGGCATCGGGCCATCAGCGGGCTCTGCGTGGCGTGGAAGCCGGAGATGGCGCCGCAGGCTATCGACACGCAGACCATCGGGAACACCGCAAGCCCCGAGCCGTGGCGCGACTGCAGGCCGTCGCCGAATCCGACGGGAATCTCCACGCCTCCGAAGAGCATCATGCCGAGCAGCCCTAAGGCCATGAACAGCAGCAGAACGCCGAAAACGGGGTAGAGGTTGCCTATGAGCTTGTCGATGGGAAGCATGGTGGCGAGAATATAATAGATAAGGATTATGCCGACCCAGAATATCTTGTCGAGACTTTCCGGCGTCAGCGAGGCCAGAATCTCGGCGGGGCTTATGACGAACACCGTGCCGACGAGTATCAGCAGTATCAGCGAGAAAACACGCATAACATGTTTCACGCCGCCGCCGAGCTCGCGCCCGACAATTTCGGGAAGCGACACTCCCCCCTCGCGCATCGACATCATCGCGCCGACGAAGTCGTGGACGGCGCCGGCGAAGATTGTGCCGAACACAATCCAGAGCAGGGCGGCAGGTCCGAACATTATTCCCATGATGGCGCCGAAAATAGGCCCCATTCCGGCGATGTTTAGAAACTGGATGAGGAAGACTTTCCACGTCGGCATAGCTATGTAGTCGATGCCGTCGGCCATTGTTGTCGCTGGGGTGGGATGCTTGGGGTCGGTGCCGAAGATGCGTTCGGCAATCGCGCCATAGATGAAATAGCCTCCGATAAGGAGAGCCAGAGAGATTAGAAGTGAGGACATAACGCGACAAATTTAGCGAAAATCCATCAATATGATCTTATAAAAATTATAAGATTTATAAAATTTATAAGACTCAAACCATAATAACAACAGGGGATGGCCCGCGCGGGCCATCCCCTGTAAATATATGAAAGTGTGAAGATTACTCAGCGATCATCTTGGTGGCTTTCGAGCCCTGGAGGCGGATCACGAACATTCCTTTCTGAGGTTCGCTGATTTCGCGGCCGTTGAGGTCGAAATAGCGCACGGGAGCGTTGGCGTCGTCAGCTTCAATGTCGTCGATGCCTGTCGGGGTCTCGCTTTCAACATAGTGGAATCCTCTTTTTGCCTCAAGGCGGTTTTTGTCGGCGTTGAGAACGCGCCGGGGCGCCCCGGTTGCCTCGGTCTCGAGCTCGTGGTAGGCTACTACCTCGAAGTCAACGTGGGTGTTGGCCGGCTGTTCCTTTGCCGTTACAAACCATCTGGGCTGCTCGTCGAATAGGTCGTAGGTGACGTCGGCTTTATCAGCATGTTCGGCTGCCATCTCGAACTTAACGAGGCGACGTGGCAGATAGTGGCCATCCTTGTCGACAACCGAAGCCATGAGCTGAGTCTTGGGCGCCTTTTTATAGAGGTCGTAGCGGTTCTTGTTTTCATTCTCGGGCTTCTGCTGATCGTAGGTGTAGTTGATCCACTGTATGTCGGCAGGCTCGCCGAAGTCAACTGACGATGTCGTTCCGTCGTATTGAACACCGCCGAAGAAACTCTGACCACCCTCTGCATAGTCGGTGTAGTAGGTGAAAGTCATCTTGTCACCATTTGCTATATGCTTTGCGATGTCAGGACAGCGGTAGTTTATGATAAATGAATAGTGGTCTTTGAAACCTGCTGCGTTTGTAAGAGGTGCTCCGTAGTAGGTTTGGTCGCCGACGTTGAGGATATATTTGGCCTGCATGTCGGGAAGGTCAGGATTGTTGCGTATGCGCGTATCGAAGGTGAGGTAGAGAGTTTCGTTGTCCTTGTCGTAGGTAAACGTGTAGCGTGCTGTTGCCAGATAAGTCATTTTCAGTTCCTGCCCGTCATCACTTGTAGTAGCTTTGCCATCTCTGAAATAGCCGTTCTCGATATACGATGTAGTGCCATTTGCTTCGCCGAGTGTTTCAAACTCTGTCGTGGCGATGCCGGTATAACCGTCCTTCTTGACGACAGCTGTTGCAACATACTTGGTATTCTTCTCAAGCTCGGTGTAGTTGAAATAGATCGGATTCTCGATGCCTTCGCGCATATCGACGGCGGGAGTGCCTTTGTCTTCGCCGTACTTAGCGTATGGATCATCAGCGGTAGCTTTCGGCGTTTCGTTGGCTTTGCGCAGATACATGTGAATACTCTCTTTGCTTGTAGCATTGTCGATAAGCTGCACTTTTAATCTGAACAGAGCCGAGAGGTCGCTAACATTGACCTCGATGAACTCCATCTTAACCTCTTTGTCGGATGAGCTGTCGCTTAAGGTTGTGAATGAAACGGTCGATTGACTGTTCTTGTCGTTGACGTATGCGGTGACGGTCAGATTATAAGTTGTATTGGCCGTGAGACCTTCGAGGTTAGCGGTCTTTGATTCAAGGTCGACATTGACATCCTTGCCTTCACCGAGACCGCTGACAACAACCGAAGTTGTTCCTTCGGGAACACTGGTGAGCGTCAGAACAGCGCTGTTGCTTGTGATGCCCGAAATCGTGGCGACAGGAGATCCGATACTCTCGCTGTTTTCTACGTATTTGATCAGTTTGATATTGGTAACCTCAATGGTGGTATTGGCTGGATTACCTCCGAAGTCGAATAGAAGCAGAGCGTTTTCCATCGGCTTGTTGGTGTATACTTGAGATTTGAAGTGCTGAATAGTAGTATTAATACCGAGGTCTTCACTGACTGCATAAGTGTTGTCGTCGTTGCTCTTGTAGAGCTTTACAAACCCGGTGAAACTATTGTTGGCCTTGTAGTCAAATTCAAGCTGATAAACGTCCTCAGAGGTGAAGCTGACACCGGTGGGAATTTTGAACTGAGCCTGCCAGCGCTCGGAGGTGGCGTCGGTCAGCACGAAGGTAGCACCGAAATCCGACAGGGTGTAATTGTAGTTGTCGTTCTTAGTCCAATTCGGAGCGAAATGGATATTCTCGGCAGGGATTGTTCCGGGAGATACATAAATGTTCTGAGGTGTGCGTCCTACCGTAGGATCTTCAGCTTGGGCTTGCGCACCGATTGCGGCGAATAGCGCCACAAGGCATAGTAGCAGTTTTTTCATGAAAAATGAGGAAAAATAGTATGAAGTTAAAGGAAAATTTACGGAATACGTGGTTTAGTAATTGGAACAGAGGTAAATGTACTGACTGTATCTGCGCGCAAAATTAGATAAAATTTTACCCCCCCCTAAAGCCAAAAAATGTTAATGCGGCAAATCTCCAGGCTGTTTAACAACTTCGGCTGTCTGCTGTCAAGCGCGGGACGCGCGAAATCTCTACTACGCCTGCGATAGATCAATGGGTGCTTAGTTAGGTTTTACCGAGCAAATTATCGGATCCGAGCGAAGGGATGTGCCTTAATGCTATTAACTTAAGATTCCTCCGAGCAGATTATCCTATCCGGGCGTAGGGACGTGCCTTTGGCACGTTTCACATGCGACCGACAATCAGGACGTTGCAATGCTACGTGCCGAAGGCACGTCCCTACGTCAGGGCGTTTCTGACGCTGATTTCATTAAGTTAATAGCATTGGGACGTGCCTTAATGCTATTATAGATAAAACAGTAAGTATTTGTGCATTTTATGTAGGGCTGCACCATGGTGCAGCCGTCATAGCGACTGCTGGCAGCTAAATTGACCGGCGGTGTTGTAGAATCCGCTATTATTATTGGAACGTAGGGATGCATGCTCGTGCATCCTTTGATAGTCAAAGCCTTAACGTTGGATGCTCCATGGAGCATCCTACTACTGGTCAATCTTTGGGATAGGTGTGCAATGCGGGGCAGACTCAGATTCAGACTCTTTTAATAGCTGCT
>PPYF01267136.1_pt1 | contig 67235 bp, 54 predicted proteins | sample 1559871 | NCBI WGS metagenome assembly PPYF01 (sample SAMN08240021, study PRJNA423297) | Human gut metagenome, whole genome shotgun sequencing project. | reverse complement strand
ACATTAACCTCACACCACACAGGTGTGAGAGGGGTAAGAGCATAGCCCACCACAGGTGGAGAGATGAAGAGAGATCGAGATCACATTTCCTTTTTAACATGTGCTCATGAGAATATGAAACTAAATAAAAGGAGTTCTCATGAAAAAAGAAATTACATTCGAAGATGTTTTTGATGGATTGCAAATCCCTCCTTCAAGAGATGACACTGAAAGTAAGTTTATTGACATCTTGAGAAAGCAAAAAGAACTTATGGATTTTTCTTTAGCAGAACATAGCAAGATCATGCAATTTCGTTTTGATCTTCACTATCCTTCTGATGGTTCTATTCTTCCTTCTCCTGACCATATATCTGATTTCAGTTATAACCTTTCACGAAGGTTGAAACGAATGGTCATAGCAACTCATAGAGTTGCTCCTTTGTACCTTTGGGTCAGGGAGATTCATGATTCTTCTTTTCCTCATTATCATTTTCTTCTCTGGATTAATGCAAATGCCATAAAGAATAAATTTACTATTTTCAATATAACAAATGAAACATGGAAAAACATTTTAAAGACAAATGAAAATGGTCTTGTTCATTATTGTTTAAGTGACAAAAGAGAACCTGAATACGACAATGGAATTGTCATTGACAGAAATAAAGAAGATTTCTCTATGAAAAGATATGTAGCATTTCGTTCTGGAAGCTATCTTGCTAAAACATATAGTAAAGATGGCCTTGATAAACATGCATGGCGATATGGATATTCAAGGCTTTCTAGAGGCTAAAAAAAGGAGATAACTCATGTTTGGAGATGAAGTATTCTTTGATCAATTGCGTAAGGAACTGCCTCCAGTTTTTACAAGAGAATTTGCTTCTGAGAAGATTGGAATAATCTTTTCTGCGAAAAGCATGTCAAATGCTGATGCTCTTGGGACTGGTCATGCTGTAAAAGTCAAGATTGGCAAGAAAATTGGATACGAAAGAGACTCATTTATCAGATGGCTGAGAGGAAAAATGAAGCATGATGCTCTTCATGTAAAAAAAGAAAACACTTTCCATTATATGCCCAATTCAACACCATTCAGAACGTTTTGACTTGGACTAGGCGATGGAGTGCTTTTCAAAAACATTTTTACAGGAGAAAATTTCCATGTTTCATACTTCGAATTCAATTACTGTCCATGTGCTTCAAATTCCTACCGATCAAAATGGAAAAACGGCAATTGTGTCTGCAAGTCTTGTTATGCCAGATGGAAGAGTCATAAATGATGTTTGTTCCGTATCTCCTCGTTCTCCTTTTGAAAAGGAAGACACTCTTGAATTGGCCAAAAATAGGGTTATAAACGCTGTTAAGCAAAAAGCTGAACCCTATATCAAAAACCATCAAAACCTCTCTGAAAAATGCCTCTTAGGACGATAAAAACAAATTCAAGGGTGGAGGAGACAAGCCTGCCAGTGACAAGCAGACGTACCTCATCCAAAAACTGTCTGAAGAAGCGGGCAAAAATGCCGATCAACTCTGCCTTGCCAAGTTTGGGAAATCGTTGTCTGAACTGACAGGACGTGAAGCGGATTCTTTAATCAAATATTTGAAGAAGTAAAAAAGGAAAGGGGAACCGAAAAATCGGCTCCCCCTTTTTCTCAACATCTTACAAAACACACTGAGTTGGCAGCCCCCCATTACTTACGGCTGGCTTCGTAGAGCATCCGAGACAACGCCAAACAGGAGGCGTCGGTAGCTTTCTGGGAAGGCGGGTGGTGCATATGGCACCTCCTGTATATTGGGGTCATGAGCACATGACATAAACAGTACCGTGCGATCATTGTTCCACGGAGGATTGAACGGCTTTACGCAATTCTCTGTACAACATGTCGACATCCACGGGTTTTGGAACAAACCCGGACATTCCCACCGCCTCTGATGCGTCCACATCCTCCTGAAAGGAATTCGCCGTCATGGCTATGATGGGAATGGTGCGGGCATCGGGCCGGTTCAGCGCCCGAATGGCGACAGTAGCCTCCAAGCCGTTCATCACCGGCATCTGAAGGTCCATGAGAATCGCCTGAAAATCGCCGAGAGCACTGGTCTCGAACATCTCCACCGCCTGCGCCCCATTTTCGGCCCGTCGCACCTCAACCCCCTGAATCCGCAACAGCTCTATCGCAATTTCGGCGTTCAGGTCGTTATCCTCCGCCAGCAGGATTCGGGTGCCATGCAGAGATTGCTCTTCCACCGTTTTTTGCTCCGACTGACTACAAGGGGCTACGGGCAATGTAATGGTGAAATAAAAGGTACTGCCCTTACCAAGCTCGCTTTCCAGAAGCAGTTCGCCGCCCATCAGATGTACTATGCTCCGGCAGATGGGCAACCCCAAGCCAGTGCCCTGACTTTTGGAAATGTTATTCCCAAACTGCTCAAAACACTGAAAGGCCTTTTCCTGGTTTTCAGGAGAAATGCCTACGCCGGTATCCATAACCTGGATGGTCAGCGCCTGCCCACTTTGGGACGCGGGTGCTCCGGAGATACGGAGCACTACGCTTCCCCCCTCGGGAGTAAATTTGAAGGCATTGGACAACAGATTCAAAATGACCTGCCGCAACCGAACATTATCGCCAACATAGCTTTCCTCGCGCACGTTGCTCTCCATCCGGAAGGTAATCCCTCGGCGTTCCGCGCCGGACGCCAACATGCTCTCGATGGCACTCAGCAACTCATTCATGGAAAACGGGGTACAGCACAGGGTCATCTTGCCGCTTTCGATGCGGCTCATGTCCAGAATATCGTTGATCAGGCTCAGCAAATACCGGGAGGATGACTTGACCTTGTCCAGATTGGACCGGGCTTTTTCCGGCAGGCCGGGAAGCTGCTCCGTCAAATCCGTCAACCCCACGATGGCGTTCATGGGCGTGCGGATTTCATGGCTCATGCGGGAGAGAAAATCGCTTTTGGCCCGACTGCCCGCTTCGGCCTTTTCCAATCCCAGCTGCATCTTGGCGGAGCGCAAACGAAAATGAAAAATGAGTGCGACAAACAGCAACCCCATCAGTAAAAACGACAGGACGGTGATGACGACAAGCATAGGGTTGGCGGCCATGATTCCCGACAGTGTGATCTGCGTGTCCCCGATGGAGACCATATTCAGGCTGCTGAGGGTCTCTTTTTCAGCCTGAGTCATGTTGGTGACCGTCTTGTTCAAAATGGAAAACAGCGGCGAATCCACCGGGCTCGGCACGGCAAAGCCGATATCTATACTGCGGTTGGGCAGGCTTACCTGAACGACGTTAGAGAGGTTTTTCTGCCGGATGATATTTTCTAAATGGGACGACGTTCCGTAAAAAAAGTCGATTTTTCCGCTGTTGACAGCGTTTAATCCTTCTTCAGCGCACGCATAGTACAACATCTTTTCCGCTGCGATGCCGGTGGGAAATTTCCGACCGGACAATATACCGCAGATACGGCCCTCGGACGGGTAGGTGACATTCTTGTTTCGCACCAGGATAGCTGCCGCGCTGACATAGGGCTCCGTGCAGGCCAAGCCGTATCGGGCCGCTTCCTCATCCGAACCCATAAAAAATCCCAACATATCCGCCCTGCCCTCCTGCACCAGCGTAAGGGCCTCAATGTAGGAGCCGCAGGTCACATAAACAAAGGTCAGGCCGGAAAATACCTTCACCTTTTTCAGCATATCCTGGACAAACCCCTCATGATAATCGTCTATACCCACACAGAACAGAGGATGCCAATACGTCGGAACGGCAACAGTGACGGTCCCCTTCTTCGTCACATAGGCCTGCTCTTCCGGAGACAGAGAAGCATATCCAATGAAATTGGACTCAAAATTTTTCTCATACACCTTTTTCGCAAAATTGGTGTCGGCTGCGTAGATTTTCTCCAACGCCATATTCAGGTCGCCCAGCACTTCCTGATTTTGAGACGTGGTGACGATATAATACAGTTGAGATTCAAACGAGGTAACAGCATAGATGTCGTGCGGAATATTGACGTTGTAGCTCAACAGCATATCCACTTCTCGACTCTGCAACCTAGCGTACAATCCCCCCGTCATAGAAAGCGTGTCGTAGTTATACGTGCAAATTTTGCAGTTCAGCTTCTTGTCCTTCAGCCACTGCTTCAAGTGTTCGATGTCTTCAACCGAGCGGTCATATACGCCGATAGTCTTGCCGTCGAGAGTATTCAGATTGTAACTCTGGATGGACGTATCCGCCTTCCGGGCCATCAGCATGGCTTTGGTATAACCGCAACTGTATTTCGGATAGGCGACGGGCAGGCTCTCATCTGTAACATGAAAAGCTCTGCCCATCAGGTCGAATTTTCCGGCCTGAAAATCGGCAAGGGCATCACTGGTGGGAACGTATTCGTATTTCCAGCCCGTGTATTTGGCGATCTCATTGAGGAAATCCACCACCAGCCCTTGGTGTTTGCCGTTCTCTCCATATTCGGTATAGCCCGCCACGATTGGAAAGCCCACCCGCATAACCGTCTGCTTCGTCCGCTCCTCCGCCGCCGCCACGACAGAAAACAAAAGTACTACGGTCAATACAATGGACAGCCCTCCCATCCAGCACCGGAGACTGGCGTTTCTCTCTTCTCTCACAACATGTTCCCTTTCTCCGGCAATTCCGCGTACCGTAGTTTTCATAGAAGCGTCTCCCACAACACGGGGTTCAATACGTCCACAGCGGTGGACTTAGGGATATGGGCGGTCATGGCGCGTCCCAAGCGGCGAGCCCTCAACAACGGCATTATCCGTCATGGCACTGAAGAAACCGATACGGAACAAACAATTGCACGACTTCGGTTTATTTGCCCTTGCTATGGACTCCACCTGATACATTTTCAACGAACTGACAAAAATCTCGGTGCTGTTCTCATTCTCCTCCACCGGGAGGAGGCCATAAAAAAAGCCCCGAAACCGGACGATCCGGCAACGGGGCGGCTATCAGGGCAAACAAAAAGGAGAAAAAGCTATCTAGAGAGAGAGAGAGAGAGAGAGAACATACGCACCTCATGGCTGCAAAAACAACATGGCACAAGCTGATTGATCTATAAAAAAGGTACAATACTTCGATGTGTTGAAACAACGCATCATGTGATACCACGTATCACATTTGATACTAAAAATAAATCACACCGAATTTATTGAACATTACTATAAAAAGTTTCATGTCCGTTTTTAAATATGAAAATACTCTCACAAGTTACAATAATCACGATATGATATCCCTGAGCATATCCCAAACCTGTTTCAAAAAATATTTTGAAACATTCTGAACGCCCCGATACTACGGATACCGACCTCACGATGCCGTCCTGCCAATTGCCCCCTGGGACTCCGAACGTACCCCGCGCCGTTCAGCCTGAAAATAGCGTCCGCACAACTGTATCGTACCCAGCAACACGCCAGCATATGCCACTAACGCCCATTCTTCCTTTCGAGAAGAATGGGCGTTTTTATACGAGCGAGTATTTCTGAAAAAAGGAAGCATCGTTTCCGCATAGGACATGCCGCTCATAGAGAGCTGGCCCATTCGTGAAACTCGGAACAGGCAAAAAAAGAACCACTGGATGCTTCATTCTGCGCCTGCGCTGACGCCGGGCGCACAACGGATTACGCTTCGGCCTTCGTCGAGGGCGGGGGAACGCGATATCCATAAAGACACGGCTCAGGACTAAAAGGAACCTTCACATCGGCCTGCTCCGCAAAAACGGCCCGGTTTTTCCCGCTGCGTTTGCCGATGTACAAGGCGGCGTCCGCCTTGCGGATCAGAGTGACACAATCTCCGCCGTCTTCGGGATATCGGGCGACGCCGATGCTGCACGTGACGCCGCAGGAGCGCAGGGAATCGTCCAGCAGAGCGGAAAAAGCGGCCCGCAAGCGTTCCACGCAGCGGTTGACCGACTCCGCCCTACTCACTCCGGGGAGAAAAAGGATAAATTCGTCGCCGCCGAGCCGTCCCAGAACGTCCGTGGGGCGCAGAACGTCCCGGAAGGTTTTGCCAAGCGAGCGGAGAAGTTCGTCGCCGCGCAGGTGCCCCAACCGGTCGTTGACCTGTTTGAAATTGTCCAGATCAACAAACAATACGGTGGCGGGGGCGTCCGGACATGCGGCAAGTCGCTCCCCGATGAGGCGCAACGATGTCTTGTGGTTGTACAGGCCGGTCAGCGAGTCGGTTTGGGCCTCATGTTTCACCCGCTTGAGTTCCTTTTCCTCCTCATAGACGCGGGTGATGTCCGTACGGGTCAGCAGGATCATCCGGTTGGGCCTGTCGTAATAGATGTACTGGAGCCTTTTCCGCGTGTAGCCGCGCACCGGGTCCATAATCCCCACGTTGAAGGCGTGTTCCCCATGCAGCTCCAGCTGTTCGAGAACACGGTCCACCTGCATTTCCCGGATGGTCATCTCCACATCTTCGGGAGCGACGAAGGCGCGGGCGTATTTGACGAGTTCCGTGGCGTAGTCATCGCAGACGACCGGAGGCAGGGGCGTTCCGCTGTCGTTGCTGCCGAACATGATGTATCTGTTTCTGTTGGCGTCCAGATAGATAAAATAATCGCAGTTTTTGTACACGTATCGGTCGACGATGCTCTGGAGCAGCTTTTTTTGATCGATATCGGACAACGTGATCAGCACCCTTGTTTTCCCCTCCAAGCGGATGCAGAACTCCTGAATTTCCACCCAGATATATACACCGTTCCGCAAGAAACGGGCTTCGGTGCTGCGGTAGCCGTCGGAGCCGCCCGCAAACGACCTGAGACTCTCCAGAGAAAAGAGATCGGCCAGAGCGGCACGGTCTTCCTCGTGGACGCCTTCCGTCCGGCAGAATGCGAGAAACTCCGTCCAGTCGTACTCGTCTTTCCCCACACAGCCATACGGTGCCGCCCGCAACACCCGGGCCCGCCCCGTGTCCATATCCAGTTCGAGGATTGCGTCAAAAAGTTTTTCGAGAAGTTGCAAAAACTGCCGGAGAAACGTGTGGTAGATGCTTTCCGGCTCCGGTTCTTGGGGCAAGTCGGCATAACGGAAGGTGCACAGCACGCACTGATTGGAAGAAGGAACCGCTGAAACCACTACTGTCCGATGTTCCCTCCCTGAGATACGCGAAAACCGCAGTTCACGAGGTGCTCCGTTTTGCCGCAGCGCGAGGAGATGTCGGGGGTGGAAAAAATCGGAAAATCTCTGCCGATCTTCCGGAGCGACATGTTGCCCGGCAAGCTCCCCGATGGTGACGGCGTCGAACGCTTCCGTATTCCGCAAGAACGTTCCCGAGGTATCGGTAGAGAGAAGCCAGCAGACGCCATGCTCCGGGTCGATGAGAGCCACCTCCAGATACAGGCGACAAAGGGCGGACAGATGCTTTTCAGGTTCTTTCATAAAATCGTGTTCTGATGTTATGGCTATACAGTAATGGTGTTCTTTATTATCATGGGTTTCCTCTATGCACCATAGAAATAAAAAACAAGTAAATTAAATAGATATAATCTACTAACTTACTAAAAGCGATATTCCCCGAATCTTCACCGGGGTTATGAAAACGCGGCGGCGCGCGGGAACGCTCCATAGACGCTTTCAGTATCCAAGATAGTCAACTCTCAATAGGTTATAACGAACGGATGTTGCATGCAACAAACGTCCGCCCCGACGGTAACGAACTCCCTTTCGGACGATGCACGATAGGCCGCTCTTGTACTCTCCGGGACATTCGTCACCCGGCTGCTCTTGCTCTCAAGAAAGAAGTACGGTATGTTACGAAATTCATGCCGGTGCATGTAATGTCCGTAACGAGTGGGATCGCCTCACAAGCGCCCCTGCAAAAGGAAAACGAGGTGCCATGAATAGTGTCCTGCGTGTCATAACGGCGTATGATTATGAATGTATCATCGCTGTGGATATTCCCACGGGATACTTCAAAACACATACAGGCGGCAGCCATTGCATCCTGCTCCCGGAGCAAGGCGATCTTGAGGAGCAGGTGCGCAGCGCGGCGGACTGTTTCGTGTTGCCGGAGGACAGGCAGGAATATCTGGAGAAGATGTCGCTGCCCGCCATCATCCGCACGCTGGAAGGCCAGCAACGCCCCAGCTTCAACTATCGGAGGCGGAAGCCCTCCGGTGAAATCGTCTGGATCAAGGTTTCCTTCCTCTACGCTTCCGAGGGCAAGGAGCAGGTCATCATAACCTGCTGCGACACCACCGAGGACGTGCTCGAACGCCTGAATGAATACAAGGAGCTGGAGCTTCGGGATCAGGGTATTCGTTTCATGGCCCAGAATCTGTGCGAGGATTTCCTCATCGCGGATCTGGAAAACGGCAGAAGCAGCATGGTGACCCCGGACAACGGCAACATGGAAATCAAGGGCACCTTCGAGGAACAGATACGCTGGTTCGCGGAGAACATTCTGGCCCCGGAAGAACGCGAAGACTATCTGCGCTACTTCGACTTGAACAACCTTGTGCCGCATATCCGCAAAAACAATGGTTTCTGCACCATGAACTGCACCGTGGTCTACAAGGACGGGCGGCACCATTTCGTCGTGGCCACCACTCTGATCAAAGATCCTTTTGATCCCCAAAAAGAATACCTGTTCGCCTATGCTCAAGACATCACACGCCTGAAGCAGATGGAAAGCAGAAACAAGGAACTGTTCGTCCAGAGCCGCCGCGATCCCCTGACCGGTCTGAGCAACCGTCAGGCGACGGAACAGGACATCAACGAATATCTGCACACCTCCGGGCGCGACCGTAAGAGCCTGCTGCTCATTCTGGACATCGACTTCTTCAAGCATTTCAACGATAGCTACGGGCATATGGTAGGCGATGAAGTCCTGCTTTTCATGGCCCAGTCTCTACGGAGCATTTTTCGCAAGGAAGACATCATCGGTCGTTGGGGCGGCGACGAATTCATTATTTTTCTGAAAGAGTTCAGTTCATTGCGCGCCGTCACCGAACGCCTTGTGCATCTGCGTCGGAAAATGAAGGATTTTATTGTGGAAGACACGGCCATCCCCGTCAGCCTGAGCATCGGCGGAGCCGTGTCCGGAGAGAGCCTGTGCAGTCTGGAGGCGCTGTTTCAGAAGGCTGACATGGCGCTGTACACCGTAAAACGCGAAGGCCGGAACGGCGTTGCCATTCTGGACGAAAACGACGCCCGACAGGTATAACCCCTGTTCTCTCAAACGCCAGAAAGTTTACGTCCAAAGGTGCTTCCATCCGCCTGGACATCCTCCTCTCCAATCTTCGCCTATTTCCGAACATCTTCCCCCAAAAAAGCAGCCTTGCACGGTAATATGCCATGTGGGGCTTTTTCCTATCAATATCCCGGGTTCTCAACTATCTACCCGATGCACCATATTGGCAGTACAATCCTTTTCGCGTATATTCCAAAAATACTCTCATCTTACTCATATTTTTTACAGAAACGGAATACAAACGTGAAATACAAGCCTCCCTTTACCATTACTCCTGTCATACTTCGACTCGTGAGTGAAATCAGCGAGCTTGTGGGTCATGTTCAAGCCCTTTCGGGTTCGACCTCCCCTCTCCTGCGCAGGGAAAACCGGATTCGAACCATCCATGCCTCGTTAGCCATTGAGAACAACACACTCACTCTGGAGCAGGTCACAGCGGTCCTGAGCGGAACGCATATATTTGGTCAACATATTGAAATTCAATGAGTTCATAATGCTTTCAGTGCATATGAACATCTGGAAACATGGAACCCTTCCCCGCAAAACGACATTCTTGCGGCCCATGCCATGCTGATGGCTGGACTTGTGGATCATCCGGGACAGTTTCGGACTGGAGGCGTTGGTGTCTTTCAAGGTAGCCGTGTAGTGCATATGGCACCTCCAGCTCACTTGGTGCATGGGCACGAGACCAACCTTTTGACGTGGCTTGCAACATCCGACGATCACCCTTTGGTAACAAGTTGCATATTTCATTATGAATTTGAATTCATTCACCCCTTTGAAGATGGCAATGGACGGATAGGTAGACTGTGGCAAACGCTCATACTGAGCCGCTGGAAACCGCTGTTTGCATTTTTGCCGGTCGAAACCGTTATCCGAGAGCGTCAGGAAGGATACTATGCAGCCCTAGCTCAAGCAGACAGCGCGGGTGAATCCGCCCCATTTGTGGAGTTCCTGCTAGACGCTGCATGTGGCATTGAACGAAGCTATTACCTCGGATGTGGAACACACCGATCCAGTCACCGATCCAGACACCGATCCAGTTAAAAGGCTTCTGTATGTGTTTCGGGAAAAACCTGAGCAGGGAATCGCAAGCCTCATGGAAAAAATGGAACTCAGCCATAAGCCCACATTTCGCCGAAACTGTCTGAATCCTACTCTTGCTCAAGGGGATGTGGGGCGTACCATTCCAGACAAGCCCAACAGTCCGGTACAAAAATATAGGCTGACAGAAAAAGGCCGTCAGCGGATACGTTGAATTATACTCCCATCTCGTACATTTTGAACCTGTAGAGTGTCAAAAGAGCACTTGCCGTAGCAGAGGAGAACCTCTCCGCACAACGCACGCACGTACAGCGATATTGGGCTATTCTGAAAAATATAATTATTATTAAGTATTACACAGATAGACAATCAGGGAAAAAGCATATATCGTCTAATTTGTCTTCAAATTGTAAATTAGCCGAGAAAGTCATGTACATTCGGAGAACGCTCTCTTCATACGTTACAAGAGCATCTGCTCTTTTCCCCGCAGTGCTGGTCACAGGGGCACGTCAGGTCGGTAAAACCACGCTCTTGCACGAGCTGGCTACAGCGGAAGGGATAAATAGGCGGTATGTCACTCTGGACGATCCCCTCATTCTTGCCCTTGCCAAGGATGATCCGGCACTCTTTATGCAACGATTTCCTGCGCCTGTTCTGATCGATGAAATTCAGTATGCGCCCGAGCTTCTGCCCTATATCAAAATGGCCGTCGATGAGAATCGTACTCCAGGGATGTTCTGGCTCACGGGTTCCCAACAGTTCCATCTGATGCAGGGTGTATCGGAATCGCTTGCCGGACGGATTGCCATCGTTCGTCTCTCAGGACTTTCGTTGCGAGAGAAGGAAGGAGCCGTAACGGATTTTCCGTTCATCCCAACAAACAAGCAATCCATTTCAGGAAAGCCTCCTCTGGCTCTGCCTGACTTGTTTCGTGAAATTTGGGGTGGAAGTTATCCGGCCCTTGCAGGACAGGTCATAGACGAAGCAATGCATCAACTCTTTTACGGTTCATACGTCCAGACGTACCTTCAACGTGATGTCCGCGACCTGACACAAGTTGGGGATGAGCTGACGTTTCTTCGGTTCATCCGGGCAGCAGCGGCTCGTACCGGGCAGCTTTTGAACCTTTCTGATCTGGCTCGTGATGCCGATGTTCATCCCAATACCGCCAAGAGTTGGCTTTCCATTCTTGAAGCATCGGGCCTGATATGGCTTCTTCAACCTTGGTACAGCAACGTGACCAAGCGGCTGGTTAAAACCCCGAAGCTCTATTTTCTGGATACAGGACTGGTATGCTACCTGACGGGATGGACCTCCCCGGAGACAGCAGAGGCAGGAGCCATGTCAGGGGCCTTATTCGAGACGTGGGTGATGGGGCAGATACTGAAGAGTTGGTGGTACGCAGGGCAGGAAGCTCCGCTGTATTTTTATCGTGACAAGGACGGGAAGGAACTTGACGGACTCCTCGTCAGAGACGGCACTCTCTATCCGCTGGAGATCAAGAAGACAGCCTCACCGAGAAGAGACGATATCCGGCATTTCGCCACACTGAATCGAATGGGCATGACCGTAGGACAGGGAAGCGTCATATGCCTGTGTCAGGAAGCTCTTCCCATATCCGACAGCGTGTGGAGTCTGCCAGCCAGTCAAATCTGATTTTTCCTGTCCATGAGGTTCAGCTCTCTATAAGAGAGCTGAACCATCAATTCTCCCGGACAGACGGGAAGACAAAAAGAAGCTCAAAAAATATTCATGAAAAGTTAATATGTTGCATACGAAATTCTCTCGTTGCGTACAGATTTGGCGTGCGTGCGAAATCCTGTGCGTTTTGGACACGTCCAGGCTGTCCAAAAGCTCTCGTCCACCGGCAAAAAGAGCGTCCGCACACCGCACCGCACGCACAACTTTTTTTGCAGATTGAGTTCGCAGACCATCTCGGCTACTCTTGCGGGGAAGCGTAATAGGGATTTTCCCATGAGAACCAGACAGCCCTTCAAGGGCACAAAGGGATGGACGGTAATGTCAGACCTTTTCCAATGCTTGGACGCCATTCCCGAATACAGGCGGGCAGCCTTGCAAGACGCCCTGATTGCCGAGTGGACATGCGCGTCCGCCGGACTTGAAGGAAATACCTTCTCTCTTGGCGACACGGACTTTTTCCTGCGGGAAGGGCTGACCGTCGCAGGGAAGTCGTTTCGAGAGCATTGCGAAATCAAGGGCCATGCGGATGCGCTCAAATGGATGGAACACCTTGTCATCACCAATGCCCCGCTTAGTCAGGAGCATCTGTTCACCCTGCACCATTTCATACAAACCGAAACCGTTATTGACGTCTATGCTCCCGTTGGGGCTTTCAAGAACGCTCCAAACGGGACATACAGCCGAGACAACGAAGGAAAAGCCGTCTGGATGGAGTATGCCTCTCCTGAAGATGTACCTGCGCTTATGGCACGCTGGCTACACTTCTTCAACGAGCAGCAAGTGACGCGGGAAAATGCCCCATCCATATATACACGACTGCATATCCCCTTTGTCCACATCCATCCGTTTGCGGACGGCAACGGACGGCTAGCCCGCCTTATCTCAAATCTTCCTCTTTTGCGAGCAGGACTTCCCCCCATCATTATTCCCAAGGAATGGAGGCAGGAATACGTCGCGCTCCTTGCCGAACATCAACGGGAACGTGGGACACTTGTTTCAGGCTCGGAACTTTTGGGCTCCACCGCGGCAGTACGGAAATTTGAGGGGATGGTCGCTCGGGCATGGGAAAGGACTTGGACAGTGATCGAAAGTTTCTCTAAATAACCTATTTTCATATTGTGCGTGCGGTGCGTTGTGCGGACAGCCTTTTCTCTCGACTGGACGGGTACTCTGGACAGTCCGGACAGATTCAAAACGCACAGGATTTCGCACGCATGATAAAAAAGGAGCCCTCCAACTTGAGGAGGACTCCCTTCTTTACTCACCAGAAATTACTATGGATACGATCTACGCTCAACGTTTTGTAGCATAATGCGAGCTATGAGGAATCTCGCCCTCCTCCCATCTCTGAGGAACGAAGCAGACACCCCGTTTATTTCGTCCCCCGATCCACTTCGTCTCCATCAACATGCCGTATCTGTTTCGAGCGAGCCAACCAAACTCCTTGAGTTTTCCCAGCAGGACCTGGCGGTTTACTCCACGACAAAGTTCATCCCGGAATACGTTGGGCTCCACAAGGAAAATACGTTCCCCATTATCCTCTTCCCAGACATATCCAGCCGGACTAGAGGGCGCATACCCTAACTGTCCGCAGGAATCTAACATACGGAAACGAGTCTCCGCATATTTCTGGAAGAAGGTCTTGATCCGCTCCAGAGCGTTTTCGATCTCCATATCCCCGATTCCTCCGCGCTCCTTGAGCCATGCGGAAAGACCGAATTGGGCCGCACGCGAGGCCGTTCCCTCAGGCCACGGAAGGACACCAAAGCTGATGGCTTTTTCTCCTGCGGCAGCTATCAGTCCGAATCGCTGACACGCACGTTTGACCTGTCCCGAAGCACCTTCCGGGCACATATTCCGAACGAAGTCGGCAATCTTTTTTTCGACGTCAGAGACATGTTCTTCGAGCCCATCGACAAGGCGTTCGATGAATCCTCGGAGTGGAGTTCCATAAAATTGTCCTGTGGCTCTAACCAGCTGTTGACTGAATATATCACCATCCAATCCATTAGGAATACACGTAAAAATACCTTGTCCAGTGCCACCGTCCGCCGGGATGTCCAGCACACGGACGGCCTGTCCAGCCATGACTTGCCCTCGTCCGTCTTCCGCGATCTTGTCCGCAAGCGTCAGTTCCCCCGTAGACATGAAGGACAACCGCCATTCCCGTATGGCCTTGGCGTTTCCATCCTTGTTGGCGCGGGCCTTCCCTTGGCCGTTTGCCAACATGTAGGCCACTTCGCTCACGACACGCGAAGAAGCCTGCCCGATTTCATCAAGGCAGAGGAGGTTGTCACAGTGTGTTGCAGCAGTACCCTCAAGGGCGTTGTCGGTAGCCCGCCATTGACGGATATAACCATGCTTACCTCCACCACCGCAGACAGAACCTGCCACCTTGAGGGCAGTTGTCTTGCCGCAGGAAGAAGGTCCAAAAAAATGAAGGCCACCACCTTCAAGGCCACAGGGTTCGAGAAGCGGTCCTGTGAAGGCAAAAGCAATTGCCAATTCCAGCAGCGGATTGCCGAGACAGGGAATCGCCACGTTTTTCTGCCAATCTTCGAGAGTTCCAGAAGGCTCAAAAATATCCGATAGCTGTGGGGCTTCTGGGATGAAAAGCTCTCCTTCTGCTCCACCATAGGCTATGTTCCTGAGGACATACACATCCCCGATCCATCCGAATTTTTTGACCATCCTTGCGAACATCTGTGGAGCTGAATCGTTCAGAAAACGGATGAGAAGACTCCGAGCCGTCTTGTCCGGTGAAATTCGAAGTCCCTGTTCCAACAGCATCTGTCGCACACTGTCTCCATTCCCCCCCAACTCTGCCATGCTCAGGATAAGTTGATGGAGGACGCCATTGGCATCATGGAACCTTACAAGCCGTCCCCATGAACCGTTCAGGGGATCTCTCGTCTGGGCAACGACTTCAATTGAGGAGGAGAGCCAAAGCCCCTTTCGGGACAGATCGGTGGGGTCTGAACGAAAATAAAGACCATCCTCCTCAAGAGCAAAAACACCAGCTGTGGGTTTGCTCCCCTGTGTCGTTCGGTACAAAAGATACGGACTACTCACACCACAGTTTTTACCGCAATCCCAAACATTCTTGATGGTTGTACATGTCATGGGACTCCTCTCCAGTGCATGACAGATTTTTTTGTTTGTTTCTTCAACGGAATAACCAGAGTAGGAACGGCTATAGCTATGTATGAGTTCACGCCCAACTGGACCAAGAACGGCAAGGTTCGTGAGCATCGCGTACCACTCTGGTTCCGAAATCGTTGCGGCATCATCCCGACAATGCCTAATAAAGGTACATTCTTTCTCAACCGCCTCAACCCCACGAGTCTGCGTTCGAGAGCGACTTCCCGCATGTACAGCGACCTGACAACGGAGGAACAGTTCCGTCAGGTACTTTGACTGGAGGACAGGAATACGCGGATCAGCCAGTTCCACCTGCCGTGGATGAGCAGTCAAAGCCAGCAAGTCATCCACAGGCATCTCGGTGAGCTCATCCCACCGGACAGGAACTTTGTAGCGACCATTCCGACGGCGGATATTTTCGATCCGCAAGAGTTTGCCTTTTCCCATTGGATACATGGACATATCGATACAACGGGAGAGGGGCATGTGCCCTCCTTCATTGATCTCGTGAACCATTTTCTCGTGGATACGGGGAAGAAGTGGATCGCCCTCTTCTCCTCCGAACATCCTCGCCGGAATCAACAGGTGGCATCCCTTTCCCCCGGATATCCAATATTGAAGAAAGCGGGGAGTTACATCATATTCGCTGATCAACCACTCTACAAAATAGATCAATTCCATGATGGCTGTCTTGGGATCATCCTTGGAATCGAAGTCAAGGATCAGATCACCGAAGCGGGTCGGTTCGGGCTTGCCCTTCTCAGGAGGAGCCGAGAAGCTCACAGTCGAAAAAGCCGTGGCACCAGCCTGAATAGCCGTTGCTCGATCTTCTGGAGTGTTTGGAATGATATGTCATTCACAATGTGGAGGATCAGAATGTCCCCAGAAAATATATTGCCTATTCATAACTATTACCTTTGATCTTGTTGAGGAGGGGCCGGAGCCCCTCCCAAAGCTTACTTCGCCACCTTAATCTTCTTCATCCGTTCGGATACAGCAGATTTGCTCGCCCCCACTTTCCCGGCAATGGCACGGCATGAGGCTGAAGGATTAGCCTCCAGTTCGCGCCGGATCGCCTGATCGATATCGTCCTCTTCCTTTTCCTCCATAGGAGCGGCAGGAAGAGCCTTCACGGACACCCCTTCCTCCAAACACAGGCCGGGAGTTGGAATGACGAAATACCGAGGCACTAGCTGCTCCGGGCTCAGTCCACGCGCAGCCTCCGGCGTAATGGAGATGTCCCGGTCCTTCCTCGTGACCTTGAGCTTCAATTCAAGCCCAAGTTCCTTCACAGAAGAGCCAAATGAAGCTCCCCCTCGTGAGCTGTGGTGGATCAAAATGACAGTTTTTCCAGAAAGATGGAGAGTATCAACTACATGATTGAGGACTTCACAGCTTTCTGGCCCCGCCTGAAGCGACGATGGGAACAAGGCGTGAAGGTTATCGAACACGACGACTTCAACGTCCTTTGCTTCCTGGAGGACGAACATTTGCTCCTCCGGCGTCTCCAACTGCAAGCTTCGCCCCAAAGCGCGGGAAGACAGGACACGGAATCCGGCAGGAATTTGAGTGCCAGTAAGGGCAGCTTCCAAACGGGCCTGGAAATCACCAACACCCATTTCTCCATCGATATACAGGACACGATGTCCCTCCGCAGCCATGTGCAGGGTTTCATGGACGATCCATGTCGTTTTTCCACTTTTCGCGACGCCGTATACCATCACGCGATCCCCTACCCGAAGGAGTTCGGGAATCAGCCAAATCGGTTCAGAGACTGGGAGGGAAAGGAACTCTTCCAAAGGCAAAGCCTGTTCCTTTTCCGGATCGAGTTTTAGACCGAATTCCCGGTCGGCAAATATGAGGAACGTATCCCGCGATGAAGCCCGATCCTTAAGAATTACACAACCGATGTCGTGCCCCATAGCGATCTGCTTCCGCCAGTCTCCTGTCTCCTTGATCTGAGCTTCAGGCAGGACAAAGCCCACCTGCTGAACTCCGGCCTTTTCAAGTTGTCCCCAAAGAGTATCTGCGATCCATGCACCATCAGAGGAAGGATGGACGACGATGAGAACCTTGCGCGAGGCGAGCAACCCCCAATCGGCATCCCGAAGAGTCTCCTGTAACCCTCCGGGCCATGTCGTCAGCGGAAACCGAGATGCCAGCCAAGCCGCATTCTTAAGGAGCCAGTCCACATCCTGCTCTGTCGGCAGGATAAAGACTGTGTCGTTTCGATGGGCAAAAAGCTCGTGTATGTTGAACAGAGGGAGTGGAGTCCCCCAAGAGAGCCAATCCCACAGAATCGTTTGAAATTCGCCTTTCCACGGGGTGACGGGAAGCCGGATTGTATTCCCCTCATCGTCTCGTAAATAGGCAACTCCCCCGCTTGCGCTCTTTCCATCAGGGGTCGTGTACGGAAAGAACGCCTCCTGCCGGAAACCAAGTGGCTCCAAAGGAGAAGGAAGAATATCAAGCTGTAGGGGAAAAGGGACAGCACCAAGACGAACGCAGTTGGCTTTCTCCGAAAAAAGGAGTCGTTGCTTCAAATAGAGTTTCAGTCCCAGCCGCCGCGCCATTTCGAGAGGAGCTTCGGCCTCAGGAATTCCGTTGGAGGACGCCCATTGCCGAATTAACTCTCTACCAAGGGACCTATATGGTGAAAACCCCAACCAACGTATGTCCATCCCGAGCCGAGAGCTCCACTCGCGCCAGTGCAGGTCGGCGAGACGATAGACAAAATCTATAGTCCAAGCTTGTTCAAACTTTCGAGTTAAAGCATTATTCATTGTAATCATTTTTTCACCTACTATTATGCAATATTTCGAAGTTCCACACAAAAACGCCTCACGCCTATAAAGCACATGCCTTCCATACCTCCCAAAAGGAAGACCCGTTTAGAATTGTGACTTTCATCGACTCTATTTCACCATCAAAAAAGCTACATTTTTTACTTCAATACAAAGGGGGGCTAGAAAACAAAAAAACTTCAATAAGTATAGTGCAATACTTATTGAAGTCCAAAAACAGCCCTAAAAAAGGCTTTGGAATATATTCAAACTTTAATATCAATTAATTTTAATTACTTACTCTGTGGCATATAGCACCTCCTCAGATAAAAATTTCTATTTTGAATATTATACTCATAGATTTTTATGTCAATCGCATTTCTAAAAAAAATAAATTTCTATTATTTAAATAGGTTATAACATATTGCTCTTCTTTACGCTGAATAAAACCAGGGTATCCATTCAAAATGGATATATTCTTCAAACATCCAAACCAATCCTATTATCTATCTTGATTATCTCTAATCTAATTCCCAGTGCAAACGGGCTATGACATCTGTCAGCAACGTCTTCACAGGCCAGTCACCAGCATAGTTCTCCGTTACCCCCATATCCACCATCTCATGCCCAACAACGGCCTGAAGCATGGAAAGGTCCACACGAGCCTCTTTATGCAGATATTCGATCACCGTATGGCGGAAGCTATGGAAAGCCTTGGTGCTCGGCTCACCATGTTGTCCACCTACTCCCACGGAACGACGATAGCGCGTAAACCAGTGCGTCAGGGCGGAACCGAGCTTCACAGTGGCATGGTTCACGGCGTTTACTCTTTCCTGTAAATCAGGAAAAAGCAAGGTTGATGTGTACTTTTCCTTCGACGTTTTTGCCCACCTGGAGGCAACAAACTTCTTCAGTCCGAGTTCATCCCACAAATGAGGATGGACAGGCACCTTGCGGATACCAGCAGAGCTCTTGACGTGCTTCACATACCCGGAGCCCCCGCTTTCCTCATTGATGGAGAAGCACAGCACTCCATCCTCCTTCGCGATGTCGGAAAGGTGGAGCTGACAAATCTCTTCAAGCCGCATCCCGGAATACAGCGCAATCAACGGAGCCCAGAAGCGTGACGGCACACCTTCCGTTGCCTGAACGTACTTTCCCATATCCCCGAAAAGGGCTTTCAGCTCATCTTGTGTGAACGACTCACGTTTCACGCCTTTTCGTCTGATGTCCTTGTCGGAGAGAACCTTCGGGAACCCTGAGTTCACGTATTTGGCCTGTACAGCTCCGCGATACTCCAGCTCGCACCAGTTGACGAAACTTCGCACGTTCGTCTGGCGAACTTCCATCGTCTTCACGCTCAAAAGCCGTTCGATCTGCCCGGAGCGCCCCATATCGGCAAGCTGAAGCCAGCCCTTGCCCGTAAACTGCCTCTGCCCACAAAGGCGGCAGGGAAGGTGTTTCAGCGTATCGAAGTAACTTCGGATGTGCTCGCGGGAAAGCTCATCCACACGAATATCCCGACCATGCTCCAGCTCACTTACGATTTCCACAAATTGCCGTACCTGAGGAGGAATGTCCTTGGCGCTTGCGGCTGACCATGTGAGCGTCTTGGCTTTGACGTAGGCATCAAAAGCCTCCCTAAGATTCGGAAGTCTACCCTTCTCCTCCAGCTTGATTCTGCGGCGAACTGTCTCTGTTGGTTCCACGGAAGACGTTTCTTCTCTTGGAAAAGAAAAACGCTCCTCCCCTGCCCCACCAGCCTCGGCAGCCTCAACTTTTTCAGAAAAAACTTTTGTAGAAGAGGCAATTCCTTCCTGCGCCCTCAAAAAAGAGGGAAGCAGGAGAGTCAAAGAAGCAGGAGACAGGTCTTTTTTCAGTGTGGAATCGAATAGAAATGTACCCACGGATTTGATGTTTTCTTTTGTGATACCAGATAATTGAATAGCTCTTTCCTGCACGGAATGTATCCGTTCATAGGCAAGATCATCAGCCAAGGCAAAAAAATGTTGGGCAGCAAGCGAGAGCCGCAACGCCTTGGTACGGGCACTACGACTGTCCAGACCATTCAGAGAACGTCTGATCTCGCGTTTACCTATCAGTGATTGCAGATGGTTGGGAACAAGAATGCGGAAGTAAAGAATACCGCGATGGGTCGTCAGGTAGGAACGGTACCGGGAGTGAGAAGATGCCCCGACAGATGGCATGATGAGCTCCAAATGTATCCCTGAACTGTATCCGCAGGAATAAAGCTCATGCCAAAAAGAAAAAACCCACTGTTTCCAGTGGGTTCAAAATTTATGGCGGAGAGGGGGGCCGTTAAAAATACTCCATAGTATAGTGAATTATCTTGGATAAAAATTTTTTCATTTTTTTATTGCCCCTAAAGTTGCCCCATCTTGTGTAGTCTATTTTATTCTTGGGGAAATCCTTTTGATGTTTGCCTGAAACTTCATCCCTCTGTCCAAGTAAACGATAAATTGTAACATGCCATTTTTCCGCAAGGCTATGTGCTGCTCAATGCCATAGCTCGGGGCGTCATGGTGCGCATGGAGAAATATAATCCGTTTTATTGACTCCCCCCCCAGATACACGTATTCTTATAAAATAAAATCCAAATCACGAAACAGATCGAGGCGCAGAGGAAAATCCCTAGCAAAGGCTGTGTAGATTCCCCCCGCTCCGGGTATCATTGAAAAATTCAAAGAAAGCGCCTTTTGCTAGCAAATGCGAAAGGTGCTTTTCTGGTCCTAGAGTTTTTGATCTAAACCATGCCTAGGGTCAGGACTCGTTATTTTCAAAGGGAAAAAAACAGGGTATGCAGGAGGACACGGAGGCGTCCCATGCGTACCCTGTTTTATCTTTCCGAAAGTCAGTTGGAGCGTATCAAACCGTTCTTTCCCCGTTCTCACGGTGCTCCCCGTGTGGATGACAGGTGTGTCGTCAGCGGCATCATCTACGTCATCAAAGACGGACTTCAGTGGAAGGATGCACCTGATGAGTACGGCCCCTACAAAACCCTGTATAATCGCTTTGTCAGGTGGAGCAGGCTCGATGTTTTCAACAAAATTTTCACTGAGTTGGCAAACAAAACACCTTTTGATGGCTCCCTGATGATCGGCTCCCCCATCTCAAGGCTCACCGCACGGCAGCAAGCCTGCTCAAAAAGGGGATTCTCCACGTCTCATTGGACGAACAAAAAGTGGCCTGAATTCCAAACTCCATATCGTTTGTGACGGGCATGGGCATCCCGTCCTGTTTTTGCTGACTGAAGGGCGGTCAGTAACTACAAGGGTGCAGCCATTCTCCAGCACCTTCTTCCCGATACCTGTACGTTTCTGGCAGACGGAGGTTATGACGCAAGTTGGCTGTGCGAATCCCTGAGAGCCAAGGGGATGACAGTCTGCAACCACCCCGAAGAACCAGAAATAGAGCATTTTCCTTTGATAAGACGCTGTATAAGCAACGACATCTTATTGAAAATACATCCAGCAGGCTGAAGGATTGGCGACGTATCGCGACCCGGTATGACCGCTGTGCCCATACCTTTTTCTCAGCTGTCTGCCTTGCTGTTACCGTTATCTTTTATCTTCATTAATGAGTCCTGACCCTAGCTTTTTCTTTTCGACCTAAATACGGAAACTCTACTAAGTTGAAAACAATAAAACGATCTTTTGGTTTCAAAAACAAAACCTTAGTTCTATTTACAAAACTAAAATAATCTGCTAAAGAGGAACCGAATGACAGAAGAAGAACTGCACACAGAGGCTTCCCGGATACTTAAAGCCTTGCTAGCTAGGCGGCAGTTGAAACATGCTGATCTAGCAGATGCCTTATCAAAGGTTGGAGTTAATGAATCAGTAAGCAGTATTAAGGGGAAACTCCATCGTGGAACTTTTAGCTTCGCTTGGATGCTCGCTTGCTGTAAAGCTTTAGAGCTTAACAAAATCATACTCGACGATAAAAACATGTAATAATTTGGACGAATTATGAATTTTAAAAAAAATGAAAGTGCACAAAAATTAAGAGGTGGATATTATACTCCTCTAGATCTATCTACGTTCTTGACAAAATGGGTACAGCAAACGAATCCTCAAAAAATTTTGGAACCAAGCTGTGGCGATGGCGTATTTTTCGAAGCGATGAGTCGAGTTGGTGGCTTTTCAAAGGCTGACGTAACTGGTTTTGAGCTAGATAAAAAAGAGGCAACAAAAGCCACAGACAGGATTTCTTCTTCGCATTTTTCTAAATTGACTATCCATCAAGCTGACTTTCTTGAATGGAGTCTATTGCAACTCATTAAAAAAACTCAGTGTTTTGATGCTGTATTAGGAAATCCCCCATTTATTAGATATCAATATCTTCCAAAAGCATTTCAGTCCTTTTCTGAATCTATTTTTGAAACATTGCAAGTCAAGTTCACCAAGCATACAAATGCATGGGTTCCTTTTGTCTTAGCTTCTATTGCACTGTTGCGTCCTGGTGGGCGCTTAGCAATGGTTATTCCGTCAGAGATTGTTCATGTTACCCATGCACAAGGCCTTCGTACATTTATGGGAAAGCACTGTAAAAAAATTGTGCTTATTGATCCCCAAGAAATATGGTTTGATGAAACCTTGCAAGGTACAGTACTGCTCTTGGCGGAAAAAAAAGAAAACGAGCTGTCCCTACCAGAGGGTGTCGCAATTTATCCTGTAAAAAATAAAGAATTTTTAGATAAATCTCCGTGGGATATGTTTCAAGCTGCTAAAGCAATAAATGGAAAGACTGTTACTGGGAAATGGACACGTGCTCTTCTAAACAAAGAAACTATTGATTTATTTGATTCTCTTACAGAACATAATAATATTTATTCATTTAATGATATTGCACGTGTTGATGTTGGAATTGTAACAGGCGCAAATAAATTCTTTCTTGTCACCGATGATGTTGTTGCAGAATATTCTCTCAGTCAATGGGCATACCCAATGTTTGGAAGGAGTGAACACTGCCCAGGCATTATTTACGATCAAAAGCAACATGTAGAAAATAAGAAAAAAAACAATGCTACTAATTTTATATGGTTTAAACCTACAGACAAATTAAACAGTGGGGCAAAAAAGTATATTGAGTACGGTGAATCTCAAGATTTAACATCCCGTTATAAGTGTAGAATACGGACTCCTTGGTACAGTGTCCCATCTGTGTATTCCACTGAGATAGGGATGCTTAAGCGCTCACACCATTGCCCAAGATTGATTTATAATGACCTAAGGGCCTACACGACAGATACTGCATATAGAATAACGACAAATATTGTGACCGCAAAAAAGCTCGTTGGATGCTTTATCAATCCATTGACGATGCTTAGTGCAGAACTTGAGGGGCGACATTATGGTGGTGGAGTATTGGAATTAATACCTTCTGAAATAGAGCGCCTTATTATTCCTCTTCCTGAATCGGTATCAGTCGATATTGTTAAGTTAGATACTGACATTCGCAATAGGCCAATAGATGATATTCTCAAAAGGCAAGGAGATATTGTCTTGTCACCTTTAGGCGTCACCGATAACGATAAAGAAAAGCTCCTAATGGCTTGGCTTCAGCTATGCCAAAGGCGACAGAGGATAACCGATTAGTATTAGTCTATTGAAATTAAAAATATTGTTGGGTCACTTATGCTTACTGATAAAGTGAGAAAACAACCTAAAAGATTTCTATCCGCAATATACGGTTTTGCATTTCCCCAGCTAAGTCGTGTCATAGCATTTCTTTGGCGATATGCTTCTGTATCCGTACTTGTCGTGTGTCGTATATTAAGAACAAACTCTCCAATATATATACCTTTTATTTCAAGCAAAAAAATTGCTGTAGCTTCAACAACTGTTTTTCTTTTGGCCGTCCACGATAATGCACTAAATACATCTTCTTTAAAATAATGCCGGTGATCTATATCCAGTGGAGCCGATCCCTTATCAAGGTTTATTGAACCCGTAGGGTGTGTATTGCTACCACGTGGAATATTTAAGTCTCGCTCTACCAATTCTTTACTCCTCCAAACAGGATCAAACGCCATATTAAGTGGAAGGATAGATTGTGACGGACTTGAAGTATCACCTGGAGTCAAAGGTTGTTTTCTTCTTTTGACAGAACTTGGAATACGTTGAGTTTTTAGTTTTATTGCTTTTGGACGAGAAATTTTTATGTTCCCTGCCCTACCAATAATATCTCTGACTGGTCGTTGGATATATTCATCAACCAAAAGACCAGCAAAAAACAAGTCATCAAGCTCTGATTGAGAGGTAATTTTTTTAACATTATCAGGGTTATCTGAAATAACTTCTTTGATAGTACCTTCAACTTTATTAAGTAATTCAGAAAAATTTTTATCATTTTTATTAAATTCTATATATATGCTTGCTTCTATATTATTATTTAAACCGCCATTAGTAAGATTAGCACTACCAACAATGGCCTTTATGGTATCTATTGTACGCAAAAAATATATTTTTGGATGAAAAATTACACGAGCCTCTCCAGTGTCAACGATATAAAACCCGTTAAAGAGAGCTAGTAATTCACTTAATCCCTGATATGACGTTACACCGTTACTTATTCCTATAAGAACATGAGAACTTTTTGGAATATTTAAAAATGCATCTTTTAATTGATTAACCCCGTCGCTTGTTAAAAAGGCCACGCTAATGATGGCGTGTTCAATACTTGGGTCATTGAACATTTTTTTTATCTCAGCAGAATGCGACTGTGCTGTGAAGCCTTGTAGAATAAAGTCTTTTACGCTCATAATTGCTCCAGTATATTGAAATAAGTGCAGTTGATTAAAATAGGCTCTGTCTCAATAAATGATTGAAGCTTTATTCACTGAAATTCCAAATAGATAACCAATAAAATATTATATCATAGAGTTCCCAAACGGAAAAGTGTAGAAAATTTTGTATATCCAGTAGCTATAAAGATATAACAATCAAATTCTACGAAAGAGCCTCAAAATATAAAAAAATGCTAATTGCGCTGTAAAACGAGACTTGTCTGTGTAACCTCAGGATAAGATGGACAGATTCACCATGAAAACGCTCTAGCTGTTCCTTTCGGTTTTTTACGATATATTCTTAATGTGTCAATACTCATAGTACCTTTAGCCTATCGCCCATTTTATACATTAACAAAAATCCCAAGTAGTTATGAAGATGCTCATTGTTTCCTATAGTAATTTCGCTTGACCGTTCCTTTCTTCAATCTACTATGATTTACTGAATTTGATTGAATTGTGGGGCCTTTTTTCGTAACTCTCTTTTTATATGAGCTATTACTTTAAGAACCGCTTTTCCCCTTGAGCGAACTCACGTCCGCCTTGAGGGCTGTGAGCTCCTTGTCATGGTTCTCCAGCTTATTCCAGATGCGGTGGTGGGACTCGGCGTTGTCGTTCTTGTTGGCGTATTGCGTATTGCAGTCCAACTTCTGAATGATGAGAGCCTTCACGTCCTTGGAAAGGCCTGTGGCCCACCAACCAAAGCCAGTGGCGATGACGCCGAGCAATACGGCCAATACCTTGAGCAACAGGGTGATAAAGTCGATCTGGTGTTCAATCCCGGTCATTGCGTGTTCTCCTCAACACTCCTGATCCACAGGAGAAGATTTCCGGCCTCGCCCGCGGGCAGATGGACCCATTCGCCGGATTCAGTAAAGCGGTTCCCGCCGTACTGATACGACCAGTCAGTCGTCACGATGGCTCCCGGCGTCAGGGGGACCGGGCTTGTCGCGACGGTCGGTTCCGCCCATCGACTGCAGCCACCGGCCAGAAGGGTCGTCACGGACAGCAGAACGATCAGCATCGCGGCGTTCACCATACCGCCGGCGGAGCCACAGCCTGAGCATATCCGCCAGCGATGAAAGAAGCTCAAGGACGGCCTGCACATCATTTCCCCGTCACGGCCTTGACCTCGGCCTTCACGGCTTCGGACTTGCCGTCCGCTACGGCCCCCCTGTTCTGGCCGAAGTGCAGTGCGAAGCCATGAACCCACCGGTACACGGCGGCGTAGGTACCGGTCGTTTCCCTAGGTACGGGCATCCAGATGGTAGCGATGGCGCATAGGCCGCAAAGGGCCAAAAATACCTTCGCCAGTACGGCAATCCAGGCAACCTCGGGATACTGCGCCGAAAGCTGCGCCAATGCCGAAAAGATGAAGTCGATGATGGTAGCGGGATCAAGCATCCTGTTCGCCTCCTATCCGTTTGAGCAGTTTTCCCTCATCCCGGCGACGTGCCTTGTAACGCGTGCGATCCGAGCACAGCGTCTCCGCCGCCTTGCCGATCTTTCCGGCAGCCAGAAAGCGCCATGCCGCGTGCCGGCAGGCACGGCCTCCCAGCTGATAGTACATGCTCACCAATGCGGCCTGCACTTCCTTCGGGGTGTCCGTAAAGCTGAACGGCGACATCCGGTCAAAAGCCGTTTGTACCTGCCTGACGTAGTCGGCATGCACAAGATCGTCGATGAGCGTACACTCTTCGTCGGTGACGGCCAGAGGCCGCTCCCGCAGCGCGTCAATGGCCCGGTATCGCGTCTTCTCAAGGTAAGGCGAGAGCTTTTCGAGCAGAGTGCCGGTGATGCCATAGCGAATCAGCGCCCCTCTCGTCTGCTGACCGAGGTCCAGCCCGGTGGCGATGGTCACACCGGACTGCCCGATAGGCTCAAAACCTCCCCCGGGGCCCCCGCGATAATTCCTCTTCTCGCAGGGGATGTAGCCGGTCAGCTGACGGGTTTCCCATTTTTTCAAAAAGTTGCGGATAAATTCCATTGCGATGGCCATACGGATTCCTTGGTTGAAGTTTGGAAAGAAAAAGGCCACCGGCCTTCTTCGGGCGGTGACCTGTTGAACGCTGTAGTACCCTGAATCTGCTTATACTTTCTTGTTGGCCTCAAGACGGGTCGTATACCCATTATTCGAAAGGGTATGTTCCGCCTTCGAGATGACCCACTCCGTCGGCAAACCGGGCCTCAGCACGATATGCAACGGACACTCCGCCCCAATTTCTGCTTTGCCCGGAAGTGTCATTGACAACGCTTTGGCTTTCTTTTTCCCTTTCTTCAGTTTCGCCTCCGCAGCCCGTCGAGCCTCGGCCTCGGAGGCATGCTGATATCGAAAATCCTCATATGGAGGACTTCCTACCAGAACCTCTTTTGTAACCCCCGCATAATGATCCCACCATCGAGCGCGATATCCCCCCTCTCCGCCCTGCTCCTCTCCCTTCGCCTTGCCGCCGGGTTGTCTGGCCGAATACTCATACTCCCATGAAGTGATCTCCTCGGCCCTCAGAGATACCACCGGCATGCTCTTTCCCGTGACGCTCTTCGCGGCGCCTTCCCGGGCCATAACGAGCATATCCCCCATCGGTTTCGAGATGCCGCCGTTGGCCTCGGCAAGTCGAGTGAGAAACGCCATGTCCGATTCCGACGTCTGATCAATATGAGCGATGGCGATGGACGCCAGCTCCGTATCGCACTTCGGCGAATAGCCATGCTCCGACGCAATTTGGGAGACGATGCCTCCGACGGTCGTATCATGCCATGATCGGGTTTTCTTGCTGCGAAACGGCGCGAACATCTCCGCAGCTTTCGCATTGACCGTCAGCGTCGCCGGGGGATGCCGCAGGGTAAAGCCGTCGACTTTGAATGTCCCCATCTCCACGAGCCCCGTTTCGGCATACCCGAGGAACACCCGCAGACTTGTTCCGATTTGGGGCAGTGCCGCAACAGCCCCGTTTGTCTGGCGACGGTCGTCGAGGGTCAGCCGGAGCTCATCCGACTTGATTCCGGACTCGTCGGTAACGACCATCTCCATCAGCCGATCCCTGACGTTCTCCGTAATGTCCTTTGAATTCGCATAGATTTTGAATGTAGGCTTCATAAGCTCCTCACGACCACAGGCGGACAGTCTGTTCCTCTTCCGGCTGTTCGATATCCGGCAAAACGATGGTCAACCCCGCCTCCAGAACAGACGGACACCGGGCTAGAAAGGGGTTGGCCTCCAGCACGGCGGGAACATGCCGCTCGCTGCCGTAATGTTTCCAGCAAAGGCCATCAAGCATGTCACCATCCTTTGAAACGATCTCTCTCGGCATGGCCTACTCCTGCCTGAATTTTTGCATAAGCGAAGCCGTCAACGAGGACAGTTCTTCGCAGATCGAAATGAGTGATTCGCCTGAAGCCGCAGACTCCGAGCAGATGGAAGCGACCGCCATTCTGCCCTCCTGCCCTTCGCGCCGCATGCCTGCAACAGCCTCAAAGGTCGCCCCCGTCCGGTGCAGCTCATCAACTGAGGACCGACACGAAAACTGTGCCAAGTCAGCCGTCGCGTTGATGTACCGCACTCCCTTACGCAGAGTCGCGGAAACATCGCGCAAGGGCTTCGCATCATCCTTCAGGGTATAGGGCAAAGCCGTTATGGCCGAACTCGTATCAAGGACATACAGCCCGACCTCCCGCAATTCCCGAATGTTTTCCTGTATCGATGAAATGGCTTCATGCACAGGTTGAGGAATGATTGCCTCGACAGCGTCGTTGATCTTCTTTTTCGCGGCTACCATCACTTCCCCGACGGCTGACACGTCTGCGGAAACCGTACCGACGATGGACGACACGGCATCACTGACGCTTGAGATGGTGTCCAGAGACGGCGTATCGGTCACTTCCGGCAGACAGGCGACCATGTTTTTTGCCTGTTTCAGCTGCGAGAGTGCGGTCGCCGCCGAGACGCCTGAAGGCTTCGAAACCGCTCCGGCACCTTTCACCACTGAAGCAATAGGAGAACCGCCACCGGATTGCCCCGAATAGTCGGGACCATAGTATTTGATGGACAGGGAAAATTCGATTTTCCGCCCTTCCCCGTTGTCGAGAAAATACGATCTCGTATCCGATACGTTCAGAATGCTCCAGAAACCACATACGGCTCCGGCACCCGTAACCATCTGGCACGGATTGCCCGTCATCAGCATTTCCCGCAAAGGTACGATGCTGGTCTGACGATTGCCGGAAAAGGTGGGGTACTGGTGGTGATGGTCACAACGCTACCTGCGTGTGACAGGTGGTGATATCAGCCCCGCCTGCATCGGTATGGCGTGGGTTCTCATCCAGAGATGGATGACGAGGCAGGAGTCCATGTTTTCACGCCTCGAAAGCAAACTGGATGCATTGACCGTGCAGCATGCCGACTGCACACGGCAGTTTGCAGACAAAGAGGAAAACCGAGATTCCCATGCCCGTATCTACCAACGCATCGAAAGCCTTGAACGGAGCGTGGGTGAATTGAGCGGTCAAGGTGCGGTAGTAAAACACTAACGGAGGTCGCCATGTCTGAAAAATGGTGCCCGCACGGGCGCATCGCCAGGTTTGCACGCTCACAGGGACGGATTGAACTCATTTCTTTTGGCGGGTTCAATATCATTGAGATTGATCCCCACAACGGAAACATGAACTACCGAACACCGTGTATTGGAGACAAATGTACACACTTCAAAAAGTCTCCATTCTTTCGGGGAAAGGGGCGATGTGGCTTGGAGCCACAGTCATCGTCGTTTTCCATTTTACTAGCATATTTGCTCGTTGCTGGTTTTGTCATTGCCTTTAAATACATGTAGGGTGATATGGCATCAAATAATATCGCCGGAATGGTAAAAGGAAGGTGTGTATCCTGTAATGACATCATGTTTATCAATCCAGAAACGAATATGTGTCTATGTTGTGAGCATGCGCACACCAAGGAAGCTGCTAGAATTTTGATGAGTCTGTTTGAAAATAAAAAAACAGAAAATAAAAACTTGAATGATATTATAGAATTACTAAAAAAAGACAATAAAAATCTCAAAACAAATATAGAACAATTTGAAAAAAATATAGTTAATACTCGTAGAGAGTTAGAATATTTTAAAGAAAAAAATGAAGAACTATGTAAAAAATACAATGAAGTTCAAAAGAAATATATAGAAATACAAGAAAAAATTCGAGGAATGCTCACAAGTGGCTAGTTATCTCTGCCCTTATTGCAAAAATCCGACAACTGAAATCAGGGAAACGACATCGTATTCTTCATCAGTAGTCAGAAAACGAAAGTGTCTTTTATGCGGAGGCTCTCACATCACAATAGAAAAATCAGAAGACATTGATGAGGCGTTCCAAGAACTTATTGAAGCCGCCGGAGAAGTGATCCGGCAAAGGAAGTTGAGGCTCTATGCCGACAACAACGAAAACAACTAGGAAGACCAAGAAAGACCTTTCGACCCCAAAACGCCCCGGTGCGTCCGCAGCCGTCGCACCGGACCCCACTTCTCCGGTGCGGCGCGGGCGGCGGGCTGCCTTTTCCGAGGAAAGAGCCCTGAAGGTGGCTGTAGAATGCGGGGGAAGCAAGAAGGCCACGTCGCTCAAGCTCGGGTGCAGCCGTACCACGCTTGACACGTATATCAAGAAGTACCCTACGTTGCGTGATTATTTCGAGGGGGTACGTCTGGGGCATCTCGATGAAGCCGAAGACACGCTTTATCAGGCTGTGCGCAACGGCAATCTCCCCGCCGCCATGTTCGTCCTGAAGACGCAGGGTCGTGATCGCGGCTGGGTCGAGGGCAAGCAAATGGACGTTCGCCGGGATGAAATTTCAGGGGATGCCAAGGCGATTTTCGCCGACCTGTTGGAACACAAATGTACCGCCGCCGAAGCTGCCCTGCGTTTCGACTCGCTCGGACTGCCGCTCCCGGATTCCGTCCGGCTGCTGCTCGCCAAGGAAGTTGTGGAAGCGCCGGACCCGACGGACGGGCAATACGCCGTGATCTCCGCCGAGGAAATGGCGGAACGCGCCAAGGCCCGCCTTGCGGAAATCAGGGGACAGCAAACGGACTTTCTGCCCCAGCGGCAACGTGAGGTGGCGGAACTCAAGGAAGAGCTGTCCGGCTCGGACTCGTTCCATCCGCAACAGTAGGCCGTACCCATGAAATGCCGGGACCTCCTCTATGATCCTCGCTACCGCGACTTTCAGGAGCGCTACTACGACAATCTGACGGAGTATGTGCTGGACAACTGCCGGTACACCCCGACATGGCAACAGTTGGAGTTTCTGGAAGCCGTGGAAACCCCCGGCTGCCGGGTGGCCGTGGCCAGCGGACACGGTACGGGCAAGTCGTTCCTACTGGCGTGGGCTCTGGATTGGCACCTACGAGTGTTTCATTTCTCCAACGCCGTCCTGACGGCCACCAACATCGAACAGGCCCGAAGCGTCGTCTGGAAGTATCTTGACGAGGTGATCGACGCCATGGACACCATGTATCCATGGATGTGCGGGTATTTCGTCAAGGAAACCCGCCGGTACTACGCAAGGCCCTACAAGGATTCGTGGTACGTCCTACCCAAGACCGCCAGCAAGTCCAGGCCGGAAAACCTCGCAGGCCAGCACAACATCAACCTGATGATCGTGGCCGACGAGGCTTCCGGCATTGACGATGCCATCCACGGCGTCCTCCGCGGCGCGCTCACGCACGAGCGCAACCGATACGTCATGACCTCACAGCCTACCCGGCCCGCAGGACACTTTGCCGAGGCCATGACCAAACTGGCGGCCGAACCTGGTAAAAAAGAGGGGATTTACACCGCTATCACCATGAATTCCGAGGAGAGTCCCATCGTCTCCAAGAAATTCATCGCCGAAAAGTTGCAGGAATACGGCGGGCACCACTCGCCGGAGTACCAGATCAAGGTTCTCGGGCGCCTTCCCGACAACCTCTCAGGTTTCCTGATCCCGCGCCAATGGTGCGTCCAGTGCCAGAGCGCGCAGATCATTCACCAAGAGGCGTATGGGTATGTCCTGTGCTGTGACGTGGCGGAAGGCGTTCACCGCGACTCCTCCGTCGCCACTCTGTTCAAGGTGTCCGGGCCGCGGGAAGAGCGCATGTACGAAGCCGTGGAGTGCCATGAATACCTCGATCTGAACGAAAAGGATTTTGCCCGCGCCATCGCCGCGAAATACCACGAACTCCCTGCGCTCACCATCGGCGTTGACGGCGACGGCGCGGGACGCACTGTCATTCTGGAACTGGAAGAAATGGGAATCCCCGTGGAGCGCATCCACTGGGGCCTCCCCTGCCACAGCGACGCCGAAAAGAACCGCTATTTCAACCTGCGCGCCTACGCCCACTGCAAAATGCGCGAGGCCATTTTCACCGGAAGGTTCAAGGGCCCGTCGCTGAAAAAATTCGTCGAACAGGCCAGCCGACTCCCCTACCGCATTGACGAACGCGGCAGATACCAGATGACCCCAAAGGACAAGATGAAATCGGACGGCATCAAGTCGCCGGACATTTCCGACACCTGCTGTTTCGTGTTCCTCCTCGACTACATCCCCGCCGAAGAGGGGCGAAAGGCCACAGCGGAACGCGATAGGTTCCTAGAGTTGGCAAGGGCGCGGCTGGGGGAATGACGAACCTTTTTGCTGAGGGCTGCAATACGATTCCGCTCCCGCAGCTTACAACCTCTGTTTCGTGTTTTGCTTCTCCACATGGAGCCTAAGAACTCCCTTGGACGGGCCACCCCGTTAACCACCTTCAAATTCCATTACGTTCTCATGGCTGTGCGGTGGCCTGCATCTTGATATTCAGAGCTTTCATGATGCGGAACACCGTATCAAAGCGGGGTTTGGCACCCGGACGGAGAGCTTTATAGAGACTTTCCCTGTTCAGCCCGGAATCCTCCGCCAGTTTTGTCATACCTCTAGCGCGGGCGATATCGCCCAACGCGGCAACCAGCAAATCGGGATCGCCTTCCTCCATGATGGCGGAAAGGTAAGCCACTATGGCCTCTTCGCTGTCAAGATAGTCTACTACATCAAACTTCGTGAAATTCATGAGAGCGTCCTCCTTTCTCGCGCCAAGGCAAGAGCTGTCGTAATGTTTTTCTGCTGGCTGGCCTTATCTCCTCCCGCCAAAAGAAGATACACATTATTGCCATCCTGCATGAAATAGACGCGGTATCCCTTGCCTACATGTATGCGCATTTCGGAAACACCTTCTCCCACCGGCTTGCAATCACCAAAATTTCCCAGTTCTGCCCGGCGTATCCTCGCCAAAATGCTGAACTTGGCCTGCATATCTTTCAGTCGTGCCAGCCAGCCGACAAACAATTCGGATTGAAGGATTGTGTTCATGGGATGAATGTAGCCAATCGACTACATAGTGTCAAGCGTTATCTGGCTCGACATTCACACTGGCGAGCCTTTCACCTCCAGCATGGCCGCCACGGTTTCTCCATTCGATCTGTTCACGCGGACCTCGAACGGAAGCCCCCTGACCTAAAGCCGTGCTTCCGTAGATATGCCGTATTTGCGCGGTCTTTTCTGGCGCTTCCCGCAATTTCCCTTATCGTGGAGTGATGCAAGACAAAAAAATCTTCTCAATCGCCTTGGAATCCGAACGCAAGTACAGCGCCCACGCCGTCTATACGGACGGCGTTCTGGTCGTCACGCACTGCCAGCCGATCACCGGAACGGTTTCGGAATGGAAGCCGAAGCTCATCAAGGACATCGAGGAAAAGACGGAAAAGGGGTTCGCCGTGGTCGTCGAGGATCGGACGCACAATTTTTCACCGTGCGCCGTCTCCTTCAACTTCGACGAAATCATGGACGACGGCCGCACCATGCTCCAGCACTGTCTGGACTGGTACTATTCGTTGGATGCCGTGGGGAATCTCATGCTGGATCGCGGTGTTGAAACCCATGCGATCCGTAAGGGCGACATGGCGATGGTCAACTTCCGGCACGACGAAAAGGGGCGGCTTGTCTACGACGTGGACTGGAACCGCATCACCGGCGGGCACAAGGCCGTTCTCATGTGCGTGGCGGGGGCCGTTATGGAACTCCCCTTTTCGGATCGGTGGCTCAATGCCTTCACCGAAGCCTCCCGCGTTCCCCACGCGAGGAACAAATCCCCTCTGGACTCCTTTTTTGCCTGTACCGTCGGCATGGACGGCTTCCGGCAACGCGCCTTCGAGGAGGCGGTTCGAATCGGCACGCCGCCGCAGGACTACAACCCATTGTCGTAACACGGGAGTGAATCATGTCACTGGAATCAACCGGAGGACGCCTCTCCCCGGAAAACATCACCGACGTGTTGCTCAGAACGGAGCTGTACCGGGAAATCCGGGCCGCTCAGAACAGCGATCTACAATCGGGGTGGTTCACATACGAAATTCAGGCGGCAGAGTCCCTCATGCCGGAGCTGGCGGCCTACCGGGCCTATTCTCTCGACACGCTGAAATGGGTGATCATGATCGCCGCCGGCCTTGACGATCCCCGCGAGCGTCTGGAGGACGGCACGGTGCTGACGCTCCCAACCACGGCATGGCTCAGGGAGCGTATCCGCCACTATGCTGAAATGGGCGCGATGGAGACGGTGAAATGAGTAATCTTCAAGACGAACTCAAGAATTTTGACAAGGACGCGCGGGGACAACGGGCAGAGGCACGGGGAAAGCGAAAGGAGGCCGTAGGTCTACTGACGCCCGCCCTCTTCCGTAAACACATCAAGTCTGGAAAGGACCTTGTACTGGACTACGGGCGACAAGGGGCCACGGTCACTTACACCGTGGACGACCTGAAGCGTTTCGTTGAAGCCAAAGAGCGCGCGGACACATCCTTTCGCCCGGAAACCAGAGGTGTCCCGCTGGCCCAACTTGAAAGTGCATCCCGAGAGGCTGACCGCCAGCGTTCGCAGGAAGTGAAATCAGCCCTACTCTACAAGATGAGCGGGAACATGCTGTTTTTTCAGGTACAGGGGAACATTCAGCCGCACTACCTCGTCCGGGTACGACTTGAAGACTGGGAAAGACACCTGCGCAATCCCTACCTGAATCCGTTTCTGGCGGCCAAGGAGGCCGCGACAGGGCGAATATCCTTTGACTGCGCGTGCGGGAGGCACCAATACTGGTATCGCTACCTCACGCAGATCGGTGGCTTCGCCATCAATCCCCCCAAAGAGCAAGACTTTCCCAAAATCCGCAATCCCGGCCTGACCGGATGCTGCTGTAAGCACGTCCTAAAGGTTCTGCGCATCCTAAAAACCAACGCCGTCCACGCCGTCCTCGCACGTGAGCTTGAGCGCCAGTCGGAAACCGTGGGGTTTGCGGATTCGCGGGCAAGAATGCTCAACCGACAGGAACTTCAACGTGTTTCCCGCGTGCGCGGCATCACCGGACAGACGCCGGAATCCCGCGCCGCGCTCAAAAAGTTCAGGCAGGAGGCCGAGCGGATCATATCCACGCCGAAGGCCAAAGAGGCGCAAAGGAAACTCAAACCGCGAGGGAAGGTGCCCGCCGCAGCAAGGCCGGGGGCCGAAATGTCGCCCGACGCCAAGAAGGTGATGCTCGAAAACCTCAAGGCGGTATCGAAGCTCGTGTCCATGCCGGGAGCGGTAAATCCTGCCGTCGTAATCGAAAACATGGCGAAAAACTACAACATTTCTGAAAAACAGATTCTTTCAATCATGAAAGACGAGGGGATCACGCTATGAGCATCACCCCAAGAGACTATCGCCAACCGGGCCGCGTGCTGAAACAGGACCTGTCCACGCTGCTGGATGTGTCCCCGGAGGCGTTCGACTGCCTTGTCTTTCGGGCATTGCCTTCCGAAGACGAGCAGGTGACGATTGAGCAGGATGTCGTGGGGTCCATCGAGAGCGGGGAGCGGGCGCAGAGCTACGCGGAGCCGGTTGAGGCCCGCGCACGCATCGTTCCTGACGAGGGATTGGCATTCGGAGTTCTCTCCTCAGCCCTTGCGGAAAACTTCATCGGCGCCTCCCAGCCCATGAACATCCTCCTGTCCGTCCCCGGAGTCCGCAAGTATTCCCTCGTCCAGTGGATGGAGTTCCCCGACGTTGATTCCGACGGCGCAGAACTGCGGACGGTCTATGTCCTCGACAGCAAGCCAGTAGGGAGAACGCTGGGCGCCGGCGTGATATACACATGCCTCCCCCTCCCCGCGCTCGGCGAGGTCCCGCAGCGGGCCCCTACCGACAACGATGAGGGCGGGGATGCCGCAGGCGAAACCGTCCCTCCAAGCTCCGACGATGTGGTGGGGGTGCTGTAGCATGACCGACGCCAACAGGATTTCCGATCTCCAGGCCGTGGACTTCGGCTTCGGGCGCGTTCTGGTAGCCGCTTACGAAGGATTGGAGCGGCGCGGGCCAAAGGCGTTCCAACGCTTCCTTGAACGGGACGCCGCCACCAAGATTTTCCGAGCCGACAACGAGGACTTGCACTCGCTTCTGATACGAATCGCCGGGAAGGTGTCGGACGGAAAAATGCTGCCCGACCTCCCCGTGATCGCCTATTACCGCTCTCCGGGGCTGGTGGGGAGCGACGAAAAGCCGCTCGCCTACGCCGAGTACAGGTACATGGACAGCGGAAGGACCAAGATGGAGATCACCGCTGTTCCGGTGGAGCTCTCCTACTCCATAGCCTTTCTCGCCTGGGACAAACCGACGCTCGACACCCTGACCATCGCGTGGTGGGCGCACATCGGGCGATTCGGAAGACGGCACAGCCGTTTTTCCGTGCGCTACCCCGGAAAAGAAGGGGAAGAGGACATCGAGGTGAACGCCTTCCTTTCAGCCACCAGAGATATTCTTACCGACAACGCGAGTACGGATCAGGCCGAGGGGCGGCTGTGGGCTGCAAAAACCCTCGTTTCCGTCAAGACGCAGGTGCTTTCCTACCGCGAAGTTCCCGACATTCAGGAACGCTTCATCACACAAACCCAAATACTGTAGCCATGTACAACAACATCATTTTCAAGAAAATAGTGCATGAACAGTCCGGTGAAGAGTTTGATATTTCCTTTATCGAAGAGGGAACCTTCGTTGAAACGCTCGAACTGGACGGCCCCAAGCTCTTTCTCACCATGACGGATCAGTATTCATACCTGCGCGACAAGCTCAAGATAAAGGAACTGGACACGCTTTCCGTCTACCTCACGGACTTTTTCGCGTCAGAAGGTTTGGAGGCCGTCGTCAACTTCACCATCCTCAAGATAACCGTGTCCAGCTACTTTCTCAAAATGCAGCTCATGTCGACGCCGGTCTACCAAACCAAGGTGCTGGCTACCGGTTCAAAGAGTTTTGTACAGAAGCCCCTTTCAGGAATTCTGCCCTGCTATGTCAAGGGACTGAAATTCGATGTCGGCAGGTTCCCTGTTGTCGAGGACTATCACTGCCTTGCCGGTGAAAGGCCCTCCCGCATGTTGCGCCAGATCGCCATAGAACAAGGCGCGCTGGTATGGGCGGATAGGGACACTCTGCACTTCCAGCGGTTCTCCGACCTTTGGAAACAGGGGCCCGCCTTCACCTACCACCACGAAAAACTTGACGAGCAGTACACCATAGCCTCCTTTTCCCAGCCGAGCCACACGGCGCGGCTCAAGGAAACCATCCCCAAAGCCTATTCCGGCTTCAACTTCGACAAGGGGAATGTCGGCGGTGGTGGCGTTCCCGTATTCACGGCAAGTCAAAACAATGCGACGCTGAAAAACGCCCAACGCGGAACTGTTGAAGTCATAGACTTTTACTGCGAAGGAAACGGTAATCTCCGTCCGGGGCAGGTGATCAAGATTCTGTGGCACCTTGCCGATCCGGAAAGGCCGCTGGATGAAAAGATGCCGGAAAAAATCGTCGTAAGTACTGCCGCGCATTTCTACTGCCGACACGGATTTCAGAGCAGAGTAAAGGGGGTGATCGACCTTGCCGCAGCCTAAAAAATATGAGGGGATGTACAGGGGAACCATCGTCAGCGTTTCCGATCCGCGCAAGCAGATGCGCGTACAGGTCCGTATCCCGGAAATTTTTTCAGGGATACCGGACAAGGACCTCCCGTGGGGCACCTACCAGCTTCCGTTGGGCTCCCGACCGGGTGAAGGAGCCGCCCTCCCGGTGCAGGTCGGCGATCTTGTCTGGGTACGGTTCGATGCCGGAGACACACGCCAGCCCATCGTTACAGCCGCCGCGGCGTTTATGCCGGGAGGGAAGCCGAATCTTCCGCATGACGCATGGGCTGGCCCGGAAAAGTACGAGCACAAGCGGGCCGAAGGCGAGGAGCCGGTCCCCGATCCCGTCTACCACGAAGACGTGGTGTACCGACAGCACGATACGATGATCCAGATCACAAAGCCCGGTTCCATTCGCGTAACCCAGCTTTCCAGCGGCACCGCCTTTGAAATTCTCCCCGGCGGCAACGTCCTCATCCACTGTGAAAACGAGATCATCATGTCCGCACCGAACAAGATTAAGCTCACCTGCGGCGGTTCCTCCCTCGAAATGACGCCGGTGAACATCAAAGCCAAATCGCCGCGCATCGATTTAAACTAGAGGTTTAAAAATGAGCCAAACTACTGGCGTAGCAGAACAGTTGGAGCGCATCGCCGACGCTCTTGAAGCACACACCCTGCTCCTCAGACAGATCGCCGAGTCCAATATCGGACAGTGGGAATGCTGCATGAACGGGACTGGAGCATCCACCGCGCTCCTGAAGGTCAGCCTCCAGCATTACGATAAAAACCCTGCCGAACGTTTTGAGCTTTATCAGCAAGAGCTCAAAAAGGAATGATGCCATGCCCGCCGTCAGCCGCCTTGGAGACATCTGTACCGGACACGGTTGCTTTCCTCCCCGCCCGTCTACCGGCGCCAGCCCCAATGTGTTCGTCAACGGCATTCCCGTTCACCGCCAAGGAGACAGTTGGGCTCCTCATTGCTGCGTCACGTGCCACGGCTCCGTCCTCGCCGCCGGTTCCCCCAATGTCTTCGTAAACGGGATGGAGATCGCCAGAATAGGCGACCCCGTAGCCTGCGGTTCCGCTGTGGCTACGGGGTCTGGGGATGTGTTCACAAATGAATTTTGTTTTATATAAACAAAAATAACTACTATATTTGTTTGAGAAGTTCTTCCAAATATTTTCTTTTATGATCAATCCAGTCTTTTTTCAAAATATTATTAAGTGCAGAATATGGAATATTCAGTTCTTTTTTCCAATTTAAAATTTTTTTATTTGTTTTTAAATCATTTATTAAATATTTTACATAATTAACAACATCATCTCTATTTACAGCAATTGAAATGATGTCTTTAAGCGTTTCTGTTTGCTCAAAAGCTATTGCCAGTTTCCAAGGAACAAAATATCCGTTTAAAAACGTAGTATCTCTTTTATTTTCACCTTTACAATAACACAGAGCATAAGGACCATATATATTTATTATTTCATCAACTTTTTTTCCAATATTATTTATACTTTCTATTTTATATTCACCATTAAAATCAAATCCATACTTATGCATAATCATAATAATATTTTTTCTATTTTTTATATTATCATTTATAGATACAATCCAGATAGGACCAGTTCCAGGATACGACCAGCCTGTTAAGGATTCTCCAGCCATCATATATAATTCTAATAGCTCTATATCCCCATCTCCAATAGATTTTCTGATAGAACTATCATCTATAACTCTTGCCATGTCTCTTATTTTAGTTATAGGATCAGAAAAATATATTCTATGTATATAATATCCAGAAATACAACAAAGATTAAGCAGTAAAAATGATATTATATACACTTTATACACATATTTAATGTGTACTTTTTTAAAAAATAAAAGAAATGAAAAAAACAATATAATTATTGAGGCAATCAATATTTTTTTTAACATATCAGGAGACAAATTTTGTACAGAAGCAAGATACAATGAAGGAACGCCAATAGTACTAGCCACTTTAAAAATAGATTTCCATATCCCCACAAATTCATTATCGTTTGTTTCCATACCTTCCTCCTCTTTTTTGTTAAAATAATCCAATTCAAATATAAAAAACAAGCTGTTCTTAACTTTCCCGTAAATACGGCATATCTGGGCAAGTTCCCCGTGACAGTTTTCTCCAGCCGTGGTGAGGTAGTCGCAATGATCCGCATCCTTCGGATCAAAAAACGACTGGAGAAAAGCAAATGCCTGATCATTCTCTCTTTGAGAAAAGCGAACAGGAACGGATTTCCCGTGCGGCGCAAATGCGTAGCCACCTTCTTGGGCCGATCCTGGACGCGAACAACAACTTCCGAAACGATGTTTCCCCAAAAGAACTCGACGACGCCTTCCGCCGCGCCGCCCGTGATTCCGTCTACGAATCCGCCGGCGAACACGCCCCAATGATCATGGGCATCCATGCCCGCTCCCTGAAAAACTACATCGAAAAACACGGCGGCGAGCTACCCCCCGACGAGGTGCTTGCCAGCGCGCACCAGTCCATCGAAAACGTCATGAGCATGGGCCGCGGCGGGGTTTCCCTGTCCGGCATCTTTGAAAGCGCCGGAAAAGAGGTGATGAGCCAGAGCGACGGCATCATCATGAGGGATCGCATGATCTCGCTCATCCTTCCCGTGCTGCTGAGTTCCGTGACCACGAACATGGTGACGTACATCCCAGGGCAGTTCAACCAATCGGAATTCTTCCGCATCAAGCGCATCGCCGGTTCAAGGTTCGGCGACCTCGCCCCCGGCGACGTCATCGACTACACCTACAACGGCCGCTATACCGTCATGGATCAAATGTACAAGGCCGGTGTCGGGGACGGAACCGCCACGGCCTTCTCCTTTGACTCCAACGCGCTGTTCGAAAAGATTTATCCGCTCAAGCGCAAGCGCGTCATGATCCTGCACGATCACAACGTGGTCGCCTCCGACAACGGTTCCGGCAACGTCATGGGCGCCTTCAAGCTCGGAGACGGAACTGCGGTCAACATCACCGGCTCCGTCGATTAGCCGAGGAAGAGGAAGAAAACGTGGAAATGAGCGAACAGCAGAAAGCGCTTTATGAACTTTTGCGGATACGCGCAAAAGAAGCGGCAAAGCCAGGTCCAAAACCAAAAGGCGGTAGCATCTTCTCTATCATCCGCGATATGGACAGGCTGACGACGGACATTGACATGTTCAACCATACCATGACGTTCGTTTTCCAGGAAAAAGACCGCAGCGCCGTCGAGAAACTGGCCTCTAAACTTCCAGAAACGTGGTCGATAACAGAGAAAGAAGACGATAATGATGACGAGAAGGGCAAGGGGGAGAAGTATACCTACACCGTAGAAGTGGACCGCACCCTGCATGACATGGGTAACGGAACTTTTTCTCTTATCGTTCCAGAAACGATGGAAGACGTTGTTCTGATGCACTTCCCGGAGGTTGGGATTGTGGAGTCCGAAGTCGCCCACCCCGTAACTCCCAAATATGCAAAGCTCCTTGAAAATTTGAAAAAACACTTTGAGTCCGGCGGAAAGCAAATCGTTTTCACCGAAGAAAAGACACAGCACAACAAGATTCTCCGGATCATCGTGCATCATCTCCCCCTGGCGGCCGGGAAAATCGGCATCATCAACGGTGAGGTAGCCTCCGGCGACAAGCTGGATCGCATTTCCAAAGCGTACAATTCCGGCAAGCTGCTGATTGTGATCGCCAACAAAAAGGCTGAGGTCGGCGTCAACCTGCAAAAAGGAACCACGGCCATCCATCACCTCACCCTCCCGTGGACGCCGGCGAGCATCAACCAGCGTAACGGACGCGGTGTGCGGCAGGGGAACAAGGCGGACAGCGTTGCCGTCTACTACTACTGCGGAAGAGGGACGTTTGACTCGTACAGAAAAGACCTCCTGAAGGCCAAGTCGAACTGGATCAACGATCTCCTCATGGGCGAGGCCAAGACGATGGAGAACGGAGACGTCACCGGACTCGACGAACTCCTCGACATGCTGGCGGACAATCCCGAAGAAGCAAAGCGGATGCGCGCCGAACGCCTTGCGGCACAGGCCGCCAAGCGCGAGGAAGCGTTTAGGGTTACTCTGCTCAACAAGATGCAGGTTCTGGCAAACCTGAATCAGTCGATAAACGGCATTGAAGAGCGGAAGGCGTCCCGGCGCAAGACGCTGGAAGAACAGCGGGATACGGCCCAGCGTTCCATTGCCCGCTACAAGGTACAGGCCGGAGATACTTCGATCTCCGAAGAAGAACGCATAAAGGCCAAGGACAAGCTGAGTTCGGCTATGCGGCGCCTTTCTGAAGCGGAAAAGGACCTGTCTACCCTCGACCAGAAGTTTGAGAAATTCCGCCAGAAGCAGGAAAACCAAAAAAAGATGAACGAATCCCTGCTCCGGCAAGCAGCCAAGGATGGAAAGCTTCCATTCGATGCGTCTTTGATTGACCGGCCCGGAGACGTCGTGGTCGCTCCGGACGGAGCGTACTTCGCCGTCGGTGAACTTCTCGAATTCAAGGAAGACAAAAGTATCAGACAGATCACTGGTGTGAACCTGCAAGAAAGGCAAATCACGCTCAAGGAGATTGTAGGAAAGGGGCATTCGGATCGAACTATAAGTATTCATCGTCTTCCTGAATACATCAAGGTTTCCTATTCTCCATCCGAGCTGGCACTCAAATCTATTTTTACACAAGAAATCATCTACGCAAAGATTCCCTCTTCCGTTATCAACAAAGACATGTTCTTGGAACACATCAATGAAATCAACATTGACTGGTCAAGGGGAGCCATTGTTAGAATCGACGGAAAGATCGAAATTGTAGAAGGCGCGTACCCATACAGGCAGCCGGAAGGATCGGTATTGGTATGGCCGGAACCGGAAAACGAAGAATTCCGAAAGAAAGTCTTCATGGCATATCTTGAGCGTGTGCGAGATAGGAAGAGCAAATATAGCTCGCTCCTGAGTACACTTTTTGGCGATGACTTCATGGAAAAGGCACTGGAGTACGGAAATCGCGGAACAGACTCTGAAATATCCGAAAAATGCGCTTCTCTTTGGAAGGAGTACAAGGAGAATCAAGAACTCAAGACCGCTATTGATGTCGAAAAGATCGTGCGGGAACAGGAATACGATATTCGTAGTAAGGTCCTTGATCCTATTCTCGGCATGTATGATAACCATAAGGACATTCACCGTATCTTTGAAATCTTCATCTCTGCCCTGAAAGAACAGGCTCGAAAAGATGCCGACGAAGAGAGGCAGGAAATGGAACGCCTTGCAGCGGAAGAACTCAAGTCCGATCCGCGATACAAAGAGGTTCCAAGGGACGTTCTGGAGAAGTTCTCCGAAATCGGTATTGCCGTGAAGGTGAACCTCAAGGAAACCTACCTTCCCGGATTCAAGGGAAGAAAGGGCGTCACCTATGAGCCGTTCTCACGCTGGTTCTTCCGTGACGAGGTAAGTTATGGCAAGCTGTACAACATGAAGGAGATGATCAAGACTCGCTACGACGCCAAGTTCACTAAAGATTGGTCAGAACATGGCGGCGCATGGTGGCACGTCAGTTCCGCAACCGATCTTAAAGAAATCTATGAACTCCTCGCTTAAAGGGAACATGCAATATGGATACGTTCAATAAGCCTTCCGTTTCTGTTCTTGAATCCCTGAAACCCGCCGAACTCGCTGATGGAAGCATTTCCAAAGACGACTGGCGCGTGAAGATGCTCAATGGATACAGGAGTATTCTCCTCAAGAATCCGATACAGTACCGTGGCTTCGGCCCATTTTGGTGGATTCTCAAAAAAGAAATGCTGGACGCCAGCATTACCGACTTTGGGGACTCCCTCGATGCCGAATGGGTAGAGCGGATCGAGTACGGCGATTCCGTGCTCAACATCCTCTCGGCCTACGCCTACGCCGAGTACGCCGAAGCCTATGGGCTGCTCTACTCCAGCGGGCATTCCCTGATGTTCATTGGGGAAGACGATGAGCAGTCTATGGTTGAGTACATTCTCGCGGATGACTACATGGAACTCAAGGCAGCGGCAACGCGATAACCAACAGCGCCATACAAACAACGGCCCCGCCTGTTTCCAGACGGGGCCATAATGCCTTTGCTGTTCTGCCTACGCGTTCACGCCGAATGCCCTATGGATTTCCCTGATCAGCCGTACCGGGTTGCGTGACCATGAATCATGGATGTTCGAACCGCCGTTCAGGAAGCCGTTGATCATCGGGATAAACGCATTGGGAAGTTCCACAAGCATGCTGCCGGGGAGTCGCCGCACCTCCACAAGCCGGCAAAGGTCCTCCTGCAACCCGCTCTGGAGCTGCAAGAACGTCTGCCGCGCTGCCTCGAACTTGTCCTCCAGCTCGGCGTACCGGTCCTTCGCCGGGGGGAGTTCCTTTTGCGCCGTTGGGGGAAGCGCGTCGATCTTCGCCTGCACCCACGCGAGGGCGGCGGGAAGCTGGCTCTTTCGGAGTTGGTCAATCCGGGCAATGCCGAACTGCGCACGCACCTGCGGCCAGAGGTCCGCCTGATGCGTTCCCGTCATCCGGGCCCATGCGTTTACCAACGCCTTGAGCGGCTTCCGGTCATCAACCGTCGTCTTTCCGTCGGCGGGAGGAAGTGTGGGGGCGGTCTTCACTGTAAAGAAGGTCTCTTCCAGCAACTCGAACACATCCCACGCCCGATCAGAGTTCAGCATCTTGGCGTGGCGGGCCGCTCCGCGTTCTGTCCAGAGGGTGAGAGTGCGAACCTTGGGGGAAATTTGCGAGTAGAAATTTTCTACGTGCAAAGTAAAATTCTTGAGTTCTTGACCTGATATGGAAAAAAAGTGTTTTCCTTCAACAAACCTAGACCTATTGTTCTTGAAGTTTTGGCGGATTTGGTGCTCGGCTACTTCATATGCCTGTGCGAGCATTTCGGTAGTGAGGACGGGGATACCTTTGTAGGCAATGGGAGGAAAAGAAGGGACTGTGGAGGATTCGAGAATCAGGGAACCTTGTGACATGATGCAACTCCTAGAGATTGAGTTGGCATCGCCTACGAATAGCGAATGCCGGGTGTTCGTAACCGCCTCTAGGAGCGGCTGCCCGCCTTTGGGCCGAAGCCTTGGACATATCGGGCACACCCGGCATCACAAGATGCACATATAGCAAGAAATCAAAGCCAGAAAAAGTGTTGGCTTTGGCAAAAGGGCACAAAAAAGGCCATACTGTCGGGTGGCGTTGTCCGCCTAGAGTTGGTGTTACGAGCACCGTGCTAGAAAACAGACCACAGAAGCCGTTTTTTGTCAAATGTCCCTTCCAGATTCCGATACAGGAAGCAATGACACCTCATGACGGTGCGTGACGATAGCTATTCAGTACCGTGCTCGTCCATCAATTCTTCGCCGTCAGCCGCCGGAGCCTGCCCTTTCGGCGGTCCCGCCTTTGGAAAAACCAGCTCGAAGGATTCCTGGTCCCGCTTCAGAATGTCCGTCCACACGAAATGCAGGAAGGCCCGCTTATCGGTGACGCCGAAGTCTTGATCTATCGTTGCCAAGATTCCGGACAGCGTTCCGGCGACGTTTGCGGACGCTTCCATGTTCTCCCGCTCTTCCCGCTCCACGGAACTTGAAATGCTGTTGAAGGTGATCTTCCAAGGCCGATCTTCCGGGAGAAAGACCTTTCCATACTTGTACGCGACATGCAGCTCGCAAAGCCGCTGTACGCCGTTGAAAATGGCTTTTCTCAGGGCCTGTGCCTTCATCCCGGCCATGATCGACACGCGCATGAAGCCGCCGTCCCCAAGCCCGCCGGAAAGGAAGTCCCCGAACCCCAACATTGACGGATCAATGCCGAGCGCGCCGCCGAGTCGTTTCACATGGAAGTTCACGTCTTCCAACCCAGAAATGTCCGGCGTCCCCTGGACGGTGTTGATGTCGAGCCGGCCCTTGGTGTCTCCGAAAATGGGAAGTATCCGGTTCATGACTGTCTGAACGCATCCCTTGAGAAACGACTGGCGCGTCATCTCTCTGTCGGTATGCACAAGCTGGGTGCTTATCATATTCAGGTAACTTGCGGCACGTTCCGGATCAAGGCGCCCCGTATTCACCCCTATGATGCGCTCAAGCCTCGCCGCATTTTTGCGGCTCATGTTCATAGACACGATGGCGTCCAGCAGGTCCAGCCACGGCAGATAAGCCGTAGCGATCAGGCTATCTCCATATGTATTGGATTCCACAATGGATTCATTTTCATAGTTTTCCACGGAAAGGTCCACGGGGACTGCGCCGTAGCCCGTTGGCTCGCGCAACTCCATGTTCCGCCATGAAGGCAACTGGAACTCCACGAAGCTCCACGGGGGGAGAAGCAGGATATTCCGGCTCTGGGATTCCGGGGATGCACCCTGATGCGACGTCGTGAACCCGGCAAGCTGGCCTGCTTTTTCGTATTTTTTGATGAAACGGGGGTGCGTGTAGTAATCGCTGCGGACGTTCAGAACCCCCCTGCCCTGCGTGCCGTACACCCTGACGAACGCCGTCCCGTAGACCGCCGCGTTGTATGCCCACTCCCCAACCTGTTCGTTGATGATCGGCTGGAAAACGGACTTCAGCTCGCTGGCGATGGCGTCTCCCTTGGGGTCAACGGCATCTATCGTGATCGCCTCCCCGGTATCAGACCTGACGCTCAGGGCATGCCCCAGGTGCATCTTGATCGCGGAATCGATGGTGGGGTCTTCCGCCATGGCTTCAAATGCAGCGTAGCGCGCAATCCGCTCACGGGGGAGCTGACGAAAAATTTGTGTTTCTTCACCCGAAAGACTCGCCTCCCCAACGACAAATGGGGCGTTGGGGGTCAGCACGCCCGACTTGAGGCTCCCGCCGGAAAAGTAGGCCGCAGCGGATGCGGGGAGTTCAACGGCATGGGCTTCCCGTTCATCCACCAGCGCCTTGGCGGGATAAAGCCCCTCAAGGGCCTTTACCGATACCCCTTCTCCCCCGCCGTTCTGCTTGTCTTGCCTGCGTGCCATATCGGGTTACTCCATCATGAACCGCTTATTACCGTTACACCCCACGTTCTCAAAAATCTGAGGCATCTCCATTATGAACTCCTTCTGCAAACGTTCCGCCCAGAGTAGCTGTCCATGAGGAACCATGCACCCAAAAGCGTCCCAGATATGCCGTATATGGGTAAAATCCTTTTTATTCCCCAGCATCGTAGGATATGCTGAAAAAAAAGAGGTTTTTGCCATGCCCGAACAGCTCAAATGCTCTTTCTCGCTTCTCGATGAAGGGCGTATTTATACGGGGAACCACAGGAAATATCTTATCGAAAACGCACGTGATATCTGCAACTCACCCGCAACAAGAGAAAAAATTAGGCTCCGGGAAGCCTATGGCTTCTACGGGCACGGTCGCCGGATGCTTGCCGGAAAAACGAATATTGGAGAGGTCGAGGCAGTGAGGCTCCCAGGCGGCGGGGAGGCCATCGTCAGCAATATTCCGTCGAACGTAACTGTGGCTTTCGATGTTGCCACAGATGGAACCGTCAGGCACACGCAAGAAATTCTGGATACGGAAACAGGAAAAATCGTCAGCGGCCTACACAAATCCCGTGTTGGCGGTTTTTCATGGGCTTGCCCCGGCGTCGACGGTGGGAGCCGAAAAGCCACCCGTATCTCCGGCTTTGCCGGGTTCGACTATGTGTTGTCCCCAGGATTCAGCGCGAATCGCGGATACATTCTCGAATCGGCGGGAGACGAAGATGCCCAGGAGCAGATGATCCTTGAGTGTCTCGCTGCGACCGTACATGATGATAAGAAGGCCCGCGGTTACCTTGCCGGCTGGAAAATGGATCGACAGGCCAAACTGGCCGAGCTGGAAGACAGGATATTCGAGTCCACGGCAAGACAGGCCGAACTTGAAGAGCTTGTACGCCAGAACAGGGAAAAAACTGCCGAAGCGAACGCCGGACGGGAAACCGCCATTCTGGAAGCCGCCGCGCAGAAGGAAAGGCTCACCGGACTGGTTGCCGCTCTCTCGGAGGCGTTTCCCTGCGTCATCCCGGAGGCCGTGCAACACCAGATGATGGAGGGGGACTTCACCCGTGCCAAAATGATTTTTGAAAACGCGACCAGAGTCGATTTTTCGCAATACCCCATCGGCGATGCGGCCAAGAAACATACCCTGCCTACAGTTCCTCCCCAAAAGCCCGATCCGGAATACGGAACAGGAGCTTTCGGATTCATGATCGACATATGAAAAAAGTCCCCGCCACACGTTTGGGCGGGGACTTTTTTCAGCCGAGCATGTCCAGGAGCCATTCCCTTCCGAGCTGCGTCCATCGGCGGTGGTACACGATCTTGTCGTTTTCGAGGATTTCCTGCTTGATGTGGACATAGCCATGCTCGGCATACTCGGCGTACAGGACATAGGTTCCGTTCTGCTTGAACTGGACACGCCGCTCGCACAGCAAGCGGTTCAGGGCCACGGCACTGCGCATCCCAAGCTCTTTGGCGATCTCCGTTGTCGTATACGTTTTTCGGACATGGGAAAGGATGGCCACACGAGCCTCAGCCTGTACGCGGGCCTCGCGCTCTTCCTTCAAACGGGTTGCCAGCCTGATCAGCACATCCGGGTTGAGCAGGGCCTCTTCCAGCTTTTTGGGCGTGAGGTAGCCGCCGTGCTTACGGATGGCGGGAAGGACCTCTCCAGCCAGCCACTTTTGGAACGGCAGGGCCTTGGGCTTGTCCGAGCGCCCGAGGAAAAAATACAGGCCCTGTTCAGTGAGCACAACCATCTCTTGCGTCCCGGAGGGGGTCACAACGGATGTGACCCCCCTCCATTCTGCTGGAACATGTGCAATCCGGGCATTGCCGTTCCATTCATAACCTAGGGCAAGCGCAACATCCTTTGCCACAAACAGCGGTTCTCCTGCTTTATCTCTGAAAGTGCGAACCGCTCCAAATTCCCTGTTCTCAAAAATCTGAGGCATCTCCATGTACGAAACTCCTTTTGCAAAAGTTCCGTCCACACTATTGGCCTCCCCGTAGGGGCGCACGGAAAAGCCGTCCAGATATGCCATAGTTACGGGAAAATGAAAAAACTTAAAAAAGCATGGAAAAATGATTTCATTTTTCCCAAAAGGTTCACAAATAAAAAAAGTCCTCCCCTGCCATTTTTAGCAGAGGAGGACTTTTTTAATTCTTTTTATGCGCTATTCGCCAAGCAATGCCCAGTAGGGGGCAAAACTCTTTTGGGCCAATTCAGCGATTTGCATCACGAAGGGGAGATAATCCCCCTGCGTGGCGGCGATATCCAAATTTCGGTAATAGTCCGGGCGCGCATCCACGGGGACTATCACCGTGGGGAAGCCCGCCCGCATGAGCTCGAAGTTCATGATGAGCCGGGCCGTTCTGCCATTCCCATCCTTGAAGGGGTGGATGTTTACGAAATCCGCATGAACGCGGGCCGCAAATTCCACAGGATGCAACGCACCCCGCGCCGCACCGTACCACTGAAAAAAGGACTCCATCTTTTCGAGCACGCGCTCCGCCGGCGGCGGGATGTACCCTGCACCAGCCCTTGAAATTTATGGCGGAGAGGGGGAGATTCGAACTCCCGGTACCTTTTGAGTACACACGATTTCCAATCGTGCTTTACCGAATTGAATATAACGCGACTGCTCAGACACAATGGGCTAACGCTAGAGTATATTGCATATTATTTCACCATATTACACTAAACAAATTTTCCGCGTTGACCGCTATGGCGCACCTGACAATCTGGTAAAAACAGGTAAAAAGCGGCCCCCTCACCAATGATTTCACCAATGAAATCACCAATGGTATTTCGGCTTTCAGCCGCCCCTCTAGTTTGCAGTACCAGCGGAGATCACCCACTAGAAGCAAGCAAGTCAACATCTTCACAGCGCTTATAAAGATCGCATATCTTTCCCGCGGTTGTTCGAAACTGATTTCTCCTGTGGGTTTGCCAAGTACCATTCAGTCGCCGTGTAAATTTTACTCCAGGATCATGATATATGTTCCCACTGGCAATTGCCTGAAGAATCAAGGAAAAATCAGCGCCTTCCCCAAGTCTGACCACATGGCTGTACCGATAGAAGGTGTTTCCATCTTCATTTTTCTTCTCACACGGTACATACGCCGTATGGCTATGCTTGTGTTTCCAGTGCTCCAGAAGGCCAGTTGCCGTCCAGCCCGCAGCAATCTCCCCATTCTGCTCGTCTATGAGAAAAATACCTGCACCTGCCGGGTCGACAATCTTGCCTCCGACTATCCCTCTCACTTCCAGAAAAAGCCTGTCATCCTCCCTGTGTTCGCCCGCACGCCGCGTTCCGGTAAAATAGAAGACGCCCTCACCCTTTGATATGGCATATCTCTCCCTGAACTGCTCCAAATCGCGTGTATAGAGACCGGTCGTCGGTTCAGGTGTCATCAGGGTAATACGCGCACTTTCATTGAGCCGTGGCCAGCGGCTGGTTGTACAGGCCTTCAGTTCCCAGTCCAGAAAGTCAGGCAACGGAATCCCGTTTGGCGTAATTCCGAACATGCCCTCGAGGGTATAGCCTGCACCATTGACGGCACCATAGGGTATATATTCCCCATGTGCTCCCAGCCTGAAAGAGGCAATCCAGCCAGTCTGGCATATTTCCAGCAGTTTGTAACACAGAATATCCCGGGAGGAAGAAGCGGCTGGTTGAAGAGGAATTTCTACAAAAACAGGAGAAAGGCGGTGTACCTCTCCTGTTTCTATCCACTGCATCGCTTCATTGGCAATGGCACTGCCAGCATCTTCCAGCCATCCGAAAATGCGCCCGCCCTCTGTGATGCCAAGAAACAGAATCCGTCCGGCCGTCCGACTGCTCATCAGGGCGCCGGGACTGGCAGCACACCCTTTCAGGAAGCCCGACATGCGTACTTCAGGATACTGCGGATACAGAATCAACTGGGCATGTGGTGCTCTGACAGATTCCCCATCATCGTTCAGCCACCAGAAATCAAGCGCTGACTTGATTATCTGCCGAGGCGATGCACCATGCTTTCGGCTGAGTCCCGGTTCGGCATGAAGCTCTCCCCCCGGGATCATTTTCAACGAATCATATCCGCTACCAAGGTAAATCTGTTGCTTGCTGTTGTCGTTCGTGGACAGGACCTTGAACAGCAATCGAACAACTCCCAGACGAATCATCTCCTGCCGCAAACCTTCAAGAGATGCAAAGGGCATATAAAACTCCTTTTTTTCACGTGAACAATCTTGCCTGTTTTGGGAACCCGTGATACAGATGAAACAGTTTCTGGGGAGAAAATTACCGATGAAAAATGGGTACTATACCACTTCCGAAGCCGCCGCACTACTGGGCATCAGCAAGGCAACGCTTCTCCGTCGAATTGATTCGGGAGATATCAGGCCTGATCGAACCGACAGAGTGACTGGCTATCATTATTTCACTCAACGAACAATCAACACACACCTGTACTACAGATACCGGCACTCGTGTCACACAATCATGGAAACTTGCAAGGAATTACCAGTGTTCACATTCATTGATCTATTTGCAGGCATCGGAGGAATCCGGCTTGGATTTGAAGCTGCCGGAGGGACCTGCCTGTTTTCTTCTGAAATCGACAAATATGCCATAAAAACCTATAGGCATATGTTTCGAGATCGTCGGGAACATGAACCGGCTGGTGATATTACGAAGATTAATGAACTGGAAATTCCCTTTCATGATATTCTCTGTGCCGGGTTCCCCTGTCAACCTTTTTCCATAGCAGGGGTCAGCAAATACGGTTCCCTAGGCTGGCAACATGGGTTTCAGCATCCTACCAAGGGAACGCTTTTCTTTGATATTGCGCGAATACTTGCTCATCATAGACCAAAGGCCTTTTTCCTTGAAAACGTCAAAAACCTCAAATCACATGACAAGGGAAAAACATGGAAGATCATTGAAGCGACTCTCAGAGAGCTGGGGTATGATGTGTACTCACGAATTTTTGACGCGCAACTGGCAGTACCACAACACAGGGAGCGCATATTTATTGTCGGCTTCCGAAGCGATCTGAAAGTTCCTTTCGATTTTCCCGAAATTCCACCTCGTCATCCGAAACTGCGCGACATTCTGGAAACGCAACCTGTTGATCCCAAGTATACTCTTACGGATCATCTTTGGAAATATCTTCAGGATTACGCAGCCAAGCACAAAGCCAAAGGAAATGGATTCGGCTTTGGCCTAGCGGACCTTGACGGGGTTACCAGAACACTCTCGGCCCGCTATCACAAAGACGGCTCCGAAATTCTCATTCCTCAGCCGGGCAGAAATCCCCGAAGACTGACCCCGGCCGAGTGTGCCCGCCTGCAGGGATTCCCTGAACCATGGTGGAAACCCGTCGTGAGTGATACACAGGCCTATCGTCAATTTGGAAATGCCGTTGCCGTTCCTCTGATTGAATCCGTTGCAAAACACATGATCCAGTGCATGGCGGCACGAAAGCAGGCTTGAACAAAAGGCCATCATAATGACAGATATCGTATCTACCGAAACAAGACACCGCATGATGGCAGGTATTCGTTCAAAAAATACAAAACCGGAAATACTAGTACGGCAATGGCTTCATCGCCATGGATATAGATTTCGACTTCATAGAAAAGATATTCCGGGAACGCCCGACGTTGTTCTCCCTCGCCACCAGACACTGATTTTTGTTCACGGATGTTTCTGGCACCATCATGAGGGCTGTCGCTATGCTTATACCCCCGCGACCCGGACTGAGTGGTGGATAGCAAAGTTTGAAAAAAATCGCATACGGGACATCAACGTCATGGAACAGCTCAAGACCTCGGGTTGGCATGTGTTGGTCATCTGGGAATGCGAGATAAAAAATGGTAGTTTTACCAGTATACTGGAAAAATTTTTCCGCCAAATTGAAATGGGGAACATTGCCTGAAAAGTCATGGCCGGGAACCAAGAGAATGTCCCCGGCCTTCAACATTACCCCCACACGCTCTGGAACGCCTCGCCCCTCTGCCGGGCCTTCGGCGTCATGCGTGCCTTTCTCCTGCGTTGCGTTACCCGCTTCTGGACATCCTTCATCAGGATACGCATGTGCGGCTTCCCTTCCTCCTCCATCTTCAAGTTCCAATCCTTCAGCACCTTCCGTGCACGCACCATTTCCGCACTGTCTCCGGCGTCCAGCGCCTTGACCATGATGGTCGCAACCTCGTCGGCCTTGTCGGCCCGCACGCTGTCGGAATGCTTTGACGCTGTGTAGGCGTCGTAGCTTCTGGTTGCGGAAACCGGCTGGAAGCCGAGCAGCTTGCCGAAGGCTTCACCGGAGGACAGCTTGCGCGCCCCCTGCTCTCCCGGATCGTTGATGTCCCGCCCTTTCAGGGTCTTCTGCCCTTCCGTGGCAAGACGCCATGCCTTCATGCCGTTGCTGACGGCAGTGGGCACAACTTCCTCCACGGCCCGCCAGTAATTGTCCGCGCGCATGGCCTCCATGACCTTGGAAGGCCGCTCCACGAACATGTCCCACGGGATGCCGATGATGTCGCCGAGCCCTTCCGTCAGCACTTCCTTGGGCGTGCCGCCCTTCTGCATCCCCCCAGTCAGAGCAAGCTCCATCTTTAAGGAACCGCCCAGATTGACGCCAGCCCCGGCGGGAAGGCCGTAACACACGATGTCCCGCAACATTGTGTTCTGAGGAAGCTGCTTACGGATGGCCTCCGTCCAGTCGTCGTCATCGCCGGACACAGCCTGAACCAGAGCCATGACCGTTGCGTAGAACGGCGTGGAGACAAGCCCGCCCAGCGCAATCGTACTTGCCAGTCCTTTGGCGACCATGATTCTTCCCTCCTTGCCCTGCGTTCTGAGCGCCCACGACCACAATCCAAGCAGGTTGGCGGTGAAGGTCTTGAACGTGAACGCCGCGCCGAGCCCACGCCCGGCCGTGGAGGAACGGAGCAGTTCCGGGGCATTCGTCTTGCCGTAGACAAAATGGGAATCGCGTACCACCTCTTCGGCAAAGGCCTTGGCCTGTTCATAGGTGGCCTTTTCTCCCTCCACTCCATACCGCTTCCGCGCCGCCGCCTTCATTTTTCCGTCACGGGCCGCACGGAACGCCGCCAGAGCGAGGGACCCGCGGTTGAAACGTTCCGCCACGCTCATGGGGTAGCCCATGACCTTCATCAACTTGTTCCAGAGCCGGGTTGACGGCCCGCCCGTCACTTGCCCGCGTACCTCCTCCATGTATGCGTCGGTGATCAGAGCGTCGCCGTACAGATCCTGTATGAGGCGGGCCTCCTCTTCCGAAAGCCCCTTGCCCTTGTCGCCGGTAAACCGTCTGGCGTACTGGTTGACGATCTGCTTCTGGGCGCCGTCGATGTAGGCGCGCGCCCCGCCCTCCACGTCCATTTGCAGACGCGGCACGCCGACGATGACGTTCTGGGTGAGGTTCAGCACGGCGGTCTTGATGTTCCCGCCGAGATACCACGCGAAGGCCGCGGACTTGATAGTACCCACGGTCCGATCCACACGGTCGCCGTTCCGCAGCATGTCCTTGACGTACTGCGAGGTGTAGCTCCACTCCTGCGGGTGGGCCTTTGCATTGATTTTGCCGAGGGCTTCGGCAAAATCTTTGGAGGATTCCATCTTGGTCAGCCAGCCGGTAAGCCCGCTCTTGTAGTCGTAGAGCACCCGGAAGAGGTCGTCCTTCTCGAAGCCGGGTATGTTCTTCCGTCCGATGGCATGGGAGCCCCACCCCGACGACTTCATCACGTCGGCCACGGATTCGTGCAGCACCTCGGCAATCCGATCCGCCTGCTCCTTGTCGGAAACTTTGGACAAAGCCGCCTTGATCACCTGCTCCATCGCCTCAGGGTCAAGAACACGCCCGAAAGCCTCGTCGGGAAGCTTCGTGTTTTCGTCGAGGTCAAAGACGGTGTCGGGGTATTCCTTCTTCAACGCCTCAAGGCGGTTCTCAAAGTGTCGCCGGGCATACCGCCTGTGCAGCGCGTCGAAGTGTTCACGGTAGACGACCTCGCCCTTCTTGTCCTTCCCCTGAATGAAGTAATCCCCGTACCGATGGTGGGGGAAGTAGTTGTGGATGTGCCCAATCTGGGTACGGAACTCCTGAATGGCCACGTCTCCCATCTCGCTCATCCGGGCAAGACGGTTGTGGGCGCGCATGAGGTCGTTGTCGAGGCTCACCCGGATTTCGCGCATGGCCTTTTTCACGGCGTCGGACCCGGGCTGCCTGGAAAGCCATTTGTCGTAGCCCTCATACCATTCTGGATTGGCCTTGATGGTGGTGCGCCCGCTCTCCAGCTCTTCGTCCGTCAGGAACTTGTCGATGCCCTCAAGCTCGGCAATCTGCTTGCCGTCATTATCCCAGACCAGTTTTTTCAACTCGCCCATGTCCTTGCCGGAAAGTTTGTTCTCTCCGAACAAAGAAGGGATTTCCTGAAGGCTGCGAGCGCGTTCCGCCGCCCGTTCATCCTGCCGCCTGACCTGACGGTCGTACACGGCCTTGAAGCCGGGGAACCGCTTCGCCACCCAGTGCGGCAACATGAAAATCCGCTGCATGAGCGTCACGTCGTCGGATTTTCCAAAGATGCTTCCAATCCACGGATCGTTCTGGGCAAGGTTCATGGCATCCTCGGCACTCATGCCGGTGATGTCGCGGACATCTTTGATGTCCCGCAGGGAGGCCAAAGGCTTGTCTTCTACCCGTCCCTGCTGTATATTTTCCTTACTGCTTTGCCCCCGTTGGCCTTGTAGGTTTCCCGTCTGGTCTTGAAAGGGATTCCGGTGCCCGGAAACGGGAATAGAGGGGGATTGCTCGCCAGTGGCGATCGAAGAGGGGGGTGCACTCTTCCAAAGCTGTTTACGCGTAGCCGCCGTAGGATAGCTTCTGTCCACGGGGTACGCGTTTTTTACTTTGTAGAAACTTCCATTTCTCTCAAGTTCGATGAAGCCGGCAGGACGAGAATCCGTCCCATTGTTTTTGAGCAACAGAAGCGACTTGCCTTCTCCTTCCCATATTTCATTGTATCCATTTACCAAGTCCCAAACAAACTCCTGAACGCTACCATACCCTGCGGCGCGGATTTCATCACCGTGGTTGGCCTCAATGTGCCGGAGTCCCTGTCCCCCTTCCATAGAATGTACTCCGCGCTCCAGCCGAATCGGAGCAGCTCTCAGCAAACGCATGTCCTTCAGGCGCGTCGCCGGGAATTGCGCAAAGTCCACGCTTCCATCCGGCAAGGTGACGAAGTCCGTCTTCTTTCCCGTATCCGGCGAGAAACGGGCATTGTTCGGGTCGCTCCGCTTCGACGCCATAGCCGGGACCATGCCGCCTTCGGCCATGCCTTCGGGCCTGCCCTCAAAGACATACCGATCCAGCGCGGACAACAGCCTGTCCACGTTCTCGTATTTCATGGAGCCCGTGCGCCCGGTCACGGCATCCACCAGCGCGTGCCACGCCCGCAGTACGGCCTCGACGACACGCCGCCAGTATGTCAGCTCTTGTCCGGACAGCTTGTATGCCGCCCGCTTTTCAGCGAGGTGCGCGACAACCTCCTCCATGACCAGCGCACGGCCCTCCGCATCGGAGCGGGGATCAACGCCGTACTTTTGGGCGACGGATGCGATTTCCGCATTGCCCATGCCGCCCATGCCCCGCCACAGCCTGTTGAGCACACGCCTTTTCTCGTCCTTTCCCAAAAGCCCGTTCAGGCCGTGGTGCACCATGTTCTCGTGCATCCACACTTCCGCCGCGCGTGCCGTACCGCGCAGATTGTCCGCCACGAGGTACACCGTGCCGGAAGCGGGATCGTACACCCCCTCCAGACGCGACGACACCTCGCCGTAAAGCTGCCGGATATGCTCGGGAAGTTCCTCAAACGACTGAACCACCCGCGTATCGGCGGCGTTGGCCGCCCGTTTTCCGAGCGCGTCCGCGACGGACTGCACAGCCGCCTTGCGCACGCGGAGGCGAGAGGCCGGCACTTCGTTCAGAAATTCGCCGGGGTTGACGGAAGCCATCGGCGCTTCTTCGGTATCAGGCTTCTTGGACGTTTCCGCCAGCTTTTGCTCGATCTCAAGCATCCGCTCACGGGCATCCTCAAGCTCCTTCTTCTGCTCAAACGGACGTTTCAGCTCTTCCTCAAGAGACGCTATCTGTGCCTTGGCGCCTTTGATCTTCGCCGCGTTCTCGGCGGCGCTTCCCGCGTACCGGGCCAGATCGTTCTTGAGGCGCGTGAACAGGCCCGCAGCCCCGTTGAAGGGGCCTGACTCCTTGATGCCATGAGGCCCGGCAAGCTGATAGGACATGGCCACGCCCTTGGAAAGCTCCCCGCCCGCCTCGGCAACATGCGGAAGAACGGAAACCTCCGCCGATACCCCGTTGCCAAGCTCCACAGTCATTCCTGTGGCGTAATCACGCGGGTTCTTCACCTGCCACTGGGCATATTTCCTGATCCCGGAAAGCACCTTCTCGATACGCTTCAATTCGCCGTCCAGCCAAGCCGATACGTCCTTGGAAAGTTCCTTCCTGCCCTCAATTTCGCCGTCAGGGAAGTGCTCATTGACGAATGCGGTAACGGCTTCCGCGCTTTTCGTCCGCCCTTCAAGGAATTCAAGACTGCTCTTCGCGCTCCGCAGGTTGTACCGCAGGGTTCCGAGACGGGACTCATAGGCCGCGTTCAACGCCTCAAGCCTGCGGACCTCCACCTGTAGCTGCATCTTCTCCTTGGCAAGCGGATTGCCGGAGAAGGCCGCCATCATATCCTCAAAGGTTGCCTGCGTCGCGTCGAAGGGGTTTTCAAAAGTCCGGGTTCCCACATCGCCGCGAAGAAGCTGGTTGATGAACTTCTGCTTGCTGATAAGTTGCTGGAACGTTACAGAGTCCAGCGTGTTCTTGGTCCCGTAGGTCAACACCTCGACCTCGGGGAACATGTTGCCCGGTCGCCGGATGCGCCCGTTGCGCTGCTCAAAGTCCATGGGGCGAGGCGGCGCATCAAGATGGTGCGCCGTGAGCAAACGCTCCTGCACGTTCACGCCGACGCCGAGTTTTTCCGTTGTCCCCATGAGCACGCGAACGTCACCACGGTTCACGGCGTCGAACAGGCGTTTCCTCGCCTCGTCCGTCTTGAAGTCGTGGATGACGGCTACGTCTTCTTTGGGAACGCCTCTGGCGATCAGCTTGTTCCTGATGTCCTCGAACAGGTTGAACTTGCCGTCTCCGCTCTTGAAGTTGTCGCAGAACACGATCTGCGCCGCCTTGCTGTCGCGGCTGTCTTCCCAACGATCATAGATGTTTTCCACGGCTCTGTTGGCCTTGCTGACCGGCTCGTCCGGCAGGGAAGAATCGACGAGCCGCAGGTCGATGGCCGCCTTTTTCGCCTTGCCGTAGATTTGCAACGGCACGCTGCGATTTTTCGGATCGGACTTCTCCTTACCCGACAGCCTGTCCCACTCGGTGCGCTCCTGCCGCAACGCTTCAATGTAATTGGACAGCGACTCCGAACGCTCCACGGCCACCTCGTGAATCCGCCCTTCCTTCAGCTTGGGAAGCCCCTTGATGTAGTCGAGATCTTCCGTCAGAGCCACATCCGCGCCGGAACGCCAGAGCGTGAGCAACTCCGGGCCGTTCACAAACTTGTTGAAGCGTTCCACCTGCTTGAACTCGCCGGTCGCCGTTTCCTCCAGATCGATGCTGGTGTCGGCAAAGGCGCTGGCAAAGTCGTCGAACTGCTCCACCCCGAACTCCTTCAAAAGATCGGGGCGCGTGTAGCGGAACATGGTCCACATTTCCGTCAGGGTATTCGAGATAGGCGTACCCGTGGCGAGCACCACGTTCTTGCCGCCGGTCTTCGCCTGCACATGCCGGGCCTTCATGAGCATCTGCATGGAACGCTGCGAAGAATCACGGTCGAGCCCCTTCACGTTGTCCATCTTGGTGTAGAAGCTTCCGCGCTTGTAGACGTGGGCCTCGTCGATGATCAGCGCGTCCACGCCGAGCTGTTCGAAATAGATGTTCTCGTCCTTCTTCGTGTTCGACAACGCCTCAAGACGATTCTTCAGCTTCTCAATCTTCTTGCGGATTTGTTTGACCGTCCGGCTCTCCGATGATTTCTTCTTGTCGATATCGTCGACTTCAAAATCATTCCTGAGCGAATCCTTATACTCCTCGATCTGCGTCTCGATGAAACGGGCTTCGTTCTCCGGATCAATGGAAATGGAATTGAAAAAGCCATGCGGCGTGACCACGGCGTCCCAGTCGCCGCTGGCAATCTGGGCCAGAAGACGCTGGCGATTCTTCGCGTTACGCTGCTTTTCCGTCGGCGCAAGGATAGCCGCGCGCGGGTACAGCGTCTTGAAGGTAGCCGCGAACTGCGACAGGGTGGACGCCTGAACGACAATCCACGGCTTTTTCGCCGTCCCGAGACGCCGCATTTCCATCGCCAGCGTAATCTGCAACATGGTCTTGCCGGAACCGACGCCGTGCGCGAGCAAGGTGGATTCCTGCAACCCTCGGACAACGCCTATCTTCTGGTTCTCCCGCAACTCGATGGCGTGGGAAGCGCCGGGAAAATGCTTGATGTCGGGGGCCGTGAACTTGCGCGGGACGAACCCGTTGAACCGATCGTTGTACTCGTCTTCGACGAGCCTCCCGGCGGCGTCGTCCTTTTTCAGCCACGACTGGAATTCGTTCTGAATGGATCGCTGCTTTTCCTGCGCCGCCAGCGTCTTCTCGGTGTTCTTCACACGGGACGTTTTCCCGTCGGCGTTGTAATGCTCGTCGTAGACCTCAGTACGTTTCAGGTTCAGACTGTCGCTGATCAGGTCAATGACCGACGCACCGTCCACTCCCCAACGGTTCCGCGCTTCCGGCGTGCCGCCGTAGGCTTCAACGTGCCACTGCGTCGAACCGTCTTCGCCTTCAAGTCGGGCCTTCTCAACGGATACGCTGGAAAAGCCGAGATGCTTCACAAACGCCTCGTAGACCTTGGCGGGAACCCACGACGAGCCGATGCGGGCGTGGATGGCGTCGATGCCGATACGTTCCGGCTGGACCTTCCGCAGCGCCTCCACGTTTTTCCCGTAGGCCGGATTGTCCTCTCGGCCTGCTTCCGCCATTTCCAGCTTCTTGCGGACATTGCCGGAAAGGTAGATATCGTCCGGTTCGATAAGCCCCGTTTCCGGGTTCTCGAAGAGGGTTTCCGTCTTGAGGAGTTCGGCACGGGTTGCCTCCGGGCTCATGCCGAGGAGATTCCCGATATACCCGACGTCGATCCCCGTCCTGAAGATACGGCTGATCTTGATGGCGTCCTGAATGTTTTCGGCGGATGTCGGTTCCTTGAAAGGGAATATCGTGCGCTTGGTGAAGATGTCGGCCTTGGCCACCCGCTTCTCATCGACCTGATACGATTCCCCCTTACGCTTCCCGCTCTTGTACGTCTTGGTGACGGGCACACTGACGAGGCGCTCAATGGCCGCGACCGTGGGAAATTCGATGTCGTCCTCAAGGAATCCGTTTCCGTCCTTGTTGATCGGGCCGTAGTCCTTCACGTAGGCATCATAGGTACTATTCAGCGCGTCCCGGAGCTTGCCGATCCCGGCGTCGTCCGCATCGCTGTTCATCGCATTGATGAGGTCAAAAACCGATTTCTTGACGCCGACGTAGCTTGCCGCCTGCCGTACCTTCTTCGGCTTGTCGGCCCACTCGGGCTTAACCAACGCCCCGTCGGAAACGGTGAACAGGCCGCCGTCCTTCTCGACAAGCGCCCCTTCCCGCATCCCGGCATCCGCGATCCGCTCTTCCCGTTCGACGGGAACCGCTCGCCCCTCGCCGAACACGTTTGCCGGAAGCGCATCAAGAGCCTTTTTCAACCCGTCCTCTATGCTCTCCCCGTCCTTCGGCTTGAGGGTGTACTCGTTCTCCCCGTACATGGCCCCCTGCAAGGAATGCTCGCCGAGCACCATCTCGGGATGCTGCACGAAGTATTCGTTGACGACCGCCGGGCCGTCCGGCGTCTCGACGTTTTCCACGTTGCGGAAGGCATTGGATACTGGAGAAAGGCCGGAATCCTTCTTGCGGAAAATCAGGATGTCGGTCGTCACCTGCGTCCCGGCGTTCTTCTCGAAGGCCGTACCGGGAAGCCTGACCGCCGCCACAAGATCGGCCTTCCTGCCCCATTCCTCACGAATCGAGGCCCCGCTCACGCTGTCCATCGTGAAGTGAGACGTGATCTCCATGACCAGCCCGCCGGGGCGCGCCGCGTCGATGGAGCGGGAAATGAAATAGTTGTGGATGGACTGTCTGGCGTACTGTGGGCGCTTTTTGTCCGTAACCCGAAAATTGCCGAAGGGAACATTGGAAATCACAAGGTCGAGGGTGTTGTCCCCCACGCGCTTCGCGTTCTCGAACCCCGTCACCTGAATGTCGGCATCCGGATAGAGCTTGCCGAGAATCCCCCCGGTAAGCGTATCCAGTTCAACGCCGACGAGACTGGAACGGCCGGAAAGGCTTTCGGGCATGAGGCCGAAGAAAAGCCCGGTACCCGCCGACGGTTCAAGCACCCGCCCGCCACGGAACCCGAGCTTTTCCGCCATGCCCCACATGGCGCCGACGACCTTGCGGTCGGTATAGTGCGCGTTGAGCGTGGACTTTTCGGCGGCGTCCCATTCCTGAGCGGTCATCATGCCGCCGAGATCGGGATGCAGCGCCGTCCCGTAATTTTTCTTCCACCGCGCGTAATCCGAACGCTTCTTGTCGTCGGCATAACGCAACGCCGGAGGGAGCCCCCCGTCAAACCGCTTTTCATACTGCGCGGCGTAAGCGTACTCGGTGTTAAACACTTCCTGAGCGAGAGAACCCCATCCGGTGAACTGTGCGAGACGCTTCTTTTCCTCCGGCGTCGCGTCCCGCTTTTCCTCGTTCAGCTTCTTAAGGAGACGCACAGCCTCGATGTTGGCCTTGGCGCGAGTGACGTTTCCGCCGGGCACCAGTACGTCATCGGGGCCTACATGGTGATTTCGACTATTCTTCCGTCCTCGCCCTCCGTCGGCGGAAAGTTTTCCGGCTCGTCCGCCCAATCCAGAATCTCTTCCCTCAGCTCCTCCGGCATCTCGGCGTCCAGATCGATCATGTCCGACGGGCACAGCGCCGTCTCGATCATTTCCTCCTTCGCGTCCTCCGGCGTGTCGTCCATCTCGCGGTGAATCTGCGTCATGACGCACACCATCCTGTCGAGGTGATCCAGAAGTCCCTTGTGCCCCGGCGTCTCCCACAGCTCCATTACCAGCTCCGGATCGTTGTCCAGAAGCCATATGAGACGCATCTTCCACCACGGGGAGTTCTGCGGGTCCATTACCGCCACGGTCATCGGTTTCGCCATGTTCGCCCTCCTGCATTTTCTTGGATTCTACCACGGGAGACGTTGCCCCGGAAAGCGTTCTGTCCGTATTTTCCCGCTGCTGCCTCCGTGCGTTCTTCTCCGCCCACCGCCCCATCATGGTATCAATATGGCCCCGGATCGCGTCAAAATCCTTCACCCATGCTGCTGGCAGGGGATCCGCACGGAATGCGGCCGTCACCCTGTCCAACAGATCGCGGACAAGTTGGGCCACCCGCGCGAACAGGCTTGGCCGCTCATCGGCCATCTTCGCCCAGAACGATTCTTCGGTGAGCCGCTTGCCCACGAGGTCGGCCCCGATCTCCTCCAGAATAGCTTCATCCGACATCCGGGCCACGGTTCCGTCGCCCCCCGTTCGACGATCGAGGTTTTCACGGTAACGGGGAATGGCGTCTTCCTGAAGGTCATCCAACAGATATTCTTGGAATTGTTTATATGCTTTGAGGTCTTCGCTCCGCATTCTGTGCAGGAGTTCATGCCCGAGGACGAAGAGATAAGGCTTTTCTCTCTCCGCGCTCCCCTCCATGAACACCACATGCTCAATGGTCGGAACAGACGCGCCGCGGATGCCTGTCTGAACGGACGAACTATCCTTGAAAATGACGACATCCTGTCCGAAAACACCCCCGATCTCTTTCAGCCGGAGCGAGGTTTCGCTGTCCTTCCGTACTGGGATAAATCTGAGGCTCTCCTCATCCACACCGAGTTCGGACGCCGTATGTCTCTTGAACTCGTTCAGTACGAGTTGTTCGTAAGCCTTCTTTCGTTCCTGCGGGTTCAATCCGTGCGCCCATGCCTCGGCTTCAGGAGAAACCCCGCCCTGCTGACGTTCTATGGCCCGAAGCAGCTTCCGCTCTATTCCTTTCCGCCCATTTTTCTCAAACGACGCATTTTTCGTTCCTTTGCTTCCTCCGGATACATCGCGTCCCACTTCTGGCAATCCTCGAAATGCTGGCTCATCTCCTCGTCCAGAAGCAGATCTTCCCGAGTCAGGAATCGTAGGAATCTGGTTGAAGGACACATTCTGGCCCCGCCCTTCTCCGGGAACCTCGACAGATCCCGCGGTTCGTTGAACAGCGGCTCCAAGTCCGGCCTCTCTGCCATCAACTCCAGGTAAAGCCGTATCCAGATCAGGTCTATTTCCCAAATCCCCATGGTATCGTCCGGATCCTCTTGCAGCCGCAGCCAGTTCTCCCGGATTCCCCGCCGCGTCGACGGGTACAGACTCCGAAAGAAGCTCTCCAGTTCCAGTTCCGGGCGTTCCTTGCTGTAGACCGGCATGGCCTTCCTCCTTTTGCCCGGAGTCTACTCCACGCCTTTCCCCGGACAAAGAGGATTCTCCCGTGCCCGCAGCAAATTCCGATGCCAAAATCCGCTCTATCAGACTGTTCTTATTCTTTTCCTTGCGTGCGGCGGGCAGTTCCTTTTCGGGAACAAGCGCCAGAAGTTCTCGCCGCGTCATCCCTTCCAGCCATTTACGAGCCTGTTCTTGAACGGCGGGAACTTGCCCAGCGTTCTGCTGTCCGGCTGCCATCCCCGCAGGGGACGGGACAACCGAAGGGACGGACGGATGCCGTTCCGAACGGGAGGCCGGAGCGGGAGAGGGAACTGCCCCGACAATGATGTGGCTCCGCAGGAAATCTTCCGGAACCGTGTCCGGCGCGCGCATCCCAAGCCCTTCCGCCTGCGCCGTGGTATCGCCGCGCGGGGCCTGCATGGGAACACCGCCCGCAGGCTGCGCGACGGGCGAAGACAACCCGCCGACAACACCCTGTACCGGAGCAGTAGGCATGGATATGGCAGGGCCGGATGGTGCGTTGTACGGCGTCACCAAGGTACGGTCGTAGGCGGACTGAGAAACGGCATTTCCAGCCATGAGAGGAATCCGTGCATTGCCGCCAACCGGTCGTGCCTGCGGAGCGTTCGACATCGGAATGACCGTGTAGGGAACATCTATGGCATCCATGTGGCCCGGATTCTGGTTGAGGAAGTTCATCCCGTACATTGTCGAAGGCTGTCGCACTGCCGGGGCATTCTCCCCATAATCTCCGACGATGAGGTCCACCGTCTTCCCAAAGGAAATACTTGGTCCCTTCGTCATGTCCCAAAGATCAGAAACAGCGTGCTGGTCATCTCCGCCAACACGCTGTTCATTCTGCCTTACCCATTCCGCCGTTTCGTCGTACCCGTCATCGAACGGATCAACCGGCTTTATCCGGTCTGTGGGAGCCCCCTGCGGCTGTTGTCGTCGCAAAACGTCTTGGTAGCTCTGTCCACCGAAAACCCCACTCAGGCCAAAATCTTCCGCCTGCGGCCTCTGCCCCCCATTCGGCGTGGGCTGTTCCATATTTGATGCGGCCTGTTGCGTGGATGGCTGGGGATTCTCTATAGTGGGTGGAACCGTTGTTCCGCCTCCCGATTGCTGGATATTCCCCTCTTGTCCGCTGTTCCTCCCCGCAAGCGTCCGCCGGAAAGCGAGGTCAATCCCCTTCTTTCCTCCGGCGAAAAGCGTGGTCTGGGCAATCGTGGCGGGTGCCACCTCAAAAAAGGCATCAATGGGTCCGGGGGCCTTATCCCGAAGCCCCATGTCGGCTTCAATGCCGCCCTGCCCCATCTGCGTAATGGTTTCAGTGCCAAGTTCTTCGCCATACAGGCCAAGGATGCTCTTAAAGGCTCCCTTGATCCCGCCTTTCACCTTGGAGCCAAGAGGGCCAAGGAGTTTGGTCATCAACAGATTGCTTATCGCCTCGGGACCAGCTTCCCAAAGGCCGTACTCAGTGGCCTTGTCCGCGAAGTAGCCCTGTATCTTTCCCCATTCGTCAGGAGTCGGTTCACGCTTGAGCACTTGCGTGCTGGCGTCATAGAGCGTCCGGTTGAACTGCGCGACGGAAGCCTCGTAAGCCGTCTTCCCGGAAGCGGCCATGCCCGCGCCACCGGCAACGACAGGATTCCCGCCGGAAAGCAATCCACCAGCGGCCCCGCCAGCAAGACCAGCTCCCATTGTGGTCAGACTGTAGGGGATGGAAGACATGGCTTCGGTTACACCACCAAAGGCCTTCCCCGTGTATTTCTTATGATACGCCTCCAGTTCGCGCTGCGTCTGGGCTCGCTGCGCCATCTCTTCCTTGTCCGTAGGATCAAAGCCGCTGACGACGTCCTGAACGGTATCCACGATACCCCCGGGGAGGAAAGTCAATCCTTCCCCGACGGCCTTGGCGGATTCCCATGTGCGTTCAAGAATACCGGGCTGTTCCTGCGGTTCCTGTTCACTCATAGGCGCATATTGAGCGAACCAATTTTCATCAATAGAGGGGATGATACCATGAATGTCTGTGCGTGTGGGTCGGGGAAGATTATTCCTTGCCATCGATATGCCCTTCTAGTTGAATTGATTAATACCCGTTTGGAATACCGGGATCATAATTTCTCAATCCGTTATTAAAAGTATTCCACCAATCATAGATGTCCTTCAGATGTGCGGGTTTTTCAGGCGGCCCAACAAAAGCTCCCGCCACCCCTTCGGGTTGGCCTTGGCTGAAACCTCTGTTGGTGGCCTTCTCTATCTGCTTCCCAAATTCCATGAACTTCAATCCGGACTTGTCAGTGGACTGCTCCGATGGCTGTTGATGTTGCCCTTTGTCTCCGCCAGACAACTGCTGGTAGATGTACTTCTGGGCTATTTGCCTGAGTTGCGTTTCAGAGGCATTGGGGTTCTTTGCCTTCGCCATACTTACGGCCTGAGTCACAGCGTCGTCGTACGCGGCAAAGGCTGAGTTTCTGGTAAGCCCGTGCTTCCCCATCAAAATTTCGAGGCTCATTCCGATATAGGGATTATAGCTTTCATTCCCCATATCGTCTTTCGAGGTTGAAACTTTGTTTATCCACGACCTGTCACCATCCGTAAGATTGAAGGCCATGCCTCCGGCCCCCCCGCCAAGCCCACGCCCGGCGGCGATACGCTGCGCGTTGTCGATCTTGGCCTTCACGTCGGCACGCACCCATCCTTGGCTCATAAGGTCGTCAAGGCTGCCCACCATGCCGCCCATCCCTCCCTTGTCGTCAACGACACGATACGAAGGCCCAACAGAGTAGTCGTCATGTCTGTTCTGCGGGATGACGTAGATGGTTTTCCCGCCTTTGGTCAGCGGAATCCATTGGTTCGGATCGGAAAGAGCCTGAGCGTTGCCGAGGATGGTTCCCATCTTGTAACGGGCTGACGCAGCAAGGAACCGCGGATTCACTGTCTGCATCTGCATGTTCGCGCCGCGAAGCACACGCTGTTCGCCGGACATGATGCCATTGAGCTGCTCAAAAACTTGCTGAGGCGTCATGCGTTCACCGGTATCAATGAATTTTCCTTCTTTCGACGAACGGAACGATTCGGCAAAATCGCCGTCCTGTCCAAGCTCGTATTTGTAGGGAAGAGGCGACTTTGCGGAGAGTTCGCTTACGATTTGCCCGAACCTTCGCATATCGCCAGACTGATAGGCTTTCTGTGCCTCGAAAGCCAACGGACGGAACGTCTTCTGGTAAAATTGATCGTCCGCCGCCTCCATGTTCTTGAGCATGGACAATCGGGATTGTTCCGTATTCGCGCGGTCGAGCATGAACTTTCCCATTGCCTGTACGCCGTGCCGGGTGTTCAGGATGGAATCTCCATCAAGGGCCGACAGATCCCCAGAACCTCCAAGTTTACCAGTGATATACTCATACGCCTTATTCGTGGCGTCGCGTTCATCCTGCTCATGCCGGACTTCCCCGATCTGCTGGCCGGTGCGCATGGCGTCGCCGAGAAATCCGACACCCTGCATGGCGTTCCGCCACGGATCGTCGCCGTATCCCCTCATCGTTCCTCCCTACAGATAGTAGCTTGCGAGGCCAGCCAAGGCTCCGGCCGCCAGAAGTCCCCACCCCACGGGCCCGGCGGCGGATGCAGCGCCCGCCGCCTCCGTCGCCGCTGTAGTCGCCCCGCTTACTGCGGCAGCGCCCCCGGCATTCGCCATTGATTCCGCAGCGGCAAGTGATGCAGCGGCGCCGCCAGCCGTTCCCCCATTTGCCAGAGAAAGAGCTCCGCCGCCGATTGTTTCGGGAAGCGTGCTTCCAATCGCTCCAGCGGCACCGCCAATACCTCCCGCCACTTC
>PPYF01098894.1_pt1 | contig 67266 bp, 70 predicted proteins | sample 1559871 | NCBI WGS metagenome assembly PPYF01 (sample SAMN08240021, study PRJNA423297) | Human gut metagenome, whole genome shotgun sequencing project. | reverse complement strand
GATGCGTTCGTTTCTGATGATTTCGCTGCCTCTTTTGAGGCCGCCGCATCCCGGGCTGAGGTGGCTGCTTCTGACGCCTTCGTGGTCGCGGCGGATGCAGAAGTGGCTGCTGATTGTTGTGACGCTGCCGCATTCGTTTCTGACGTTTTCGCCGCAGCGGCACTGGTAGCTGCCGCGCTTTTTGAGGACTCTGCAGCAGCAGCACTTTTCGATGCTTCACTGGCCTTTGTTGATGCCGTTCCTGCGCTGGAAGATGCTGACTGAGCCGACGACGCGGCCTGTCCGGCTGACGTGCTGGCTGCGCGTGCTGAGCCTGCAGCATCAGTCGCATGGGTTGCCGCCTCACGTGCTGATGTGCCGGCATCGCTGGCTGACTTCTTCGCGGCTGCCGTGTTCTGTGCCACCGCGGACGCGTTACGCGCCACCTCTTCCACCATCAGTTCAAAACGGCGCAGTGCCTCAGGACGGGCATCATCCTCCGTCATGGCACCGAGAAAATCATTCAGCGTACCGGGTCGGGAATCTTCATACACGGTGATGGTCCCGGCATGTGACGGCGGGAATCCCTCCACCAACAGAATAACGCTGTACTGCCCGTACTCAACGTCCATGCTGTAACGCCCGGCTTCATCCGGATTTTCTGAGGCCAGCGTGTTTACCACCACCGTGGTGCTGTTACGTTTTGCTTTCAGCTGGATTGTGCAGTTCTGTACCGGTTTTCCTGTGCCGTCTTTCAGTACACCTGAAATCTTTACTGCCATATTCACCCCACAAAAAAGCCCGCCTGAACCGGCGGGCTGTCATAACACTGTGTTACCTGGCTAATCAGAATTTATAACCGACACCCACGATGAAACCGTCAGTGCGCCAGTCACCACTGCCGGAGCCTTCATAAGCAATATCAATGGCCACGGATTCGGTCGGGTTAAACTGCACGCCAGCCCCCCACGCCAGAGACGTGTTGCTGTGGCGACCGTCATCACTTCCGGTCAGCACATCGTGCTTTTTCCCCTTGTTGTCAGTTACGCGAAGATAATCCCCGGAGAAAGTCGACACACGGCTGTAAGCCACACCCGCCATCGCATACGCGCTGAACCATTCATTCACGCGCACAGACGGCCCCGCCATTACGCTGAACCAGCGGTTACGAACGGAATCTTCATGCCAGCGGGTATCGCTGTAACGGGTCAGCTGGCGATTCTTGTCTCCTGCATAGCTGAATGACGTCACCAGCCCCAGTGTGTCCGTAAACTCATAACGGTATTTCACGTTAATCCCGTTCAGATCATCACTGCCGGGGACGTTCGTCGAGGCATGAAGATACCCCGCGCTCAGCGTGGACTGATGTTCAGACGCCCATGCAGGCGCACCGGATACGGCCAGACAAATGGCAGCGGACAAAATTGCTGCACAAACTTTACGCATAATTACCTCTCGCTTTTCTGCAATAAAAAAGGCGTCATTCCTGACGCCCTTTATTGGGGTTATAAATATTTCAACGAATACTGATGCCGGAAGCGGCTTTTTTGGTCACAATCACCGTACAGTCGGTGATATTGCCTGCCCCCTGATTGCCTTTCTGGAAAATCTTAAACTCCAGAGTGACGCTTCCCCTGCCACTCGGCATATCAATAACTGCACTGTAACTACCGGGAATGGCCCCTTTAGTTTCTCTGGATGCGATTAATACGCCGTTTTTGCGAACTTCAAAACCATAACCCGTGTATCTTGTACCTCCCGGGTTATTACCACTTCCCGGATCGCTATACGCTATTCCGTTAAAGATAATGGGCGGAATAATGATTTGACGGTCAAAGTTATGATCATCGCTGATGGTGACTGTAACCGTCCCGTTTGGTGTTTCCGTATTACCCCACGTACCAGCCTGTTTCGGGAATGATTTGGATACAGCTTTAACGAAGTCACCTCTGACCTGAGTCGCCTCCAGCATGCCCTTAATCGTACAGTTTTCATTTACCGTGACATTGTTGAGCGTCCCGGCGTTCGCATTCACACTGCCACTGATATCGGCATTTTTCGCCGTCAGCCGCCCGTCCGGTGTCAGGGAAAATACCGGAGGATTACCGCCGCTGGTAATGGTGGGAGCCGTCAGGCGTTTCAGGAACACTTCGTTCATGAATATCTGATCGCCCTGCCCAACAAACATCGGCTTTGTGTTGCCATTCGCAGGATTAATCATCGCAATCCTGTCTGCCGCCAGCAGCACCTGACTCTGCATGCCGTCAGGGGTGTTCTCAATACCGGCACCAATACCCGCGATATAAAGGCGTCCGTCCTGCATCTGCTGCAGCTTCACAGCCCACATGCTGTTCAGGTTATTATTTGTATCAACCTGAACCTTCTGTATCTGCTGAATTGCCGCACTCTGGTCTTCCAGTTTCTTATTGACGGTCTGCGTGATTTCATTGCTGACATCCGTAATGGACGTCCTGATTTCAGCCAGGTCAGGCGCAAGCTGACCGTTATCAATCTGCGTCCACAGCTCCTGAGCCAGATGGGTTTTCCCTATCTCGCCTTTGAAAAAATCCAGATAACCGGATGCATCATCACTCGGCTGACCAACAGCCTCCACGAATGCCGATTTGCCAACGGTGTTCACACTGCGGATATAAAAGTAATAATCATGGCCCGGTTTGATATTGATACTGGCGGCTATCCAGTACAGCGCCGTGCCAAGATAGCGTGCTGTGGTTTCAACCTGCCTGATATCCGCAATCCGCTTTTCCGAGAACCAGAACTCAAACTGTACCGTCGGGTCATAAACGGCAAGATGCGGCGTGGCGGTTATCTGAAAATAGCCCGGCGTCAGCTCAATCCTCGACGGTGCTGCCGGTGCGGCAATCCGGAACGATACCGACGCCGGATCGCCCTGCTGTCCCCAGGCATTTGCCGCCCGGACTGTCAGCCTGTAGTTTCCCAGCGCCAGCTGCGTGAAGCGGTATGTGGTTTCCGTCGTCCGGGCCGTGCTGACCAGCCGCTCACTGCCGTCATCCGCTGCCACGGTCAGGCGAAGCATAAAGCTCACACCCTTCACCACCTTCGGCGTGTCCCAGCGCGCCAGCACCTGGTATTCACCGCTGTCTGCGGTGACTTCTGCGGTCAGGTGCTGCACTGCTGGCGGCGTGACACCGTTTACCGTTCCGCTCTGGTCGCCGTCAAAGTGCGCCCCGTTATCCACGATGGCTTCTTTCTCCGGTACATGCTGCACGGCAGTGATGGCATACGTGCCGTCATCGTTCTCACGGATACTCACACAGCGGAACAGGCGCTGGCGCAACGTCGGCAGCTTCAGCCCCCATATGCTGTATCCGGCAACGCCGTCAGGAACCCGGTTCACTTTCACCTTAAGTCCGTCGGTGACGGACTGAACCTCCACGCTGGCCGGATTGCCACTTCCGTCAACCAGGCTTATCAGCGTGGTGCCGGAGGATGGCAGCGTGATTTCACGGTCGAGCGTCAGCGTCCGGGTCCGGCTGTTCACCGCCAGCACGCGCCCACCGGTGCTGATACCGGCATAGTCATCATCGCAGATTTCAATAACATCACCCGGTACATGGCGAAGCCCTTCTGCGCCCACGCTGAAGTCCACGGTCTGCGTTTCCAGCAGTTCTGTTTTAATCAGCCACAGCCCGGCGCGGTGCGCCTGCCCCCGGCTGGTACAGCCAAAGGCATCCATTTTCGTGACGTTACGACCGTAACGGGCAATGGCCTGCGTGTCCTCCACAAGCTCTGTCGCCGTCTCCCAGCCGTTATCCGGGTCAATCCAGTTCACCTCAACGGCATTATGGCGGTCCTTCAGGGCGCTGAAGCTGTAGCGGAACGGCGCGCCATCATCCGGCATCACCACATTACTGCGGTTATAGGTCCACACCTTATCTGATGGTCGGTCCTGCACGAACGTCAGCGTCTGCCCGTTCCATACCGGCATACAGCGCATCGCCGAGCAGAAATCACTGAGAACATCCCACACCTTACGCTGTGTGGTCAGCCAGGCATTACAGGTGATGCGCGGCTCCGTGCCGCCAAAACCGTCCGGCACCGACTGGTCGCAACACTGGCCGATGACATACAGCGCCCATTTATCCACATCTTCCGCACCAAGACGTTTACCCATGCCGTAGCGCGGGTGGGTCAGCATATCCCACAGACACCAGGCCATGTTGTTGCTGTATGCTGGCTTAAACGTTCCGTCCCAGATACCGCTGTATTGCCGCGTCTGCGGGTTATAATTCGACGGCACCTGCAGAATACGCCCGCGCAGATGATAATTACGGCTCACCTGCTGGCTGCCGAACTGCTCCGAGTCCACCTGCACGCCGACCAGTGCCGTGTTCGGGTAGCCCTGTTTCACATCGATAATTTCGGTGTATGACGACCAGAGCGTTTTGTTCTGCAGCTGGTCTGTGGTGCTGTCCGGCGTCATCCTGCGCATCCGGATATTAAACGGGCGCGGCGGCAGGTTATCCACCACCACAGAGGCCAGGTACTGCGAGGTGGTTTTGCCTTTAATGGTGATGTCTTTTTCCGTCACCCAGCCACCGTTACGTTGTATCTGAACCAGCAGGCGGACTTCCGATGGATTCCTGTCCCCCTTTGAGGTGGTTTCCACCAGTGCCTGCACGCCGAAGGTAAAACGCAGTCGGTCGATGTTTGCCGACGTGATGGTCCGGGTGATCGGCGTGTCGTATTTCACTTCCGTACCCAGCACCGTCTCGGAGCCGGAGGATTCAAATCCCTCCGGCGGTGTCTGCTCCTGCTCACCGGCCCGGAATACCACCGTGACGCCGGATATATTGGTATTCCCCTCACTGTCCAGCACCGGCGTACTGTTCAGCAGCACGCTTTTTAATCCATCCACCGGACCTTCAATCGGCCCTTCGCTGATGGCATCAATCACACTCAGCAGCTGCGTGGATTTCAGGTTGTCCTTCGCTTCGCGCGGGGTATGCCCCTTACTGCTGCCTTTACCCATTCCTCACGCTCCATAAACGACAAAACCGCCCGCAGGCGGTTTCACATAAAACATTTTGCATCAGCGACCAATCACCACAACCTGACCACCGTCCCCTTCGTCTGCCGTGCTGATCTCCTGAGAAACCACGCGTGACCCCACGCGCATTTCCCCGTACAGAACAGGCAGAACATTGCCCTGGGCAACCATGTTATCCAGTGAGGAGAAATAGGTGTTCTGTTTGCCGTTATCTGTACTTGCTGCCGTGGGCGTCCTGGCTTTCGGTGCCAGCATCTGCGCCACTCCGCCCAGGATCATACTGGCCCCTGCCGCATACATGCCCGATACAGCCGCGGCACCCAGCCAGCCCACAGGGTTCCACCATGCCACCGCAATCAGCGCCGCCCCCAGCACCACCTGAAACACACCGCCACTTTTAGCTCCCGCCAGACGCGGCACGATGTGGATCACGGCACCATTTTCCAGCGGCTCATTCAGACGGGCTGATAATTCGTTTTCACCTGTATCACGCCCGGCAATCCGTATCTGATACCAGCCCTCATTCAGTTTCTGACGAAACGCCGGGAGCTGTGTGACCAGTGCCCGGATGGCTTCAGCCCCCGTTTTCACACGAAGGTCGATACGGCGACCAAATCGTTGCAAATCCCCGTAAAGGCAGATGCGTGCCATGCCCGGTGACGCCAGAGGGAGTGTGTGCGTCGCTGCCATTTGTCGGTGTACCTCTCTCGTTTACTCAGTTGTTCAGGAATATGGTGCAGCAGCTCGCCGTCGCCACAGTAAATGGCGGCATGATTCGGCACCGATGAACCAAAACAGCACAGCAGCACGTCGCCAGGCTGCGCCTCTGTCAGTGGGACACGGTAAAAACCCGTTGCCTCCATATTGTCAAGATAGAGATTCTGGCCGTGACGCCACCAGTCATCCCCGCGATGAAAATCCGGCATCTCAATTCCCGCCAGATGGTAAGCGTCCCGGAACAGCGTGTAACAGTCCGTCACCCCGTGCTCAAAGCGCCGCCCGGTGAGATGCGGCACACAGCGGAATTTATGAATCGCCCCCCGGCAGACCAGCCACCACGGCAAATCACTCTGCACCTGCAGCCGCCGGTCAGCCTCACTCAGCCAGGGCAGACCACCGGGGTGGCTGTGGACCAGCGCCACAATCTCACCCTGCATTTCTGCCTGCAGCCAGTCTTCCGGCGACATACGGAAATACGCCTCCGGCTCACCGGAGATATTCACGCAGGGGAAATATCTTTCCCCCTCCGGCGTTCTTACCACGAAGCCGCACGACTCCGCTGGAGCACATCGCCGGGCGTGCGCCAGAATCGCTGATTCTGTCTCTGTCATGGGATTCACTGCGAAAGTTTGTTAATGGAAAGGAAGCCGCCAAAGTTGCCGACGTTATTGCGAAACTTACAGCCGCTCAGGCATTTGCTGCATTTATCCTTCGTGATATCGGACGTCGGCTGATCATATTCATCCGCGACCGCCGGACCGTGATAACCGCACTCATCACCGCGATAGGTCCAGGTGCAGGTGTTGGCCAGCATGATACGTCCCGGAAAAACAGCACCATCCGTTTCCGTCGGTGTGGACAACACAAAGGAGGCACTGACCGCACTCAGTTCGCTGCACTGCTCGATGCGCCAGCGGCTGATCACCTCCTGCTCCGGATCGGCGTCGCTGTTTCCGTTGACGAAGTTCACCGCATCCAGAAAACGGGCGTAAACCTTACGCCTGACCACCGTTCCGCCGACCAGACTCTGCAGGTCTTCCGCCATCCCCGTGACCATGCCGTGCAGGTTAGAAACCGTCAGTGTCGGACGGGCAGCACTGCCCTTGCCGTTCAGTTCAAATCCCGTCCCCTGAATGGGATACGCCTGATACTGTCGCCCCTGCCAGGTGACCGGCTCACCTTTTTCGTTCTGCTCATTACAGAAAAAATAACGTTCTCCACCGACCACTGTCAGATCGATTTCCCAGAGCACCACCTGGGCTGACTGAGTGAGGCGTGTCGTCTCATGATGTGTTTCCTGTGGAATATCCTGCATCAGAGACTCCTATGCCACGACCTGTTCAAAATCTGCCGTTATGGTTACCCACAACGCCCCCACGCTTGCCGACCATTTACGACAAACCACCCTGATCGGCTTCCAGTCATAAGGTGGCGTCCACTGAAATGCGCGGACGCCACCGTGCCGTTCCAGAAAGGCTTTTAAAGATGGGTGTTCACATTTACGAACACGTATCGTCACGCTGTAAGTCGACAACTGGTTATTCAGTCCCGCCGCACGACGCTGTTCATAGCCATCGCCCAGCTTCACTGTCACCACTTTCGGCTCTGATACCACATTCATATCCGGGCGCACTTTCCAGTGAAACGTCTCCATTACCGATATGCTCCACTTAACCGACCACCATCACGGGCCTGCTGTTGCATAAAGTCCGCTGCCGCTTTTTTCCCAAGGTCATAAACCACCTTCAGGGCAGCCGGACCTATCTGCCCGTTCGTGCCATCGTTATTGATCTCGATGTTGTACTGCGGGGCAAACATCGCCATACCTGAACCACCAATATCCGCCACAACCCCCAGCTTACCGTCAGCACCACGACGCAGTGGCAGAATGGCTTCAGGTCCAGCTTCCCCCATCACACCCGCGCCTTTTGCAAAAGCAAAAAACGTCGGACGGTTAACCACCGTGCCACTGTAACGACTCAAATCAGCAGACTGATAAATCCCCCCATTGGCATTCAGGGAAAGGCTGCTGAGATCAAATCCCAGTACACTGCCAATCCCTTTTATCGATTTCATCATGGTTGCCTGCGCCAGGATTTTCGCCATATCTGACAGCACAGAAGAGGTGAAGGATTTGAAATTGAGTTTGCCGGTAGTGACAAAAGTTGCCAGGCCATTTCCCATGTTGCTGAAGGCTGACGAGAACACCTGTTCTGCTGTTTCTGCCGTATTATCTGCATCCACGGTAAAATCCTGAAATGCACGCAGGACTCCGTTTTTCCAGTTACCCTGCACAACTTCAAGCTGTTGCCAGTAACGGCGATTCTCATTCAGTTGTCGGTTCAGGCTCTCCGTCAGCGCCTGCTCGGCCTTTCTGTAGTCATCCGTGTTATATGTCCCTTTCTGCTCACTATCCCGCCTCAACTGCTCCAGCTGTTGCTGGTATTTCTGGCGAAGACTCAGTTGTACCTGATATCGCTGTCGCTGCTGATCACCCATACCCACCGTGGCGATATCCAGGTCATGTTGCTGACGCTGAGCGCGCTCTTCTTCAGCCAGTTGACTGGTCAGCTGAATTGTTTTTTTCTTCAGCTCGTTGAGTGCCGTCTGTTTCTGAAGCTCCTGCTGTTTTACATCCAGCAGCGTCAGTGCCTGAATCAGTTCATCTTTACGGGCCAGCACACTCTTTTCATCTGCCGTCAGTTTTTTCCCGTCCAGGTCGCTGATGCGCTGCTGCAGAGCCAGAAGCTGTTTATGCGCTTCTGTCATCCTTTCCGTGGCAATGCCTGCTGACTGTCTGGCAGCAGCAATCTGTCCTTCCACCTGTGCCTGTTGCTGACTGTACTGCAGCAATAACCGGGTGGCCTCATCATTACGGGTTTCGCGTGTTTTTTTCTTACCGGATGCCACGGCTTTCTCGTAACGTTCATTTTCACGTTGTATCGCCGCATCCCTGACAGCCTGATCGGCGTACTGCATGGCATTAATACGCGCAATTTCACGCTGATGTCGTGCTGCTTCCGTTTCATTCATCCGGTTCAGTGCAGCATTTTCAGCATTACGGCGTTTCTGTTGCTCCTGATAATTCCGCTCTGCCTGCTCTTTTGCATCCTGCAAATCCTTCTGGCGTTTTTTCTCCTGAAGATCGTTAAGACGCTGCTGATCGTATTCAACCTGAGAAGATGATGCCGTCCAGGGGAGTCTTTTCGCCCGCGACACTTTCTCCTGTAAAGCGGCAATCTGTTCATCCAGCGAGTCTTCACGACCAATATTCATGGCCGCATCCCAGAAACGACTCCACAAATCAGACAGATACTTCAGCGTACTGCCAAGCGCATTGAGGTTATTATCAATATCCGCAGTACGCCGACCGGTTTCCTCTGCCAGTGCAGACATGGCTATCCGTGCAGCATCACTGGACCGCCCCTGCTCCCCAAGGACGCGTATCTGCTCAAGCTGAGTGGCAGTAAGAAAATGCAGCTCATTGTCCAGAGCCTTCGCGGCATTTACAGGATCATCCTTCAGCCGCTTAAACTGATTTATGGTATCGCTGACCGACTGGCCAACCGATCGCTCCATCTGTGCGGCAGCTCTCGCCACCATAACGATATCGTTTCCACGAAATGCACCACTCCCCACCACCTGAGCCAGCGCACCGGCTGCAGCATGTTGCGTGATACCATTCCCGGAAATAGCACGACTGAGCGTCCACAGCTGCCCGGCAGTGACTCCGGCATAATGCCCCGTCAGCGACAACTGGCGGTTAAATTCTTCCCCCTCCTTCTGACCGTCATACCAGGCTTTACCCAGACCATAGACGGCCGCGGCAATACCGCCAATAACCCCGCCAAGCATCATGCCTTTCGGTGACATCAGTGTGTCTATCCATCCGGCACGGTTAGCCAGCGTTATCCCGGATCCCCTCAGCGCCCCTAAATTGCCGCGGGCCAGTTCACCTATCAGAACGCCTATCTCCTGGCGGGCTGCTGCACTTTTCAGACCCAGCGAATGCGTGGCTTTTCCTGCCTGCTCCATTTTGCGGATATACACTTCTGCAGCACTGCTTACCCCCAGCTGGGCTGCCTTAGCACGAAGCAACTCAGAAGATGAAAGATTCAGGCGGGTTGCCTGCTCTTTAAGCTGACGGATAAACGCCACTTTCTGTCGGGTAGCCTCTTCCTCAGCCTGTGTAAGAACACGGGTTTTCGCAGTAACCTCAGAAATCAGCGCCAGATAATCCTGCTGACCAATCCCGCCACTGTTTCTGGCCTGTCGGATCTGCTGCTGAATACGCTGTAATTCCTGCAGCCCCGCACTGGCCTGTTTCACACTGTCAATCTGACGATAAAACGCAGCAGCCGCTTTATCCTGAGCCTCCGCCAGAGCCATGGCCTGCGCCTGTTCCTCGCGCATTTTCTGGCTCAGTGCCTCCATGCGCTGGCGGGTTTTCTCCACCTCGCGGGCCATGAGTTCATGAGCCTGTGCGTTCTTCTCCACCGTCTGCGCATGGACGGATGCGGCTGTTGCAGCCGAAGAAGCCGCCTGCGTTGTCTGCCGGGCGGCCTGAGTCTGACGCTCCATAAAACGCTGCATACGGGCAGAAGACCGTTCTGCATCGCTGGCTGCACCATTCAGAAGGTTTTTGATACGGGGAATTTCATTTTTAAACTCTGCCGCATCAATCCCCAAATCAATGACCAGGTTGGCTATCTGGTCCATAACGCACACCTCCGGAAATACCTTCCCCAAGATGCATCAGTTCTTCGTCCGTTCGCTCCGGTATCCCGTTCTCTTCCGGTAAAAGGCTGAAATCAGCCACCGCAGCATCACTGCTGCCGGACACCATTCTCACGATCAATGCCTTCAGCGAGGCAAACTGCGCATCCATCCACACATCACTGAAGCTCTGCATCCGGAAATAATCGCCCCACTCACCAAGCTCAGTGGCCGACATTTCCGACAGCATCCGCCGCCAGTCTGCCCGCCGGAACTCCCGGGCAAGCCGCATGACAAACTGCATTTCCCGCGTCAGGACTTTTCCGGCGTCAGCACCTCATGCTCCAAATCCCCGGCATTCTCAATGGCCCCCATACCGCTCAGCGACAGAACCATCTCCGCCCCCGCACCCAGGGCATCATACGACCATGTTGTAATAACGGATGCGCAAAGCGTCTCTACATCCTTAGACTGATCCGCATTCCACAGTGAGCGGGAAACCAGCCAGGCATTGATATCCATCCCCATCCGCAGAAAAGCAATCTGTCGTTCAGCCTCCGGCAGTTCTCCCTCTTCGGCATCAAACTTTGCCGTTCGCTGCTGAAGAAACGCCAGATATTCAATTCTCTGCAGCCCGGACAGCTCACTGAGCACCACGGACTGTTTTTCATAATTAAACGTGCCCTGTTTCAGAAACATCATGTTCTCCACCTGCAAAAAAGCCCCGGATAACCGGGGCAAATGATGAGTATCGTCCTGTTAACCTGCGGCGCTGACAGCCACCGTAGCCACTGCCACAAAATCGCCGTCAGAAGTCATGCCCACAATGCTGACACTGCCCTGCTTCACGCCTTTCACCGTGGCCACAAGCCCGTTCAGGGTCACAGTGGCTGTCTGTGGATCTGTCGAATGCACACTGATCGCTTTGTCACTGGCTCCGTCAGGTTTTACTGTAAAGGTCAGCGTGGTGGTTGCTCCCACATTGACACTGGCGGATGCCGGTGCCACCGTCAGCCCGGTAACGCCCACGGTTTCAGTGCCCTCCTCTGCCAGATACGGACGCCCCACACCGCTGATTTTCACTGTGCGGGTCATCACGTCTTTTGAGGCAATGGTTTTACCCAGTGAACTCAGCCAGCCACGGAAAACATCAACAGTACCGTTGGGATATTTGATTCGAAACGCGCAGACTTCACCGGAGTCGAACAACTGAACCAGTCTTTTCTGTCCGCTGTCACCCGGACGCCAGGCCAGCGTCGCCGAAGTATCACCGACGGATTTCTGCCCCTGGGTTGTCGTTTTCCAGTCTGCATCTTCATCATCGAGATAAGTGTCATCTTCTGCATCAGCGGTCATTTCGCCAGGTTGCAGATCCTTCACCATCGCAAGACGCAGCCAGTCAGTGTCCGATAAAGGGTTCGCAAACGCATCGCCCTTGCCGGTGTACATCCAGAACGTCGTTCCCGCACCTTTCGTTTTTGCCAGTGGATTTGGTGTGGTCATTACCACCTCCTTAATTCGTGTACGTGATCTGGTACGTGATTTCCGCCATCGCCCAGGTGGCCATCTCATTATCACGTTGATAGTTAAAACCGAGTGGGATCAGGGTGTCGATGAGTCCGGAAAGTGCCGGTACATCATTCAGGGCCGGGAAAATGGTGCTCTCCATCCACATATCCAGCTCTGAATCCGGTGCCTGTGCCCGGATGAAGACAGCAATATGCAGAACAGCCTGCCAGTCATCTTCATCCGTCATTTTTCCGGTGTACTGAGCATCACTCAGCCACACCGCCACGGCAGGCAGTTCCTGCGCATCAACAAATGCCGGAAGCCCGTCAAAAAACGTGGCGCTGTCTCCACACTGTTCCCGAAGGCGTGCCAGTACGACCTGGCGGATTTGTGTATGTCGGTTCATCGGGTCAGCCATAACCTCAGTTGTTGTTTCAGTGCATACCCCAGCTGTTTCGGCATTTCCGCAGCAATGATGCGGTCGCGGGCATCTTCAAATGCCTGTGTCAGCGGTCCGGACAGAGGGATTTTCACCACATCAATGGGGTAACGATTTTTGCCATCAATACGCCGCATCACATGCCAGCGACCATTCGCCAGTTGCTGAATAAACGCATCCCGGAAAAGATATTTACCCACCTTCAGCACGCTGCCACGGTACTGCAGTTTTCCACCACGCCGGGTCAGTCTGACCCGGGCTGTCCCCAGCTTAATGGCAGGCAGATTGCCCCGGTTAACGCGGATCCTGGCCGTCATTTTTCCTGACGGACTGGCTTTAAACACCCGGACACGCTGACGTACCAGTTTCAGGGGGATCCCTTTCACCTGGTTATCTCCCGCAACGGTATTCCCGGCAACCTGCCGGGTGGCAACCGAGACCGCTTTCTGTGCCACACGGTTTATCGCCCATGCGCTGGCCTGTGGCACCATACGGGTATCAAGGCTGTTCAGATTGCGGATGGCATTCTCAAGCCCCTTCATCCCACACCTCTTTACTCAATAAAGATCATTGGCTTACCGTTAAAGCGTTCATGCCGTGTGACCGTCCATTGTTGTCCGTCATAAACAACGCGATCCCCGCGCCGTGGGCGGTATCCCGAAGAAAACACCACCAGAGAGACCGCAGGTCCGGACAGAGCATTCAGCTCTGCCAGTGTTTCTCCCGGGATCACAGTCATATCGACATCATTAATCGAGGCTGTCTTTCCCATCTTTCTGACCGTGATCGCATCCATACGCGCTGCCAGCCGGGAAAAGGGATCAGACATTGAGTTTTACCGGCACTTCTTCTGCACTGGTTCCGGCATCTGCCCAGACAACCCCGACCAGCGGATCAGAGCCGCTGTTAGTCAGCTGAACTTTTCCGGACTTCAGATAAACCTTCTTACCCGTTTTCATGTCATCCGTTTTCAGCTTAGGCAGCATAAACACACCTTCGGTCAGGCCGTCGCCTGTTTCACCCTGTGGAATATCGGTCAGCGCCACCGCAAAAACATCCCCCACCTGCACCAGATCTCCGCTGCTGATGGCTGCACTGGCAACAATCGCCACCGTTTTTCCTTCTTCTACAAAATTCTTTGCCATAACTGTCTCCGCACAGCCCCGTTCAGGGGCTGATTTCAGGTACAAAAAAAGCCCTTACGGGCCATCAGAGTTGTTATCTGCGACGTTTACGCCGTACATTTCACCAGACCGCGGTGATCAACTGGCGCGACACCAGCGTCAATACGCACTTTCGTTGTCACGCCATCCACACTGAAGCCCTCCATCTGATCAATATATGGCGTATCCACACCGTTGAGATAAGCCACTTCAATCGTATCGGAGCCTTTTGACGCAGCCAGGTAGAAGGTGGTCTGGCTGTTATCATCAAGACGAGGCTCTGCAATAACGGTCGCAAAATCTTTCACCGGGTTAATAATACCGGCGTTAATGTCAGCCCCCTTGACACTTGAGGAGCGAATGACCTGGTTAGCAACAGACTCCATCGCCGTCGGTACCAGTACGAACGCAGGACGAATATTCAGATGACGCTCCCCCTCTTTCTGTACGCGCATCAACTGGCGGGCTTTATCCAGCGATGCCACGTCCATTGCAGCGCTCTCCAGTACGTTTGCATGTTTCGCTTTATCGAACAGACTTACATTATCTGTGGATATTTTCGGGTTAGACGTCAGAATGGCATAAACCAGATCGGCAATAGTGGATTTCGCCGCACGGCCCAGTTTCATCGGGACATCGGTCAGCATATTCAGATCATCATTGATAATGGCCTGACGGGTGATACTGAACAGCTCGCCATAGGTCGCCAGTGCAATAGTGGCCTGTTTATCTCCGGTGGTGACGTATTTATATTCCGCCCCTTCACGCACCTGACGCAGAGCACTGAAGCCCCCCATACCCACACGATGGGCAATTTTAAAATCAGACAACTGACCTTTCCGCGTCCACTGTTCATAGGTTTCAGGGGCATCTTCCCAGCCCTGCAGAATGGCTTTGTTCGCAACATCCAGCAGAATATTACCGAAGTCAGACGTACTGTGTGTGAACGCCGCACCGACCATCTGCATCGGGTTATAACTGGAAACCCCAATACCCCGTTCAGTCAGTGACATACGGGCATATTCACGCAGGGTCATCCCGTTGTAGACATTATCACGTTCGGTTTTTTCAAATCCGGCACGCGCCATCAGCGCCTGGCGGATCCCGTCCCCCACAAAATTACCGTTACCGGCATAAATATGATCCAGGGTATTTTTATTGGATGGCGTGGACTCGCGACCCATCTCGTTCAACAGCTTTTCGCGGGCCTGCTCCAGCGAACATTCAGGATCGGCAAGACACTGAGCCTGCAGCGTCTGATAACGCCCGTCAAACATGGCAAACAGATCATTAATACCGTTTACACGCGCTTTTTGCTCTGCCAGTACCTGCGCACGGATGCTGTTTTCATCCACCACGGGTGCTGCTGCCTGCACTGGCGTCCGGGAGGCTGCAGGTTCATCATCCTGTACGCGTGGAGCACTGTTGCGTGGCGGAGTAATCATGTTTCGAATGGATTCCGGCATCTTTTTAAATTCCTCTGTACGTTTTGACTGAATACATGCCATTGCCTTAACGGCTGGCGTCACCTGATCAGCAAATCCATGAGCCAGACATTCGGCTCCGGACATCCAGGTCTCATCCGCCAGCATGGCAGCAATTTCATCGGTGGTTTTCCCGGTTTTCTGTGCATAAGCGGGTAACAGAACCGCCTCAACTTTATCGAGCAGGTCGGCATAGGTGCGCATGTCCTCCGCATCACCGCCCGTAAAGCCAAATGGTTTATGAATCATCATGAAGGTGTTTTCCGGCATAATGACCGGGTTTCCCACCATCGCAATGACCGACGCCATTGACGCCGCCACACCGTCGACATAAACGGTAATGGACGCACCATGTGTTTTCAGCGCATTAAAAATGGCGATGCCTTCAAAGACATCGCCACCCGGTGAATTAATATGGAGATTAATGTGGGTGATACCGCCCAGTGCATTCAGATCACTGATAAACTGCTTTGCTGTAACACCCCAGAAACCAATCTCGTCATAAATATAAATATCCGCGTCACTCTGGTGACCAGCCTGCATCCTGAACCAGGAATTATTCTTCGGACTGGTCGTCGGTGTGCTGCGGCTCCTGTCGTTTCGTTGCGGCACTGCTGCCTCCTTTATCACTGGCCGGATCGGTATCAAATACCAGATCCAGCTTGCGGTTTTCATCAATTTCGGCCTTGCGCCGACGTTTGACATCATCCGGATTACGACCACCTGCACGTACCCAGTCTGATTCTGTCGCCGCTCCACCACGAATCTGAATTTTCCAGGCCTCAGCCTCCTTAACAGGGTCAATCCACGGCATCACTGGTCCGGAATACACCGCGGTATACAGTGAAGAACGGTCAAGATCGCGGGGTAACCTGATAACACCGGATGCCACAGCCTGTTTCAGCCATGCACGATACATCGGGCGGGTTACGGCACCAATAAACCAGTCCTGCAGGATCAGGTAGCCATCAGTAGACTCAACCAGTTCCTGACGCTGGGCGCTGTAAGTGCCGTTATAGTTTCGTGCCGTACTGGAAAAACTCAGACGACTGCCCGCCGCCACGGCACGCAACTGACCATTACGAAAAGTTTCAAGGTTAGGATTGGGACGATCCGACTTCACCATTCCGATTTCTTCGCCGGGTTTCAGATCGTCGTAAATAATGCCTGGCTGAATGGTAAGCTCGCGTTCATTCTCCTTGCTGTCATTACCATCCGTTTCATAGCTCTGTCCGTCGCCTTTCCGGATGTACATCCCCAGAGCAGCGGCGATCCTTGCTGCAGTCAGCTCAGAATCTTCATACTCTTTCAGGGCGCTGAGGCGGATCAGCACACCGGACAATAAAGACGTCCCGCGCATCTGGTGCAGACGGCGAACAAATTTAAGATGCAGCATTCGCTCTGCATCCACTTCTTTGGTTTCCATCTGCCGTCCGGATACAGGACGACTTTTATACACCAGATATTTTTCGGGACGCCCCCAGTCATCAACAAACACGCCCTGATTCAACCTGTTGCTCTCATCACTGGTCATGGGAATAAAGTCCGGCTCGAGCGCCTCCAGCCAGAAATGAACACCGGCAGAAGGCGTCAGGCTGTTTATGCGCCCGGAAACCATCTGGGCAAACACCTCACCATCGCGCAGCCAGGTACGCAGCATCAGACGTTCCAGCATCGGACGGGTAAACTGCCCGGTGACTTCCGGACTGACAGACCATTCACTCCATCGGGTGCGTATCTCCGCTGCCAGGTCACGGGCAATGGCACCATTGCGTAATACCGGATGTGGCTCGACAATAATCCCGTTTTTCCCCACCACCCGTTCTTCCAGCTTGTCAAATACACCAATGACCAGATCGTGGTTGTTATCAAGGTAACGGGCCTGCTCACGTAACGACACGGCCCCGTACTGGCTTAACTGGTCGGCAGTTCGGTTCTCCCGTCGGGCTTTGTGTGTCCGCGTCGTTTTTACGGCCTCATAAGCCTGGATCACCGCTCGGGAACGCAGCCTTGCCGCTTTCCATCCTGGTGAAAAAACGCCAATCACATCATCAAGAATTGCCATCAGAACCTCGCCAGCCGGTACCCGGGATGCCCCCGTCGTCGTGTAATCAGAGCCGCAAGGCGGCGCTCCCACTCCTGCCGCCCCTGCCGGATCTCAGATAAGTTTTCCATGGTCATCTGCTGACCATTAAAAGTGACGGATTTTCCGTCCAGCACCGCCATTTCAGCTTCCGTATAACGCTGAATCATGGCTTCAATATCATTCTGATTCATAACCATCCTCCGGAAGTCAGCCAGGGGTTAACATCGTCAGTTACTGTTTTCTTCCGTTTTTGTTTTTTAACAGGCGTGGATACCGGTTCCGGTGTGGGTGACGGTTCGGTGCTGTCCGGGACACACTCCAGCCAGGTTTCCCGGCTCGCCCACTCCGGTGCATCCGGCCAGCGGATCTTTTCGTATCCATGCAGAATGACCAGAGCCTCGGCATACACCATCAGGTCAAAAGCTTCGTTGGCACCGCGACCCGGCTTACTCCATTTCCCGTCACTGCTCCGCTCTTCATACGTCAGTTCGTCGTAAAACCAGCTCCCCAGCCAGTCAGGGAAATGCACATAGCCGGGACCTGGCGAGTCACGCCATAACGCGTTATTCACCCGGTCTTTCAGGGCATCCGTCTGAAGAAGCCAGAGCGGTACATCACCTGCGGCCTGCGCCCGTCGGCCCGTTCGTCCGGTGTTATCAGGGAATGTACGGGTGATCAGTTTTGCGCGCCGGATGCTGTCGCCCTTAAACAGGTAAATACGTTTACCAAGGCCATCACGACGGCAACGACGCCAGAATTTATAGGCATTATCAGTGACCCCGTCTTCACCGCCGGAGTCCACCGCCATTGCCATCAGTCGCATTTGTTGAGAAGGATCGGAGGCCAGCGGCCAGCTTTTATGAAAAACATCCGTCAGCAGGACATCCCAGTCTTCCGGATAGCTGGCCGGATCAATTCGCTGGCTCTCCCCGTCGCTGTCACCGCGCAATGACTGCGTGATGTTGTAACGATCAATAATCCAGCGTTCGCCACGGCTGCCATAGCCCGTTACCTGAACCACAAAACGGCGATGACGTCCCGCCTGCACATCCACTGTCGCCACAAGGAAATTAACGCCATCCGGCACACTGCGGGAAGGAACTGGCTCTGCCCGCTGCTCAAGCAGTTCACTTTTTCGTTGCTCCATGCTGGCGCGGGGAAGATAAGGTAATCCCCAGTCGGTATTGATAACCGTCTTGAGTGTTTCTTCACTTCCGGTTGTCTCGTATTCCTGTTCTGCAGTAAGCAGTTTGTAAACGAGTTGCGAGAGTGTCTGGTAAGCAGCTGCCGGACCCTCCATCCAGAATGACGCAATACGTGAACGCCTGGGATCACCATAACGACTGCCATCCGCATTGATGGATTCACCATCCCGCAACCAGACCCCACGTCCGTTCAGCTCACGTTTTTGTTCAGGCATAATCCGTCCTGAACAGAAAGGACACTGAATATAAGCCGCCTCACTTGCCAGCACGGGATCGGCAATATCACGGAAACCAGCAACCACATCGCCGCAGGGCTGAAAATACTCACCACAGTGTGGACATGGCCAGTACCAGCGACGGCGATCACCACGGTTATAGAGCGACAGGATCCCCGTGGTTGGTGGAGCCTCATGCGGTGAAGTCCGTCGCCATTTCACATCCTTCACATCCCTGCCGGGGGAACTCTCCACCAGCGTCATACCGCTGGACATAAATGTGGTGGTACGTTTTGAGGCAAGAGAGAAGGCATCCCCCTCGCCATCAATATCTTCCGGAAAACGGTCATAATCCGTCAGCGCGACGCATTTATAATCTGATGAGGACATGATATTGACTGACGGCCAGCCGATTTTCAGGTAGTTGCCAGCAAGGAATGTTCTGTCATAAACGTTGTTGTCATTTTTGTTCGGACTCAGGCGACTGACCACTTCCGGGCTGACGCGAAACGTTCTGGCGAGTCGTTTTTTGGAGTGTTCGCGGGCTTTTTCCTCTGTCATCTGAATGATCAGCATATCCGCAGGATCGCAAATCACGTTGTAAATCACCCAGCCGTCAATCAGGCCGATAGTCTTGCCGGTTCGTGCCGGGCCAACAAATATCACTGCGTCGTATTCACGCGAGGCCAGGCAGTTCATAGGCTCAATAACATACGGTGCCACCAGCGGATCCCACGGGACTGAGTTCCCTGCCCCCATGGGCACCCGCATATACTGAGCAACGGCATCAGCAACCCGCATTCGTCTCGGTGCGCGAAGGATATAACCTGAATCGGTTCGTGCTGCCTTTGCGGTTTCCTGATTCAGCATTACTCCTCCTGCTGTAATTCCTCCTCATCATCCGCACCTGCTTCAGTCACCCGCAGGGCTATCTGATCGCGCAGATCATCAATAATGGACTGAACACGGCTCACAGCGGCAGGCTGCAGACCGCAGTCACGTTCAAGAATATCCGGTAATGTCTCCAGCACCTGCACGACCGCTTTTGCCCAGATGGCAAACTCCCGTCTGACATCACTGGCCGGAATGAGTTGTGCCGTTTCCTGTTCGAACTTAAGACGCTCACGTTCAGACTGATACCAGGCTTTGCGCTCATGCGCGTCCATTTCGCCTTCTGCAACCGGCGGTGGTAATGCCAGAAATGCCGACACAATATCAACCACCCGATAAAGCTTGAGGTTGCTTTCATGCCCCCCTGCAACGGGTAGATTTTGCAGCCTTGCCGCAGCAGTCTGGCGATGTACACCTGACAATGCCGCCAGTTGACTGATATTCAGCGTCAGATTTTTTAACTCTCGATCCATACCCGCTCCAGAATGTTTTAAACATGCATCTTGCGAACAACTTTAGGCAAACGGTGTTAGCGATGAACAAAAAACAATCAGAATCGACACCATAAAAATAAAACCACTGTAATACCAATCAATTACAGTAGTGGTGATGACGAATAAAATTTCAAAAACTAGCCTTTTTCCGCGACGCTCCCGCCCCGTGGCAGGGGCCCCCACCGGGAGGACCCGACAGCCTGACAGCCTGACAGCCGTGATGAGCATCTGATACAGCGCTTTACATAATGGCATAGGAATAATTCAGAAGGACATCACAGCATGCCCACACAAATTAGTGTGAGTGTCCTGTTTCTTCCTACGCACAGGACTGACGAGCATGAGGGGAAAATATGCGAACCATAAATGCCTCATCTTCAGCAATGCAACCGGCATCCGACAGGACGATATTGTAAATTCACCTAATTACGAGGACATTGCAGTAGTTGAATTGCAGCTCTGTATTAGCCTGACAGTGACAGAATGCGATATTGACTCTGTCACAGGTGAAATAGTTTGAATGATTAGCAGTTATGGTGCTCAGTCAACCACCAGGGAATAATCCTTCGAATTCTTATCGTGCTTCACCAACGCTGCCTCAATTGCCCTGAATGCTTCCAGAGACACCTGATGTTCTATACATGCAATTACAACATCCGGGTAACTCATAGAAATGGTGCTATTAAGCATATTTTTTACACGAATCAGATCCAACGAGAGTTCATCAGCAGATTGTTCTTTATTCATTTTGTCGCTCCATGCGTTTGCTCGTCATCTAGCGGTTAAAATATTACTTCAAATCTTACTGCATAAAAGAGGAAAAGTATGAAAGTTTGAGTACATCGACCTTACATACATCTGTCGGTTGCATATCCCTCCTGGATGCCAGCAAGGCTCAATTTTGTTACGCAATCAACACTATTCATCAAAAACAGGCTTAATATTTGACATAAATCATCAACAAAACACAAAGAGGTCAGACCAGATTGAAACAATAAACACGATAATGCTAACTACGCGCCATCGTATCACATGGAAGGTTTACCAATGGCTCAGGCTGCCATTTTTAAAGAAATATTCGATCAAGTGCGTAAAGATTTAAACTGTGAATTATTTTATTCTGAGCTAAAACGTCACAATGTCTCACTTTATATTTACTATTTAGCCACAGATAATATTCACATTGTGTTAGAAAACGACAACATAGTGTTAGTAAAAGGACTCAAAAAGGTTGTAAATGTTAAATTCTCCAGAAACAAGCATCTTATAGAGACCTCCTATAATAAGTTGAAATCAAAAGAAATCACATTTCAACAATATAGGGAAAATCTTGCTAAAGCAGGAGTTTTCCGATGGGTTACAAATATCCAGGAACACCAAAGATATTACTATGCCTTTGATAACTCATTACTATTTACTGAAAGCATCCAGAAAACTACACAGATCTTACCACGCTAAACCATAACGTCCGGCTTCTCTCACTCCTGAGCCGGACTGCATTGGTTTAATAAAAACCATCAACAATTGTGATTTAGATATTCGGAACCATTCAAATATAACAAAACCCCGTAAAAACGAGGTTTATGGATAAATTTTATTATTGAATACATCAGATTAAATTAATCTTGACATCATAGCTTTCAAGACCCGTCATTTTTTCCCGTGCGGTAAACTGAATACTGGTAACTTCTTTCCCGGTCTTTTTCTTAAGTTCAATAATTTTTTTTGTTATATATTCAGAAATATCTGCTTCTGCTTTTGTTTTTAAGTTTTCAATATTCATCATTTCCTCTTTTAGTCTGTTATGACTTTCCAGTTACACAGTAAGTCGATTATATGGTGCAAACGTGTAAAAGATAAGATGAAACATCGCAATAATCAACATACGATAGTCTAAATTTTACACAAACAGACAAAGAGAATTTTCCTGAATTATCAATACAATAGCATCAAATCAACTCAAGAGCCTTATTGCTGCTTCCAGAATTTCTTCTGAAGTAACATGTCGATCCGCGGCTACATAAATGACTTTATGATCTCCGGTCAGAGATGGAAACCCTGCGGCCATTACAGTAAGGTGTGTTTTTTCGCCATTTGGATATTCACGCATGATGGTGTTAACTCCAGTCATCGCTGGCACTACCACTGCTGGTTCAGAGTTAAAAAAAACTATGATTTTTTTCATGATGTTACCGTAGTATGTGAGTATCCATCGAATAGATACCAAGCAAAAAAGCTCCCGAAGGAGCCTTCATTTTCACTTTTTTAAATCCAACGACAGACGGCTGGCATTTAAGTATTGTGAAATATTATCAAATGTAATCATCATTGATTTACAAAAGATACATTTTGCCCCGAAAGGATTCATGTCAGAAACATCAAAAGATGATGTTCTATACTGGGAACCATGACAACACGGGCATCTAAAGTGAATATGGTTTGTAATATTGTCTACCTCAAAGCGCCACTACATGAACAGCGGCAGGACCTTTAGGTCCGTTCTCAATACCAAATTCAACTTCCTGATTCTCAGTTAATGTTTTGAAATCGTTGCTCTGAATTGCTGAGAAATGGACAAACACATCTTTGCTGCCATCTTTCGGCGTGATGAAACCAAAACCTTTTTCAGGGTTAAACCATTTCACTAAACCAGTCATTTTGTTAGACATAATTATTTACCTTTTGAAGAAATTAGCCCTTGGGCAGAATGGTCTGAAAAAAAATATCAGAGAGAAAAACCAACAAGGAAATCTCAAGAGGTACAAATAATAAAATTATAACAATGACTGCTTCAGATAAATTTGTAACAAACCAGAACACCATTAACGCATGATTAACCACCCATAGCAAGGATTACTTTTGTAAAGAAAAACACAGCAATGAAAGAATAGCTTTATTTATTAATAAAACGTGTCATTCTGATTAAGACCTTTTATCTTACCCTTAAGATTTCAGGAATTTTGGCTCATGGAAGAGTCCTTTTTATTTAAATTTTACATTCCGCGATGTAAATGTTCCGATTTAATATTACCCTACATTTGATGCTTTTTATCTCTTAAAGATTCATAGATCTGTTGACAAGTCACTCCTGCGATGTAGCGTTCGTCAGCAATTTCAGCATAAAGCTGAGCTTCTGCTGCAATATCTCCGAGCATGTTGGTGAGCATTCCTTCGGCGGTTTTGGTTGTTTTGCCTCTGACGGCAGCGGCAAGATCTGCGGTATGCTTCGCTGCGTCAAGGCGTATGGCATATTTTTTTGCTTCGGCACGCAACTGGTTAACACTATCAGACAGATAAGCAGCCCTGGCAGAAATTTCAGCAGATTTCTGTTGTGCATCTTTAACAGCCTCATCACGGGCTATAGTTCGCCCCTGTTCAATTATTCGAGCAGCAAATTGAGCATTTACCTCTTGTGATAATGCGGCAGCATCACGTTCCGCCCATTTTTTTTGCCATCCTCTGTCGCTCCAGACATTTCCGACGATAAATCCTGACAACACGAGAAAAATCACCATGAATATCTGATTCACTGTTCTATCCCCCAGCAGGTTAATGCGCTCTCCTGGTCACGACGAATAACCTGACCGTAACAGTTATTTGAACGAATGCGGCAATCGCGTCCGCCATCCTTAATCCACCAGCGAATCGCTTCGCATGCACCTTTACGATCACCAGCATTCAGCCGCTTATAAAACGTCGACGGGAAACACTTACCGGGGCCAATGTTATAGGGACAAAATGACGCGATACCCGCTTTTTGTGGTTCGGTCAGTGGTACTTTAATATTGCGCTCCACCCATGCCAGCGCCTTATCACGCTCAATGGCGTTGACCTGGTCGCATTTTTCCTTCGACAGTTTCATATTGGGAAAAACGGTTTTTCCATCCACCACTGTGGCACCCCGACAGATGGTCCATATGCCAGAACCATCGCGGTATGCCATTGTGTGGTTACCTTCTTTTTCGTCCAGAAACTGGTCAAGTATCTGAGGAGCAGATGCGCCAGCACCAATCAGCGCCAGAACGGCAGCCGACAGGCCGTATCTGATTTTTGTGTTCATATATATTTATGATGAGGACGCTCGTGCTTATTGGCAGGATTTTCAATCTTAAAGGAGTACTGATGCTGCAGATAAGACTCAACTTTTTCTGACAATTTTTCTGCTACTTCCAGGAAGACTTGCCGGACGCTCCTTCTGGCTGCTGCCTCATAAAACTCCAGCGCAGCTCCTTCAACACGGTCCATGGCGACATCCAGGTCAAAAATTTCACCGTCAAAGCGTTCCTTGTCCTGTAAGGCTACAGTTACCGTAACTTTATTCTCAAAATTACGGACTCCTTTCACAACCAGTTCATAGTCTTGAGTCATTGGATTACTCTCCTCTCGCAGCCTTACGCCTGTCTTCTTTAATCTTGAAATAAAGATTTGTCAGATACGTCAGCAGGCCAAAAACCAGGCTACCCAGCACACCGATTGCAGCCCACTGTGACGGAGTTACTTTATCGAGTAACTGTAATGCCCAGAAACCAGCATTACCCGCCGATGTGCCATAGGCAACACCTGTTGTTAACTTATCCATTGATTTCATATCCTCACCCCGATGTACACGGATGGTGCAATATGTTTGAAAAAGATCGGAGTCTACGGGGTAGTTTTGACAGCACACGTTGTTCTCAACGGCGCTAAAGAAACATACACATTAAAAATGTGAGTAATTATTTTGAAAGAAAGTCATATATAAAATAATAATACGAGAAATGTTTTCATATTTAGTGTACTGTATACGGCCATTTATACAGGAAAAGCCTATGTCAGAACGTAAAGACTCAAAATCACGCCGTAATTATCTCGTTAAATGTTCCTGCCCAAACTGCACCCAAGAGTCAGAACACAGTTTTTCAAGAGTACAAAAAGGTGCCCTTTTGATCTGCCCTCATTGCAACAAAGTATTCCAGACAAATCTTAAAGCTGTAGCCTGATTGATTTTATTAGTAACAAGTATTTTTTATATTTTAATAATATATTTAAAGCAGATAATAAAAAACCCGCCTGAGCGGGTTTGAGATTGTGGTGCTTTTTGTGGGAGTCATCCACTTACGCACTTTGTTTTGCGATGCCAGCAGTTAGCTTCTGCTGTGAAACTATTCATGCAGCAAACCTGCACTTCACCACAATGGTTAGCATACTTTTCCTGATTAAGATTTTGCCAAATATGCTAGCCATTGTTTCATGTATTGGACCTCCTTACTTTTTATTAAAGAGATCCAATATTCACTACTCTGTCCGTATCTCTACTCAGGCATCAGCCTTCTTCGTTATCGTATACAGACGAGCGATGAATTTTAATCAGTAATGATGACATTTGCTGCTGCAGGACCTTTAGCACCACTCTCTATAGAGAAGGTAACCTTTTGACCTTCAAATAAGGTTCGATAATTATCATTCTGAATCGCAGAAAAATGCACAAACACATCTTTACTACCATCAACAGGAGAAATAAAGCCGAAACCTTTATCAGCGTTAAACCATTTTACTAAACCAGTCATTTTATTTGACATTCTACATTCCTTAACTTGAGCCTTTCGGCATAAATGGTTTGCATAACAGAAACGACTTCGTACTTAATTGGAGAGACTCAAAGAAGGAATAAGTGAATAACACCTGAAATGAGAACTGCTTTAGTAAACCACTTCGTATATCGTCTGTTCTTCAAACCGACGCAGTCATTAACTCATAGTTGAACATATGAAGCAATGTTTATTTTAGACATCCAGCCACCTTCAACCCTATCAAAAAAGTAGTTTTCTCCAGGAACGTGTGTATGGTGCACCAGGTTATCAGTATTAAGGAGTTTTTCTGTCCCCTAAAATGACAGGAATTGTCAAAAACTTTGACTACAAAAGCAGCAAAGGTCTTATATTCCCATCCGATGGCGTATCGATGCCCAGCTTCACGTTTCAGCTCTCAATCTTCGAGATGCAGAAGAAATTACCACAGGATTACGCGTGGAATTTTGCCGGATAAATGGTTCGCGTGGACCTTCAACTGCCAATGTTTATCCCGGGATGAGATTCAATATCTCTATTGCCCCATTTAAAGCACAAAAACCCGCTTATAAGCGGGTTTTCTACTTTTTTCTAAACGTCGGATACACAAAGCCCATCGTTGAGAAAATCTTATCCATGTTTTTTGAAAAATGCAAACATCATGTCGCCATCTTCAGCAAAAATCATTTATCTCGTCACCTTCCTCAATTGCGCTTCCGCGTATGCTTCTTCCTGCCAGCACTTTGTTACCAGTTTATCAATGACGTCCGCATACCCCTTATACCACTGATAATCGGTCAGGTCTGGTACCAGCTTCTGGACATGACGTCGTGCCAGCGTGGTCGGTAAACGACTAAACCGGTTTCCATTACAACGCCCACAAATCTTATATACCGGTACGCCATGAAACCGGGTTCTTTTTTCATCCAGAACAATCCCTTTACCCTTACACCCTCTGCACGCTGTGCTGACTTCGCCCTTACCATGGCAATGCTGACATAGTTCCTTCACCCATTCTTCCTTGATTACAGATTCCCCGCGTCTGTAGTGTTTCACCACTTCGCGCAATACATTATAAAATCCCGTACCTGAACAATGCTCACAGCGAGCCTTACTTGCCGCAGACCTGGAGTAATCAGCAAAGGCAAAATTCACGAGGTAAGGAATAATCTGTAACCGGATTTCTTCACTCAATTTGTTCAATGTCGGGTTATCCAGTGCCATCGCGTAATTTAGCAGGCCTTCAATCGCAAACTGAGCGTCCTGAACACCAACTTTTGCCAGAAATAAGGCCAACCCAAGTGGTGCTTTCGACTGCACCATCCCCTGCGCTGCCATTACATCCGTAATTGTTAAACAACCGGTGCCTGTCGCTGGAGCGTCATCGCTCAATTTTGGAGATTTTGGGGAGTAATATTTTGGTAAGGCTTCAAGGTTCATGCTCGTTCTCCACTTACGCCAGTACGCCAATTGCCAGCGCGCGATCGATAAAACGAAATATCAGCTCCAGTTGGGAGCCATACTTCTCTTCAAATGCCACTGTATCCGTATGCAGCTCGTTGTGATGCTTTCTGCACAAAGGCAACACAAAGAGATCATGTGCTTTTGTTCCCATTCCGCCCTGCCCGTGACCAATCAGATGATGCGGATCGTCGGCTGGCATACCGCAGCAAGCACACGGCTGTGTCTTAACCCAACGTGTGTATTTCTCCTTAACCCAGCGGCGACGTTTAGGCAGCTTCATGAAAGATTCCGGAGACTCTGGATCAACGGTGATGCTTACCACCGTCTTTTCCTGTGGTGTTTTTTGTTGCTGGTGGGCGTAAGGCAACGGTGCAAGATTTTTTGTGCGTTGTTTCAATATGCTGGTGGCGGTCTGCTCTCCCGGTACGATGTCGCTTTCGCGGTACACCGAGCAGATTTTTTCCGCTGGTAATCCCAGCGAACGACGCGATACAGCCTCAGGTAGTGCATCCACCACCTGATTGCAGACCGCCCACCAGGATAATTCAGCCAAAGATAATTCCCGCTCCTGCGTACCGCTTATTGCGTGACGGATGACGTCAATCACCCATGCTGTCAGATTTTGTTGAGCAAGCAGCTCCAGTGATTCCGATGTCTGGTCACGCAGTTGGTTGTCGCAGTGCCAACACAACACCATTGCGCCGGTACCATAACGGTGAATGACTGTTTCAGAGTGATGGTAATCGCCATTAGGCCACTGGCAGGATGTAACATGACGTAATAGCCAGTCAGACAATGCGCCAACACCGCCAGCAGCACGAATCACCCGTTCGTTACTAAAAAACGGCAGCAATGTTTTGTCTTCCGCCAGCGACTGGCGAACGGCAGGAACGACTCCGGATGGCAGATTACGCATGCTTTTTGGTTCCGGTTCCACCAGCACTCGAGGATTATGAAATATCTGTATGGATTCACGGCCCGGCTTAAGGACCACCAGCCCAAGCTCAGGCACCAGAACAGGTCTAAGTAATACCCGCACGTTACCTCCAGATCCGTTGCTGGAAAGTGCGGGACGCACGTGGTGGGCGTTCGGAGTAAGGCAATCTGACTGAGATTATCCAGTGACGGTAGTCGAGGCTAAGGGCTTTCTTAACCTCGTATCCGCGCCTGCGGTAACACTGAATTATCCATTCAGCCTGCTCTTCAGTGCATGGAGGGTGTTGGAACCATTCAGACTTGAATGCGTGAGAATACCGCTCGTGCGTGCAGACAAGAACGGGCGAATTATCAGAATTGTAATATTTTACGTTGCGTGCCATCGGTTTTCTCCGGTGGCACGGTGTTACTCAGCGGGAGTTCAGCCCCGCGCAAGATTGTAGATGAGTTTATTCTTCTGCAAAAGCTGAAAAGCCTGCTTTTATTCCGATCTCTTTCAGTGCCTGTAATGAAGTGACAAACTCACCTTCGCGCAAGATAAATCCGTCTGTCACTCGACCATCCACAAAATTAATTAACGCAGCCCCATTCTTTCGCAAACACATAATGCGGTAATGACTAACAAGATTTCCATTTTCAACGCACACAGCATAGAGGCCATCTTCACAAAAAATTTTACGCAATTCTTCGATGTTCATCATCAGAATCCTTCCGGATAATTAGCTCTCCCCTTTAAGGGACCATCCCTCTTATCCCTGCGCGCTACTTAAGTATTTTTGATTCTATTCCGGCACCGTCCAGAACTTCAAACGCGTTGAAAATAAAAACAAAAACCCGCCGAAGCGGGTTAAGTGCGGGTGCGTTGAGGATGCCTGCCACATCAGAGGTGGCGAGGGATTTCTCCCTCGCCGGGTCTCTTACTCCTCAGGTTCGTAAGCTGTGAAGACAGCGACCTCCGTCTGGCCGGTTCGGATTCGTACCTCGCAGAGGTCTTTCCTCGTTACCAGTGCCGTCACTATGACGGTTAAACAGATGACGATCAGGGCGATTAACATCGCCTTTTGCTGCTTCATAGCCTGCTTCTCCTTGCCTTTCGGCACGTAAGAGGCTAACCTACATGTGTCTAGCATGAAATTGGCCTCAGATTAATGTTAAGCGTCTTGCAGGACGCGTAATGTTAACTGGGGCTTTTCTCTATCTGCCTTTGGTGTTCATGCCCGAGGCAGATAGCCTCAAGCACCCGCAGCCATTCTACTTAACTACCTTTACCTCGCCAATATGAAATCAGTCAGAAAGACGATCCATAAGAACAATAGCAAGATTTCTTAATGGAGATGGATGTAAGCTAAATATTTTGGCTCGGTCTGCTTTCTATTAAATGCAACCTGTATTTTAAAGCATGATGTGTCCTAAACTCATTTTGTAGATTAATTTTTAAGTTAGGCAAACTACTTACGTATTCCCATCTACCTTGTTTTTTTTGTCCGATAAGTGAGTTATCAAACAGGAAGTTGATATATTGACGTATCACCCCATCAGAAATACCTGCAAATTCATTACGGCACTTCTCGGAGAAATCATTAAAATCGAATGTTTCTACTTGGATAGTTTGAAGAACAGTTAGTAAGTTCTCAATTTCAGGGAATTGGTTGGACCATTCATCAATCACCTCATTGTACACACTTATAGATGCTTCACGGTCAGCTTCATAAAGCTCATTGGAAGTGTAAAGACCTGAGACATTATTTTTATGACATGCCCTAATTTTGTTGAAGTAGACAATAATATCCCTAGGCCTAAAGAAAGAACGGCGACATATATATTTAAATGGAGGAGTCCCCTGCCTAACGAATGAAACCTCAAATACTTTCCCAGATCTGTCCTTTTCGTCATCTAATATGAGATCATTAGGTTTGTATTTCTTTATCCTCTCGTAATACATATCGTTTAGATTATTTTCATTCCATGAGATTATGATAGCACTATCTTGCAATAATTTGTTTTTATCATTGAATTTCAAAGAATGATAAATATCCGTTCGTAGGAAGGGAATAACTTTTAATTTATCATTGAGGCGTTCATCAGATGCTATGTTTCTACAGACATTTAGCAGATTTATTAAAACCTTACTATATTCTTCAATTTGCCCCTCTAGCCAGTTTTCGTCTAATTGGTCAAGGGCGATAATTATTTTTTCATTACCAATGTTATCTTTAAAAATTTTTTCAAAATACGTAAGCAATGTGAAAGCATTAGCTCTTAGCTTTTGCTTTAGCTGAGCATTCTCAGCAACTTCCTCTAACGAAATTTCACCTGCGTCCAATGATACTTCATTAAGACCAGCACTGGGCCCTTTTATGGTTTTTAATCTGGTTATTTTTGAAAACAAAACCTCCCTAAGAGTTGGGTCGGGACTACCAAAGATAGTTTTGATATAATTATGTGCCCACGTTAGATCTTTGTTTAAAGTCTCTCCAGCATCATTTTTTATTTCAATAAGTTTAGATAATGCCTTAATATAAAAAAGATACATCCAACTTTTTTGATAAGCAGAAAGTTCTCCAGCCATTGCATCCTTGTAAAGTTGATGGGCTGGCCATGGATAGTCACTAAAATTTAGACATACTGAGTAAAACCCGTTGAGATTGGCTGGTTTTCCTCTTCTAAGGTGTTCATAAATGGCTGTTTTACCAGTACCTTTTCTTCCAAGAACCAACCAAGCCCTACTTTCAATAATATCCTTTATCGCCGGTAGCTTAAAAAAATAGGTCTGTAAGTCCCGATCTGTTTCTGCTGAAACTTGAAATTCTGGTAGCCAGTCTCTAATGTCCACATTTTCCTCTTTACATTACATTACCTTTATGTTTTTCCAAAATAAATCAAAGTCATATGGCGTATCAAGTTTTTTTGATTATTTATGAGCTCATACTCAAAAAAATACTAAATCTAATTTATCTTACGTTAACTAAAGATTTCATATGTTAGTATGCTCAAGCAATGCTACTGCTGGAGTCTGATGATATCCGTTATACACTAATTGCCACGCACACAAGCGACATCAGTTCATGGCACAAAGCAGACAACCACGCTACCTCTACCCTATGCCATGAAAATGTCAATTTACATCTTAACTAATGCACTTTAATCTCGTCACTTAAATAGATACCGAACATTTCCCTGATAAAACGACAATATGCGCTGCATAACTTCGCTCTTCCGGCACTCGCGACAGATTATGTTTAGACGACTGTCGTAGCGACGTATTTCTCCATCAGGTAGTGACCAGATAAGGTCCGGATCAACCACAGCGGGTTTCTTCACCTTCGCCCTAGAGAGTTTTTTGCGGGCATTTTGCCAGTCCTTTCGTGCCTGTTCAGACGGGAATAACCCGTAGCCGGAGTTGTATACATAACCACTGGCAACCAGCTCTCTGGCAAGAATGCTCATCAGATATCTTGTCGCACCTGTTTTAGCTTCCAACTGTCGTAATGTCTCGCGACCGCTCTGGCGCACAAGTTCGACCACCTGCTCTTTAATTTTTTCCCGCTCTTCCTGTGTAAAAACTTTTGCCACAAGTCCTCCTTAAAATTACCTCATGACCTGAAATCAACACTTATCCCCTGAAACCAGGCGGAATTTCTGTATCCGGTTCAGAAATATGATTCACACAACGCTGTACAGGTGAACGTCCCAAGCGGATGACCAGTTCGTCCCATTTTTCGCGGAGTTTTGACGGGCTCATGATGTTTTTTACCCAGAATGGATCTCGCTGTACCCGACCAAACATTTCGCAAATTTGTCTGTGGCTTCTGCCATCCAGCATCCGCATTGTGCGCACGTCATTGGCCCAGGCTGTCCAGTTAGGCTCTTTTGGTCGCATGATCTCTCCATCGTCGCTGGCAGCCTGTTCGTAAAGATTCACGATCCGCCCCCAAATCCACTGCGCACACGCCAAATCCTCCCTGCTACCCCACTGGCGTTTTTTCGCACTAAACACAACCGCGTCGGGGTTCCGGGTTAAAAAATCCTGTTCAGCGGTCTGCGGGTCCGGTTGCGAAGCTTCCGGACGAAAAGTGTTTTTATTCTCTGTAGTAATCTCTGTTGTATTCTCTGTAAGATCATCAGGCCATTTTGACCCGATGACATTGGGTCGTTTTGAACCAATGGAGCGTTTCATTTTGACCTCTTCCATCGTGTCATTTTGACCTGATGGAGCGGCGCATTTTGAACCGATGGATTCGTTCAATTTGCCACCATCTAAAAGCTCGCTCCCATAGTTGATCGTGTAGAAATTGGTCATATCGCGCTTTGATTTATTGAGCTTTTCACAACGCAAAAGCCCCAGCGTTTTCAGACTTGCAAACGCGCGCTTTAACGTTGACTCTGACCAGAATGGGAACTGTTCCAGCCATTGTTCCGTTGTGTTGTAAATCCAGCGAACACCATCACATTCCATGCCGGAATTGGTATCTCTCAACCAGTAATGCAACTGCTGCAACACAATGGCTTCATTTAAGCCAATCTTCATCGCAAGCTGTGTGTTTATAACCAGTGGGCGTTCAGCAAAAAGAAGGCTCATAATTCCATCCAGCTTTTTGTTGGTATTGCAGTCGATACGCAAGTTTGAAAGCAATTGCTTTTTCTATAAGTTCGTCAGTTTCACGATCCACTACGGCAGGATCAGCAAAAAGCAGTCCGGACTCCACCACATCGCCATATTCTTTGTTTAACCCGGCGATCATGTACGTGATGCTTTTTCCGTCACTAATTTCACGATACAACCTGAAATCATTAATCCGGATAGCCTCCATAATTGCAGGCACTAGCGCCGTGAACTTTTCACGCTTATCCCTAGTGTCGATAGCCTTCCAGCGTTCGAATATCTTCACTCGATTAACGCCAAGCGCTCGCTGATCAACCGCGCCACCTTCATCTGTGACACGCTGAACATCGATGTTCGGGCGCTCTTTCAAAGCCCAGAATGCTTCAGTGATTAATATCGTCGCCTGCTCCTGTGTCATTCCTGGTCGACATATCCAGGCATCCAGAGCCTCACGAGCCTGTTCAGGAGTGATTTTCATTGTTCAACCGCCCCGCCCGCTTCGTCTTACGATATTCGTCATAAACTTTGGGATCATACTGAAGCTCCCCGCCAGATGCCTCCTGTAGACGCATCGCGCGACCTTCAGGAACCAGTATCCCCCAAGCAGCAACACTTGCCAGTCTCACTCCTGCGGCATTGGCAAGCTTTGTTTTGCTGCCAAAAAAAGTAATTGCGTCAGCTTTAAGCATCAAAGCCTCCTATTGTTAGACTTTTCTAACATTATTGTGCGCGGGATACCTAAGTCAAGAAAAATTAGAATTACCTAACTATGGATACAAGAACCCTAGGCCAGCGAGTTCTGGCGCGACGAAAAGAATTACGCTTAACACAACGAGAAGCTGCGCGCCTCGCTGGGGTTGCTCACGTCACAATTTCACAATGGGAAAGAGACGAAACCCAGCCAGTCGGAAAACGATTGTTTGCTTTAGCGGATGCTCTGAAGTGCTCACCTACATGGCTAATGTTTGGTGACGAAGACAAGGCACCAGTGCCGGCACAAGAACTTCATGTGGAAACAGAGCTAACTCCCAACCACAAAGAATTGATCGAATTATTCGATGCTCTTCCATCTTCCGAGCAGGAAGCCTTGCTGTCTGAAATGCGCGCAAGAGTAGAAAACTTCAACAAACTCTTCGAAGAAATGCTTAAAGCGCGTAAAAATAAATCAATAAAATAACATTCTTTTCAAGTGATTAGTTGCGCCCACTCTTTTTGTTAGACTAATCTAACAAAAAACACTTGCCTCTTATGTTAGGTTATTCTAAATTACTTTCCATCAAGACACCGCACGGTGTTCTCAGCAAACAGTTCCGCTACCCCGGCGTTAAGGGGAAATGAGGTCAGCATGGATACTATCGATCTTGGCAACAGCGAATCTCTGGTATGTGGCGTGTTCCCCAACCAGGACGGCACGTTCACCGCGATGACGTATACCAAAAGCAAAACGTTTAAAACCGAAAATGGTGCCCGTCGCTGGCTGGAAAGAAACTCAGGTGAGTGATATGGATTTCGACACAATCATGGAAAAGGCTTACGAAGAATACTTCGAAGGCCTTGCCGAAGGCGAAGAAGCTCTCAGCTTCAGTGAGTTTAAACAGGCACTCAGAATAAGAATGTGCTCTCACAATGACGCGGAGCACAAATATGAGAAGCAAAATCAGACCGCAGAAAATTTTGTTCTGGAACCCGGAGAAACGCTTTTCAAAATTCCCGTTACGTGCCCCATTTGCGGTTTTACATCAGAAGAACTTGACGACTCCTGTAACAATCAGGAAACAACCAAGTATGTCGAAGATGATACCGAGTGCGCACGAAGAACGATTATATCCACAAGTCCAAACTCCAGGACCAATAAATCTCACTTTGAGAGGGTGATTAATCCACTCCCCCAAACCAATAAAAAAGATGCCGGAGGACAAAAAACCCAATGGAACAACGGGATATCTGTCAAAAAAAGACGTTCCATTAAAGACAAACAACGCAGCGCCAACAACTGTAAGCGCTTTATACCAGTAATCAATTTTCATGTTCTTAAGCGGATTTATTGGTGGTTGCGACATTGCTTAATGAATCCTTAAAACTGTGGTGATTTTAAGGATACCACCTCGCCTGACGTGGTTAAAAGCAGGCACACAACACGAAAGCGCACGGCGAAGTTCGTCTCACTGTACGGTGTCGTTAAATTTAATTCGACCGTGCGCTTCCGGTTGTGGCAACCCGCAAAATGGCGCGGCGGTAAGTATGGCGGGGTTATTCCTTCCCCGTTGAGGACACCGAGTTGTCAGGTTGACCATACGCTTAAGTGACAACCCCGCTGCAACGCCCTCTGTTATCAATTTTCTGGTGACGTTTGGCGGTATCAGTTTTACTCCGTGACTGCTCTGCCGCCGTTTTTAAAGTGAATTTTGTGATGCGGTGAATGCGGCTAAGCGCACGCGGAACAGTTAAAACCAAAAACAGTGTTATGGGTGGATTCTCTGTATCCGGCGTTAATTGTTAACTGGTTAACGTCACCTGGAGGCACCAGGCACTGCATCACAAAATTCATTGTTGAGGACGCGATAATGAAAACGTTATTACCAAACGTTAATACGTCTGAAGGTTGTTTTGAAATTGGTGTCACTATCAGTAATCCTGTATTTACTGAAGAGGCCATTAACAAAAGAAAACACGAACGGGAGTTATTAAATAAAGTATGCATTGTTTCAATGCTGGCTCGTTTACGTCTGATGCCAAAAGGATGTGCACAATGAATTCAGCATTTGCGCTTGTTCTGACAGTTTTTCTTGTTTCCGGAGAGCCAGTTGATATTGCAGTCAGTGTTCACAGGACAATGCAGGAGTGTATGACTGCAGCAACCGAACAGAAAATTCCCGGTAACTGTTACCCGGTCGATAAAGTTATTCACCAGGATAATAACGAAATCCCGGCAGGATTTTAAAACAGCACCGTAATAAATATCCAGTTTCATTCTTATATGTCAGCAATGGCAGAGATTTGTTCACCCTTAAATCTGTGATGAGGTTTATCAATAATGAGCACTGATAAAGAAGAATTTGCACTATATTGCGAAGCAAAAAATGACAAAGTAAGAAAACGCCTGGGAATTAAAGGTGGTTTTTACTGGACTACAGCAAAAAAATTATCTGTTGCAATCTCCCGCTGCATTACCGCAATGGATGACAACGATTATGATGAAGACGACTTTAAAAAACCCGTCCGCGTCAATTTGCCCGTTGTTGACGACCTTCCGCCAGAAGGCGTGTTTGATACTGAATTCTGCAACCGCTATGAAAAAGGCGGGAAAGATGGCATCACAATGACATTTATCGGCCCTTCCCCCTCTGTTCAGGACAAATCAGCCAGCACTGATAATACCAACATCAACGGCGAAGACATGACTGAGATTGAGGAGAGCATGCTTCTACCTGTCTCCGGTCAGGAACTGCCCATTCGTTGGCTTGCTCAACACGGCAGCGAAAAACCAGTAACGCACATTTCACGCGACGAACTCCAGGCATTACACATTGCACGGGCTGAAGAACTACCGGCTGTTACTGCCCTGGCTATTTCGCATAAAACCAGTCTGCTCGACTCGCTGGAGATTCGCGACCTCCACAAACTGGTTCGTGACACTGACAAAGTTTTCCCTAATCCTGGTAATTCAGACCTGGGACTAATAACTGCTTTTTTCGAAGCATACCTGGACGCTGACTACACTGATCGGGGTCTGCTGACAAAAGAGTGGATGAAAGGAAATCGTGTTTCACGCATCACCCGCACGGCTTCCGGTGCTAATGCTGGCGGTGGGAACAAAACCGATCGCAATCCGAATTTAGTACACACCCTCGACACACTGGATGTGGAGATTGCAGCAGCCACACTTCCGATGGATTTTAATATTTATGAAATTCCGGGCAGCGTTTATCGTCGCGCAAAAGAAGTAGTCCTGAAAAAAGAAAGTCCGTTCAAAGAATGGTCCGCAGCACTTCGTGCAACCCCGGGTATTCTGGACTATTCCCGCGCCGCTATTTTTGCACTTATCCGAAGCGTACACCCTGAATTTTATCACTACCCGGGACGCCTTCAGGGGTATATCAACGCCTATTTGACGGAAACTGATCACGAGAACCCCAGCAAGGAAACTCTCACAGCTGCCCGGCATACGCCGGAAAAAGATATCCTGGAAGAAATTAACCGCGAGGTGGTTACTGAGCGTGAAACAGAAGAAGAAAAACCACAACCATCTGACGCAATGGCAGGTGAACAGGCAACAACTGAAACAATGGAACCGGATACAACTGAACATTGCCAGAACGCGCAGTCGCTGGATGCTCAGTCGCAGGTGAGTTCCGCTAACCAAGTAAAAGTCACCGCTGACGAAGTAAACAAAATTATGCAGGCAGCCAATATCAGCCAGCCTGACGCCGATAAGTTACTTGCTGTATCGCGTGGTGAATTTGTTGAGGGGATTAGCGACCCTAATGATCCGAAATGGGTCAAGGGGATCCAGACTCGCGATTCTGTGAACCAGAACCAGCAAGAAACGGAACAGAACGACCAGAAAGCGGAACAAAACAGCCCAAATACGCAACAAAACGAGCCAGAAACGAAACAACCTGAACCAGTAGTGCAACAGGAACCGGAAAAGATCTGCACCGCCTGCGGTCATAGCGGTGGCGGCAACTGCCCTGATTGTGGTGCGGTGATGGGTGACGCAACATACCAGGAAATATTCGATGGAGAGAATCAGCCTGAAGTTCAGGAAAATGATCCGGAGGAAATGGAAGGCACTGCGCATCAGCACAAGGAGAACACTGGCGGCAATCAGCATCATGCCAGCGATAGTGAAACTGGCGAGGCGTCAGATCCCTTAATTAAGGCGAACGGTCATCATAATCTCACATCCACCAGCAGAGCGGGGATTCATCTGATGATCGACCTTGAAACCATGGGAAAAAATCCCGATGCCCCGATTATCTCAATAGGTGCAATATTTTTCGATCCGCAAACCGGAGATATGGGACCGGAATTTAGTAAGACTATCGATCTGGAAACTGCTGGCGGAGTCATTGATCGGGACACCATTAAATGGTGGCTTAAACAATCACGCGAAGCGCAATCTGCCATTATGACCGATGAAATCCCGTTAGATGATGCACTGTTACAATTGCGGGAATTTATCGACGAAAACTCCGGTGAATTTTTTGTTCATGTCTGGGGAAATGGAGCCAACTTCGACAACACGATTTTGCGCCGCTCATACGAACGGCAGGGGATCCCCTGCCCGTGGCGTTACTACAACGATCGCGATGTACGCACAATCGTTGAGCTGGGGAAAGCCATAGACTTCGATGCCAGAACGGCTATTCCATTCGAAGGTGAGCGCCATAATGCACTTGATGACGCCCGTTACCAGGCAAAATACGTTTCAGCTATCTGGCAAAAACTGATCCCGAGTCAGGCTGATTCTTAATGTTCAACTGTCGCCGGTTGTGACTGGTATTCTGCAACCGGCGCTCGTCTGATGTAAGAGATAAAGAAATCGATGAGCGAAGTAATCATGATTGTCTCTCCCGGCAAATGGGTATCCGAAGAGCAGTTAATTGCGCTGAAAGGAATAAAAAAAGGTACGTTAAAAAAGGCCCGGGAAAAATCGTTTATGGAAGGAAGGGAATATAAGCATGTCGCTCATGACGGTATGCCATGGGATAACAGTCCATGCTTTTACAACCTGGAAGAAATTGATCGCTGGATTGAGCGCCAGGCATCAGCAAGACCAAGACGTCATCTTACTTGACTAAAAGCCACACTAACTAATGAGAGAAGTTGAAATGAAATATCCGACAGGCGTGGAAAACCATGGAGGGAAATTACGTATCTGGTTTGTTTATAAAGGCGTAAGAGTCAGGGAAAACCTGGGGGTTCCTGACACAGCAAAAAACAGGCGCGTTGCAGGTGAGCTACGCACCTCTGTTTGTTACGCAATAAAAACTGGTGTTTTCGACTATGCAAAACAGTTTCCCTCCTCACGCAATCTGGAAAAATTTGGTGAGGCCCGACAAGATTTAACCATAAAAGAACTGGCTGAAAAATTTCTGGCACTGAAAGAAACTGAAGTCGCCAAAACATCACTCAACACATACCGTGCCGTCATCAAAAATATCCTGAGCATAATCGGTGAAAAAAATCTTGCCTCATCGATTAATAAAGAAAAATTACTGGAGGTTCGTAAAGAGCTACTGACTGGATACCAGATCCCCAAAAGTAACTATATTGTTACACAACCAGGGAGATCGGCTGTAACTGTAAATAATTACATGACAAATCTTAACGCCGTGTTCCAGTTTGGTGTTGATAACGGTTACCTGCCAGATAATCCGTTTAAGGGGATCTCGCCATTAAAGGAATCAAGAACCATTCCGGATCCTCTTTCGCGGGAGGAATTTATCCGTCTTATCGATGCGTGCAGAAATCAGCAAGCAAAAAATTTATGGTGTGTTTCTGTTTATACTGGCGTTCGCCCTGGTGAGCTGTGTGCACTTGGATGGGAGGACATAGATCTGAAAAATGGAACAATGATGATCAGGAGAAATTTAGCAAAAGACCGTTTCACGGTACCAAAAACACAGGCGGGAACCAATCGGGTCATTCATCTTATTAAGCCAGCAATCGACGCTCTCCGGAGTCAGATGACATTAACGAGACTGAGCAAAGAGCATATCATTGATGTTCACCTCAGAGAGTATGGCAGAACAGAAAAACAAAAATGCACCTTTGTTTTTCAACCTGAAGTGTCAGCGAGAGTAAAAAATTATGGTGACCATTTTACCGTTGACTCAATAAGGCAGATGTGGGACGCAGCGATAAAACGTGCCGGACTCCGCCATCGAAAATCATATCAGTCGAGACATACTTATGCCTGCTGGTCGCTGACAGCTGGTGCTAACCCGGCATTTATAGCAAACCAGATGGGCCATGCAGATGCGCAAATGGTATTTCAGGTATACGGAAAATGGATGTCTGAAAACAATAATGCACAGGTAGCTTTGTTAAATACACAGTTAAGCGAGTTTGCCCCAACCATGCCCCATAACGAAGCAATGAAAAATTAATTTAATATTTATCAAATAGTTGACACGTATGACTCTTGAAATCCATAAATTCAAGCGCAGTGCCCAGCCATCCCGATACTGCTGCTTTCACCAAATCCTTAGTGCTTCTTTCATGTTTTTCTATTGTCATAATGGTTATCTCTAAAAAAGAGGTAAGATGCGTACTACTTACTCGCCGTTATTGGTATTATTCAGAAAAAGTGAGTAAGACTTTGCAGCAATGTTTTTGATCCTGTTCAAATAAACTAATGGCATCAGCAACATGCTGGAAATCAAACGTATGGGTAATTAATTTTTCTGGTTTAATTAACCCTTTACTTAACCAGTCGATAACAACCGGAAATTTATTTGCATTTAAGCGTGAAGAGAAAATAGAGAGTTCTTTTCCGGTAATTCCTTGCTGAATCACTTCAGACGGTTCACTGGAGAAGCCCATCAATACAATACGTGCCGCTGGAGAAGCCAGCGTTACGGCCTCTTTCAGGATAGAAGGATGACAAGCCGCATCGATAATTAATGTCGGCTTGATGCCTTTTTCAGCGAAAATCTCGCCAAGCGGTGTCTGGCTGTTATTAATCGCCCAGTCTGCCCCGCTCTCTTTCGCTTTTTCCAGTCGTTCATCAATGCGATCGGCAACAATCACATTTTTAACGTTATAGACGCCTTTTAATACCTGAACGATCGTCAGGCCGATTGGACCGGCACCATAAACCAGAACGGTATCATTTTCAGTCGGTTGACCATGACCGGTAACGTTAGCCGCAATGGTAAAAGGTTCGATCATCACCGCATATTGATCGGCCACTGCTTCAGGAATTTTCCACGCATTTTTTGCCGGAACCACGGCATATTCACTGAAACCACCGTCAGCGTGCACACCTAATACAGCAAGTGTCGTACAAACGTTCGGCTTACCTATAGAGCACGGATAGCAATGCCCACAGCTGACCACCGGATCGACAGCAACGCGTTCACCGACTCTGGCGCTTTCCACACCTTCACCCACCGCATCAATGACGCCAAAGAATTCATGACCAATGACGCGCGGATATTTCGCAAAAGGATTATGCCCACGGTAAATATGGCTATCTGAACCACAAATTCCGGCAAGTTTCACTTTTACTCGTACTTCACCCGCTGACGGGGTGGGTATTTCACGTTCGATAATCGACAGTTGATTCGGTTTTTCAATTAAAATGCTTTTCATTACCTTACTCCTTACCAGTTCCACAGCGTGCCATCTTCCAGACGTGCGACTGGCAGATAAGCAGGTTCATAGGGATATTTCGCCGCCAGCTTTTCATCGAATTCGATGCCAAGACCCGGTTTGTCTCCCGGATGCATATAGCCGTTATCGAAAGTCCAGTTGTGCGGGAAGACTTCGAGCATTTGTTCGGAATAACCCATGTACTCCTGGACACCGAAATTGGGGACCCACAGATCAAAGTGCAGCGCCGCAGCCATGCAGACTGGTGACAAATCGGAAGGACCGTGTGAGCCAGTACGTACCTGATACAGCGAAGCAAAATCGGCAATCCGGCGCATACCGGTAATTCCGCCTGCATGGGTCAGCGTGGTGCGGATATAATCGATGAGTTGCTCTTCAATCAGTTGTTTGCAGTCCCAGATGCTGTTGAAGACTTCACCCACTGCGATGGGTGTGACGGTATGTTGGCGAATGAGACGGAAGCATTCCTGGTTTTCCGCAGGCGTCGGGTCTTCCATCCAGAACATGCGATAATCTTCAATGCTTTTACCAAAGCGCGCCGCTTCAATAGGCGTTAAGCGATGGTGCATGTCATGCAGCAAATGTTCATTAAAACCAAACTTGTTACGTACCGCGTCAAACAATTTCGGCATGAAATCGAGGTATTTCTCCGTCGACCACAGCTGCTCTTCCGGCCACTGTCCTTTGGTTGCGGGTTCATAAGCCAGACCTTTACCTTTCGACATGCCGTAGGTGGTTTTCATACCAGGGATTCCGCACTGCACGCGGATGGCTTTGAATCCCAGCTCCTGATGACGGGCATAATCATCCAGAGCTTCATCAATACTGTGACCGGTGGTATGGCAATAAACCATCACCCCTTCACGAGACGCGCCGCCGAGTAACTGGTAAAGCGGCATGTTGGCAGCTTTGGCTTTAATATCCCACAGCGCCATATCAACCGCTGAAATGGCCGACATCGTAACCGGACCGCGACGCCAGTAAGCACCTTTATAGAAAAACTGCCAGATATCTTCGATACGGTGCGCATCGCGACCAATAAGCTGCGGACAAAGGTGATCCTGCAAATAAGAGGCCACGGAAAGCTCACGTCCATTGAGGGTGGCATCCCCAAGGCCCGTAATACCGTCCTCAGTGGTGATTTTTAATGTGACGAAATTACGCCCCGGACAGGTAACAAAAACTTCAGCCTTTACGATCTTCATGTTCGATTCCTTGCATCGCTTGTCGTGATGCATGAAATCTACGCAACTGAGCTACTACCATACAAGTATGAAGATCGAAAAAAGCCGGAGTGATCACAAAAAAAGGCGTATATTTGCGCTGTGAATGGTTGACAAAAGATGAAATAGAATACCTTTTGTCAGCTGACACTTCCTCGTATCTTATTGATAAAATGGATTTATGTTCCTACGTGCGCCCCCAGCCCGCAACAATGATCAACATGCCGCAAAGCGCAATCAACGCACCCGTCCAGTCATAAAGAGTCAGTTTCACGCCATCCACAACGCGCAGCCACATCAACGCCGTGCAGACATAAACGCCACCATAAGCCGCGTAAACACGCCCACTCGCCGCAGGATGCAACGTTAACAACCAGACAAACAGCGCCAGTGAAATCCCCGCCGGAAGCAACAGCCAGATACTGGCGTTTCGTTTTAACCACAACCAGGGCAGAAAGCAGCCAATAATTTCACACAGCGCAGTAGCAAAAAATAGTAACGTTGTTTTAATCATCTTTGTCACTTATTGACATCATGTATAGTTATAGGGCCACATAATATCATCAATATAAACACCCTCCTGGTACGTTTTGCGTTCGCAGTGGATGGTGTAGAATCACCTTTAATCATTCATACAGGGAATGAATTATGAAAATCACTCTCAGCAAACGAATCGGCCTGCTCGCTTTTCTGCTGCCTTGCGCACTGGCATTGAGCACAACTGTTCATGCCGAAACTAACAAACTGGTGATTGAGTCTGGCGACAGTGCACAAAGCCGCCAGCACGCCGCTATGGAAAAAGAGCAATGGAATGACACGCGCAATCTGCGCCAGAAAGTGAATAAACGCACTGAAAAAGAGTGGGATAAAGCCGACGCCGCTTTTGATAACCGCGATAAATGTGAGCAAAGCGCCAACATCAATGCCTACTGGGAGCCAAATACTTTGCGCTGCCTGGACCGTCGAACTGGCCGCGTTATTACCCCCTAACCTGTTATTGATTTAAGGAATGTAAGGACACGTTATGCCAAGCGCCCACAGTGTTAAGCTACGCCCGCTGGAGCGTGAAGATTTACGCTATGTACATCAACTCGACAATAACGCCAGTGTGATGCGTTACTGGTTTGAGGAACCCTACGAAGCCTTTGTTGAACTCTCTGATCTGTATGATAAGCATATTCACGATCAGAGCGAACGGCGCTTTGTGGTGGAATGTGACGGCGAAAAAGCCGGTCTGGTGGAGCTGGTGGAAATTAACCATGTTCATCGCCGCGCAGAATTTCAGATAATTATCTCCCCGGAGTATCAGGGGAAAGGTCTGGCAACCCGTGCCGCCAAATTAGCAATGGACTATGGCTTCACCGTTCTCAATCTCTATAAGCTGTATCTGATCGTCGATAAAGAGAATGAAAAAGCGATTCACATTTACCGCAAGCTTGGCTTTACGGTTGAAGGTGAATTGATGCATGAGTTTTTTATTAATGGTCAATATCGTAATGCCATTCGCATGTGTATATTCCAGCATCAGTATCTGGCAGAGCACAAAACACCGGGTCAGACTCTCCTGAAGCCGACCGCACAATAGCATTAATAATAATCGATTGTATTTTTGATGGTGTAAACCCGTTCGACGGCGGGTTTTACTCCTTCATCAACAATGATCAGCTGACAGTCCACCGGATTGGCGTGACTGTCATATTCACAGCTCTGTTTTACATTACCAACTCGTTGATTATTCAGTAAAGTAACCGCTGTGTAATCTAATTTTTTGATCGGATCCGTTGATGGCGTAGCGCTAACAGATAATGTTTTGTCGTTACTTTTCGTGGTTTTACCCAGTGGATAACCCTGATCATCATAGCGATATTCCATCTGCATTTGTTTGCTGCTGGCTTTAATCACGAAGCCATTATCATCGGTTTCCCAACTCACCCCGGCAGAAGGTAATTCTGCTAGCTGGCATTTTCCCTGTAAACGTACTCTCTTCTCCAGCGTCTCGGCATCACGGTAATAATTGGCGTCCAGTACCAGAGCGACCACGGTATTATTTTCCAGATCCAGTAATTCGAGTGAATCAAAACAGCCTTCTTCCGACAAAGTCCCAGAAACACGTTTCGTCACTTCACCTTGCTCATCCATTAATGTCTGAGTGAAATCTTTTACCGGACCACGCAGCGGATCAAAATCGAATTCATTAGAGAAACTGGCCATCTCAGGGGTAAATGAAAGTGTTACCTCTGTGCGGTCACATCCTGTGAGGAATATCGCGAGTAAGCATGGTAGTAATTTGTATTTCACAACAGTCACCAGAGAGTAGAGATGATTCTCAATCATAGTAGCAAATACAGTACTTTACACGTTAAATGCTATGCTTAAAGAAGTTATCTTCGCGTAAGGAGCTTATGATGAAACTCTCAACCTGCTGTGCCGCGCTTCTGCTCGCCCTCGCCTCACCCGCGGTACTCGCCGCGCCGGGATCCTGTGAGCGCATACAGAGCGATATATCACAGCGCATTATCAATAATGGCGTACCCGAAAGCAGCTTCACATTAAGTATTGTACCCAATGACCAGGTTGATCAGCCTGATTCCCAGGTCGTCGGGCATTGTGCTAATGATACGCATAAAATTCTCTATACCCGCACCACCAGCGGTAACGTCTCTGCTCCCGCGCAGTCTACCCAGGATGGCGCGCCTGCCGAACCGCAGTAATACATTATCGACTGAACGCCGGATACGACACATCCGGCGATTTGAACATACAACATAATCCCACCTTATTACTCATACCCTTCTATTGATATGGATTAATAATTCTTAACCCAAAATGGGTAGACTCCCTCTATTGTTAGCGCGCTAAATATTCAATATATAAACTTTTATATAACGATAAAGAACAGGGAGTGAGTTATGTCCAAAAATGACCGAATGGTGGGCATCAGCCGCAGAACACTCGTTAAATCAACCGCGATAGGTTCTCTGGCGCTGGCTGCAGGCGGTTTTTCTTTACCGTTCACCCTGCGCAGTGCAGCGGCAACGGTACAACAGGCCAGCGAAAAAGTGATCTGGGGTGCCTGTTCCGTCAACTGTGGTAGCCGCTGTGCACTTCGTCTACATGTTAAAGATAATGAAGTGACCTGGGTGGAAACTGACAATACCGGCAGCGATGAGTACGGCAACCATCAGGTACGCGCCTGTTTGCGCGGTCGCTCCATCCGCCGGCGTATTAATCATCCCGATCGCTTGAATTACCCAATGAAACGCGTGGGTACACGCGGTGAAGGCAAATTCGAACGGATTAGCTGGGATGAAGCCCTGGATACTATCGCCAGTAGCCTGAAAAAAACCGTCGAACAATATGGCAATGAGGCTGTATATATTCAGTACTCTTCGGGGATTGTTGGCGGCAATATGACCCGCTCTTCGCCATCAGCCTCGGCGGTCAAACGCCTGATGAACTGCTACGGCGGTTCACTCAATCAGTATGGCTCCTACAGCACCGCGCAAATTTCCTGTGCCATGCCCTACACCTACGGCAGTAATGATGGCAACAGCACCACGGATATTGAAAACAGCAAGCTGGTCGTGATGTTTGGTAACAACCCGGCAGAAACCCGCATGAGCGGCGGTGGCATCACTTATCTTCTTGAAAAAGCGCGCGAGAAATCGAACGCCAAAATGATTGTTATCGATCCGCGATATACCGATACGGCTGCTGGTCGTGAAGATGAATGGCTCCCTATTCGCCCGGGCACCGATGCCGCGCTGGTTGCGGGTATTGCCTGGGTATTGATTAACGAAAATCTCGTTGATCAACCTTTTCTCGATAAATACTGCGTCGGCTATGACGAAAAAACCTTACCCGCAGATGCACCCAAAAATGGTCACTATAAAGCCTATATTCTTGGTGAAGGTGATGATAACACAGCGAAAACGCCGCAGTGGGCTTCGCAAATTACCGGTATCCCGGTAGACCGTATCATCAAACTGGCGCGTGAAATTGGCACAGCAAAACCCGCTTATATCTGCCAGGGCTGGGGGCCGCAACGCCAGGCAAACGGCGAACTGACTGCACGCGCTATTGCTATGTTACCTATTTTGACGGGGAATGTCGGCATCAGCGGCGGAAATAGTGGCGCGCGTGAATCGACCTATACCATTACCATAGAACGCCTGCCGGTGCTGGATAATCCGGTCAAAACGTCAATCTCCTGCTTCAGCTGGACAGATGCTATCGATCATGGTCCGCAAATGACGGCAATCCGCGACGGCGTCCGCGGCAAAGATAAACTGGATGTGCCCATTAAGTTCATCTGGAACTACGCGGGAAATACCCTCGTTAATCAGCATTCTGACATCAACAAAACGCATGAAATTCTGCAAGACGAATCGAAATGCGAAATGATTGTGGTCATCGAAAACTTTATGACCTCATCGGCAAAATATGCCGACATTCTGCTGCCAGACCTGATGACCGTTGAGCAGGAAGATATTATTCCTAACGACTACGCCGGTAACATGGGATATCTCATTTTCCTCCAGCCAGTCACCAGCGAAAAATTCGAACGTAAACCGATTTACTGGATCCTGAGTGAAGTCGCGAAACGTCTTGGACCTGACGTCTATCAAAAGTTCACTGAAGGTCGCACGCAGGAACAATGGTTACAACATCTGTACGCCAAAATGCTTGCCAAAGATCCGGCGTTACCGTCTTACGACGAACTGAAAAAAATGGGTATCTATAAGCGTAAAGATCCCAATGGTCATTTTGTCGCCTACAAAGCATTTCGTGACGACCCCGAGGCAAATCCACTTAAAACACCTTCCGGTAAGATTGAAATTTATTCCAGCAAGCTGGCGGAAATTGCCCGTACCTGGGAACTGGAAAAAGATGAAGTGATAAGCCCACTGCCAGTTTATGCCTCTACCTTTGAAGGCTGGGACTCCCCTGAACGTAGAACCTTCCCACTTCAACTGTTTGGTTTCCATTACAAATCCCGTACTCACTCGACCTACGGCAATATTGATCTCCTGAAGGCTGCCTGCCGTCAGGAGGTGTGGATCAACCCTATAGATGCGCAGAAACGTGGGATTGCCAACGGCGATATGGTGCGGGTGTTTAACCATCGTGGCGAAGTTCGGCTACCAGCCAAAGTGACACCACGCATTCTCCCTGGGGTTAGCGCTATGGGCCAGGGAGCCTGGCACGAGGCCAATATGTCTGGCGATAAAATCGACCATGGCGGCTGTGTGAATACGCTAACCACTCTGCGCCCTTCACCACTGGCGAAGGGAAACCCGCAGCACACTAATCTGGTCGAGATCGAAAAAATATAACCCACGACAACCATAAATTCTGGCATGACATTTTGTTTGAAAAGCAATAAGTGAGTAATGATGAAAATCCATACCACAGAGGCGCTCATGAAGGCTGAAATCAGCCGTAGAAGTCTGATGAAAACCTCCGCACTTGGCAGTCTTGCGCTGGCAAGCAGTGCTTTCACTCTGCCATTTTCTCAAATGGTCCGGGCGGCAGAGGCTCCGGTAGAAGAGAAAGCGGTCTGGAGTTCCTGCACCGTTAACTGCGGGAGCCGCTGTCTGTTACGTTTGCATGTGAAAGATGACACCGTGTACTGGGTGGAGTCTGATACGACAGGTGACGACGTCTACGGTAATCATCAGGTTCGCGCGTGTTTACGCGGGCGCTCTATCCGCCGACGGATGAATCATCCTGATAGGTTGAAATATCCCATGAAGCGCGTCGGCAAGCGCGGTGAAGGTAAATTTGAACGGATAAGTTGGGACGAAGCCCTGGATACCATCAGTGATAATCTTCGGCGGATCCTAAAAGATTACGGCAATGAGGCTGTACATGTCCTGTACGGAACAGGCGTAGATGGCGGAAACATCACCAACTCAAACGTCCCGTACCGTCTGATGAACTCTTGCGGTGGTTTTCTCAGTCGCTATGGCAGCTACAGTACCGCACAGATCAGTGCCGCAATGAGTTATATGTTCGGTGCCAATGATGGCAACAGCCCGGATGATATCGCCAATACGAAACTGGTCGTTATGTTCGGAAATAACCCGGCAGAAACGCGGATGAGCGGCGGTGGTGTCACTTACTACGTCGAGCAAGCCCGCGAACGTTCAAACGCACGCATGATCGTCATCGATCCACGTTATAACGACACAGCTGCCGGGCGTGAAGATGAATGGCTGCCCATTCGCCCAGGCACCGATGGCGCACTGGCCTGTGCGATTGCCTGGGTACTGATTACTGAAAACATGGTCGATCAGCCATTTCTCGACAAATATTGTGTTGGTTACGATGAAAAAACTCTGCCCGCCAACGCACCACGTAACGCGCATTATAAAGCCTATATTCTGGGCGAAGGGCCTGACGGCATAGCTAAAACGCCGGAATGGGCAGCAAAAATCACCAGCATCCCGGCAGAAAAAATTATCCAGTTGGCACGAGAGATCGGTTCAGCAAAACCTGCTTATATTTGTCAGGGTTGGGGGCCACAACGACATTCCAACGGCGAGCAAACGTCCCGCGCTATTGCCATGCTTTCCGTTCTCACCGGTAACGTCGGCATAAACGGCGGCAACTCAGGTGTACGCGAAGGTAGCTGGGATCTGGGGGTAGAATGGTTCCCGATGCTTGAGAACCCTGTTAAAACGCAGATTTCCGTCTTTACATGGACAGATGCCATCGACCATGGTAAGGAAATGACCGCGACCCGTGATGGTGTTCGTGGAAAAGAAAAACTGGATGTCCCCATCAAGTTTTTATGGTGCTACGCCAGTAACACATTGATCAATCAACATGGCGACATCAATCACACCCATGAGGTGCTTCAGGATGACAGCAAGTGCGAGATGATTGTTGGCATTGACCACTTCATGACGGCCTCGGCTAAGTATTGCGATATCCTGTTGCCCGACCTGATGCCAACAGAGCAAGAAGACCTTATCTCTCATGAATCTGCAGGGAATATGGGCTATGTGATCCTCGCCCAACCCGCAACCTCTGCAAAATTTGAACGCAAACCCATCTACTGGATGCTGAGTGAAGTCGCCAAACGCTTAGGACCAGACGTTTATCAAACCTTTACTGAAGGTCGCAGTCAGCATGAATGGATCAAATATCTCCATGCGAAAACGAAGGAACGTAACCCTGAGATGCCCGACTACGAGGAGATGAAAACGACCGGGATCTTTAAGAAAAAATGCCCGGAAGAACACTACGTCGCTTTCCGCGCATTCCGTGAAGATCCCCAGGCAAACCCGTTGAAAACACCTTCGGGGAAAATCGAAATTTATTCTGAACGACTGGCGAAGATTGCGGATACCTGGGAATTGAAAAAAGATGAAATTATTCATCCCCTTCCAGCTTATACGCCAGGTTTTGATGGCTGGGACGATCCCCTGCGGAAAACCTATCCACTGCAGTTAACGGGCTTCCACTACAAGGCGCGTACCCACTCCAGCTACGGCAATATTGATGTGTTACAGCAGGCCTGCCCACAAGAGGTGTGGATCAACCCCATTGATGCTCAGGCTCGCGGTATCCGTCATGGCGATACCGTGCGGGTATTTAACAATAATGGAGAAATGCTGATTGCCGCAAAAGTGACTCCGCGTATTCTGCCTGGCGTTACCGCCATCGGGCAAGGTGCGTGGCTTAAAGCGGATATGTTTGGTGACCGGGTCGATCACGGCGGCAGTATCAATATTCTGACCTCTCACCGCCCTTCACCGCTGGCAAAGGGAAACCCGTCGCACAGCAATCTTGTCCAGATCGAAAAGGTTTAAAGAGTAGCCCATGACCACACAATATGGATTTTTTATCGATTCCAGCCGCTGTACTGGCTGTAAAACCTGCGAACTGGCGTGCAAAGATTTTAAAGATCTTGGCCCGGAAGTCAGTTTCCGCCGTATTTATGAATATGCTGGCGGCGACTGGCAGGAAGATAATGGCGTCTGGCACCAGAACGTGTTCGCTTATTATCTCTCCATCTCCTGTAACCATTGCGATGACCCAGCATGTACAAAAGTCTGCCCCAGCGGCGCAATGCATAAGCGTGAAGATGGCTTTGTGGTGGTTGATGAAGATGTTTGTATCGGCTGCCGCTACTGCCACATGGCTTGTCCGTACGGCGCACCACAGTACAATGCTGAAAAAGGGCACATGACGAAGTGCGATGGTTGTTATTCGCGCGTCGCCGAGGGGAAACAACCCATATGCGTCGAATCCTGCCCGCTGCGTGCACTTGAGTTCGGTCCAATTGAAGAGCTGCGCCAGAAGCACGGCACTCTGGCTGCCGTCGCGCCACTGCCGCGCGCGCATTTCACAAAACCCAATATCGTTATCAAACCTAACGCCAACAGCCGCCCGACCGGCGATACCACTGGTTATCTGGCTAATCCGGAGGAAGTGTAAAATGGGAAATGGATGGCATGAGTGGCCACTGGTTATCTTTACCGTATTGGGTCAATGCGTAGTAGGCGCGCTGATTGTTAGCGGAATTGGCTGGTTCGCCGCCAAAAATGACGCAGACCGTCAGCGTATTGTCCGTGGCATGTTTTTCCTCTGGCTGTTGATGGGCATCGGGTTTATTGCCTCTGTCATGCACCTGGGATCGCCACTGCGGGCGTTTAACTCGCTGAATCGAATCGGAGCTTCTGGTCTGAGTAACGAGATTGCTGCCGGTTCCATATTTTTTGCCGTTGGCGGACTATGGTGGCTGGTGGCGGTCATCGGTAAAATGCCGCAAGCGTTGGGGAAACTCTGGTTACTTGTCAGCATGGCGCTCGGCGTCATTTTCGTCTGGATGATGACCTGCGTGTATCAAATCGACACTGTGCCAACCTGGCATAACGGTTACACTACGCTGGCTTTCTTCCTGACGGTATTGTTGAGCGGTCCAATACTTGCTGCCGCAATTCTGCGGGCAGCCCGCGTTACATTTAATACCACACCATTTGCCATCATTAGCGTTCTGGCGCTGATCGCTTGTGCCGGGGTGATTGTGCTGCAAGGTTTGTCTCTGGCGTCTATTCACTCATCCGTGCAACAAGCCAGCGCACTGGTACCAGATTACGCCTCCTTACAGGTCTGGCGTGTGGTATTGTTATGCGCAGGTCTTGGATGCTGGCTTTGCCCGCTCATTCGTCGCCGTGAACCTCACGTTGCCGGACTTATTCTGGGGCTAATTCTCATACTTGGCGGTGAGATGATCGGGCGTGTGCTCTTTTATGGCCTGCACATGACAGTAGGAATGGCTATTGCAGGTTAACAAATTGGTGCGGGGCAACCCGCACATTTCAGGATGTTAGGAATGACCCATTTTTCACAGCAAGATAATTTTTCTGTCGCGGCGCGCGTGTTGGGCGCGCTGTTTTATTACGCTCCAGAGAGTGCGGAAGCCGCACCTCTGGTTGCGGTACTCACCAGTGACGGCTGGGAAACTCAGTGGCCTCTACCAGAAGCGTCATTAGCGCCGCTGGTGACGGCTTTTCAGACACAGTGTGAAGAGACTCACGCCCAGGCCTGGCAGCGTTTGTTTGTCGGCCCGTGGGCACTGCCGTCTCCGCCGTGGGGGTCGGTCTGGCTGGATCGCGAATCTGTGCTGTTTGGCGATTCAACATTGGCACTTCGTCAGTGGATGCGCGAGAAAGGCATTCAGTTTGAAATGAAGCAAAACGAACCGGAAGATCATTTTGGTTCACTGCTGTTGATGGCTGCGTGGTTGGCGGAGAATGGTCGCCAGACAGAATGCGAAGAATTGCTGGCATGGCACCTTTTTCCGTGGTCAACACGTTTTCTTGATGTTTTTATCGAAAAAGCAGAACACCCTTTCTACCGTGCACTGGGTGAACTGGCTCGCTTAACGCTGGCGCAATGGCAATCACAACTGTTAATTCCTGTCGCGGTTAAACCGCTGTTTCGATAGGATCACCGTAATATTGCCGGATGGTGACGATTACGCGCAATCCGGCAATAATAGGTTACAGTGTCACGTTTTTTTTATCTCTTAAAGCACGCACTGCTTTTGCGGCTGGCCTCTTTTGCCGCAAAATAGTCGCCCGTGTTTCATTGCCCATTTCTGCTCATGCATCATCTACACATCTATCCGGATCTGCGCACTATGTTCCGCCGTCTGCTTATCGCAACAGTCGTCGGTATTCTCGCGGCCTTTGCCGTTGCCGGGTTTCGTCATGCGATGCTGCTACTGGAGTGGTTGTTCCTCAATAATGACTCCGGCAGTCTGGTCAATGCAGCGACAAACCTTTCCCCCTGGCGACGGCTGCTAACTCCGGCGCTCGGCGGACTGGCGGCGGGTTTGTTGCTGATGGGCTGGCAGAAATTTACCCAGCAACGCCCTCATGCGCCGACCGATTATATGGAAGCGTTGCAAACCGATGGTCAGTTTGATTACGCAGCAAGCCTGGTTAAATCGCTTGCCTCTCTGCTGGTAGTAACCAGCGGCAGTGCAATTGGTCGCGAAGGTGCGATGATTCTTTTAGCTGCCCTTGCCGCCTCCTGTTTTGCCCAACGTTTTACACCACGCCAGGAGTGGAAATTATGGATCGCCTGTGGGGCCGCGGCGGGAATGGCTGCGGCCTATCGTGCCCCGCTTGCTGGCAGTTTATTTATAGCCGAAGTGCTGTTTGGCACTATGATGTTGGCCTCTCTCGGCCCGGTGATTATTTCCGCCGTCGTGGCATTGCTGGTTAGCAATCTGATTAATCATAGCGACGCGTTACTCTACAACGTACAACTCTCAGTGACGGTTCAGGCTCGTGACTATGCGCTGATTATCAGTACAGGTGTGCTGGCAGGTCTGTGCGGACCACTGTTGTTAACGTTAATGAACGCCTGTCATCGTGGATTTGTGAGTCTCAAACTTGCGCCGCCCTGGCAACTGGCACTAGGCGGGTTGATCGTGGGTCTGCTTTCCCTGTTCACACCTGCAGTGTGGGGCAACGGCTATAGCACCGTACAATCCTTTTTAACCGCCCCACCACTGTTAATGATCATTGCCGGGATCTTCCTTTGTAAACTGTGTGCCGTGCTGGCGAGTAGCGGTTCCGGCGCACCCGGTGGGGTCTTTACACCGACGCTATTTATCGGTCTTGCCATTGGCATGTTGTATGGTCGTAGCCTGGGATTATGGTTCCCTGATGGCGAAGAAATTACACTTTTACTCGGATTGACCGGGATGGCGACACTGTTGGCGGCGACCACGCACGCGCCGATTATGTCGACGTTGATGATATGTGAAATGACCGGGGAGTATCAGCTACTCCCCGGTTTATTGATTGCCTGCGTAATTGCGTCGGTAATTTCGCGGACGTTACACCGTGACTCTATCTACCGCCAGCACACTGCGCAGCATAGCTAAGCGGATGTATTGCCCCAGTTCACGCTGTTCGGCGCGCGGCAGATAAGGCAGTTCACCAATGAGCGGTGCCGGAAGTTTTTTACCCAGCACATCAATGATTTCCGCATAATGCGCCAGTCCTGGGTTGATTCGGTTAGCCACCCAGCCAATGAGCGGCAGCCCGTCGTTGGCGATCGCCTGAGCTGTTAGCAGTGCATGGTTAATGCAACCTTCCTGAATACCGACAACCATCAACACCGGCAGTTGTTCCTGCACTACCCATTCAGAGAGTGGACGCAAATCATTCATCAGACTGCGCCAGCCGCCAGTCCCTTCTACCACGACATGATCGACTTTTTCGGTCAGGTTTGCCAGGCCGTTTGAAATGAGGGTGTAATTGATTGGGCAACTGTGCGCCACGCTACTTTCTTCTTCGCTTAACGCGATAGGATTAACTGCTTCATAAGGCAGTTCGATGGTTGAAACACTCTGCAACACCAGGGCATCTTTATTACGCAGCCCTTCGGGTGTCTCTTTGCTCCCCTTCGCTACGGGTTTATATCCCGCAACCGTTTTTCCCTGGGAGGCTAACGCTTGTAGCAATGCGCGGGAAACCACCGTTTTCCCTACAGAAGTGTCTGTACCGGTAATAAAGAAACGCTTCAGCATCACTAACTCCACCGTTATGCTTCACAAATATAAACCAGGAAAATAATTAACCTTGAAAGTCTAAGTTATGCTTTCCTGGCCCAAATTGAGATAGCGCAAATTTTGGTAGAACAGTTAAAAAATGTTAACCCTGCAACAGACGAATCAACAAAGAACCGTTATACATCGCGTCTTTTACCAGTGCAGCGCCTGCCATCGTGCCCTGGTTAGAAAACTGAGTACTCTCAACGCTGATGTGCTGACTATACGCAGGAAGGGCCTGCTGACGGATGCTGTCTGAGATGACCGGGAAGAGGATATCTGCCGCTTTACTTAACGGTGAGCCAATCAGTATTTTTTGTGGGTTAAATAAATTCACCATGATGGCAAGAATGCGCCCTACATGCGCGCCCACCCCGGTAATGATGTCTTTTGCCAGCAGATCGCCGCGCAATGCCGCCTGACACAATGAGTCCACGGTTAACGGTTGTCCATGTAACATCGAGCTCATGGATTGATTAAGACGCAGCTGTGCCAGCTCAAGTATACTGTCCACACTGGCGATGGTTTCGAGGCAGCCGTGATTCCCGCAATAACAACGTTTCCCATACGGGTCGACCTGTGTGTGGCCTATTTCCACGAGGCTACTGCTGCCTGCGTGTAGCAGATGACCATCGGTAATGACGCCCGCCCCCACGTTGTGATCGATAACCACCTGAATCACATCGCGCGCCCCGCGTGAGGCACCAAACAAGGCCTCTGCCATCGTCCATGCGCTGATATCATGCTGAATATAAACCGGAACGCCGGTATGCTGCTCCAGAGCCTCGCCGAGCGGCATCTCTTTTACATCCTCGTAGAACGGCATGCGATGTACAATGCCATTTTCCGTATCAATAATTCCCGGCAGGGTTATGGCAATCGAAGTTAGACGCTCAAGTTTTTTCTGGTGGCGGATAAAAAACTGATCGATATGGGAAATGATACGATCCAGCAATGGCGAGTCATCTTTTAACGCCAGTTCCTGCGACTCTTCCACCACCAGTTTGCTGCTCAGATCGCGCAGAGCAAGGAAAATCTCCCCGCGACTAATGCGCAGAGAAAGATAGTGCCAGGCTTCAGTTTCAACCACCAGCCCCACCGCCGGACGGCCACGGTTCCCCGCTTCTTTGATTTCCAGCTCTTGCACCAGGTGTGCTTCGAGCATCTCACGGACAATTTTAGTGATACTGGCAGGAGCCAGTTGCGCCAGACGGGAAAGATCGATACGCGAGACTGGACCAAGCTGATCAATCAGGCGATAAACCGCGCCCGCGTTGGTCTGCTTTATTTGATCAATGTGCCCAGGCTGGTTTTCAGCAACCACCGCATACTCCCTATATTTTCGCGCTCCGAAATAATCTGTAGGCTATGGTGAAGCACTTCAATACGTGTCGTCAAATTTTTACTTAGGCATGTGATTAACAGCACATTTTTCGGGCTTTTTCGCTGAAATTTCCCTCACCTGAGAGCATTCAGCAGATGAATACGAAAGTTACGCGCAGCTGGACTTTGTTCATGATGTTTCGGCCAGACCAACCACATTTCAGAAACCGCATCCTCTTCAGCAATCGGCACCCAGCGCATTTCGTTGAGCTGAACACGTTTAAATGAAGCAGGCAAAATTGAAACACCCAGACCGGCGGAAACCAGACCGATGATGGTCATTGCCTCGCCCACCTCCTGAGTGATGACGGGCGTCAAATGGTAACGTCGCATCAGTCCGAGAATATCGTCATACAGCCCTGTCCCGACGTGCGGATCAAAAAAGACAAAGGGTTCTTTCGCCAGTTCAGCCAGCGTTACATTCGGGTTATTTGCCAGGGGATGATCGTGCGGGATCATCGCCATAAGCGGTTCATGGACGATGACTGCGTGTTCAAGCGTCTCCGGTAACGCTGTGTTACGCAGCAATCCCATATCCAGCGTTCCTTCAATGAGCGGAGCGATTTGCTCACGAGTGTTCATTTCGCGGGTTTGTAAATGGACATCAGGATAATCACGGCGAAACAGCGATAACGTATCGGACACCGCCCGAATAAAAGGAGCGGACGAAGTAAAACCAATACGCAACTCCCCCGCTTCACCCTGATGCAGCCTTTCAGCGCGAGCGGCAGCGTCATCCACCATAGACAGGATTTGCCGACTATCTGCAAGAAACTGTTTTCCTGCTGCCGTCAGCAATACACTGCGATTGGTTCGTGCCAGCAGTCGGGCACCAATTTGTTGCTCCAGCGCCTGAATCTGCTGACTTAGCGGCGGTTGCGAAATATTCAGGCGGGCAGCGGCGCGCCCGAAATGCAGCTCTTCCGCAACAGCAACAAAGTAACGCAGATGACGAAGTTCAATATTCATATTTAAAACATCTTATTTGAGATTATTAATATATTAGACAGAACAATTCGATTTTCCTACCCTATGTATAAGCCTGATCCACAGGCATATTTAGCAAGGATTTCAAGTGAGCCGTACTACAACTGTTGATGGCGCTCCGGCAAGCGACACTGACAAGCAAAGCATTTCTCAGCCAAATCAATTTATTAAACGCGGTACGCCGCAATTTATGCGCGTCACCCTGGCGCTGTTCTCTGCCGGACTGGCAACCTTCGCACTTCTCTATTGTGTGCAACCTATCCTTCCGGTGCTTTCGCAGGAGTTTGGCTTAACGCCCGCGAACAGTAGTATTTCACTGTCCATTTCCACGGCGATGTTGGCTATTGGTTTGCTGTTTACTGGCCCCCTATCCGATGCCATTGGTCGCAAACCAGTGATGGTCACGGCGCTACTGTTGGCCTCCATTTGTACGTTACTTTCGACAATGATGACCAGCTGGCACGGCATTTTGATTATGCGCGCCTTGATTGGGCTTTCGTTAAGTGGCGTGGCAGCTGTTGGCATGACTTATCTTAGCGAGGAAATCCACCCCAGTTTCGTGGCCTTTTCGATGGGGTTGTATATCAGCGGCAACTCAATTGGCGGCATGAGCGGGCGCTTAATTAGTGGTGTCTTCACGGACTTTTTCAACTGGCGAATTGCTCTGGCGGCAATCGGTTGTTTCGCGCTAGCCTCGGCGTTGATGTTCTGGAAAATCCTCCCTGAATCACGCCATTTTCGCCCGACTTCGCTGCGACCTAAGACGTTGTTTATCAACTTTCGTCTGCACTGGCGTGACCGGGGATTACCGTTATTGTTCGCAGAAGGCTTTTTGCTGATGGGGTCGTTCGTCACGCTGTTTAATTACATCGGCTATCGGTTGATGCTTTCCCCCTGGCATGTCAGTCAGGCCGTGGTTGGCTTATTATCGCTGGCTTATTTGACCGGTACATGGAGCTCACCCAAAGCCGGAACCATGACCACCCGCTACGGGCGCGGTCCGGTGATGTTGTTTTCGACGGGGGTTATGCTGTTTGGTTTACTGATGACCTTATTCAGCTCGCTGTGGCTGATCTTTGCCGGAATGTTACTCTTCTCAGCAGGATTCTTCGCAGCCCACTCAGTTGCCAGCAGCTGGATTGGCCCCCGCGCAAAACGCGCTAAAGGCCAGGCCTCCTCGCTGTATCTGTTCAGTTACTATCTGGGGTCGAGTATTGCCGGGACGCTGGGTGGTGTTTTCTGGCATAACTATGGCTGGAACGGCGTCGGCGCATTTATTGCTCTGATGCTGGTCATTGCTCTGCTGGTCGGGACGCGTTTGCATCGTCGTCTGCACGCCTGAAAAATAAGCCCGGACTGCGGTAACTACACGTCCGGACTTATTGCTTGCTCAAACCAACGTTAATAGCCATCCTAAAATAGACGAAGCGCCAGCCAATTCCCGCAGCGCGTCTAGCGTCATCAGGATTATAAGTACCCAAATAAACGGATTCATTTTGCTGTGTGTCATTTATTACTGATGCGCAGTTATTCTACCGCTTTGTAAGTAGTAAAATAGTTAACCCGATCAAGACTACTATTATTGGTAGCTAAATTTCCCTTAAGTCACAATACGTTATTATCAACGCTGTAATTTATTCAGCGTTTGTACATATCGTTACACGCTGAAACCAACCACTCACGGAAGTCTGCCATTCCCAGGGATATAGTTATTTCAACGGCCCCGCAGTGGGGTTAAATGAAAAAACAAATTGAGGGTATGACAATGAAAAAAGTATTAGCTCTGGTTGTTGCCGCTGCTATGGGTCTGTCTTCTGCCGCCTTTGCTGCAGAGACTGCGACCACACCTGCTCCGACTGCGACGACCACCAAAGCAGCGCCGGCGAAAACGACACATCATAAAAAACAGCATAAAGCAGCACCTGCCCAGAAAGCGCAGGCGGCTAAAAAGCATCATAAAAATACGAAAGCTGAACAGAAAGCCCCTGAACAAAAAGCGCAGGCAGCGAAGAAACACGCCGGGAAACACAGCCATCAGCAACCGGCAAAACCTGCTGCACAACCCGCAGCGTAAGTTTTCAACAGTAATGCTGGCGCGCCCCCTCGCGCCTGAAAATTACGGTGCTAAGCGGGTAACGTTTAGCACCGCCTTTAGCGGAGGGTAGTATGGTGGGCCGTTATCGCTTTGAGTTCATTCTTATCATCCTTATTTTATGCGCACTGATTGCCGCCCGTTTTTATCTTTCCTGACTGTAGTTATCTGATTTTACTCCCACTTTCATCCCGTCCCGTCTATAGTATTTATGAGGGTTTGCTTTTAATAATCATAATTACCCACCAGAGTGTGATATGCGTACAACCATTGCTGTAGTGTTGGGTGCAATTAGTTTGACGTCTGCTTTTGTGTTTGCAGATAAACCAGACGTTGCCAAATCGGCAAACGATGAGGTCAGCACCCTGTTTTTTGGTCATGATGATCGTGTGCCAGTGAATGACACGACCCAATCACCGTGGGATGCGGTTGGGCAACTGGAAACGGCCAGCGGCAATTTATGTACGGCGACGCTGATTGCACCCAATCTGGCATTAACGGCAGGACACTGTTTATTGACACCTCCAAAGGGTAAAGCCGATAAAGCAGTGGCGCTGCGTTTTGTGTCAAATAAAGGTCTTTGGCGCTATGAGATCCACGACATAGAAGGCCGCGTTGATCCGACACTGGGAAAGCGGTTAAAAGCAGATGGGGATGGTTGGATTGTTCCTCCCGCAGCTGCACCATGGGACTTCGGCTTGATTGTGCTGCGTAATCCCCCTTCTGGCATTACACCGTTGCCGTTATTTGAGGGAGATAAAGCCGCGCTTACTGCCGCATTAAAATCGGCTGGTCGTAAAGTGACTCAGGCGGGATATCCTGAAGATCATCTCGATACGTTATACAGTCATCAAAACTGTGAAGTGACTGGCTGGGCGCAAACGTCGGTGATGTCACATCAGTGCGATACCTTGCCGGGTGACAGCGGTTCGCCTCTGATGTTGCATACCGATGACGGCTGGCAATTAATTGGGGTGCAAAGTTCGGCTCCTGCCGCGAAAGATCGCTGGCGCGCCGATAACCGGGCCATTTCTGTTACCGGTTTTCGCGACAAGCTGGATCAACTGTCGCAAAAATAATGTTCAAACGCTGCCCGACAGCGCGGGCAGCGTCTTCATCAGGCAAGTTTCACCATGATCATTCCAGCCAACAGCAAGACCAGGCCAATCCAGCCTTTACGATTTAACCGTTGACCAAACAAGATCCAACCTGCGGCTAACGTGGCGGCAATACCAAACCCGCCCCACAATGCATAAGCGACAGACAAGTCGATCCCTTTTACGGCCTGAGAAAGCGCACTAAAGGCAGCCAGCACCGCCGCCAGGGAGAGCAAGCCAAATATTTTGCGACGAAAGCCGTCAGAAAATTTCAAAAAGACGTTAGCAACGATTTCCAGCACGATTGCCAATGCCAGCCAGGCGGCGTGAACCCATTCAAACTGCGCCATGGTTCACCTCCAGTTCAGGTTTACGCGCTTTACGGGTACCTGATTTGATCAACACAATCCCGGCGACCAGGGTGGTTAACCCGGCAATTTTCATCAGCGATAAACTTTCGTCGAATAACAAAACGCTAAACAAGGTAATAAATAAAATACCGATACCTTCCCACAGCGCATAAGCTACGCCTAAGGCGATCTTTTTAACGGCGAAAGAGAGAAATATATACGACAGAGAAATCATCACCAGCATTAAAATAAAGCCGCCATTTCCCTCACTGACGCTCGCCCATTTCATTGACAGCGTACCGGTAATTTCTGTAGCAATAGCCAGGCCTAATAAAATCCAATAAATATACATTGTCCTTCTCCTGCAAGAGAATTATTTTAATTTTCGCTTAATTCAGCGAAACCAAAGTAAAGTGGTCAAGCCCCGCGCATAGGGCAAGCTTAGGCAGAAGAAAGGACTAAAGCGCGTTGCGCCAGTGCTGCTCACCTACGAGCAAGATAGTGGATGAGGTACGAAGATGGGTAAATGTTGAAAATAACGTCCTGAACAAATTGTCCATAATATTACAATTATCCGCAGTGTTGCTTCTCGTCATCGCGGATGATAATTGTCCTCGGTAGTTGAACACGCCTGATTTGTATCATAGCTTAAGAATTAACTCAAAATATTTTCACTTCTTTACCTGAGCGGTTTGATTTTCGTTATGATGACGGAGCGAAAAAGACATTATTATTAGCAAAGGAAGAAAAAACGGGGACAAGCATGGCAAAGCCGATCATCACGCTCAATGGCCTAAAAATCGTCATTATGTTGGGAATGCTGGTCATTATTCTCTGCGGTATCCGTTTTGCCGCCGAGATCATCGTGCCGTTTATTCTCGCATTATTTATTGCTGTTATTCTTAACCCGCTGGTGCAACACATGGTCCGCTGGCGAGTGCCGCGTGTACTGGCGGTGTCGATTTTGATGACCATCATCGTGATGGCGATGGTGTTGCTATTAGCTTATCTGGGTTCCGCGCTCAACGAGTTGACGCGGACGTTACCGCAATATCGCAACTCTATTATGACGCCGCTGCAAGCTCTTGAGCCGTTGTTGCAACGCGTAGGGATTGACGTCTCAGTTGACCAGCTGGCGCATTACATTGATCCGAACGCGGCGATGACGTTGCTCACCAACTTATTGACGCAGTTATCTAATGCCATGTCATCAATATTTTTATTGCTGCTGACGGTGCTGTTTATGCTGCTCGAAGTGCCACAATTGCCCGGAAAATTTCAGCAAATGATGGCGCGTCCGGTTGAAGGGATGGCGGCGATTCAACGTGCAATTGACAGTGTTTCTCATTATCTGGTGCTGAAAACAGCCATCAGCATCATCACCGGCCTGGTCGCCTGGGCGATGCTCGCCGCACTCGATGTTCGCTTCGCTTTTGTCTGGGGATTGCTGGCCTTTGCGCTTAATTACATCCCTAATATTGGTTCAGTTCTCGCGGCAATCCCCCCTATCGCTCAGGTACTGGTGTTTAATGGCTTCTACGAAGCGTTGCTGGTGCTGGCGGGATATCTGCTGATTAATCTGGTCTTCGGCAATATTCTGGAGCCGCGCATCATGGGACGTGGGCTGGGGCTTTCCACATTGGTGGTATTTTTGTCGTTGATTTTTTGGGGATGGTTGTTAGGACCGGTGGGTATGCTGCTTTCCGTGCCGTTAACAATTATTGTCAAAATTGCGCTTGAACAAACAGCGGGAGGTCAAAGCATCGCCGTTCTGTTAAGCGATCTCAATAAAGAGTGACGGCCTCCGCAGAGGCCGTCAGGGTTACAGAGCTTTCAGGATTGCATCCACGCTGGCTTTGGCGTCACCAAACAGCATGTGGGTGTTTTCCTTGAAGAACAGCGGGTTTTGCACACCAGCATAGCCAGTGTTCATCGAACGTTTAAAGACAATCACGTTCTGCGCTTTCCACACTTCCAGCACAGGCATACCAGCAATAGGACTCTTCGGATCATCCTGCGCCGCCGGGTTAACCGTATCGTTAGCACCAATCACCAGTACGGTATCGGTATCAGCAAAGTCATCGTTGATCTCGTCCATTTCCAGCACGATGTCATACGGTACTTTTGCTTCAGCCAGCAATACGTTCATATGTCCAGGCAAACGCCCCGCAACCGGGTGGATACCGAAACGCACGTTGATACCACGAGCGCGCAGTTTCTCGGTAATTTCAGCGACAGGATATTGCGCCTGCGCGACTGCCATGCCGTACCCCGGAGTAATGATCACTGAATGGGAGTTTTTCAGCAGTTCCGCTGTCTCTTCTGCGGTGATTTCGCGGTGCTCGCCCACTTCCTGATCATCGCCAGTAGAAGAGCCGTCGGTGCCGAAACCACCCGCAATAACGCTGATAAAGGAACGGTTCATCGCCTTACACATAATGTAAGAAAGGATAGCGCCCGAAGAACCGACCAGCGCACCGGTCACAATCAGCAGGTCGTTGCTGAGCATAAAGCCCGCAGCCGCAGCCGCCCAGCCGGAGTACGAGTTCAGCATCGACACCACCACTGGCATATCTGCACCACCGATGGAGGCGACTAAATGCCAGCCGAATACCAGCGCAATGGCGGTCATTATCAGCAATGCCAGCACTTGCAGGCCGACGCTATCCGTGCGAACAAATACAATCAGCAGCAGGAAGGAAACGACCAGAGCCGCCAGGTTCATTTTGTGACGGTTTGGCAGCATCAACGGTTTAGACGAAATCTTGCCACACAGTTTGCCGAACGCCACCACCGAACCCGTGAACGTTACCGCCCCGATGAAGATACCGAGGAACACTTCCGTCAGGTGAATATTGACCAGAATCGGTGCCATTCCCGCGTCATGATGCAGATAACTGTTAAAGCCAACCAGCACTGCCGCCAGACCCACGAAGCTATGCAGGATCGCCACCAGTTCTGGCATTTCGGTCATTTCAACTTTCTTCGCCAGACGGATACCAATTGCCCCACCAATGACCATCGCCAGCAAGATCCAGCCAACATTACCCGTATCCGGTCCAAAAATGGTTGCGATTAACGCAATCGCCATCCCGGCGATACCGAAGTTGTTACCCTGGCGAGACGTTTCATGTTTCGAAAGACCGGCCAGACTGAAGATAAACAGGATCGCGGCAACAATGTATGCAGCTGTAACTAATCCTCCAGACATATGTTACCCCTTAATTTTTGCGGAACATTTTCAGCATGCGCTGAGTCACGGTGAAGCCACCGAAAATATTAATGCTGGCTATAAGCACCGCGATAAAACTAAGGAAGCTAACCCAGCCGCCCTGGCCAATCTGCAACAGTGCTCCGACAACAATAATCCCTGAAATCGCGTTGGTGACCGACATCAACGGTGTATGCAGCGCATGCGATACATTCCACACCACGTAATAACCGACAACGCAGGCCAGCGCGAAAACGGTGAAGTGCCCAAGAAACTCTTTCGGCGCAACGCTTGCCAGCCAACCGAAAAGGATGATTGCCAGCGCCATCAATGCGTATTTACGCCACGGTGAGCAGGCACATTTTTCCTCAGTTTTCACTTCCGGTGCCGCTTTTTGTGCCGCCTGCGGCTGAGCTGATACCTGAATCGGCGGTGCCGGCCAGGTAATTTCGCCCGCACGGATCACGGTCACGCCGCGAATCACCACATCATCAAAATCAACAGTGATATTGCCGTCTTTCTCTTTGCACAACAGTTTCAGCAGATTAACGAGGTTAGTACCGTAAAGCTGTGAGGATTGCGTAGGCAGACGGCCCGGAAGATCGGTATAACCAATCACTTTGACACCATTTTCCGTAGTGAAGATTTCACCCGGCACGGTGTATTCACAGTTGCCACCGTTTTGGGCTGCCAGGTCGACAATCACACTGCCCGCCTTCATGGAGTCAACCATTTCACGGGTAATTAGCTTCGGCGCTGGTTTGCCTGGAATAAGCGCGGTGGTGACAATGATATCGACCTCTTTTGCCTGGGCGGCAAAGAGTTCCATTTCCGCTTTGATGAACGCGTCCGACATCACTTTGGCATAGCCATCGCCGCTGCCCGCTTCCTCTTTAAAATCCAGCTCGAGGAATTCCGCGCCCATACTTTGAACTTGTTCTTTCACTTCCGGGCGGGTGTCGAATGCACGCACAATCGCGCCGAGACTGTTTGCTGCGCCAATGGCGGCCAGACCTGCAACACCCGCACCAATCACCATCACTTTTGCCGGTGGCACTTTCCCGGCCGCAGTAATTTGCCCGGTAAAGAAGCGCCCAAATTCATGTGCCGCTTCAACAATGGCGCGATAACCGGCGATGTTCGCCATCGAGCTTAGTGCGTCCAGCGATTGTGCGCGTGAGATACGCGGCACAGAATCCATCGCCATCACGGTCACGTTACGTTCCGCAAGTTTTTGCATTAATTCCGGATTCTGCGCAGGCCAGATAAAACTCACCAGCGTTGTCCCAGGATTCAGTAACGCAATTTCATCATCTAACGGCGCATTGACCTTCAGAATGATCTCTGACTGCCAGACGCTATTCCCTTCTACAATTTCAGCGCCCGCTTGCACAAACGCTTTATCGTCAAAACTTGCCAGTTGACCCGCGCCGCTCTCTACCGCGACGGTAAAACCCAGTTTCAGCAGCTGTTCCACTGTTTTTGGCGTTGCTGCAACACGGGTTTCATTGGTTAACCGTTCTCTTGGTATGCCAATTCGCATGATATTCCCTTCCATCGGTTTTATTGATGATGGTTTGCCTGTGTCAGGAGCCACACAAGCCGCTCATGTACGAGCTAAATGTTACTCCGTTAAAATAAATTAGTAACAAACGCCCTATAACGTACTGAAAATTATGCCTGTGATCTAGCGCCAAAAATCAGTATTTCGGCGTGAACTCGCAAAATATTAACGATTCAGCCGTGATAGTGGGATAAACACCTTAGAACGCCGGATAAAGACTGATAATTGTCTTCGACGGTCGGGTAAAACGAGACATCGCCCCGGCACGAATCACTACTTAACATTAAATTAACTTATACAATTCAGTTGCTTCAGTAGTAATGATGCTGATACGGCTGTTTTTTAAGCATAGACGGTCATTTGAGCAGGATTAAAATTGGCTTAAGGAATGTGATATGAAAAATGACGCAGACAGTTACACCGTTTAAATGCAATAATCAGCCACGTTTCTCGTTAATAACAATACCAGTACCTGGTTTGCGCAAGGCGAAGGATTATTTTTATGAAGCTTAAGAACACCCTCCTGGCGTCGGCACTGCTTTCTGCTACGGCATTCTCCGTTAACGCAGCAACAGAACTGACACCGGAGCAAGCGGCAGCGGTTAAACCTTTTGACCGTGTAGTGGTTACCGGTCGTTTTAATGCTATTGGCGAAGCGGTGAAAGCCGTTTCTCGTCGCGCAGATAAAGAAGGTGCCGCCTCTTTTTATGTTGTCGACACTTCTGATTTTGGTAACAGCGGTAACTGGCGTGTGGTCGCTGACCTCTATAAAGCCGATGCTGAAAAAGCAGAAGAAACAAGTAATCGCGTAATTAACGGTGTTGTCGAACTGCCGAAAGATCAGGCTGTTCTGATTGAACCGTTTGACACGGTCACCGTCCAGGGCTTCTATCGTAGCCAGCCAGAAGTCAATGATGCCATCACCAAAGCAGCAAAAGCGAAAGGTGCCTACTCTTTCTACATTGTTCGTCAAATCGATGCCAACCAGGGCGGCAACCAGCGTATTACTGCATTCATCTATAAAAAAGATGCTAAGAAACGTATCGTCCAGAGCCCGGATGTGATCCCGGCAGATTCCGAAGCAGGACGTGCAGCTCTGGCTGCCGGTGGCGAAGCCGCGAAGAAAGTTGAGATCCCAGGTGTTGCGACTACCGCATCACCAAGTTCTGAAGTCGGTCGTTTCTTTGAAACCCAGTCATCAAAAGGCGGACGTTACACTGTCACGCTTCCTGACGGCACTAAAGTCGAAGAACTGAACAAAGCGACAGCAGCGATGATGGTCCCGTTCGACAGCATCAAATTCTCTGGCAACTACGGCAACATGACCGAAGTCTCCTATCAGGTTGCGAAACGTGCCGCGAAGAAAGGTGCTAAGTATTACCACATCACCCGCCAGTGGCAGGAACGTGGTAATAACCTGACCGTCAGCGCAGATCTGTATAAATAACTATTCAGTTACTCCTATAAGGCGGCTTGATGCCGCCTTTCGCATTTTTAGTCACAAATTTCCCCGCGACCATTGCATGCAGACACATCTCTTCGTAAAATCCCGCGCTTCAGTGGCAAACTCCATTTTTATGCGTTTTGCCCTAATATTTATTCTTCTTATCACGTTTTAATCACTGGATATCGATGGAAAAGAAACTGGGACTGAGCGCACTCACCGCGCTGGTATTAAGCTCAATGCTGGGCGCGGGTGTTTTCAGTCTGCCGCAAAATATGGCGGCAGTTGCCAGCCCGGCAGCACTGCTCATCGGCTGGGGTATTACTGGCGCTGGCATTTTATTGCTGGCCTTTGCCATGCTGATCCTCACGCGCATTCGTCCCGAACTTGACGGCGGTATCTTTACCTATGCCCGCGAAGGGTTTGGCGAGCTAATCGGCTTTTGTTCCGCATGGGGATACTGGCTGTGCGCAGTCATCGCCAACGTCTCCTATCTGGTGATCGTTTTTTCCGCGTTAAGCTTTTTTACGGACACGCCGGAATTGCGCCTGTTCGGCGATGGTAATACCTGGCAATCGATAGTCGGTGCATCGGCTTTATTGTGGATTGTTCACTTTTTGATCCTGCGCGGGGTGCAAACCGCTGCCAGCATTAACCTGGTGGCGACACTGGCAAAATTGTTGCCGCTGGGTCTGTTTGTTGTGCTGGCGATGATGATGTTCAAACTGGATACCTTCAAGCTCGACTTCACCGGACTTGCACTTGGCGTACCCGTGTGGGAACAGGTGAAAAACACCATGCTGATCACCCTGTGGGTTTTCATTGGTGTGGAAGGTGCCGTGGTTGTTTCTGCGCGTGCGCGTAATAAACGTGATGTTGGCAAAGCGACACTGCTGGCGGTTCTCTCCGCTCTGGGCGTTTACTTGCTGGTAACGCTGCTTTCGCTGGGCGTGGTGGCACGTCCTGAACTGGCTGAAATTCGTAACCCGTCAATGGCCGGTCTGATGG
>PPYF01421368.1_pt1 | contig 67340 bp, 45 predicted proteins | sample 1559871 | NCBI WGS metagenome assembly PPYF01 (sample SAMN08240021, study PRJNA423297) | Human gut metagenome, whole genome shotgun sequencing project. | reverse complement strand
CAGATATATCAAAGCAATTTATATATTAATATGTTGATTATTAGGCGTAAAAGCACATTCTAAGGGGCGACTATTTAGGTAGTTTTAATAAAGGTGTTTTTTGTTTTAATCTCCAAAAAAGAACTTTCACCCCGGTGAAAGGTTTTGAGCATAATTTGGTGATGACAATGGATTATCACGATGGCCTGTTGTGCGTAGGGACGAACGGAAAGGGTATGAAAGTTTTATCTTTGGCGGACGGACATATGGAAAACTTTTCTTATAAGGAAAAAAAACGTTATTCAATAGGTTGTAATACTATTACTTCATTTTTGTATGATAAGGGTATTTGGTGGATTGGTACTCAATTCGGAGGATTAAATTATACGCCATTAGTCGGAGAAAAGTTTTCTTATTATGATTGGAAGGATTTCTACTCTACAGATTATAATATCCGAAGTTTTTGTCAGCTAAAGAGTGGCAATAAATTGATAGGAACACGTACCGGTCTTTTTTATATATCAGAAAAAGAAAATAGAATTAAGAAATTCATATCCGAAGATGAATCTTCTCCGTTGCGGTCGGATATTATTTTGTGTATAAAGGAGTTGAGTAATAATTCTATTTTGATTAGTACTTATGGAGGAGGGGTTTATCTTTTTGATGAAAACTCGTTAACCTTAAAAGATTTCTCCAAAGAAGAACCTCTTTTATATGGATGTTTCTTTCAGTTTGCTGAAGACCAGGAAGGTAATTTATGGTTTGCTTCAACCGATGGCGTATATCGATGTTCCATGCAAGGCAAGTTATTGAAAAAGTACGATGTTTCTAATTCCGGATTGACTAATAATACAGTTTTCTATGTGTATCCTGATTCTATCGGTAGATTGTGGATAGGTACATACTCTGGATTATTCTTGATGGATATTGAAACAGGAAAAATCCGTTCCGATTGTTTTAGTTCTCCTATTCAGTCGACAGTGAAGTATATAATGGAAGATTCTAAAAATAATATTTGGATTTGCTCGGAAAATGGCTTGTATAAAATAAATCAGGATTTGACTATTAATAAGCATTATACAAAAGGGGATATACTTCCTGATAATATAGTCTTGAGTATATTGGAGGATAAACAGGGAAATTTTTGGATTACTACGTTGAAAGAAATCGTCAAATTTGATTCAACAGAAAGTATTCACTATACATATCGTCGTATGGACGGTCTGATTGGAACAGACTTTAATAATAATGTTTACCAATTAGATTCGAATATAATTTGGTGGGCAAATGAAGGAGGGTTGATTTATACGTCTGAGGATGATACCAATGTTGATGTTAAAAGTGTGAAACATCCTATTGTCAGTTCTTATCTGATTGATAAAATGGAGTATGATCCTACTTTCCGCAATCAGTCGGAAGCAATTACTTTATATAAAGATAATACGCTTTGTTTTAAATTCTCTAATTTGGATTATTCTCTTCCTTATGCTAATTATTATGAATATAAATTGGAAGGGTACGATAAAGATTGGGTAAAGCAGACAGGAGTGAATGAAGTGATTTACTATAATTTACCTTCCGGGAAATATGTTTTTAAGATAAGGGCATCTGAGAATAGCGAACCGGCACAGCAATGGTCTGTTTCTGTTCATAAGTCTTATTTTACATTCGTAATGATTCTTTTAGTTATCGTGGTAATTGGTGCTTTAATGGTCTATTTTTATGGCAAAATCCGGAGTTTGCAAAAACGTATGAAAGAAGAACGTTTGATTTTAGGTTCTGTTGTTCGACAACAGAATAAAGCGAAAGAAATACAAGCAACACTTCCTGAGGAAAAAGTGGGGGATATTATGGATGAATTATTAGACTATATGAAACGAGAGAAACCTTATTTGAATTCCAAACTTAGCATTAGTGAAGTTGCTTCACAATTAGGTTGTACCGAACTGGAACTTTCGCAATTGTTGAATAGTCATATGAAAGTTAATTTTGCAAACTTCATTAATGTTTATCGAGTGAAGGAAATAAAACTTCGGCTCACACAGGAGAATCTTTCCAAATACACATTGAAAGCTTTATCCGAACAGTGCGGCTTTAATTCGAAAACAACTTTTTATCGTGTATTCAAAAATGTGACTGGGATGCCCCCTATGGAATATTGTAAAAAACTTAATCTGGTAGTGGATGAAAATGGGGAATGAGTGCATTCCCATATTTTTTGGAACTTATTTTTATTATAGTAATGTATTGATAATAAGTTGATTATATTTATGTTGTAAATCCCGGATTACTTGGGATAAAAGAGGCGAATGAACATTTGCTGACAGGTGGTTTTGTTTTTAGATTTGCAAAAAGATGATAGCAATAAAGCGTCATTAATTGAATCTAATAAATAGAAAAAACAATGCCATGCAGACACTATTTTCAAATTCCGATCAGATTATAATTGATGCATATAATGCTTATCAATCTTCACTGATTAATTATATTTCTGTCAGAGTAGGAGATAAAGAATTGGCGAAAGATTTGTCGCAAGATGTTTTTCTTCGTTTAGTTTCCTATAAATCAATGATTCGTAAAGATACTGTCCGGTCAATGATTTATACTATTGCCTATAATTTGATTATTGATTATCTCCGCAGATATTATAAAAAACAAGATGGTATTTCTTCTTATATATATGAAGAATCTGGTAAATATGTAGATGATGTTGAAAACTCATTTATGGTAAAAGAATTGTCGGAATGGGAGACAGAGGCAGTCAATAAATTACCTCTTCAGCGGAAAATAGTTTATGTAATGAATCGTTTTCAGGGATTATCAAAAAATGAAATTTCCGTAAGATTGAATGTGTCCGTTCGCACGGTAGATAATCATCTTTATCTTGGGCGTAAAGAGGTGAGGGATTATGTCAGTAAATGTATTTGATTGAATAAAAATTAGATAATATTAATTTTAAATTTAATTTTATGAAGAATGATTTTCTAAGAAACTCATCGAAAAGAGTTCTTTTTTCAGCTATGATAGCCTCGGCATTTATTGCTGGTGTACCAGCTCCTATATGGGCTGACGTACAGGATTCGGAGGTTGTCATGCAGGCTGTTAAAGTGAGTGGACGGGTAGTGGATATAAATGGTGAACCGGTAATTGGCGCCAGTATCCAGGAAAAAGAAACATCTAATGGAGTAATTACAGATATTGATGGTAATTTTTCATTTAATGTGGCTTCCAGAACAGCAAAGATTGTGATTTCTTTCATTGGTTATAAGACGGTTGAGCTTTCGGCTGCCGATCCGAAACTGAAGAATGTAGTAATGATGGAAGATTCGGAAACGCTGGATGAAGTTGTTGTAATTGGTTATGGAACTCAAAAAAAGGCTTCTCTGACAGGTGCGGTGACTGTTGTTGGTGCTAAGACACTAGAAAGTAAAGGAGCGTTAGCTAGTCCTTTGCAAGCAATGCAGGGCACGGTTCCAGGAGTAATTGTGACACGTAGCTCAGGTGCTCCGGGTGAAGAAGGTTGGGGAATGAAGTTGCGTGGTGCAACCTCTACTAATGCAACCGATCCATTGGTTATCATTGATGGAGTTGAATTTTCTGATGGTATCAGTGGAATGAGAAATCTGAATACGGATGATATTGAGTCAATTAATTTCCTGAAGGATGCTTCTGCGGCTATTTACGGTTCAAAGGCGGCAGGTGGTGTGGTCTTGATTACCACTAAAAAGGCTCGGGAAGGAAAAACTACAGTGTCATATAATGGTTCGTTTACAGGTAAAGTTATTGGTTTGCAGCCGGAGCTGATGAATCTGGATCAATGGGCGGATGCTCTTATTGCTGCACAAACCAATGATGGGTATGTAGATACAGATAAGATTCGTTATGCCAAACTGGCAAAACAATACAAAGGACAATATATTGACTTAGAGAATAATCCTAATCCGACTGGAGGTTTTAGTGGTGTTGCTGATTTCTGTTTTATGGAAAATGACTGGCAGGATATGCTTTGGGGCAATGCAGCGTCCACACAACATGAACTGGCTATTTCCGGAGGAACGGAGAAATCTCTTTATCGCCTTTCATTAGGATATATGTATGATGGCAGTACATTGCAGTGGGGAAATAATAATAAAGAGCGTTATAATTTCCGTTTGACTAATACATTCAAACTGGCTAATAATATTTCATTGGAGTCTATTATAGCTTATAGCCGTGAGAGTCAAGTGAAACCTAGTTTGATAGGTAGTGTGTTAAGTGCTTCCGTACCCCAACCGGGATTGCCTTCTTCTTCTATTGATGGGCGTCCCTATGCCTGGGGGAATTGGAAATCTCCTAACTGGCTGGCCGAATTGGGCGGGGATAATAAACTGAAAGTTTCGGCACTTAATATTAGTGAACAGATAAAATGGAATATTACGAAAGATTTGGATGCTGTTGTACAATTAGGGTACAATACGAACCTGGCTATTCGTGATATACAGGAAAAAGCGATAGACTGGTATAATTATGCTGGTACAAAAGTGGTCTGGTCAGAACCTACACAGGAGAACAGTAAGTATACTAAATCTTATGCTAATACAGATTATTATTTGGCTTCGGGCTATCTGAACTGGCATAAGACATTAGCAAATGCTCATAATCTGAGTGCGATGGTAGGAGCACAATATAATTATACCCAATATGAGCGTACAGAAACAGCTATTAAGAATATCAAGCCTTCATTAGAGATTCCGAATGGCTCCGGTGAGAAAACGGTAAAGCCTGAAAAGTGGCACGAAGCAATGATGTCTTATTTCGGACGTTTGGGGTATGACTATAAAAGTCGTTATTTGGTGGATGCTAATATGCGCTATGATGGCTCTTCTAAATTTCAGGCAGAAAATCGTTGGCAATTCTTTTGGGGAGTGATGGGTGCCTGGCGCTTGACAGAGGAAAATTTTATGAGACCGTTATCTCCTTTTCTGAGTAATTTGAAGTTGAGAGTGTCTTATGGTGTATTGGGAAATCAGAGTGGTATTGGACGATATGACGGGACGCAATTGTATAATTTCGGTTCTGGTACTGGAGTGTTAATGGATGGAAGCAAAGTGTCTATCATTAATACTAATGGGGAAATAGTTTCTACCGAACGTACTTGGGAACGTATTCATAATTATAATGTGGCTTTAGAATTCGGATTTTTAGATAACAGGCTGACAGGTACGGTGGATTTATTTTTAAGAAAGAATAATAATATGCTGATTGCCGCCCAATATCCGGGTATTTTGGGAGATAAAGCACCTGCTGCCAATATCGGTAAATTTGAAGCTAAGGGATGGGAAGGTATTCTCAACTGGGCAGATAAGATTGGTGCTGTAAATTATCATGTAGGAGCTACCATTACTTATGCAACCAACAAACTGGTGGACATGGGGGCTACCTCGGTATTGTCAAGCGGTTTTGACGCGACTCAACAAGGTTATCCGTTAAATTCTTATTTTGGCTTGCGTTATACAGGTAAAATTCAGACAGAGGAACAATTGCAGAAGTATTATGATTATTACCTGACTGGAAATGGTATTGGTATGGAGAAGAATCTTCGTTTAGGTGATAATATGTTTGAAGATGTAAATGGGGACGGAAAACTTGATCAGAACGATATGGTTTATCTTGGAACCGATGATCCGAAACTATCTTATTCTTTTAATGCCGGATTTGAATGGAAAGGGATTGACTTTTCTGTAATCTTCCAAGGTGTGGGACGACGGACTATCTTTCGTGAAGGCTCTGCGTGGAGGGTGCCCATGAGTGCATGGTGGTTGAACACAACGACGCAATCTGTAGGAAATACATGGAGTGCAGAACATAGTAATGCTTATTATCCGACTTATAGCAATACTAGCTCTATTAATAACTATAATTATCAATGTTCTTCCTGGTCGGTAGAAAACGGAGCTTATGTTCGTCTGAAGAATTTGACAATCGGTTATACGCTTCCTGCTACATGGTTGGCAAAGACAAAAGTAATTAGTAAACTACGTGTTTATGTAACAGGGGCTGACCTATGGGAACATAGTAATATCAGAGACGGTTGGGATCCTGAACAGACACGTAAGGTTGAAAATTTGGGTCGCTATCCTTTTAATCGAACATATACAGTAGGTATTAATGCAACATTTTAAACGTTAGATTATGAAATCAAATAAAATAATAATATTCTTTCTGTCGGTAGTTTTTGGGACTACTTTGCATTCTTGCTTGGATTTGGACCCGCAAGACCAGTTGGGAGGTGATGTTATGTGGACATCAACCAGTGATTTTGAGCAATTTGCTAATAATTTTTATGGTTGGACACGTGATTTTAAATCGACACTGGATGGAGTACATAGTGACAAGCGTTCCGATTTGATAACTTATCAGACTTATGATAAATATAGTCATGGTAGTAATACTGTACCCTCATCAGACGCTACTTATACTGACAATTACAATAATATCCGCCGGACTAACATGTTGTTGCAGAACGCAGAGAAGTATGTTGATCCAGCTGCTATCAAGCAATATGTGGCTGAAGCCCATTTTTTTCGTGCTTATTGCTATTTCGAATTGTTGCAGGCGTATGGTAATGTTATTATAACTAAAACTCCATTGGAAATCAATTCACCGGAAATGAAGCAGAAACGGAATGATCGTAGTGAAGTGGCTGATTTTATTATTGAGGATTTGAATTTGGCAATAGAAAAGTTGCCGACATTTAAAGAACTTAGTAATAAAGGTGGATCGGCACGTATAAGTTGGGAAGGTGCTAATGCATTTTTATCACGTGTAGCGTTATATGAAGGTAGTTGGCAAAAGTTTAGAGGAAATGTAGAACGAGGTGTAAAATTGCTGGACATTGCAGCAAAAGCAGCTAAAAAAGTAATTGATGCTAAACAATTCGAATTGTTTGGTACGGATACCAAGAGTATAGCTTTGGGGGACAGTGCACAGAAATATATGTTTATATTGGAGGATGCGAAATCAAATCCGGCTGATTTGAAGAAATCGGATAATAAAGAATATATTTTTGTTCGTAGTCATGAAGAGGTGCTTTCTCCCATTGGCACAAATATTACTAAAGGTTGCCTGAATAATACACTTTGGATATCTCGTAAATTTGCTAATATGTATTTATGTTCCAATGGACTCCCGATGGAATATAATGGAAAAACAAATGATTTATTTGAAGGATATACAAAGAAAAAATCGGAGTTTCAGAATCGTGATAATCGTATGAAATATACCTTGTTGGAGCCGGGTGTATGTTATTTCTCTAATGCGGCTGGTAAGAGTCGTGTAAATTGGGATGATTCCGATTATCAATATCCGGCAGGTAAACCGGAGCAGAAAAAATATGAAGTCTATGATCCTAAGATCGGTACTTGCTATAATAATCAAAAATGGTGTACGGAACGTTTTGTTGCAGATACTAAAGAGGGATATGATTATCCTATTATACGTTATGCAGAAGTTTTATTAAATTATGCAGAAGCTGTTTACGAACGCGATAATAAGATTGATAATACGGATTTGGATATATCATTGAATTTGGTTCGTTGTCGTGTTAACAAAGATATGCCGAAACTTTCCAACGAATTAGTTTCAACAAATGGGTTGAGTATGCAAACTGAAATTCGTCGTGAACGTACTGTTGAATTGTTTAATGAGGGTTTCCGTATTGATGATCTGAAACGTTGGAAGATCGCAGAAATTGAAATGCCACAGGATATACTAGGAATAAAGAAGACTGGTACGGATTATGCAAAAGAAAATCTGTCATATTCCACAGACCTGAATGGTTGCATTATAGTGGAAACTGGTCGCAAATGGGAGGAAAAAAATTATTTATATCCTTTACCTGCCGACCAGTTGCAATTAAATCCGAATTTGGGGCAGAATTTTGGCTGGGAATAGTATAACTATCTGATTTAAAAATAAAAGAATTATGAAAGATATAAATTTGATTTTATCCAAATGGATGCTTGCCGGGCTGCTGTTTATCGGTTTAGCTATGGTCTCTTGCAATGAAGAATATTCCGAAGGGAAAATGACAGGGGTAAGGATGATGAGTAAGGAAGATATTGTGCTTGATGTAGAGCCCACGCTCGTGTTAGCGCAAGGGATGGAACAGACAGTTTCATATACTATTATTCCAGATGATATAACGGACCCGGAGATAACCTGGTCTTCTTCGGATTCAGATATTGCTGAAGTATCACAAAATGGGGTTGTGAAAGCTAAAAAAATGGGTGCTGCGGTTATTAAACTGACTCAATCCGTTGCTTTTGAAGCATTACAGTCGTTTACGGTAAATGTTGTTGGAATTGCAACAGATATGCAAATCGAGGATTTTGAGATGTATGAGAAAACATCAAAGGCTTTGGCTAACTATGTAATATTAACGCCTGAGAATGGCTATAAGGTGTTTGATTGCGAAAGTCGTAATCCTTCCATTCTTAGCTATGAGAATGGCAAACTGAATGCATTATCTCCTGGAACAGTTGCCATTACAGTGAAAACGAAAGATGGCTCTAATCTTCAGAAGACTGTTAATGTAACAGTGCTCCCTGTTATTGAATTGCAAAGTATTACTCTTGCCGACGGACAGGAATTTGCTTTAAATGAAACGGCTCAACTTTTATACAAGATGGTTCCGGCAGATGCGACTGTTGAAGCTTTAAATTGGAAGAGTAGTAATGAAGATGTATTAACCGTTACTAATGAAGCTATTATTACTGCCCGGGCATACGGTGAGACAGAAATTACGGTAGCGAAAGAAGACGGAACAATATTAGGTAGAACCACTGTAGCTGTTGTTAAGGGCAAAATTAATGACTACGGAAATCAGTTTAGCATATATAAAATTGCTAGTGGCAATGGAAAGATCCGTATTGATGGTGATAAGATGATTGTAGAGGCAGCTAGCAAGGTTAGTGGATACTTGGAACGTGGTACTACATGGATTGATGTCGATACATATCCTATTCTGGCAATTAAATCATACGTTGAATCAGGAACAGGCAAAGGTTCCCTGTGGCATAATATGGACTTCAAAGTTAGTGGAGGTAGTACTGTGGGAGCAAACGCAGGCATGAACTGGGACCGTATCCTGCCATACGATGATGGAAGCAGAATCTATTATATAGATTTGTCTAAGATAACCTACGATGGAGGGGCTACTTTGGAAGGAAAAGGTCCGACAGAAATGTCTATGTTTAAATATAAGACAGGAACGGATAATTCTAATGACCATTACTTTGAATTGCACTGGGTGAAAACATTCAAGTCAATGGATGACCTGAATGCTTATTATGAAGAAAGTAAAAATAAAGAATAAAAAGAATTATGAAAAAATATATTATAATCGTATGCACTTTCTTCATGACATTGTTGTCATGTAGTAGTGAAATAGAAGATGGTAAAACCAGTATTGATGATCTTCCGGAGATTACTATGGATGAATATACTCCTTCGCTGGAGCATCCTGGCATATTACATAATACGAAAAGTATCGAACGTATGCGTGCTATCGTTACAAAAGCGAATGATAATGATCCGGCTTATCAGACATATCTTTTGATGAAAGCTGATAATCGGGCTAAATCTGATTACCAAATACAGGGACCTTTTGAATATATTGCGCGACAGGACGAATATGCGTGGACGAAAAGTAAATATGAAGCCGATTTTGGAGCAGCTTATCTGAACGCTTTGATGTGGGTGGTAACACAAGAGGAAGCTCACGCTCGGAAAGTAATCGAAATCTTGACAAAATATGCAGATGTACTTAAAGGGATTCCCAACCATAATGATGCAATTCTTTTAGCCGGATTCCATGCATTCCAGATAGCTTTTGCTTTAGAGATGGTTACTACTACAGGTGACTTAATGCCGCAAGCGGATATTGATAAGGTCAATAATATGTTGCGGAATATGTTTTTACCATGGTTAGACCAATTTTATAGTATGGATCCTTATACGAATGGAAACTGGGGACTGATAGTTAGTAGAGCTTATATGGGACTTGCTATCCTTTGGAATGATGCAGACATGTATAAAGAAACAGTGAAGTTCCTTTTACGTGGATATGATAATGGTACTTTCCCGAACTATATCGATAGTGAAACTGGACAATGCCAGGAAAGCGGGCGTGATCAGGCACATACTCAACTAGGAATTGGATCGGCTGGTTCTATTTGTGAAATAGCTTACAAACAAGGCAACGATTTGTATGGTGCTCTTAATAACTTAGTGATGAAGGGATATGAATATACTGCTAAATATAATGTGGGATATGATGATGTTCCTTTCAAGACATGGAAAGATGTTACAGGTAAATATAGTAACTGGACTTCTATCAGTCCGACAGATCGTGGAGAATATCGTTCTATCTACGGACTGGCTTATAATCACTATGTAATTCGTAAAGGACTTAGTATGCCTTATACAAAGGAGATGTTGGATAAAAACAACTGGCTTGGAAAGTTTGACGGAGATTGCATTGATTTTGATGTGTTCCAATTTAACGATAAAGATATAGTGAACTAATTGGGCTTATGATAGGTATTAAGCAATTTGTATACTCGTGTGTGTTGGGAAGCTTGGTGATATCTTGCGACACAACACAACGAGTAAAGGAAGAGATTGTCATTAACTTGCAGGAGAGGGGGGCAACTATCTCCCCGTCCATGTATGGTGTTTTCTTTGAAGAAATAAATCATGCAGGAGACGGAGGCTTGTATGCCGAGTTGGTACAGAACCGTAGCTTTGAAGAGAAAGAGATGCCGGCCGGCTTTCATGCGGAAGGCAATAAATTGCTTCCTAAAGCGGTCAAGTATCATCTGACAGGAGAAGTCCGTGAACGTTCTTATCGATGGAGCACAGACGAAGTACCTGCATGGACTTTACAGGGAAAGGATTCTTTGGCTGCACAGATGAAAGTGACTAAAGAGAATCCTAAGTTTGCTTCCGCACCGAACAATCTTAAAGTTGTAATCAGGGATGCTTCCCAACCGGTACAGTTATTGAATGAAGGATATTGGGGTATGAATTTTGTGGAAGGTGAAAGATATATTTTGCGTACAATCATCCGTACCTCTTCCGATTACAAAGGAAAAGTGACTGTCCGGCTGCTTTCTTCCGAAGGTAAAATATTCTCTTCCGAAACACTGGATATTATAAATGGCGGAGAATGGAATGATGTGAAGAAAACTCTGACTGCGGTAGGTCATGACTCCAAAGGCAGGCTGGCACTTGAGTTTGATTCGCCCGGAACGGTTTGGGTAGACTATGTTTCCCTTTTCCCGGAAAATACGTTCAATAATCGTCCCAATGGTTTACGTCGTGATGTAGCAGAAATGTTGGTCGGTTTGAAGCCTGCCTTTTTCCGTTGGCCTGGTGGGTGTGTAGTAGAGGGGATCACTCTCGACAACCGCTTTGAATGGAAGAAGACGTTGGGTGACCCGGCTGCTCGCCCCGGAGAATATAGTACATGGGGATATCGCTGTTCCTACGGTTTCGGTTATTATGAAATGTTACAGTTCTGTGAGGATATCGGTGCAAAGGCAATGTTTGTTTGCAATGTCGGATTAGGCTGCCAGTTCCGTATGGGGGATGCTTGCGGAGAGCACGACATTGATTTCTATATTGATGATTGTCTGGATGCCATTGAGTATGCTCTGGGGGATGAAAGTACCGAGTGGGGGGCACGCCGTGCCGCTGATGGGCATCCTGCTCCATTTCCTTTGCAGTATGTGGAAATAGGCAATGAGAACTGGGGAGCTGAATATGACCGTCGTTTTGATATTTTTTATAAGACAATCAAAGAGAAGTATCCTCAATTGACACTGATTTATAATGAAATGCCTCAACGTGACGGAGCCTCACAGATAACGAAAACTGATATGATAGACCCTCACTGGTATGTTGACCCGTATTTTTTCTTCCGTAACACTACTCTGTTTGATAGTTATGAGCGCGGTAAATACGAGGTTTATGTAGGTGAATACGCTTGCAATCGTAGTGTCGGTGCGGGTAATATGCTTGGTGCTTTGTCCGAAGCCGCTTTTATCGGTGGGATGGAACGCAACGGTGACTTGGTGACAATGGCTTCTTATGCCCCTCTGTTCGAGCACCGTCATGACCGTAGCTGGCAGACAAATCTGATTTGGATTGACACTGACCAGGTGCTGGGACGAAGTTCCTATTATGTTCAGAAAATGGCAGCAGAGAATCGTCCGACTTATAATGTAAAGAGCAATATCACGATGCACGAGGTGGCTCCGGATTTGTTTGATAAAGGTTACTTGGGTTTCGGTGCCCGTTCGGCAACTATTGAATTTAAGGATATAAAAGTAACGCAGAATGGCGTGTCTTCTGTTCCGGATATGAGTGGTTTTGCTCTTCAGAAAGGAGAGTGGAGTTCAGACGCAGCTTCCGGCTGTCTGTCGGTAGCCAAAGGAGAACAACTCTTGTTGAAGGATACTTATGCAGGGGATTATACGCTGACTTGCAAAGTCCGTAAGACGGGAGGTGAACAGGGATTTCAGTTCTTTGTCGGTATGTCTGCTGACGGCAAGACCGGATATCGTTATAATATCGGCATGTGGAGCACGAATGACCGTGCGGAACTGTTACGTTTGGAGAATGGGCATGAAAGAGGTGTCTTGACCGAACATTCCGGCAAGGTGATAGAAATGAACAAATGGTATGATGTGAAGATTGTTGTGTCTCCTATGAAGAGCGAGTTTTATATCGACGGCAAGATGATTCTATCGTATGTTTCTCAGCCGATGCCTCTTCAGTTTATTCATTCGGGTTATGATGAAGACAATGGAGAACTGATTGTGAAGGTCGTGAATGCTGCTGATTCTGTTTATTCTACTACTATTCGTGTAGACGGTGCTGAAGAAATAGCCAAATCCGGGAAAATTATATCTCTGACCGCAAGTAGTGCTAAGGATGAAAATTCTTATGAAGAGCCTCGGAAGATTTATCCTCATGAGAGCGATTATGGCGGTTTCGGAAAGAAGTTTGATTTTGATTTTCCACCATTTTCATATACAGTGTTAAGGATAAAAGCGAAAATAAAATAGAAAATGAGAAAAGTTTAAATCAAGATAATAATGAAGTTAAAGATTATAATTGCAGTTTCTACGATTGCATGGGCAGGCATGTCTGTTGCTTCAGCTCAAAAGGTAACAATGTATTCCACTACTTCCACTGACCGTTGGACGGAAAAAAAGTATTCTTTGGATAAGTCTTCCATAGCGCAGGTCGATGTTTGTGTTTATCCGGACAGTCTGTTGCAAGATGTTGTAGGCTTTGGTGGAACGTTTAATGAATTGGGTTGGGATGCTTTACAACATTTACCTCAGGCAGAACGTGACAAGGTAATGGCATCTTTATTCTCAAAGGAGGGTGTTTGTTTTGCTTTAGGACGTACGCCTATTGCCGCCAGCGACTATGCTATGGGATATTATTCTTACAATGATGTGAAAGATGACTATACAATGCGCAATTTCTGCATTGACCGTGACCGATATATCCTTATTCCTTATATAAAAGCGGCTTTGAAGTTGCGTCCGGATTTGAGAATGTGGGCGTCTCCCTGGACGCCGCCTGCATGGATGAAGGTTAATGAGCATTATTCGCAGAAAAGTGCCGGAATTGAAAAAACAGATATTGGGCATAATCGTCTTGACCCTAATCGTAATGTTTTGGGAAATGTGACAGGGTTTAAAATGCAGCAAGGCTATCTTCAGGCATATGCAATTTATTTTTCCAAATACGTACAAGCATATAAACAAAATGGCATAAACATTCAGACGGTTATGCCGCAGAATGAGATAGCCTGGACTCCTTGTTGGCCTTCATGCACCTGGCGTCCGGAAGATTTGGCTATTTTTGTTAATCAGTATCTTGCTCCCCAATTTGAGAAGGATTCTATTAATACTGAAATTTGGGTAGGAACGGTGAACTATCCGAATCCTGATTATGTACGTACTTTCTTTAAACAGAAAGGTTCACGGCAATCCGTAAAAGGGGTTGGTGTGCAGTGGACGGGTATGAAGGTCTTGCCTACTATACATAAAGAATATCCGGACTATTGTTATATGCAAACAGAGAATATGTGTGGTAATGCAGAAAATGATTGGTCATCTTTAGAGAATACTTGGAAGGCAATAGTCCATTGTTTTAATAATGGCGTTAGTTCTTACATGTATTGGAATATGGTATTGAACGAAACCTGTAAAAGCTGGTGGGACTGGGCTCAAAATACGCTTGTTATCGTAGACAGAAATACCGGGCAGGTACGCTATACGGATGAATATTATTTGATGAAGCATCTTTCTCATTTTGTTCAGCCGGGCAGCCGTCTGCTGAAAGTGTCGGATGATAAGAATACGCTTGCTTTCCGTTCGCATGATGGTAAAATAGTAGTTGTGGTTTACAATCCGGAAGAGGAGGAGCGTCCTTGTAGTTTTAAAGCAGGCGACAAGAATGTGTGTGTTACATTGAAAGGTAAATCCATTAATACCCTTGTCTTTTAATTAACTTTTTGTACTTTTGGATTGAGTATATCGAAATGTAGTTACGTATATACTAGGAAAAAGAATACTCATGAAGAATCTACGAATTTATTTAATAACATTATTATGCACTGTCATTTCGTTGCCGGAGAGTACGGCAGCGGAATGGCAGTGGTCTGTAAAAATACCAGGTATTGTTTCCAACGAGACGAATGACCATCCGCAGGCTTTTTTATGGATACCGTCTGATTGTGTCCAGGTAAAAGGGGTTATGATAGGTACTCATAATATGACGGAAGAAACTCTGTTTGAGAACGCCTTGTTTCGGGAGAAAATGTCTGAAATAGGTCTGGCACTGATATGGATAACTCCGGGGTGGGATCAGAAATGGGACATAACTGCCGGAAGCCAGAAGGCATTTGAACAAATGCTGGATGACTTTGCTTCTGTTAGCGGATATAACGAATTGAAATATGCTCCGATTGTTCCGTTCGGACATTCGGCAATGGCTACCTATCCGTGGAACTTCGCAGCCTGGAATCCCGACCGCACATTAGCCATTATCTCTTTGCATGGAGATGCGCCACGCACTAACCTTACCGGATATGGTCGTGACAATATGGAGTGGGGGAAACGTACGATTGACGGCATCCCTGGATTGATGATTGAAGGCGAATACGAATGGTGGGAAGACCGTGTAAATCCGGCTTTGGCATTCCGTATGATGTATCCTAAAAGTTGCGTCTCTTTCCTTTGCGACACAGGACGAGGACATTTCGATATAGCCGACCGCACCGCTGGTTATATTGCGTTGTTCTTAAAGAAAGCACTGGAATATCGTATGCCTGCAACGTATGATTTGAATAAGCCTGTGGAATTGAAGAAGCTGAATCCGCAGAATGGCTGGCTTGCCGAAAGGTGGTATCCGAATCAGAAGAAACGTGCAAAAGCTGCTCCTTATAAAGAGTATAAAGGAGACTCGCACGACGCATTCTGGTATTTCGATAAGGAAATGGCTGAAATGACGGAAGAACGCTATCGCCGGGAGAGAGGGAAGAAACCACAATACTTAGGTTTTGTACAAAAGGGGCAATTACTCACATATAATCCCAAATCCCATGTGAAAGTTGCCGCCAGCTTCCTGCCGGAAAAAGACGGATTGACTTTTCATCTGAAAGCTGTATATACGGATAGTTTGCATACTGCAATTTCTGACGAACATTCGCTCACTCCTCCTGAAATAACCCGTATCTGTGGCCCGGTTCAGAAAGTGAACGACACCACCTTTACTGTCCGTTTCTACCGTATGGGAATGTACAATAAGCGTCGTACGGGAGATATTTGCCTTCTAGCTGGTAATGATGGTGACAAACATTATAAAAGCACAGTTCAGGAACTTAGTTTTCGGATTCCCTATCGCAATACGGAAGGTAAACGCCAGCATATTCTTTTCCCGGGTCTTGACGATGTGAGGAAAGGCACGGAAACTATCTCTTTACATGCAACCTCCGATTGCGGGCTACCCGTATATTACTACGTGAAAGAAGGGCCGGCAGAAATAGAGGGAAACAAGTTGGTATTTACTCGAATTCCCCCACGCAGTAAGTTCCCATTGAAAGTGACTGTGGTGGCATGGCAATATGGATTGGCAGGAGAAGTGCAGACAGCCGAATCGGTAGAACGGAGTTTCTTCATTTATCAATAGGCAATTGATAAATGAAAGATTATGGCACTATAAGTTGGAATTCGTTTTTTTGCATTGAGTAATAGGCGGAGTCTATTCGTATCCAATAATAAATAAGGATATTAAAAATGATTATGAATAAGAAATCTTTAGTTGCAATCGCATTATTGGCAGTATCGGCTATATCGTCGGCTCAATCTGTGTACCCTGGACAGCACCAGGGGAAAATGAAAAAAGAGACAGTGGCTCCTGTTCGGGTAGAAAGTTTTGATTTGAAAGACGTCCGTTTATTACCGAGTCGTTTTCGTGACAATATGTTGCGGGATTCCGCATGGATGACCTCTATCGACGTAAGTCGTCTGTTGCATAGTTTCCGGACAAATGCCGGAGTCTTTGCCGGTCGTGAAGGCGGTTATATGACAGTGAAAAAACTCGGTGGTTGGGAATCCTTGGACTGTGAGCTTCGCGGACATACTACCGGACATCTGCTTTCGGCTTACGCTTTGATGTATGCTGCTACCGGAAGTGAGATTTTCAAGTTGAAAGGGGATAGCCTTGTCAACGGGCTGACCGAAGTTCAGAATGCTTTGAAAGGCGGATATTTAAGTACTTTTCCCGAAGAACTGATAAACCGTAATATCCGGGGAAAGAGTGTTTGGGCACCTTGGTACACTTTGCATAAGCTTTATTCCGGCCTGATAGACCAATATCTGTATGCGGATAATCAGCAGGCCTTGAAAACAGTGACCAAAATGGGCGACTGGGCTTATAACAAACTGAAACCACTTAGTGAAGAAACCCGCAAACTCATGATACGTAATGAGTTTGGAGGTGTCAATGAATCATTCTACAATTTGTATGCTATCACAGGAGATGAACGTTACCGTTGGTTGGCTGAATATTTCTACCATAATGATGTAATTGACCCGTTGAAAGAACTTCGGGACGATTTGGGAACCAAACATACGAATACGTTTATCCCGAAAGTCATAGCCGAAGCGCGTAACTATGAGTTGACAGAGAATGAGACCAGCAAAAAGCTCTCGGAATTCTTCTGGCATACCATGATTGACCACCATACTTTTGCTCCGGGATGCAGTAGTGATAAGGAGCATTTTTTCGACCCGAAGAAATTTTCTAAACACTTGACCGGCTATACGGGAGAAACCTGCTGTACTTATAATATGTTGAAACTTAGTCGTCATCTTTTCTGTTGGACGGGCGATTCATCTATTGCCGATTATTATGAAAGGGCACTATATAATCATATCCTGGGACAGCAAGATCCGGAAACAGGAATGGTCACTTATTTCTTGCCCTTACTTTCGGGCTCACATAAACTGTATAGTACCAAAGAGAACTCTTTCTGGTGTTGTGTCGGCAGTGGATTCGAAAATCATGCTAAGTATGGAGAAGCTATCTACTACCGCAACAACCAGGGAATCTACGTAAATCTGTTTATTCCTTCCCAAGTCACCTGGAAAGAAAAAGGGTTAACCCTTCTCCAGGAAACGGAATTTCCGAAAGAGGAAACGACCCGGTTTACTATTCGTGCCGAGAAACCGGTTCGTACTACTGTTTATCTAAGATATCCTTCATGGAGTAAAAAAGCGGAAGTTCTTGTGAACGGTAAAAAAGTAGCAGTAAAACAAAAGCCAGGTTCTTATATCGCTATCACCCGTGACTGGAAAGATAATGACCGTATCTCGGCTACTTACCCGATGCAGATTGCATTGGAAGCCACTCCCGATAATCCGAATAAGGTAGCTTTATTGTATGGCCCGTTAGTGCTTGCCGGAGAACGGGGTACGGAAGGTATGCAGGCTCCCGCACCTTTCTCTAATCCAGCTCTTTATAATGATTATTATACTTATAATTTCCATGTACCTGCCGATTTGCGTACCTCATTGAAAGTAGATATGAAACATCCGGAACGTACTTTGCAGCGTACAGGAAAAGAACTGGAATTTACAACAGAACAAGGAGATGTGATTCGTCCGCTTTATGATTTGCATCATCAGCGTTATGTGGTATATTGGGATTTGCAGTCGAAATAGAAAATTTTAAGAACGAATTACACGAATTACGCGGTTTTATAATTATAATTGCATCAAACAACAGCGTAGTTCGTGTAATTTGTGTTTAATACGAAGTTAATAGATAACGAAAATGAAGGGAAGATTATTAATCATAATTTTTATAAGTATCTGTTTTATTGCAGGTTCCTGCAATGTATCATCCGTACAAGGGAGTCGTTATAACTTCTCTTCATTAGATTCTGTTATTCAAGGCTGGGTGAGTAAAGAGTACTATCCCGGTGCTTCTATTTGTGTAGTAAAGAATGATTCTGTCATTTTTCAGAAGAACTATGGTAGCTATACTCCTGATACAAAAGTATACGTAGCCTCTGCCGGAAAATGGGTGGCGGCTGCTGTTATCGGAGCGGTAGTGGACAGTACCAGTTTGGACTGGGATGACCCTGTGGAAAAGTGGTTGCCGGAATTTAAGGGAGATGCTAAAGGAAAAATCCTTTTGCGACAATTGTTATCTCATACTTCCGGAGTGCGTCCCTATCTTCCTGAACCGCGCGTAGATAATTACAATCATCTGGATTCCGCCATTATTGAGATATTGCCGTTAGATACGGTTTTTACTCCGGGAAGCCGGTTCCAATATGGAGGACTTGCCATGCAGATTGCCGGAAGAATGGCGGAAGTGGCAATGGGGAAAGAGTTTGAAACTCTTTTTCAGGAATTATTAGCACAGCCATTAGAAATGAAAAATTCTCATTTTACTCCGATAAATACAGATGGCGGACATGCCCCGATGTTAGGTGGTGGTCTGTGTACTACCTTGAACGATTATATTCATTTCCTATCTATGATTTATCATGATGGAATGTATAACGATAAGCGGATTATATCAGCAAAAACTGTAAAGGAAATGCAGGCCGACCAAGTGAAAAATGCTGTTGTTTCTCCCGAAGAATATACGGAAAGAGCATTGGGACAGTCTCATAATGGCATTTACGGATTAGGTGAGTGGCGTGAACTGGTCGATAAAAAGACAGGAGAAGCCTATCAAATCAGTTCACCAGGATGGGCTGGCGCTTACCCGTGGATCAATAAACGGGAGAATGTTTATGGCTTCTTTATTGCTCATGTAGTCGGTGCTTCCAGTAAAGAAGATGGTTTCTCATCTTTTTATGGTAGTCCTGTAATTTCGAGAACTGTTTCAGAGATTGTAAAGGGACATCCGTTGGTTGTTAAACAAGGCCGCGTTAAAGTGGGCAACGGTTCTCTTTACTATGAGGAAGCCGGCACAGGTGCCCCCGTCATCTTTGTTCATGGGCATTCCTTGGATCATCGTATGTGGGATGAACAATTTTCTGTACTGGCAAAAAAATATCGTGTGATCCGCTATGATTTGAGAGGATATGGCATTTCGTCTTCACAAACGGAAGACTATCAATTCACACACGCTGAAGATTTAGTTACTTTGATGGATTCTTTGCACATCAAGAAAGCGCATATCGTCGGACTTTCTTTAGGTGGGTTTATTACTGCTGATATGTTGGCGTATTTCCCTGACCGGATGTTATCTGCTTTTTTAGCCAGTGGAAACATTCGGAAATCGAAAGGTCCCAGTGAACCGATGACTCCGGAAGAAGCAAGAGTACGTGATAAGGAGATTGCTGCTTTGAAAGAGAAAGGGGTAGATGTGATGAAGAAAGAGTGGTTTGAAGGATTAATGAAGTCAGGAGGAAGTCAGCGGGAACGAATGCGTGAGTCTCTATGGCAAATGATCGATGAGTGGGATGCGTGGCAACCTTTACACAAAGAAGTACGGGTGGTAGCTGGTTTGGATGCCATTGAGGAATTGAAAAAGAATCATCCCGATGTACCTGCTTTAATTGTTGAAGGTCATTCTTCCGGCAACCGATTCTCAAAAGAACCTCCCATCTTACAATATCTTCCCAATGGAAAACTGAAAGTAATTGACGATTGCGGACACATGCTGAATATGGAACGCCCGGAAGAATTTAATGCAGCATTGGAAGAATTTTTGAAAAACGTTCAATAAAGAATAATATTGTAACTGATTATATATAGAATAGACTAAGTACCATGAAACAAACTATTATTGCTGTTATCTGTTTTTTGTGTGTTTCTTCATTATATATACAAGCACAAAAAATAAATCATCCTTCATTACTGTATACTCCACAACGCATACAGCAAGTGAAACAGCGTATGCAGCATGAACCTAAATTGCAGGAAGCATGGGGAGATATTAAGAAAACAGCAGATAAAGCTTTGCAAAAGAAAGATTTTAATCGATTAGACTATTTGTCGTTAGCTTATTTGATGACTGATAATAAGGAGTATGCAGACGCAATCAAAGAAATCCTCCTGAAAGCTGTGGAAGCCGAATCATGGGGAGATGTGGAAATGATGGCACGTATTCCTGCATGGCGTTCACAACTGGGTATGGCTCATAAGAGTTTTCTTTCCGCAGTGGGGTATGATGCTGCATACAATGTCATGTCTTCTTCAGAAAGAAAAAAGATAGCCGAAGGATTGAAACGGTTAGCCGTAGAACCGGCATTGGGAGACTGGTTGTTGGAACCGACCCGTATTCACTCATTGAATTCGATGGGACATAATTGGTGGACCTCCTGTGTTTGTCAGGGTGGAATATTGGCTTTGAGTCTTCAAAATGAACTTCCTGAAGTTAAAGAATGGGTGGAGCAACTTCACGAATCACTTCCTGAATGGTTTGATTTTGCCGGTGATGTATTGCAACAGAAAGCAAAGAGTTTTGATGAGGCCGGTGGAATGTATGAAAGTCTGAATTACGCCAACTTTGGTATTCAGGAAGCTTTGTTGTTTAGGATAGCTTGGATAAATACTCATCCCGGACAGAATCCGGGTGATATTCCTCAATTGGCAAAATTGCCGAGTTACTTCTCACAAGTCTGCTATCCGCGTACAGGTATGCTGCATAGTTTGAATTTTGGAGATAGCCATAAAAATGTATCAGCAGAATCCAGCATGATGTTATTGTATGCATTGGGGGTGAAAGATCCAACTATTTTGTGGTATATAGCCCAGGTGGAACAAGGACAACATCGTGATGGCTTTTTCCTGAATCGTCCCATGGGCTTCCTTTACACTCCTGATTTGAGTAAGGCGCCCGCTGTCCCTCAACTGCCGACTTCTCAATTATTTGCCGATTTTGGTTGGGCTACGATGCGTGATTCGTGGGAAAAGGATGCTACGATGCTGGCTGTAAAAAGCGGTCATACATGGAATCATTCTCACGCAGATGCCAATTCATTTATTGTCTTTCATAAAGGGGTAGATATTATTAAAGACGGGGGAAACTGCTGGTATCCTAATCCTGCTTATCGGAATTATTTCTTTCAAAGCCAAGCGCATAATGTAGTATTGTTTAATGGAGAGGGACAACCTCGTGAGCAGCAGTACGGCGGTTCTACTTTGAGAGGATATTTGCATCATCTTCTGGATGCGGGAAATGTGAAGTATGTCCTGGCTAATGGAACGGGGCCTGTTTCAAACAATTTCAGCCGTAATTTCCGCCATTTCCTTTGGATGGATAATGTTATTTATATGATTGATGATTTGAAAACACATAAAATAGGACAATTTGAATGGTTATGGCATACAAACGGGACATATAAAAAGTCGGGAGTTGACGTGAATGTGACGAATGGTAACTCATCGGTTGTGATTCGTCCGTTATATCCTCGTTTGCTGGCTAAATCCGATTTTGTGCATGACTACCCGGAAGATTTGTATTGGGAGGAAATAGAAGCTCCCACTGAAGATTTGAAAGGCACTGAAACCTATTATTCATTTCATTTGCCGGCAGAAGTCAATCGTGTAAAAGGGCTGACAGCCATTATATTAAAGGAGACTCCCAATGAGAAAGACTTGCCACAAATGGAACGGCGGGAAGGACAAGATTGGATTGGGCTTCGTATCCGTCATAAAGGGAAAGTGACTGATCTTTATATTAATCAATTAGCAGACGGCAGGCTAATGCACAGCAACTCATGGATTATGCCGGACGGCTGGATGACAGATGCTTATATGTTTGCTGTCTCTTATCCCGAAGGTACTGAAGCTGCTGACGCAAAAGATTTCTTTATCTGTCATGGCAGTGCATTGAGACGCGATAAGGAGACTTATTTTTCTTCTCTTTCCAAATTATTTGTAATTCAGAAAGAAGAAGGTAAAAAGTTGAACCTTTGGATAGACGGGCAACCGAAGATTCATGCAACGTTCAGAAGTGAGAAGAAACCGACAACTGTTATTGTGAATGGTAATAACTTCCCTGTTGTTTACAAAAACGCTCATGTGAAAGTGAAATATCAATAAATCTTCAATAGCATTGAGTAAATAATTTCTCCCCTTCGTATTTGTTTATCACATATAACAGATACGAAGGGGAGACTTTTTTTATAAGAAGGAATGTGCTCTTTTGGAGATTTTTATGTATGTTTGTCACATGTTTAATATGAAAGGAAGCGGTTGTAAGTGAAGAACACGATTAAATATCTGATTCTTTTAATCATATACTTGGTTTGTGGTGTAAATCTGCAAGCCCAGAATTATACATTTCGTAATGTAGTCATGTCCGATGGACTGTCCGGGCTATTGGTGAACGCCATTTATAAAGACTCGGAAGGTTTTGTCTGGCTAGGAACAGATAATTGTCTCGATCGTTTTGATGGTGTGAAAGTTCGACATTATGAATTTCGAGGCGTGGATTCCGGAAGGAAGAAACGGGTGAACTGCATCACGGAAACAGCCGATAATCAGCTTTGGGTAGGAAACGGTATCGGACTTTGGCGTCTGAATCGTGCAAACGGCCAGTTGGAGAGAATTGTTCCCGAAAAAATAGATTTTGCTGTAAATACCTTACTTCCGGATGGAGATATTCTCTATATCGGTACGGAGAAAGGATTGTTCATTCAAAAGGACGGGCAATTGCTCCAAGTCTTGACCGACCGGAATATGCTGGCTGCCTGTAATCGAATTATGGATCTCTGTCTGAATGAAGATAAAAGTGCGTTATGGCTGGCTACAGTGCAAGGTTTGTTCTCTTATTCATTGAAAGATGGTAAGATTGATTCCTGGCATTTCCAGGAGAATGTTCCCGAGGCCGATTATTTCCGCTGCCTGACTCGTATCGGAGAAACCCTTTATTTAGGTACAATGAGTCAGGGAGTAGTTCGTTTCGATATAAACAAAAAGAGCTTTTCGCATACAGTGTCTTTAGGCTGTGATGTCATTTCCGACATATCCAGTGATGGAAAGGAGACAGTATATATTGCAACAGATGGCAATGGCGTTCATTTCCTTTCGCATAAAGCCCAACAAGTGACACGTCGTTTTTGTCACGATGTAAGTGATAAAGAAGGTATTCGCAGTAATTCCATTTATTCACTATTGGTGGATGACAGAGGTGCTGTTTGGGTGGGGCACTTTCAGGCAGGTTTAGATTACTCACTTTATCAGAATGGTCTTTTCCAAACTTATGCTTATCCTCCTCTGTTTAACTCTGCCAATCTTTCCATTCGTTCTTTTGTCAACAGAGGACACGAAAAAGTCATCGGTTCACGTGACGGCTTGTATTATATAAATGAAGCTACCGGAGTCGTAAAGAGTTTTGTGAAACCTGTTTTGACTTCGGATTTGATATTGACTATCTGTTTTTATGAAGGCGAATATTATATTGGTACGTATGGCGGAGGCATGATGGTGTTGAATCCGGAGACGTTATCTCTAAAATATTTTGCCCAGGGAGGAGATGGAGATGCAGAGCTGTTTCAGAAAGGACATATCTTCTGTGTGCGACCGGATGAGAAAGGAAATCTCTGGATAGGCACTTCACAGGGATTGTTCTGTTATAATAAACAGGCAAAACAGATCAAACACTTTACCAGCGCCAATTCCCAATTGCCGGAAGGTAACGTTTATGAAGTTAGTTTTGACTCTACCGGCAAAGGATGGATTGCCACGGAAACCGGTATGTGTATATATGATCCTGCTTCTCAAAGTTTACGATCGAATGTGTTCCCTGAAGGATTTGTGCATAGGGATAAGGTGCGTACCATTTATGAAGATACAGGACACAACCTTTATTTTATTCGTGAAAAGGGAAGTCTGTTTACCTCTACTTTAACGATGGATCGTTTTCGGAACCGTTCCGTCTTTTCTACGCTTCCTGACAATTCGCTGATGTCGATCGTGGAAGATAACCAGGGTTGGTTGTGGGTGGCTTGCAATGATGGATTGTTACGCATAAAGGAAGAAGGAGAAGAGTACGATGCCTTCACTTTCAATGATGGAGTACCGGGACCCACTTTTACGAATGGGGCAGCTTATAAAGATGAAAAAGGAATATTATGGTTCGGCAACACCAAAGGTTTGATTTATGTCGATCCGAAGCGCGTGGATGAAGTGCGTGGTAAAGTCCGTCCGATTGTGTTTACGGATATATTGGCTAATGGTATTTCTTTTACCAACCCGTCTTTAAAATATAATCAGAATAATCTGACTTTCTGCTTTACGGATTTTGCTTATGGTCTGCCTTCTGCTCTATTGTACGAATATCAGTTGGAAGGAGTGGATAAAGACTGGAAACTATTGGCTGCGCAGAATGAGGTTTCCTATTATGGATTATCTTCCGGAACTTATACGTTCCGTGTGCGCCTTCCGGGAAATGAACAGTCGGAAGCTGTTTATCAAGTGACGGTGCGTCCTATGATACCTTGGTGGGGATGGGCACTTTCTGTTTTATTAATTGTAGGCATTATTGCTTTTATACGATATTATGTGTGGAATCGTATGCGCCGCCTGCTTACTTCTCCTGCATCGGCAATCTCCGCGTCCATAGAGAAGACACAGCAGAAAGACCGAACGATAGAACAGGCGGAAGTGATTTCTGAAGAGTCTTCTATCGCTGCAACCGAAGAAAAGTATAAAACCAACAGGCTGACTGAAGAAGAATGTAAAGAACTCCATAAGAAACTGGTTGCTTATGTGGAGAAAGAAAAGCCATATATTAATCCTGATTTGAAAATGGGCGATCTGGCTTCTGCTTTGGATACTTCTTCGCATTCATTATCGTATCTTTTGAATCAATATCTCAATCAGTCTTATTATGACTTTATAAACGAATACCGCGTCACTCAATTTAAGAAAATGGTGGTAGATAGTCAATATTCCCGCTATACATTAACTGCACTGGCAGAACTCTGCGGCTTCAGTTCTCGTGCTTCTTTCTTCCGTTCATTCAAAAAGAGTACGGGAGTCACTCCGAATGAATATATTCGTAGTATAGGTGGAACAGCCAAGGAAGAGTAACTTTTCGACTTATTATCACTGAAATCTATTTTATACTCATATCCCTTTCACCCTTCACACCGCCCTATTCATCGGGGTTAGAGGGTGAAAGACCTCCCTTCACCAAGTGGATTTTCCTTTTACTAGTCTTTTCCTCGTAATCTATTAATAGATAAGTTCTTCTTCTCCCTATATAAACTTCTTTTGCTCCTATTGCAAAGTTGTTTCTTATAGGGAGTAATCTATAAACGCAAGCTTTGTTTTTATAAATGAAACTTGCGTTTATAAAAACAAAGCTTGCAATTATATAATTGAAGCTTTCATTTATAGTTTACCCTTAATCAAACGTAACTTTGCAATAAGTGCAAAGCAAGTTTATCTTTAATGAAACGGAATTTATCTATTAATGTTCGTACTTCATTAATAGCTTTGATGTGACAATGAAACGATCAAATAATAAAATTGAAGAGGGGAAGAGGATGGGAGCAAACGAGCGTAAGTGGAGCAAAGATACGTTGATTTGAGTGATTTGAGTCTCATTTTATAAAGTGATACTCTCTTTTTTGTAAACGTAATATGTTGATAATTAGAATTGTATATTTAAATGAGTCTACCTAGATTCATTGAGATTGATCTGCTTTATTTTCTGGCTGTTATATCCAAAATCACCTCTATATTTGCATCGTGATCAAAACCGAAAAAGATAGTATTATGGAGACAACAGCTAACACTTCCGACAACATTATCACCCGTTCTTATGAAGAATATTATCAGGTGATTTTTACCTATATTACTTATCGTATCACTCATCGCTACGAAGCGGAGGATCTAACCCAGGATGTATTTGTACGTCTGCTGGACTACAAGCAAATGCTCCGTCCGGACACAGTGAAATATTTCTTGTTCACCATTGCCCGCAATATTGTAATCGACTATATCCGTCGTTATTATAAGAAACAGGAGATAGACAGCTACATCTATGATACTATGTCCACTTCTACCAATGAAACCGAAGAAAAAATTATCGGTGATGATTTAATGACAATGGAACGGACCCGCTTGGCTGCTATGCCCGAACAACGTCGGTTAATTTATACATTGAACCGCTTCGAAAATAAAACGTCTCCGGAAATCGCAAATGAACTGAATCTAAGTTGCAGGACGGTGGAAAACCATCTGTTTCTGGGACGTCGTGAAATGCGCGAGTTTTTCCGGAATTGTATATAATCTTATTCATTAATAAATAACCCTTTGTGCTTATGGAAAAGGAGTCAGAATTTACAAAGAGGTACTTGTATGCCTCACCTTATTTTAGAGAACAAAAATTTAATACTATTTTTAAACCTCAAATTTAATTTTATGAAACGAAGAGGATTAATATTTAATTCGCGACCTAACAAAACAGCAGTGTTTGCGTTAGGATTAATGCTGGGACTTTGTCCTGTTTCAAAGGCGTGGGCCGATACAAACATGAAAGATAGTCAAGTAGTGGCACAGGCTCAAAAGAAAGTGAAAGGTCAAGTCGTTGATGCAATAGGCGAACCATTGATTGGTGTGAATATTACTGTAATAGGAGGAACAGAAGGAACTATTACGGATATCGACGGAAATTATACGATTGGTGTACCTGCTGGAGCTAAGTTGAAATTCAGCTATATTGGTTATAAGGATCAAATTATAGATGTGGCTGCACAAACTGTGATAAATGTAAAATTGCAGGAAGATAGCGAAGTGTTGGACGAAGTTGTGGTAGTGGGATACGGTTCACAAAGGAAGGAGACATTGACTGGTGCTGTAACAGTGGTATCTGATAAAATGTTGAAGAATAAAGGAACGATGTCAAGTCCGTTACAGGCAATGCAAGGTCAGGTTCCGGGTGTTACGATCACTCGCAATTCGGCAGCTCCGGGAGATGAGAGCTGGGGCTTGAAATTGCGTGGTTCTGTTTCTGCAAATAATGCGGAGCCATTGATCGTTATTGACGGAGTTGCTTATGATGGTGTAAATGCACTGCGTAATATCAACCCTTCTGATATTCAGTCTATCAATTTTCTGAAAGATGCATCGGCTGCTATTTATGGTTCCCGGGCTGCAGGTGGTGTGGTATTGGTAACCACTAAGCAGGCAAAGGAAGGAAAAGCGAGAATAGAATATAGCGGTTCATACACTTACAAGATGGTGGGATTGCAGCCGGAGCTGATGACTATGAACGAGTGGGCAAATGCAGTGTTACAGACTTGTCAGAACGATGGTCAGCCGGATTCTTACTCATGGGTGAAATATGCGAAAATGGCATTGGCTAATGAAGGTAAATACATTGATTTGGACCACAGTGCAAATCCTTTTGCTCCCAGCTATTCAGATGTAATGGATTTCGTGTTCATGGATACCAACTGGCAAGATGTGTTGTTCGGCAATTCTTATTCTACGCAACATGACTTAGCTGTTTCTGGAGGTACAGAAAAGAATTTATATCGCTTGTCCGTAGGGTATATGTATGATGATAGTAACTTGAAGTGGGGAAATAATAACAATCAGCGTTTCAATCTTCGTTTGACTAATAAACTGAAAGTCTTTGATAACTTTTCTATTGAATCTGTGATAGCCTATAACCGCCAGGATCAGGTGGCTCCTTCACAACTGAATAGAACATTGACTTCCAGTTATCCGCAACCGGGACTTCCGGCTTCTACGATTGATGGAAAACCTTATTCGTGGGGAACTTGGTTGTCACCGATTTGGTTTGCCGAATTGGGTGGAGATAATAAACTGAAAGTATCTGAAATTAATATCAGTGAGAAATTCACTTACAATATTAATAAACATCTGGATGTAGTAGCAAATCTCGGTTATAACTCCGGAGTAGCTTCACGTGATATAAAGAAGATGGCTATTACTTCTTATAATTATGCGGGAACCAAGATAAACACCAAGGCCGACGGTTACAAACAGGAAGAGTCGTCTTACGAGAAAACAAGTTCACGTACAGACTTCTATTCTATGGCAGGTTATGTTGATTATCACAATACATTTGCGCAGCATCATAATGTAAGTGCAATGGTTGGTGCTCAATATGAATTGAAAGAATATGATTATTTTGGTGTATCGGTGAAAGATATACAGAACTCGTTGGAAACTGTAAATGGGGCAGGTCTGGTAAATCTGACAGACAAACATGGTACGAAGTGGCATGAGGCTGTGATGTCCTACTATTCTCGTTTAAACTATAACTATAAGTCAAAATACTTATTGGAAGTAAATATGCGTTATGATGGTTCTTCCAAGTTTAAACCGGAAAATCGCTGGGACTTCTTTTATGGAATATCCGGTGGATGGCGTATTACGGAAGAGGCGTTTATGAAGAACATCAAATGGTTGAATGATTTGAAAATCCGTCTTTCTTATGGTGAAGTTGGTAACCAAAGTGGTATTGATCGTTACGATGGTACGCAGTTCTATAAATTTGAATCTCAAAGCGGAGCTTATATCGGTCCTAACAAAGGCACTATCATAGATACGAATGGTAAAATCGCTTCTCTGGGACGTGAATGGGAACGCATTAAGAATTATAACTTAGGATTGGATTTCTCTTTGTTTAATTCTCGTCTGACAGGTACTGCCGAAGTGTACATGAAACGTAATGATAATATGTTGATTAATGTTTCTTATCCGGGAGTTCTGGGTGATAACGCAGGTATGTCAAACAATGGAAAATTCAGATCACATGGATGGGAAGTCATGGTAAACTGGTCTGATAAGATTGGAAAAGACTTCACTTATCATATAGGAGGTACTTATTCTTTCAATACGAATAAACTGACGGATATTGGTGCAGTTTCAGTTCTGAAATCCGGTTTTGTTGATAAACAGCAAGGTTATCCGTTGAATAGTATTTTTGGTTTGCGTTATGCCGGCAAAGCACAGACAGAAGAAGAACGTCAAAAATATCTATATCGCTTCCTGACTGGTAATACTATCGGACTGACAGAACAAAACTTCCGTTTGGGAGATAATATGTATGCTGACGTAAATAATGACGGCAAACTGGATCAGAATGATATTGTTTATTTAGGTACAGATGATCCGAAAATCTCTTTCTCTTTTAATGTAGGAGCAGAATGGAAGGGATTTGATTTATCACTAGTTTTCCAGGGTGCTGCTCAACGTACAATCTTCCGTACGGGAGATAATAACGGTAATGAGATTTGGCGTATACCGATGAAAGCATTATATCTGAACACTTCGAATCAATCGGTAGGTAACACGTGGAGTCCGGAGAACCGGGGCGCTTATTATCCGACATATAGTAATAAGAATGAAATCAATGACTACAACTATCAGGCTTCTTCCTGGTCAGTGGAAGATGGTTCTTACATTCGTCTGAAAAATGTGACATTGGGATACAATGTTCCTTCTGCCTTTTTGGCTAAAACGAAAGCAATTAGTTCTTGTCGTATATATGTAGCAGGTGCTGATCTTTGGGAATATTCTAAGATTAACGACGGATGGGATCCGGAGGCTAGCCGTAAGGTATCAGCAGCAGGACGTTTCCCCTTTGTCCGTACAGTGACTTTCGGATTAAATCTAACTTTTTAATGTATGAAGAATATGAAACTATATAAGAAAGCTCTTTTAATTTTATCGCTTGGTCTGACACTGAATTCGTGTCTGGATCTTGATCCGCAGGACCAACTGGCAGATGGCAACTTATGGGGGGCGGCAGATGATTTTAAATATTTTGCAACTAATTTCTATGGTTGGACCCGTGATTTCAAGTCTGTTATTTCTGATGGTGCACATTCTGACTGGCGTTCGGACTTGATGACTTCCAGTTCTGTAAATATGTACAGTAACGGTAGCAATCCGATTCCTACTTCAGACGGTAACTATACGAGTAATTATGCCCATATTCGCCGTTGCAATTTGTTGCTACAAAAAGCAGCGTCTTTTTCCGGTAACGGTGATATCAGCCGCTATGTAGCGGAAGCCAAGTTTTTCCGTGCTTATTCTTACTTTGATTTGGTGCAGTTGTTCGGAGATGTGATTATCACTAAAGAACCGCTGGATATTACTTCACCCGAGTTACGCATGAGCCGCAATGACCGTAGCGAAGTGATTGACTTCGTGATTCAGGATTTGAAGGATGCGGCTGAAGTATTGCCGGAAATTATTGCGACGGATGAAGAAGGACGTATTTCAAAATGGGGAGCTTATGCATTCCTTTCACGTGTCGCTTTATATGAAGGCACATGGCAACAAAACCGCAATAATGAAGAACGTGGCAAAGCATTGTTGAGTATTGCAGCGGATGCGGCGAAAAAAGTTATCGACAGTAAGCAATTCGAGCTATTCAAACCAGCAGCATTGGGAGAGATGGCTTATAAATACCTGTTCATTTTAGAGAATGTACAGTCTAATCCTGCGAATCTGACTAAGAGTGCCAATAAAGAATATATATTCTATCGCCGTCATGATGAAACGATTGCTCCGATCGGGACTAATATTACACATGGTTGTGTAGCGAACGTGCAATATATTAACCGTAAATTTGTGAATATGTATCTTTGTAGCAATGGGCTACCTATTGACCATACCAAGAGTGCTGACGTCTTTAAAGGTTATGGAGGTCTGACTACGGAATTTGAAAATCGTGATAATCGCATGAAGAACTGTCTTCTGGCTCATGGCACTAAATATTGGGATAACGACAAACCGCGTATTGATTGGAAAGGTATGGATGGGGAAGATGCGACCAATGCCATTACATGTAATGTATTCCAAGGTTCCGGTTATCAAAACCAAAAATGGGGTACGGAACGTAAGGTGGCCGATACATTTGAAGGTTACGATTTCCCGATTATTCGTTATGCAGAAGTTTTATTGAATTATGCCGAAGCTATGTATGAGTTGGGAACCACCGGCAAAGCTTTGGATGATGCTTTGAATATCTCGTTGAATTTGGTTCGTCTCCGTGTAAACCCGGATATGCCTAAACTGACTACGTCTTTTGCTTCAGAAAACAGTTTGAATATGCGAGAGGAAATCCGTCGTGAACGTACCATCGAATTGTACAATGAAGGTTTCCGAGTTGATGATTTGAAGCGTTGGAATACTGCTATTGTAGAGATGCCTAAACCTATTCTAGGAGTGAAATGGACAGGAACTGATTTTGCGACTTCATGGGCTGGCGCTTCTAATATGGCAAAAGATTCCGATGGCTGTTTGATCTTGGAAAATAGTCGGCGCTGGGGTAGTAAAAATGACCTGTATCCGCTTCCGGTAGATCAGTGTCAGTTGAATCCGAACTTGGGACAGAATCCGGGATGGCAATAATCAAGTCTGAATAACTTAAAGAATAAGAATCATGAAAAGAGATTATATAAAATATTTTGTTGGACTGGCGGCTTGTTCGTTTTTAGGTCTGACTTCATGTGATGATGATAAGGATTTAGGAGGAAAGATGGACGAAATGATTACAGTATCCACCATTACTCTTAACGAAACTCAATATGATGCAGGGAATAAAACAATTTGTCTGCTGAAGAACAAAGAACTGCAACTCTCTTGGAGTATTGCACCTGAAAATGCAACCAATGCTAATGTGCAATGGACTTCGTCGGATGAATCTATTGTTGCTGTTACACGGGAAGGTAAGGTCGTGACTAAGGATAAAGCAGGAAAAGCTATTATTACATTAACGCCGGAAATCGGTTTCGGTCCGGAAGCTACGATCATCACTAGAACAGTTGAAGTTATGGACGAGTATACCTATATGTCAGCCATCAATATAACTAATGTTCCAGCAGAGGAGATTGCGGCAGGCGATGAATATCAATTAACTGTTTCTTCGGAACCGGCAACTACTACGTTCAAGCGTTATAAATGGACAAGTAGTAACCCGGAAGTGGCTACGGTGGATGAAAAGACAGGTTTGGTGACCGGAATCAGCAAAGGGGATGCGACTATTATAGTAACGGCTGATGATTTCAGTTCGAATCCGGTGTCTGCAAGTTGCGAGATAGGGGTTAAGATAGTAACTCCAATTACCGGAATGACGTTTACTGAAGATACGGAACTTAATCAATTGGGATATGGACAGGAATATCAGATTAAGTACACATTGGAACCGGTAGATGCTACTGCTTCGCTGCTGACTTGGGCGAGTGATAATCCGGAGGTGATTAGTGTGGATAAGACTGGTAAATTGAAAGTACATACTACTAAGACCGCTTCTGCTGTGATAACAGCTTCTTATGGCCCTGTTGTACAAAATGTAACTGTCACAGTTGCCGATGGACGTTTCTGGTATTCATTAGGTAATGGTTTGGGTAACGGACTGGATAATAATTGGTATTTGGATGGCAACAATGCGTCTGTTGTTTCATCTGACGGAAATAAGACTACTGTTCAGATGGGCTCCGGATACCGTGGTGACTTATGGCTTGCAAGAAGTGGTAAAGGAAAAATTGTAAATGTAACTCCTGCTGATTATAGATATTTTGCCATTAAGGTAGGATTTAAATCTCAATTGGTTCCAGGAAAGAACAAACCCAATGGTTGTATTAAATTAGAGATCTTTGATGATGGTATTAAGAAAATCGGTCCTGAATATTTTGGAACAGGCGGAGATGCTAATAATAGATACGAGATTCTGGGTGCAAGTGAGATTTCGACTACGGAGCCAAATGTCTTGTATTACGACTTACAGTCAAAATATAAAACTGTGACTCCTACAGATTGGAATCAGGTCTTTGATTTAGTGCAATGTAAGTTTGTAATTGCCGATTTCCCGGAAACTGCTCAGACTTATGATCTTTACTGGATTCGTTCTTTCAAATCCATAGAGGAACTTCAAGCTTTTGTAGATAGTGAAAACAATACTAACGAATAACTACCATGAATAAGATGAAATTATATACAATAATAGGAGCAGGGCTTTTTGCCCTGACTTCTACCACGCTTTTAGCATGTAGCGAAATAGAAGACGGCTCTAATGATATGAGTAGTTGGCCGGAAGTGAAGGATTATGTTACGACTTTGGAGCATCCTTGTATGCTTCATACAGAAACGGATTTTGAGTTTGTAAAAGGAAAAGTGCAAGCCGGTGCGCAACCTTGGAAAAATGCGTTCGATCATTTAAGTCGTAGTGGGAATAGCTTGTCACAATCAAATTATAAGGCTTCTCCGGTGAAATTATTGGCGCGTCTCGATCAAAATAATTGGGCAGGCAAATATCCCAATGACTGGAATAACTACACGAAGTTGATGAAGGACGCTGCCGCAGCCTATCAATTGGCCCTTCGATGGAAATTGTCGGAGACTGACGGTGCACAGTATGCAGATGCTGCTGTTGCTATTTTGAATGACTGGGCTAAAACATGTACAGGATTTATCGTGAATGATAAAGGTGAATTTATAGATCCGAACGAGTTCTTGATTTTTATTCAGGTACATCAAATAGCAAATGCAGCGGAGATTATGCGTTCTTATCCAGGATGGCAGGAAGCTGATTTCGTTAAGTTTAAAGCATGGATTGCAGATGTCTTTTATCCTCATATCACAAAATTCCTGTCTACGCACAATGGAAATGAATGTGCGCTTCATTATTGGCTCAACTGGGATTTATCTGCGATGACAGCTTTACTTTCTATCGGTATTTTGGCGGATGATAACTTTAAAATCAATGAAGCTATCCAATATTTCAAATTTGGTATTGGTTCGGGAAATATAGGAAATGGCGTTCCTTTCATACATTTAGATCCGGATAGTAATGAAATGCTGGGACAATGTCAGGAATCAGGTCGTGATCAAGGACATGCTACCTTGTGTGTCAGTCTGCTGGGTGCTTTCTGTCAGATGGCAAAGAATGTAGGTGAAGACCTTTTCATCTTTGATGACGGACGTGCATTGGCTATGTGTGAATATGTAGCTAAATACAATATCGGTGGTGCTGAAACCGGTAGTTCAAGTGCCAGTTGGAAGATGACCGGTTTCAGATATACAGATAATGATCTGCCTTATACTACTTATACAAATTGTAGTGGAAGCTGGGATACCATTTCTGCACAGGAAAGAAGAGAAGGAAAGGATTCACGTGGTGAAGTGCGTCCTGCATGGGAGCTGGTGAACCGTTTGGCGCAGGATTATGGTAAATCAAGCATCTATGCTAAGATGTGGGTTGATAAAATGCGTGAAAATGCATCACGCGGTAATTCCGATGGTGGGGCAGGTGATTATGGGCCTAATAGCGGCGGTTATGACCAATTAGGTTTCGGAACCCTGATGTTTGCAAAAGAGTAAAGAAAAAGCTGTTGGTAATATAGCATGATTGTTTTACAATAATCTTGGATAAATAGAAAAAAGTTGGAAAGGGATTAGGTATTTACCTAATCCCTTTCGTATATATAAGTAAATAGGTCAGTAAATAGATTGTTTTGAAATCAGAGATAGGATTCAGTTTTAAAAGTGTTTGGTTTTTATATAAGGTAGAAAGAACCTGTTTTTAGGAATAACGAATCTAGTTTTGAATGAAATTGATTAGTAAGGTATATGCGTAAAAAGATTCTGTTTTTAGCAGGAATGATGGCTTGCAGTTCATTGGCAGGCGCACAAGAAATTTCTAAGACCTGGGTGGCTGATAAGGGGAATGGAACTTATCAGAACCCGGTTCTTCATGCTGACTATTCAGACCCGGATATCTGTGCGGCCGGAGATGATTTCTATATGACAGCATCCAGCTTTAATTGTATTCCCGGAATTCCTATTCTTCATTCCAATGATTTGGTTAATTGGTCGTTAGTAAACTATGCGTTACCGGTTCAGGAGCCGGAACCTTTCTTCGATAAGGCACAGCATGGTAAAGGCGTATGGGCACCGGCCATTCGTTTTCATAACGGAGAATTTTATATTTACTGGGGGGATCCGGATTATGGAATCTATATGATTAAAACCAAAGACCCGGAAGGAAAATGGAGCAAACCTGTATTAGTGAAAGCAGGGAAAGGAATGATTGATGCAACTCCTTTGTGGGACGAAGACGGAAAAGTATATTTGATACATGCTTATGCCGGAAGTCGTAGTGGGGTGAACAGTATCCTCGTCATTTGCGAACTGAATCCAGAAGGAACAGAAGTTATTTCCAATCCGGTGATGGTGTTCGACGGAAATGATGGAAAGAATCATACCGTAGAAGGACCGAAGCTCTATAAACGCAACGGATACTATTATATTTTTGCTCCGGCAGGAGGTGTCGCAGCCGGTTGGCAATTGGTACTTCGCTCAAAGAACATCTATGGCCCTTACGAATCGAAAATCGTGATGGCACAAGGAAAGACAACGATAAACGGACCTCATCAGGGTGGTTGGGTAGACACCAACACTGGAGAATCCTGGTTCGTCCATTTTCAAGATAAAGGTGCTTACGGACGTGTGATTCATCTGAATCCGATGATGTGGATAAATGACTGGCCTGTAATCGGAGTGGACAAGGATAAAGACGGTTGCGGTGAACCTGTAACGACTTATAAGAAACCGAATGTGGGAAAGACCTATCCGGTAGCTACTCCGCCGGAGAGTGACGAATTCAATACCCGGCATTTGGGATTACAATGGCAATGGCATGCCAATAAAAAAGACACTTACGGTTTTACTACCGATTTGGGATTTATCCGTCTTTATGCAGGCAGCCTTTCGAAAGAGTTTGTGAACTTCTGGGAAGTTCCTAATCTGTTGATGCAAAAGTTCCCGGCTGAAGAATTTACAGCTACGACCAAGCTGACATTTACTGCCAAGCAGGATGGAGAACAAACCGGAATTATTGTGATGGGATGGGATTATAGTTATCTTTCTATTCGCAAGGCGGGGGATCAGTTTATTCTGCAACAGGCAGTTTGTAAGGATGCGGAACAGCAAAATCCCGAACGGATAAAAGAATTGGCAAATATTCCAGTAAAATATTTGAAGATGCCGGGAGTAGCAGATAATGAATGGCAAACTATTTACTTGCAAGTAAAGGTTCGGAAAGGAGCCGTTTGTACATTTGCTTATAGTCTGGACGGGAAGAAATATACGACAGTGGGAGAGTCTTTCACAGCCCGTCAAGGCAAATGGATTGGAGCCAAAGTCGGACTATTCTGTGTGACTCCGAATGAAGGCAATCGGGGATGGGCAGATGTCGATTGGTTTCGGATGGATAAGTAATTGACCAATCAATAATTGACAAAGAGAAATAAAGATTAAGAATTAACTCGAAGATATCAGATTAAGATGAAAAAGATTGTAGTAGGTTTGGCTGTGATGTTAGGTTTCTGTACGTGTGTTCATCAGCCGTCCGGTACATTGGATGTGAATAAGGCATTGGACTATTGTGCAGAGCAGACACAACGTACGCTTGCGGAACTGAAAACAGACTCCGGCATCGACTATACAATGATGCCACGTAATATCATGACTGACGAACATCATTGGAATTGTCGGAAAGCGACGAAGGAAGAATGGTGTGCCGGTTTCTGGCCCGGAGTATTGTGGTATGATTATGAATATACGAAAGATAAACAGATTCAGGAAGAAGCGGAGAAGTTCACGAACTCTCTGGAGTTCCTTTCCAAGACTCCGGCTTTCGACCATGATTTGGGCTTCCTCGTGTTCTGTAGCTACGGAAATGGTTACCGCCTGACCAAGAATCCAGCTTACAAACAAGTGATTCTTGATACAGCCGATACGTTGGCTACTCTGTTCAATCCCATCGTAGGAACCATCCTTTCATGGCCTCGTGAAGTGGAACCCCGCAATTGGCCGCACAACACCATCATGGATAACATGATTAACCTCGAAATGCTTTTCTGGGCAGCGAAGAATGGTGGAAATCCTTATTTGTATGATATTGCCGTTTCTCATGCCGATAAAACGATGAAATGCCAGTTCCGTCCCGACTATACATCTTACCATGTAGCGGTATACGACACCATTACAGGTAATCTGATAAAAGGAGTAACCCACCAAGGTTATGCTGACAGCACCATGTGGGCGCGTGGTCAGGCATGGGCAATCTATGGATACACGGTAGTTTATCGTGAAACGAAAGATCCTAAGTATCTTGATTTCGCGCAGAAAGTGACAGATGTCTATCTCGAACGTCTGCCGGAAGACAAGGTTCCTTATTGGGATTTCAGTGCACCGGGAATACCGGATGCTCCGCGTGACGCTTCAGCTGCCGCAGTGGTGGCCTCTGCTTTGCTTGAACTATCCACTTACCTCCCGAATGGAACCGGAAAACGTTATAAAGATGCGGCTATTGAAATGCTGGCAAGCCTGAACTCTGACAGTTATCAGAGTGGTAAAAGCAAACCGTCATTTCTGTTGCATAGTGTAGGACACTGGCCCGCTCATTCTGAAATAGATGCTTCTATTATTTATGCAGATTATTATTATATCGAAGCCTTGTTGAGGCTGAAACGTCTGCAAGAAGGAAAGAATGTAATTAAATAAAGAAGATTTATATCGAATAAAACACTATCTTTATCACAGTTATTTAACAATAAATCTATGTTGTATGAAACAGTGCATTAAAACAAATGGAGTTTTATTCTTTTTTTGTTTGATATCATTAATCATTACTGCACAGGAGCAATCAGTGCAGTCTAATATCAAATGCTTGAATTATCCTAGTTCGTTTGAGTTATTGCTTCGGCATTTTAAAGGAAAAATTGTATATATTGATGTAATGGCATCTTGGTGTAAACCCTGTCTGGCAGAACTCAAAGAATATGAAAAAACAGATGATTTTTTCAAAAAGAATGATATTGTAAGACTTTTTATTTCAATAGATGAACCCAAGGATTGGAATGCCTGTTTGAAAAGATTGGATGAAAGATTATTAAATGGGTATTTTGTCACCTATCATCGACCAGAGAATAGTGTTGAGAATAATAAATTTTCTGTTGAAGTGGAGAAGTTGTTTATCACTTATGATGAGAAAGGTAATTTCGCCGGGCTTTCAGTTCCTCAGTTTATTATTGTTAATAGGGAGGGAACTATTGTAGAATATAAGGCACAAAGACCAAGCAATCCGGAGGAATTGAAGAATCAGTTGAAACAATACTTGGAATAATATGAGGAAAGACTTCCAAAAACGAAAAGCTCTGCAAGAACGGACCGTTCTATACAGAGCTTTTTTTACTGGTTAGGGTTAGGCTTATTATTATTTTACCTTGATGATGTCATAATTCAGATCGCTGACAGCTTCTTGCAAGCTATCGTTCACCAAACGAAGAGTGGTGTCGTTAACAACCACGAAATACATCGGAGCTTCACCATCCTTCGGAGTTAACTTAACAGCAGTAACAGGTTTTTTGTTCACAACCTTGTGTACTGTTTGTTGTTTTCCTTTTGAAGTGAAAGTCTTGTTTTGTCCTTGACCTTCAGCATCGAGGTAAGTCATATCCAGTGTATACGCAGTATCCACACCGTCAGTTGCAGCGTTCAGCAAAGCAGCTACGACTGCTGCTAACATAATTACTTTTTTCATCGTTAAGTGCTTTAAGTTAATATAAATATAGTGAGCTATTGCTCGTTTTTTGCTATCCTATTCCTGTTCATCGTCCCGTTTGATGACAAGCAGTTTGTCTACTCGTCCGCGGTCCATGTCCACCACTTCGAATTGCAGATTCTTGTAGGTGAAGATGTCTCCTGCTTTCGGGATGCGACCAATCAGGAACATGGCCAATCCACCCAGAGTGGTGAAGTCTTCCGATTCCAGATCTTCGTAGGATAGGATACCCATTTCCTCCATGAAGTCGTCGATATTCATTGAAGCTTCCACCAGCATTGAACCATCCTGCCTTGTGACGATTTCTTCTTCTTCCATTTCATCCTCTTCAAGGATGTCTCCAAAGATACTTTCGGTCAGGTCGTGCAGTGTGATAATGCCTTCTGTGCTGCCATACTCGTTAACAACAACTCCGAACTTGTTTTTGTTCTTCTTAAATAGCTCTAAAACTTTATTTGCATACAAACTTTCCGGAATAAAGAGGGGAGGACGGGCAATTTCGCGCAGGTTAAACACCTTTTTGTTGCCTACCATCAGGATAATATCCTTTACGGAAACCACACCGATAATCTCATCTTTCCGTTCGTCTACCAATAGATATTTGCTGTAATGTTCTTCTTCGATAATCTTCATCACCTTTTCCTGTGTATCATCGGGATGAAGGATAATAAGATCTCTGCGATGTGTCATCAGTTCGTTGGCGCGTTTATCAGAGAAACGGAATACGTCGCGTATCATTTCCGTTTCCTCTTTGTCAATCACACCCTGCTCCGAACTTTGGTGCAGGATCATTTTGATTTCTTCCTGTGTCATGGGGCGTTCTTCGCTTTTCAGACCGATAAGTTTGTTCAGTAACCGGGTAGAGACGCTTAGCAACCACACAAAAGGATAAGAAACCTTCGTCAGCAGAATCATGACCGGGCTGAACAAAGTGGCGTACCGTTCCGGATTACTAAGAGCAATGGATTTAGGAACCAGCTCTCCGATAATCAGAGAAAGATAGGTGATGATTGCTACGGTAGTAATCATTGCCAGGTTGCGTGCGTATGCTTCTGCGCCCGGAATGAGAGAAAAGAAAGGTACGAGGTCGTCGGCAATAGCCACACCACCATACGCACCGGATACGATACCGATCAGCGTGATACCAATCTGAATGGTAGACAAGAACTTTTCCGGTTCTTCCAATTGTTTTAAAACTCCTCGGGCTGATTTGTTGCCTTTTGCGACAAGTGTTTCAAGACGTGCTTTGCTGGATGATACCAACGCAATTTCATACATGGCAAAAATGCCATTCAGTATAAGTAAGAAAAGTATGATAAGAAATTCCATAAATGGATTTAAATGGTTATAGGGTCGAAATTACAAGAAATCGGGACACTATGCAAATATGTGTAATATATTAATGAAAATTTAATAATCGTGTTGTCTTTTTTGTGTAATCATAATAATATAATTGAGGCACGGATTACGCAGATTTCACAGTTTCAATTAAATAAGACCTGTGTTAATCCGTGTAATCCGTGCCTTAATAAAAATCAACAGGAAGTTTTGAACTCTTCCTTATATATTAGATAAACTCTTTACTTCTTAGCGTAGCTGTCTGCTTTGGCTTTTGTACGTTCAATGCGCTTTTGAGTGTCCGGATGTGAAGAGAACATTCTTTGTGCATAGGATGCTTTAGGAGCATCTTTTGCAAGTTCTGCCAATTTACTCAAGGCATTTGCCATTGCATAAGGGTCGATGCCGTTTTTTACACAGAATTCAACACCATAATCATCGGCTTCATTTTCTTGCTTTTGTGAGAATTGTGCACCGGCAAGAGCTTCTGCCATGGCTCCCAGTTCGGAGTCTGTCAGTTTGGCTACTTTGTCGTTGGCTGCACCTGCCGCGTTCTTCACAGCTGAACGTAGGTAGGCATTTTTCATAGCGTCTTTGGAATCTGTGTGAACCACATGACCGATTTCATGACCTACCACTGCCATTACTTCTTCATCCGTCATAACATCCATCAGACCGGCGCAGATACGTACACTACCGTCACCGCAGGCAAAGGCGTTTACGTCTATTACTTCATATACGCCAAAGTTAAGTTTCAGTCCGTCCACTTCTTTGATATGTCCCGTCAGTTTCTCCAACCGTTTGCCATATTCAGTATCAGGTTTTGTCAATGGATTATGAGTGTCCATCCATGCCATATATTCCTTACTCATATTAGCAATGTCCGCATCAGATAACGTAACGGCTGATACTACATCTTTACCTGCTTGCAAAGCTTTTCCTAAATTAATCTTCTTGCCGAATTGTGCAGAAGCTGTCATTCCCATGCCTAATAATACGAAGGCAATCATAGCGATTTCTCTTTTCATACTCTTTTTCTAGTTTAATGTTCTATGCATAAATTAATACTCAAATGTTATTCCTAATGTGGGGAGCAAAGTCCCGCTCGATTGTTTGAGGCGTTTCATTTTATAGTGTTGGCTGTCGGCAGGAGCTTCCGGATTCTCGATGATGCCGGTGCTCATCAGCACATCCTGCTGTTTCAGTTTGCTGGCCGTGATATTCTGCAAATCAAGATAGAATCCCAGCATGCAATGTTTCAGATAAAATGTCTTGTCAATGCGGAGGTCTACCTGTGCAAAGGCCGGAAGACGTTCCTTATTATATTTCGAATAGTCGTAATATGCTTTGCCTTGTGCATCCCAGGCGGATACCAAAGATGATTTTTCTTCATCGTATGGGGTATAAGGAGCACCGCCGATGCAACTGACTTTCATGCCGACACTCCATTGGTGGGGCAGATTGTAAGTTCCCCGTAAATTGAAAATATATCGGTTGTCCCATGCGGATGCGATGTATTCGCTCTTTTTGTCGTTGCGGTATTCACTTTTAAAGATGGTGAAAGAGGAAGCCAGATTCAGTTTCTTGGCGATCAGCCATTTTACCAGAATCTCCGCGCCATACGAACGTCCTTGAGCGGTAGAAGTCAGCAACTCATTGCCAATCACTCCATAGTCATTTCCTTTGCAGGTAAGAGGAATCCCGTCTACAACGGAGAGCGGAATTTTGTCATAGTCTTTATAGAATCCTTCGACGGAGACTTCGAACGTATCTCCTTTGCGCCAACTAATGCCCAGACTTTCTTGGCTGACTTTCATATAGCGCAGATTGTATTTGTTGACATACATTCCGTTATTATCTTTAAAACCGAGTGCCGTGTAAGGAGGCAACTGATAATAAAGTCCTGCATTTCCGCTTACGAACCAGTGCTCGGCAAGTTGGTAGGAAAGCGATATGCGGGGAGAAAGCTGGTCGGAGAGTGACTTCATGGCCGACGAATAATTGTTGGCATCAGCTCTCAATCCCAAGGAAGCTGTGAAACGTTCGTCCATCGAAGAGTAGCTGATAGTGCCGAAAAGTCCCCAACGCATCATTCCCAAATAGGTATGGTAATCAAACGTTTGTGCCTGATTGGTATATGCCTTTTGAAAGGTGGTATTGGTATATTGACTATAATCCAGATTCACTCCGAGATTGACTTTCCAGTTGCGGAAAGAAGAATTGTTTTCGAAGCGGAACTTCGTTTCCTGTTCGGTAGAACGGAAGCGGAGCATCAGATTCTCCGGAATGCTTTCATCATTCTGCCGGTATTTGGTATTGCGGTTGTTCAGATAACTGTGACTGACTACCACCGATTGCACATGCGGCCCTGCATAGTGACGATATACAGCACCTAAGGTAAACGTTTCCTGCTTGATTTTTGGCAGGTAACTAAGGATATATTCATTGTCCTCGCTATCTGCTTTCGTGTTCAATCGCATATTGTCGATTCCTCCAAGCCCCAATACCGTCAATTCGTTCTGTTCGTTGAACCGGGTTTTCAATTTGAATTGTGCATCGGTGAAAGTCGGCAGGAAAGGCAGGTCGAGCATATCAAACAGGAATTGCAGATAAGATTGACGCACGGATACTAGATACGAGGTCTTTTTTCCAATATGCCCATTGGAGGCCAAAGAGACTTCGGATGCTCCAAGGGTAGCTTTTAGTGAGTTATGCTCCATGTCTCCGTCGCGCAATTTGAAATCAAGCACGGAGCTAAGTGCGTTCCCTCTATCAGTGGGAAAAGCACCGGTATAGAAATTTACTTCACGTATCAGGTCGGCATTAAGGATTCCCACCGGACCGCCGGATGCTCCTTGCGTGCTGAAGTGATTGATATTGGGTATTTCCACTCCGTCCAGATAGAAACGGTTTTCAGAAGGAGAACCACCGCGTACAATCAAGTCATTGCGGTAGCCGATAGGAGAGAAGGCAACTCCCGGATAAGACTGAACAATACGCGAAATGTCTCGATTGGCTCCCGGACTCTTTTCTATTTCCTGCAATCCGATGATGCGCAGGCTGACCGGACTTTCCAAGTCGCGCCGGAAAGGAGAAGCGGTGACGGTTACTCCTGCGAGTTCGGTCAGGTTCTCTTCCATTTCTATCGAAATGTTCAGATCTTTGGTAGATAAGATATATTCGGGAGTAGTGACACTCTTGTAGCCGATGGCTGTCGCTTGCAGACGGTAGATGCCGGGAGGCACTTGTTCGATGGTGAAATGACCTTCCGCATTGGTGACACCACCTTTATTCAGCCCAAGAACCATTACGTTAATGAATTCTAATGGCTGACGGCTGTTTTTCTCAATCACCGTTCCCTTTATTTGATGTACAGGTTGTGCCTGTAACAGGGAAAACAGGATGTTAGAAAATAGTAGCAGTGTCAATAGTTTTTTCATGTGATTGCCAATTGTCGGTGCGAAAGTACGAAAAAAGTATTAAATAATGATACCTTCCGTGAATAAAAAAAGAATCACTTCTGATTTGGTTCGTTTTACCTGCTGATAAAGTTAGTCGGGTTTTGTTTCACATTTCATTTTTATATCTTATTTTTGTGGGACATATTAAAACAGATTCCTTATGAAGACTGTAAAATTGATAACTTGTAATGATGCGATGAAGGCACATATCCTTCAGGGAGCATTGGAGAATGAAGGCATCGAGTCTATTCTGCACAATGAGAATTTCTCTACTTTGTATAAAAGTTGCGTAAGTAGTATAGCAGGGGTGGATATATTGGTGGCAGACGAAGACTACGAGAATGCTGTCCAAGTGTTGAAGGATAACGATAGTTGGCCGGAAGAGTTAACGCTTTGTCCGTACTGCGGTTCATCGGACATCCAGTTGGTTTTGAGAAAAGAAAAGCGTTGGCGTGCTATGGGGGCTGCTATCATTTCTGCATTAATGGTCATTCCTCCGGGAGACAACCACTGGAACTATACCTGTAAACAGTGTCATAAAAACTTTGAAATGCCGGTTGCTAAATTTAATCCTGCTGCAGAACCAGAGGAATAATTATATCTAACTATTTATAACACACAATGGAAAAGAAAAAAAATCTATTAATTGCTCTTCTTTTAATTTGGGTAGCTCCCTCTTTTGCTGCCAAAGTAGATACCTTGTTAATTAAAAGTCCTTCCATGAATAAGGAAGTGCAAGTGGTCGTTGTTACGCCGGATGCTGCATCAGGAAAGAAAGCGGTGGCTTGTCCCACCATTTATTTACTGCACGGTTACGGTGGAAATGCTAAAACATGGATTGGCATTAAACCGAATCTTCCCCAAATTGCGGACGAAAAAGGAATCATATTCGTTTGTCCGGACGGAAAGACCAGTTGGTACTGGGATAGTCCGGTCAATCCGTCTTTCCGCTATGAAACTTTTATTTCGTCGGAACTGGTGAAGTATATCGACGAACATTACAAGACGATTGCCGACCGTAAGGGACGCGCCATCACCGGATTGAGTATGGGTGGACACGGAGCGATGTGGAATGCAATCCGTCATAAAGATACGTTTGGTGCCAGTGGAAGTACAAGCGGAGGGATGGATATTCGCCCGTTCCCGAAAAACTGGGACATGGCTAAACAGTTGGGAGAATATGAATCGAATAAGGAGGTATGGGATAATCATACCGTTATCAATCAGATTGATAAGATAGAGAATGGCGATTTGGCTATCATTGTCGATTGTGGAGAAGATGATTTCTTCCTGAATGTGAACAAGGATTTGCATAACCGCCTGTTGGAAAGAAAGATCGATCATGATTTTATTACCCGCCCGGGAGCGCATAATGGACAGTATTGGAATAATTCCATTGATTATCAGATTCTGTTCTTTGATAAGTTTTTCAAGAAATAAAACCGGGAATACTTGACTTTGGCTTTTCAATGTTGTATCTTTGGTACAGAATCATAAAATAGATTGAGGTTAAACTACGATAGAAGGAGGGAGCGGAAGCTTTCTCCTTTTTTGTTGTATCCTTGGGAGTCGTGAGCTTTATCCCGGTTTATAAAAGGGATGAAACCAGAGATTAACGTGTTTTATACCGTAGCTTTATAAAAATTAGACGGTGCGTTACGACTCATTAAACGCTGCATTAGGAGAAGTTAGAGCCTTTGTTAGGTAAAATCAGAGCCTTTGTTTCGGAATAAACAAAGTTGAGGCATGAAAAGTATCTTTATAGGTTAAGAATCTATAATTCTGCTCTTGACAGAAATAGAGTGATTATGCTACTTTAAAAGAGAATTCGATGTCCGAATGAAAGATTATTCGAAAGAAATCGAAATGTTGCGTGTGTATGGATAATAGCTGGCCTGTCCTCCGGCATAGGTCGTCTGACAAATCATCCTGGATGGATTTCCTTTTTTATCAAACCCATACGAATAGACTGTCTTTTCGTCGTTACTTCCTGCAGGACAACTGTGCATGGTGAAATGGCGCGGATCCTTACCCAATAACCCTGCGTAAAGAGCTTCAATATGGAATGTCAGAGGGTGTATTTCCAATAAACCGAGGCAGGGCAAATGATATGTCGAACTTTCTTCTCCCGGTTCATAAATGAACTTGTTTTCAAGGCCGTTCATCTTGGAACTGATAGAGGTTATATCTCCGTTCTCGTATGTAAGTGATGTTGATGAATATTCTGTATCGTCAATATTCTCGACAATTCCGGTTAAGTATCCTTCTGCAGAGTAAGAAAATTGATAAATACGATTTTGTGAAGACAAACTGTATACACATTGACTGGCATAGCCTTCGCTATTTAATGTATATACTAAAGTGAGATAGTCAGTGGTAACTGTTACCTGATTATCAGAGTAGCTCAAGTTTACTTCGTTACTGATTTCTTCTTCGAAATAACGTTGTTTTATAATATGTTGAATCAGGCGCTCGCCATCGAACATAAACTTCTCTGTTCTATCTACAGGATTTGAATCGCTCTTGACGGTTTCATTGAAAATCATAGCCCATTGCCCTTTATCCTCTACTGTGCCCTTTTCGTCATCATCCGAACAACTGAATGTCAGTATTGCCAGCAATAAAATAGCTATTTTTTTCATCCTTTCTTATTTTAATCGTAATCCGTTACTACTAAAACGTCTACTTGCCGGACTTATTACGCTTTTCTCTATCTTGAATTGCGCTTTTGTCGTCTCTTCGGTTTCCTCGTCCTTTGGTGGATAAGTTTTGTTCAATACCCCGAGAGCTACACTCAACAAAGTCTCTTTTTCATCACCGAAAGGTAGGAAAGTTAAGTAATCGGTTGAAGCATTGACTGCGTATGTCGGTTTGAATCCACCATAAGTGTCATGTTCTGAATTATAGATAGTGCATACAGCCGGATTGATAGACCACAAAAATTCTTCATTGATAAATTGTTCCGTAGCTACATTTTGTCCTTTGGTTGAACTGCCGATAGCTATTAACTGTTGGATTTTTCCGTTCAAGCTATGCATCAACATTTCCGGAGCTCCTGCCGTTTCTCCACTAATCAAAACGATAAGAGTCGCTAAATCCAGGTTCTTGCCACCGGAGGTGCCTAATAAATCAGAATTAAAGATCAGAGTTGCATCTTTTGCTGTATTCTTATCATTATATTCCAAGAATGCCATTGTTTGGTCAAGGTAAAAAGAAGACACAAGAATAGTGCTTAATAATTGCGTACATTCAATGCTTCCTCCTTTGTTATATCGTAGGTCGAGTATCACTTGATGGATATTCTTTTGGGCAAGCTCATCCGACCATTCACGTAATTCGGTGTTGTATTTTTCCGGATTGTCTTTAGTACCTGCTGTAAAGCTGTTGTACATTAGGTAACCGACTTCACTTCCATCAGTCAACGTTAATATTTTCTTGCAGTGAATAGGGTTGTCTACCAATGATACGGCTGCTCCCATTTCTACTGGGTCGCCTACCGGTACAACTCGGTAAATATCTTCTTCTTCCTCGCCTTCTACTGGCGGCTCTGTAGGTGGTACTTTTTGATATTTTCCCAAAGTTATTTCCAGAGGTCCTGTGCCTTGCAGTAGTTGAGCCTCATATTTTTTGCTGATATATGATGTATCTACTTTTACAATCCAGTCGCCTCGCTTTAGTACGGCAGCAGCTGGTGAACCAGGAATTACATAAGTAATCAATGCGTTGTAGGCAGTATCGATGTCCGGGTTGCGAACCAGTGAATAGTCGAATCCATAAGTAGGCAGCGGAGCCTCCATCACAGAATCTACAAACGAGTAGCTGTCTTTTTTTGATTTCACTTTAGATAAGAACGAGGCAGGTTCCAGAAACAGATTCACATCATCGTAGGAAGGTAGATCTTGATACCACAGATAGTTCTGTTGCATGATGTCGTACATCCATGTATCCAGTGCAGTTTGATGGGCATACTCCGGCCAGCGGTCGACACCACAGGAGAAGAAACCACTGATAGATACGAGGATCAGGGCAGGTATGAGGATTATCTTTCTTAATTTCGTCATCATAAAAAGCTTTTTACTGTGCAAATGTAGGAAATACTTTGCTTATCTACCACATTTATGGTATAAAAATGCCTTCAATGTGTGATTGGGTGTTAGAGAATCTTGCCTTATCTTTGTGACATCAAAGTTTTCGATAGGTATTAGCTAAAATATAGAAAGTTATTAATAGACGGATTTTTATTCATGGAGATAGCTGCATTATTATCAGGAGGTGTCGACAGTTCGGTTGTCGTACATCTCCTTTGTGAGCAAGGATATAAGCCTACTCTTTTTTACATTAAGATAGGTATGGACGGAGCGGAATATATGGACTGTTCGGCAGAGGAGGATATTGAATTATCTACTGCAACGGCACGTAAATACGGTTTGTCTTTGGAAGTGGTGGACCTACATCAGGAGTATTGGGAGAATGTGGCGGCGTATGCCATTGATAAAATTCGGCAGGGATTGACACCGAATCCGGACGTGATGTGTAATAAGCTTATCAAATTCGGCTGCTTTGAACAGCGTGTCGGGAAAGATTTCGACTTTACGGCAACCGGTCACTATGCCACCACCTTACAACGTGATGGTAAAACTTGGCTGGGCACGGCAAAAGATCCCGTGAAAGATCAGACAGACTTTCTCGCCCAGATTGATTACCTGCAAGTTTCCAAGCTCATGTTTCCCATTGGAGGGTTGATGAAGCAGGAGGTACGTGAGATTGCAAATCGTGCCGGATTGCCTAGTGCCAAAAGGAAAGACAGTCAGGGGATTTGTTTTCTTGGAAAGATAAACTACAATGATTTCGTTCGTCGTTTTTTAGGAGAAAAGGAAGGGGCGATTGTTGAACTGGAAACCGGAAAGAAAGTGGGTACACATCGCGGTTATTGGTTCCACACAATTGGTCAGCGGAAAGGGCTCGGATTGAGTGGTGGTCCCTGGTTTGTAGTTAAGAAGGATATTGAGGAAAATACTATCTACGTATCTCGTGGCTACGGTGTAGAGACACAATATGGTAATGAATTCAGGATGCATGATTTCCATTTCATTACTGATAATCCTTGGAAAGGTCAGGAGAAGGAGGTAGACATTACTTTCAAGATTCGTCACACTCCCGAATTTACAAAAGGAAAACTGATACAGGAAGGGGAGAAGCAGTTTCACATCTTGTCGTCCGAAAAGTTGCAAGGCATTGCTCCGGGACAGTTTGGGGTGATTTATGATGAAGAAGTAAAAGTTTGTGTGGGGAGCGGTGAAATCATCTGTTAAATAGTTTATTTTGATTGGTGAAGATTGGATTATCAGGAGATTTTTCACTACTTTTGTTTCGTAGAATATAAATAAAGGAGGATTGCTTATGACAACGATGGAATTGAAAAGTCTGAAAATGGACTTGGTGGAGGAACTCCTGAGTTTGAATGACAAAGAGATGCTCAATCGAGTGAAGAACTATTTGAAACGACTGAAAAAAATGGAAGCTGAAAAAGAAGAGGAAGAAATCACGAAAGAAGAAGTTCTAGCAGGGATTGACGCCGGACTGAAAGAGGTAAAACTTTCAATGGAAGGTAAGTTGGAGGTAAAGACTGCAAGAGAGTTCATTAATGAATTATGAAATTATAGTTAAGCCGACATTTCAGCGGGAGGCTAAAAGGTTGGCGAAACACTATTCCTCTTTTAAGGAGGATTTTGTTTCATTGATTGATGATTTAGAACAGAATCCTCTGCTAGGAACGGACTTGGGACATGGACTGCGCAAAGTTCGTATGAAAATAACTTCAAAAGGAAAAGGTAAAAGTGGAGGAGCAAGGGTTATAACATTTACTTTAGTCGTTTCTCAACAAGATGCAGTTTTGAATCTTCTTTATATTTATGATAAAGCAGATAGAGCGTCTATATCAGAAAAGGAAATAGAACAACTTCTGAAACAGAATGGATTGAAATAGAATAGAGAAAGGCACTGTTCACTAGTTTGTGCTAATAGGATGTGTAGGGTAATTCTTATAAGGCGGCATCTCAGATATAGTATTCCGCTAAATCCACAATCCCAGCCCTCATCGCATATTTAGTAGCTTCATGTACATTATTTACTCCCAATTTGCGAAAGATATTCTTACGATGACTGTTTATCGTATGGAAACTAAGATTTTTTTCTGCTGCAATCTCTTTCGTCGTTTTCCCCAATGCAATTTCTTTTAGGATATTCTTCTCCGTTTGTGTCAATAGATGATCGTCTACGCTTGAGGCAGCCAGCGGAGAAGAAGCGCCCGAAAGCAACAGATTGCTGACATGATTGCAAATATACCGTTGTTTGCGGGTGGCACATTGAATGGCAGTCATGATTTCTTCTTTTGAATTATCTTTCATCACTACCCCGAAAGCCATACTGCTGAACAGTACCTGGCGGAGAAAGTTCAGGCTAAGTTCGTCAGAGAATAGAATCCAGTCGGCTTCCTTGAATCTTTCCTGCAAGACAATTAATTCATCCGCCCCGGCAAAATTGAACAGTGTATAATCCAATACAATCACCGCTTGCGGATGCAATCGTAGCTGCTGAATCAGTTCAGCCTTGTTATCAGCTTCTAAAAGGAGGGATACTTCCTTTTGTTTACTTAGCAGGAACATCATTCCTGCCTTACTGATATCCTGATTGTCTGCGATGATAAATTCTCTCATAAGCAATGATGAATAAAAAAACTCCGTTACAAATATACGCATTTTGCGTGATTTGTAGCGGAGTTATGATAAGATTCTTGTATCCGGATTACCAGGAACGTCCTTTGAAGATATTTGACTGGTCAAGCGGAACGATATTTCCGTTCAATGTCAGGTTATTGTTGCTGAAGTTCGGGCTGATGCTAACCGAAGCAGTATTGTTTCCGCTGCTCATATTGATAAATACTTGAGCGGAGATGCCGATACCCTGAACGCTGAATGAGCAGTTCACATTTCCTTTTTTGTCGATATTCATCTTCATATCCGAAGAATTACCATCTACTGTAACACCACCGATTCCGTTAGGACCTGGGTAAGGAGTGTTGAAAGCAGTCTGTACGGTAGCTCTGTTGCCGTTCATCAAGACGAAGTTGGTGTTTGAAGTAACAAAAGCACTCATACCGTTGCGGAAGACAACTTGATTAGCTTCCAATACAAATTGCTTGTTCTTCAAAGCCTGTACAGCTTGTTGATAGGCTTTTCATAACTTTTTTTTGTTTAGGTTTAATACGTTGTTCGTTTATTGCAAAAACAAAGTGTATGCCAGATTGTTCACGAACGTCTTGCAATTTTATATCCGATGGCTGCCACAGTGATACTCATTAAGGGGCTGATAATGTTGAAAAAACAATAAGGTAGATACACAAGTGTGGGTACACTCAAGATAGTAGCTTGTGTCATTCCGCAACTATTCCATGGAATCAATACGGATGTAACGGTTACTGCATCTTCCGTCGTACGGCTTAGTAAGCAACTTTCATACCCTTTCTTGGCATAAATATCACGAAACATATTTCCCGTCAGAATGATACTGATGTATTGGTCGGCAGTTGTCAGATTAAGAAACAGGCCGGAGCAGACTGTCGCTCCAACCACGCTGACTGTTTTCTTCATGAAGCGGACGAAGATGGAAGTGATACTTCCCAGCATACCGCTTGCTGTCATTGCCCCGCCAAAACACATGGCGCACAGAATCAGCCAAATCGTATTCATCATTCCCGCCATACCACGTGTGGCGATTAAATCTGTCAGAACGGCATTGTCTGTATGTAAATTTGTCGCTCCATAGACGGTCATCATCAGTCCTTTGAACAAAGAATCGAATCCGGAAACGGCAACTCCGGAAATCTCTTGCAACAACTCCGGCTGAAATATCAAAGCAAAGACACCAGCCAGCAGAGTGGATAGGAACAGCGTAACGATAGAGGGTACTTTCCGTGCTATCAGTATTCCGGTTACAACAGGGACTATTAACAACCACGGAGTGATATGAAACTTCTCGTTCAAAGCGGTTGCCACCTCCGCAATATGTTGTGTATTGCTGGCATCGTGGGAAAGTCCTGCCACTGTGAAAATAATCAGCGTGATGATAAGAGACGGTACCGTAGTAATCATCATATAACGGATGTGACGGAACAGGGGAGTGTCTGTGATGGAAGACGCCAGGATAGTGGTTTCGGATAAAGGAGATATTTTATCCCCGAAGTATGCCCCCGAAATGATAGCTCCGGCAATCCATCCATCTTCAAAGCCTTGCGCCTTTCCGATACCCATCAATGCAATACCGATAGTGGCAATAGTGGTCCACGAACTTCCGGTCATTACAGAAATCAACGCGCAGATGATGCAGGTCGATGCCAGGAAGAAACTGGGATGGATAATTTGCATCCCGTAATAGATTAAGGTCGGCACTACTCCGCTAATCATCCAAATGCCACTCAACGCACCGATTATCAACAAAATAATGATGGCTGTTGCCACTCCGGCAATATTGTTGGTGATGGCGAGCTCGTAATCTTTCCAGGGAATCTTATAAAACACCATACCGATCAGGATACAAATGGCTGTAGTGGTAAGCAATGACACTTGACTTCCGCCGCTTAGGGCATCACTGCCAAAAGTACGGATAGTGGCAAACAATAATAACACCAGTACAACAATCGGTATCAACGATACGAGGGGAGAGGGAGCTTTTTTCATCTTGATTCTTATAACCTTTTATTTATTTTCCGGCTACTGCTTGTTGATAGCCGCGCAAAGATACAACAAAAAAGAATGAAATCTTTTGCTTCAAAACATCAGGTAATAAAAATTATTAGATGTTTATATTTGATTGGAATATATAGGAGACGGCTCAACTCGCAAAAGTCTTGCGCCTGATCCACCAGTAACGGATGAAAAGCACTCCTGTCAGGATGAGGGCGATGGATAATCCGGTATAGAAAACAGAAATGAACGTTTCGGGCAGGAGGTGGAAGCTACGGATGGTGATTCCCAGGGAAATCATGAATATCATTGTAATCCAGCTTTTCACATCGAAAAAGGAGAACGGACAATTCCGGCGTTCTTTCTTTTGCTCGATTCGCTGGGTATGTTTATAGTAGAGCCTTCTGAAAACCAATACGAAGAATAATAAGAAAACCACGGTGGCTTCTCCTATTTTGAACATCCAATCTTGGGAAGTGTTTAACCAGGTCACAATTCCTATTCGCAGAATATTGGCACCGGCTATAATCCAGACGGCACCGGCTGTGATAAGTAAGATTTGTCTGTTAACTCCGTATTTCATTGGCGTTTTTTTTATAATAAACGGTTTGAGTGTTCGTTTTGTTGACTCATTTCTTGTAGAAAATCGTAATTAATAAAGAAATCCCGGTTAAAACAACTCCGGTACTGATAACTCCGTGCCAGCCATACAGTTGCCAAAAGCTGCCTGCCAGAAATGTTCCCATAGAACCACCGATAAAGTAAGTAGTCATGAAAACTGTATTAATACGGTTCGAAGCACGCGGATTTAGTTCGAAGATACTTGTCTGGTTACTTAGCTGAATACATTGCATTCCTATGTCAATGATGATGATACCGGCGATGATACCGACAAAGGTGTTTTCACCGACGAAGAACAACAACCATGCAAAGAGAATCAAACCGCAGCCGATAAAGTTGAAGCGGCGTACGCCTACCCGTTTTACGTATCTTCCGACAAAAGAAGCAGTCAGTGCACCGGCTACTCCGCAAAGTCCCAGCATACCGATTACATCGCTGTTGGCGAAGAACGGAGCTTGTCCCATTTTAAAAGCCAGACAGGACCACATGGCAAGGAGGGAACCGAAATTCAGTGCCGCCCGAATCGAATAAATGCGTAGTTGCGGATATTCTTTCACTAAGGCTAACAGAGATTTCATCAGGTCGCTATATTTTCCTTGGAAGTTGGTTTGAATATCGGGAAGGACTTTTAATACAACAATCGCGCAGATAAACATCATGCCTGCAGCAATGTGATACATTTCCCGCCAGCCAATCAGTTCACCGATAAATCCGCTGACGACACGTGAAGCCAGAATACCGGTCAATAGTCCTGATAAGACAATTCCTACGTTTCTGCCTTTATGTTCCGGACGGGAAAACTGGGCGGCTATGGGAATGAATATCTGTGGAATCATGGAACAGACTCCCGTGAGGAATGAAGCGATGAGTATCAGATGGAAGCTGTGTGTCAGGGCAATCGTCAAGAGGGAGAAGATCAGGACGGTGAAATTGACAAGGATGATTTTCTTTCGTTGATATAAGTCGCCTAAGGGGGTGATGAACAACAGTCCTGCCGCATAGCCTATTTGCGTGACCATGGCAATCAGGTTAGTTCTGAACTCTGATATGCCAAGTTCATGGCGTATCATATTTAATAGAGGTTGGATATAATAGATGTTGGCTACCGAGACACCTGCCACAATAGCAAGTGTCCAGAGGATGGATGCCGGTAGTCCTCCGTTTTCTTTTAATGGCTGTTTCATGCGGCAAAGATAATAAAATAAGATGTTTATTCGATGAAGAAAGTAGTGGAAACTGTGTTGCCTTCTCCGTCTACTGCCGTCAGGGAATGTTTGCCGGGAGCGGGTTGCAGGGAAATTTTGTGGAAATCCTGCGTCTGTGTCTGATAAGTGTCGTCAAGATGCCAAAAGATAGTCGCATTGGGGTTGCTGTGTGCCAGTTCGACCGTGAGAAACCCTTTACTGCCGTCCAATTGTTTGGGCAACTTGATATGGGCGTTCATCGGAGGGTAGATGAACTGCATGGATTGGAAAGAATCTTCTCCACAGCCGGCTTTGAAAGGTGGCAGTGGTTTGTATTCCGGATGGTGCTGCTTATAGTACCATTCCCATACAGGTGGCAGGGCAAACCATGATTTCTGAATGGTAGGTTCGGTATTTGCACAGTTTTCATAGATGCGGTGGCTTTCGTCAGCAGATAGAGTGACGAGATGATGGTAAGGACAAGCCTCTGTCCGTAATCCGGCAGGAAGAATCAATACGGTATCAGTTTCTTCACAGAAACGTCCTTTCAGATGACCGGACTGGCGGCATATTTCTGCATCAACGAAAACGCCTGTGGGACGTTCGAACCACGGTGAAGAAGGGAGGTAACTGAATATATCGAATAATACAGGACCGGCTGTTTGTGCACCAACCAATCCGGGCTTTCCTTCTCCGGTTGCATTGCCTACCCATACGCCTACTGTATAGCGCGGAGTCACCCCCACTGCCCACGCATCACGGAATCCGTAGCTGGTTCCGGTTTTCCATGCGATAGTTTGCATGGATGGAATTGATTTCCAGTCAATCTCTTCGGGACGGTTGACTTCTGTTAAGGCGGAGAGGGTGAGCCAAGCTGCTCCTGTTTTAGCCGAAGTGGTTTCTTCCGAATCCTCTTCTACGGAGAGAGGACTGGAGTTACTTTGTTCTCGTTTTTCCTGCTTGTTATGATTGCTTTTATGATTACGGCTTGTTTGCTTCGTATCATTGTTTATTTGCTCTGTATTTTCTGTTTCCAGTAGTATCTGTGCTTCCTTTCCTTGAGATACGGTCGGGGAGGGGCTGCTGGAAAGGCTTCGTCCCATTTGTGCATAGGCATTCGTTACATCCCATAATGTTGCTTCTGCACCTCCTAAAATTAGTGACAAACCATAATGAGAGGCTGTCCGATTGATGGTCTTGAATTCCATCTGTTGCAACAAATGGTGAAACTTGGGTACTCCATATCTTTGTAACATGGTTACAGCCGGGATATTCAACGAACGGGCAAGGGCTTCGGAAGCGGGGACTGCTCCTTCAAACTGCATACTGAAGTTTTGAGGAGTAAATCCGTTGATATTAACCGGTACATCCGGCAACAGCATTTTCGGCAGTAAACTTCCTTCCTGTAGCATGGCATTGTAGAGAAAGGGCTTTAAAATACTACCTGTACTTCTGGGAGCTTGGATCACATCTACTTGGCTTCCTCCTTGTTTACGGTCGAAATGTACATTTCCGCAGTATGCTACTACTTGATTGGTGGGAATGTCGATAACCAGAATTGCCAGGTTGCGGATATCACTTCGATTAAACTCGTTGCTCCACCGTTCTGCCAAACTCTCTATGTGGCTTTGTATTCCTCTGTCTATGGTTGAACGGGTATATAGCCCGTTTCTTTCCTGATAGAAACGACTGACTAGGTGGGGAGCTATTTGAGGAAGCGGATGCGGCTCGTCGGGTAACGGTTCGCTGACAGCTAATTCATAGGTGGATGCGTCGATAATCTCTTCTTCAAGAAGTTGCTTTAATAGACGGTTGCGTTTGGAAAGCAGTGTCTTTCGTCCTTTGGATAGATGGATCATGGCAGGGGCATTGGGGAGGACAGCCAGCATAGCCGATTCCGCCCATGATAAATCTTCGGCAGAATGACCGAAGTAACGCCAGGCAGCAGCATCCAATCCTACAACATTTCCTCCGAATGGTGCATGAGAGACATACATGGATAAGATTTCCTCTTTGGAAGCCCGAAATTCCAGACGGGTAGCCCATATCATTTCAACGACTTTCTCTCCGAGAGTTCTTGGTTTGTTCCGGGCGAGACGAATGGTTTGCATGGTAAGGGTACTTCCTCCGCTTACGACACGTTTGTTCTTTAAATTTTGATAGAGTGCCCTTCCGGTAGCTAACGGATTAACTCCCCAGTGGTGATAAAAGTGTTTGTCTTCAAAGGTAATGAGGCATTGCTTGATTTTTTCGGGTGTTGTCTTTCGGGGAGGAAACCGCCATTGACCGTCCGATGCGATACGTGCTCCCAATAATTCTTCATTTCGATCAGTCACAACGGTAGAGTAGGGTACATGAAACAGTTGCCGGGGAAGGCAAAAGATGTATCCTATTATCAAAAGAGTAATGCTTATAGTCATTACTTTCTTAGTGACAGATAATCGTTTGAAGAATTTTATAGGATTCATTTAAATATTAAAAGCTAAGAGACATATCTTTGTGACAAATGATTAAGTACGAAATAATAAGGTACGAAATAATTAGGCACGGATTACACGGATTACGCGGTTTAAGTGAACGAGTAGAACCGTGAAATCCGTGTAATCCGTGCCAAATATTATCGGCTGACAGTTGTTCTTCCTGCTTTGCTTCGTGCCTGTACGTTTACATCATACATTGCTTCACATTGAACGGCAGGGAGAATAAAGTTACCGGCATAGGTCGCTTGTAACCTGACAGTGAATACCTTTGTCTCACCGCGGCGCAGATTGAAATAGGTCAATACCCTGTCATCACGTATATCCTGATAGCTGTACTTGCTGACTGATTGACCGGAGCCGTCGGCTGCTGCGTTTTCCGTTTCGGGAGCAACCATTCTTTCATTGTATATTTCCCAACCGGACGGTATGATATGCGTCAGTGCCAGATTAGTGTAATCGGAAGTACCGCTAATATTGGATATTGAGGTGATAGCCATAAAGTCAGTTCCCTGTATGATGTCATTGACAGAGAGCGGTGTACCGTTTAGGTTAGCATATCTTATATCCATGCGGAGGTTATCGCTGATAGCCGGTAACGTATCGTTTAATAACTGCGTACGTGTGATAAGGTCTACGCTAAGTGCTCCTTTTCCTTGATTCTTCACAGAAACGGTACCGGATTTTGGAGTGGTAGCGATCTCTTTTTCAAACACAGCTTTGGCTGATTTTACAGCAGGTTGCTGTTTATCGTTCCATGACCACACAAAATCCAGTGTGCCTGACAGCTTTTCTGCCAGACGTCCCATTGCCATCAGAGCAAAAGCGGTAGATTGTGTACTGAACCAATCTTCTTGTGACAGATTCTTAGAAACGACTTTTGCTTGTTGTAAAGCATCCCGTTCCCGGTTCATCAGGATGAGTGTTTCCAAAATCATTGCTTCGTCACGATCGGAAGAACCGTAAATCTGATTCATGGAAGAGTAGGGGTTCACCGTTGTTTCTACATTATACACAAGTTCTTCAGCCGGTTTCATCTTTCCGGTCAGTGCGTATGCGGCTGCCAGTCTCCATTTGGCCTGAATTGATAATCCGGTCTGTTCTTTCATTCGGTTCATAGCTCCATATTCCGGTACTCCTGCCAATGCAAGGGTATATAAACGGAAGGCTTGTTGCAATTCCGACTGCCATTGCTGCCAACCGCTTGCTTCCTGCGGCATACGCCAGTTTTGTGCGGCTGCACGTTGGAAGCGCTTCCACTTGTTCAGTACATTCGCATGAACGGCATATCCTTTTTCTTGTGCCAGCGTCAGGAACATTCCAGCATAAGAACTAATCCATTCGTCGGCAGCAGCATTCCCCGGCCAATATACAAATCCGCCGTTGGGGAGCTGACGACCATAAATCTGCCGGATAGCTTCCTGTACATTCGTCTTTATCTTTTCGGCTTCCGTCTTATCTATCGTCTTGAATTGAGCGACAAACAGAAGAGGCAGAGCCTTGGAAGTCAACTGCTCCGTGCAATGGTGCTGATAATTGTATAAGAAGTCGAACCGACGGCTGATATCTACCGAAGGTATGCGGGATACTTCCAGCTTGATCTGATTATTTGCGGAAGAACTGCTTAGGTTGTATGACAATTCTTTGCTTTGTCCGGCTTCTATCCATTGACTGTTGCGCAGGGTTACTACCGGATTCGGATTGCGTACGTCTATTTCAATGGTTTCTTTGGTTTGTTGTCCGCTGCCATTTGCTGTCAGGTGGATCGTAGCCTTTCCGGTTTTGCTGCCTGTTTTTAAGGTAAAGAAGACAAGCTGGTCTCCCGGTTGGGTGAATTTGAGCGATTGTTGGTTAGTTCCTACAATCTGTACTCCTCCACCGGATGCCTGAAGGGATACGGTCACATTCTTTACTTGATTCTCCATCGCAAAGATATTGACCGGAACGGTAATTTCTTCCTGAATACTAAGCACACGGGGCAAAGTAGACAACATCATCAATGGAGTTCGTACGAAGGCAGTCTTTTCCGCATTGCCATAAGCACCGTCCTGTCCGGCAACCACCATGGCACGTACCGAACCTACGTACATCGGAAGTTTCAATGTATGCGTCTGGCTCTTTCCTTTTCCCAGATAGAAAGGACCTATAAACTTGACTACCGGTTTAAAACGGTTTGCTTTAGCATCGGCAGGTTTCAGTGTGGCGTCTCCACCTGTGCTGAAAAGCGAACTGTAGCTTCCGGCAGAAGCTCCCAATACATTATCATACATATCCCATGTCCGGATGCCAAGCGCTTCGCGTGAATAGAAATCATTCCATGGGTCCGGGGTCTTGAAGTTGGTAAGATCCAATAAACCGTCGTCTACGATCGCCAATGTATAAGTCATCGGTTTACCGCTCTTTTCGCTGACGGTCACGTTGAAGTTGGTTTCCGGGCGTAACACTTCCGGCATCTGTATCTGCGGTTGCAATACTGTCTGACTGTTAGTGACAAATACTGGAACAACACCGTACATACGGATAGGCAGGTCGTTGACTGTTTGCGCATGAGGCTGTAACAGACTGATATGCAAATATACGTTCGGAGTCATCTCCGGCGTAATCTTGAATGTATATTTCGTATCTCCTCCGTTGGAGACTTCTATCCATTCCTGACGTAATACTGTCGAACCGTTTTCGATAGATACCAGTGCACGTCCTCCCGCTGCTGCAGGAATAATGGCTGTGGCTGTTTCTCCAATTTCATACGAATCTTTGTTCAGAGAGAAAGCAAGCATCTTGATACCGCTGGGATCTGTTTTGCTCGAACGTCCGCGCCATTCCGGCCAGTCTATATAAACGGTTCCTCCAGTGGCATGTCCGCTCTCTTTGTCTTTTACGTAAACCAAATATCGTCCCCACGACGGATAATCGACGCGGAACTTGAAGGATGCTTTCCCGCCTCTTGTCTGTAAATTGCCGCTGGCAACAGGCGTGATGGAACTGTTGTTGATGTAAGTGCCAAAAGATTCACCGCTGTTCTCCCACCACCAGCTCCAGCCGATGCGGTATATTTTGTATTCCAGATTAGTACGGTTCACTAACTGTCCCTGCGTGTTTACAGTCACGATGTCGAATACGTGGTCTTTGTCCGTTTCAATATATTTGCCTTTCGGCTGGTTCAAGTTGATACCGACGTAAGATGTAAATGGCGAGAATGGGATTGTTTGGGTGTAGATGCTGGCATCTCCTCCCGGTTCGAATACGCGGGTGGTGAATGTTGCATTTAACATGCCCGGTGCTTCGGTTGCGGTCGGAACTTTCAGTGTGACGCTGGTTTTTCCTTCTGCATCCAGTGTACCGTCGAATACATTAGTTTTGATAGTTGTGAAATCCGTAGCCGGATTATTGAAGATATATTGTCCGTAATTCTTGAACTGTGTATTTACTTTAGATAAAGACATTTCTATTTTAGCTTTCAATCTGGAGGCAGTGGCTCCTGTCAACCAGGTTGAAGTGAGTGGCGCGTAGACATCTTTGTCTGTAGCTTGAAGAATCTTTGGCAATGCCAGATTTATTTTCAAGCGGTTGGGTTTTATGGTTTCGATGCGCAACCCTTTGTGGAAGGTGGTTCCACCTACCTTAATATATGCATTCCAGAGTCCGGTCGGATCTGTTGCCTGTGTCGGAACGTCGAATGTATAGAATCCGTTCATTCCTTGCGTTGAAATCATTTTGGTGTAGAACTGTCCTCTCGGATTGTATATTTCCAGTGCTACGGGATGTTTGTCGGGGATTCTCTTTTCGCGGTCCTCCAATATAAAGGAAATGTGCAATGTGTCTCCCGGTCGCCATACTCCTCTTTCGCCATATATGAATCCTTTCAATCCCTTTTGAATATCTTTTCCTCCTACATCGAATCTGCTGACGGACTGTTCTTCACCGTCTACAACACGCACATACGCCTTTTGCTTTTCCGATTCTGCCACGATAATGAAAGGTACGCCCTTCGGAGTGATTTCAACGAACCCGTCTCCATTGGTCTCTCCCTTTCCTATGGGCTGTAACTGGAAGTTATATGCTGTTACTTGTGCTTTTCCTATCGGTTTGGTGTCCAAAATATTGCTTACGGCAATCCATAGTTTGTTCAGTGAATTCCGTTTTACAATCATCCCCAGATTGGAAGCAAACACATTACATGCAGCAATTTGGTCTGAATTCATATAATAAGATGGATGGCATGGATTGTCGCGTTCCGTCCATCGGTACACGCTCCAGTCCATTGTTCCTCCGTTGTAATAATAGTAAGCTTCGGGCGTATTCCAGATGGCTTCATCTTCTTCAGACAAGACACTTCCGCTTACTTTGGTCAACCCATCGGATGTGTTACTGTCGGCGAATTTCATATCCTGATTCTCGTTTCCTCCACAAGGATAAGCGGAGTATTCCTGACGGAATGAAAGTATGACACGGTATATGGCACCTGGTTCCTGATGGATCAATCCGGCAAGATCTATTGAGTAATCTCCCCAATGATGAATGTCTTTGGATGCATCTTTGGCAAGCCATAATGTTTTCTTGTAAACCAATCTTCCCGAGCGACGTAATTCATTGGCCGAGGCGAGTGAATTGGTTTGCATAAACATCAATACATTATTCTCGAAGATGCGGATCACGCTCAAATCCACAGCATATAGATTGACTGCTCTGAAAGGAATAATCAGACTTTTCGAATCGGGCAGGATAGCGGCGGAGGTAGACATTTCTACCTGTGGTTTCAGACTTACTTCACTGAATGAGATCGTATGAGAAGTTCCCAGCGCTTTACCTTGACTGTCTTTGACTCCTTCATGGATATTCAATGTCAGTTTATTCTGCGTGTTTGCTTCGAAATAGATGAAGACTCTGTTCTCGTTAATTTGGAAGATAGATGAAGAGACTTCCGGAATCTCAATCAGTCCTTTTAAATCCTGGGTAGTGGATAAAGGAGCGGAGAAAACAATCTCAATTCCGTTTTCCGGTTGTTCAATGCGTTCGGCAGACATAAAACGGAAGCAATCTTTAGCCGGTATCAGCACTTCTTCGCTTTGTTTACGGTCGATACCAGCCGGGCTACCATTGGCTGTAATGGTTAATGGGTAATCATCAGCTTCTCTGGGTATTTGTCTGATGTTGAACTGATACCGGGTAAGGTTGTCTGTCGCGGTGACTTCTACCGGATAACTCTTCTTGCCATCGCTGGCAGTCAGCATCTTTTCCACTTCCTCTTTTTTCACTACATCGCTGAAGCGTATTTCTCCTTTAATATTTATTTCATCCGGTTGGGCAGCTGTAATTGGTAACGACTCCAACTGCAAAGTGAAGTTACGTTCCTGCACACGGAATGAGAAGTTGAACTCTTTTAGTTTTTTGTCCACTTCAATGAAGTCTCCAAGCCGGAAAGTTCCTTCGTAGAGCGTTCCCGGTTTCAATGCTCCTTCTTCCGGCACAAACTCAATGGTGTTGTTGCTTACCCAATATGCTTTTCCTTTTAATGAAGGGGAAAAGCTGAACGGATTGTTTTTTAACTCACTGTTCAGATCCACCATGGGTTGGTCATGGGTCAACTCTATGCGTATGGTTGAATTCTGTGAAATAACTCCTCCCGTATACGCATTTACATACGGTGCATAATCGGCAGAAGGAATGATGTCTTTTTGAGTACGTGTGCATGAATATAGGCCCACAGTCATCATGATAAGTAAGAGTAGTCCGGTAGCACTAATGCTACGTGTAGTCTTTGTTAGTCCCATAGCGATGAGTTTTTTTATAGTTCAACAAACAAATATACAGTTTTTATGCTAAATCCTTTGTTATTCTGATTATTTTTGCAAGTTCTTAATCAATTTATTTATGGGGAAAAAGAAAGAATACAAAGAGGCCAATCGACGATTTCTGAAAAAGCTGTCATTTCAGGAAGGTGTTTTCGCATTGCCGTGTGGAATTTATTACAAAGTTTTGGAAACTGGTGAAGGTACGATTTCTCCGGGTGCGCGGAGTATTGTTACCGTGCATTACAAAGGAAGTCTGATTGATGGCCGGGTATTTGATAATTCTTATGAACGTACTTGTCCCGATGCCTTACGTCTTAGTGATGTAATAGAAGGGTGGCAGGTAGCACTTCAGAAAATGCACGTTGGGGATAAATGGATCATCTATATACCTTATGCAATGGGATATGGTATTAAATCTTTTGATTCTATTCCTGCTTACTCGACATTGATATTCGAAGTGGAACTGCTTGGAGTTGCATAGAGGTGAGCTATATACGATCAGATGCATGGATATTTTTCTTTTAGCTTCTTCATAAAGGATTTGCTTTTGCAAAGGTAGCTAAAAGTAGAAATATCCGGTAATAAAAATATGCAGCTTTGGAGACATTTAATAATGCTGACCTATCTTATAGTTCCTTTATGTCCTTGGCAGAATTATCTTCTGCCAGTTCTTTAATCTCTTTATTCAAAAACACAGAAAGTACAGTTCTTACTACAACAACTCCGCCCAAGATTGCCAGCTCATCCAAAGTAGGATCAACTACAGTTTTCAGAATGTCGGATGCGATTAGAAATTCCAGTCCCAGCAAAAGGTAACTGCCGAAATCTGCTCTAAGCTGCCGGATATTATTAATGGTATAAGTTCCGTTGAACCGTTTTATCTCATTGCGCAGGAAGGCAACGAAACCAACGAGCACACCATAGGTCACAATCAGTAGACTGATAACACTGATGATAGTGGCGAGTGTATTTAAGAATGTGAGTAGCATTGTTGTATAATGTTTAGTATCTGTTATATAAACAAGCGAAGTTGTATATTAGTTCTTAAATAGATCTTTCGTTAGGATTGAGTTCTCAATCTAATTTGTGTATCAATAAAATACAAATCTCCATCTATTCCATAAAGTATCGCCTGTGTACTCAAAGTTGTTCAGCTTTACAACTATATCTTCATCTCCTGTATAGACTCATTTTCTCCATCTTTACTAAAGAATTCTATATTCAAATTAGAGGGGGGATCCATAAATCGTCTGAATTGGCAAATGAAATTAACTCTTCAATTTGCCTTCTCTTATAGCTCTCTGTTGGTCCAAACGTTCTTGTTGCTTCCTTTTTTCTTCTAATGAGGCTGGCTGCTTGCTCCATAATGCTATTGACTTGCGAGTACGTTCTATCCATTGCTTGTGAAATTCGTTGATGTATTCCATAATTTTATTGATTATGAGCTTATGCAGATATGGTTATTAGTTTATATCCAACAAAGTTCAGTTGATAAATTAGCATTGTTATATAATAATTCTTTGGTGTTTATGCCAATATCTTTTTATAAATATAGAATGGAAACGCTATTCCAAAAGTTTTTGTTTTTAAATAAAAATAGGAGAGTGCTGTATTGAGGACTCTCCTTATGTATAAAAGTAATAAATTACTTACCCAAAGCCTGAGCTATGTCAACAGCACAAGCTACTGTACAACCTACCATCAGGTTGTTACCAATTCCCAGGAATCCCATCGTTTCTACGTGAGCAGGAACAGATGAAGAACCAGCGAACTGAGTGTCTGAGTGCATACGCCCCATCGTATCTGTCATACCGTATGAAGTAGTGACACTGCATCCCTATAATTCAATCAAATTAATCGTAAATGATTGTTTTACAGGTTAATATTGAAATGTTTTAAAGAACGCTCCAGATTATAAATCTCTCTGCTTTGAATAAATGGTCGTGAATAAGTCACAAACCTTATATATTTAGTAATGCTGTTACTTCATTTTTTAGTTTTGGTAAATGATTAATAACCATACTCCAAAGTATATCTACGGATAGACTATCATAGCCATGTATGATATAATTCCTGGCATCTACTATTTTACGAGAATTGGTTATAGCTATATCTTTATCAACTTTTAGTATTCTATTCATAGCTTCACCAATAATTTCTATGTTTCTTTCAACGGCTCGTCTAAGGCATAGGTTACTATAGAAGTCATCATAAACTTTAGGAGCATTGCCGAAGAAACTTTCTACTTCTTCAATGGCAGTTAGAATATCTTGCAAGTGTTTCTTTATTAATTCATCCATAGATTAAAGTTTTAGTTGCATCCACATTCTTCTTCAAATATGGATTCTTAATAGTCTGTTCTTCCAGTAAGTCTACTTTTCTACCAAACAAATTTTCTAAAGCATATTTGAAATCAAAGAAATTATCAAAGTAATCGCTTACTTCTGCCTTATTAAAATCGACAATTAAATCAACATCGCTGTTGTCATTAAAACGACTCGTAAGAACAGAACCAAAGACAAATAATTTATGTACCTTATGTTTTTTGCATAGGTCAATTATCTTTTGGATATTATTTTCAATCAGCTTCATAGGTGTATCTCCTTTCAATGCAAAGATAATTAATAACTCTTACTTTAACAAGGTATCATTAGGGATAGTTGTATTAATACTCTACTTTTTTTGCATTGGACTAATAAATACTTTCTTTTTTAGTTTAAAGTAGTATCTATATCCATCTTAGTAAAGTGAAATCAGTATTAGGTAGGAATACAAAACTAAACTATATTAGAAAGGTAGGAGAGAGGTAAATCAGCAGTTCAACCTACGAACATACTGAAAATAAAAATCCCCATAACCTTATCAGTTACAGGGATTTACTATATGGTAATTATTTGAATTACTTACCCAAAGCCTGAGCCACGTCTACAGCACAAGCCACTGTACAACCTACCATAGGATTGTTACCAATTCCAAGGAATCCCATCATTTCTACGTGAGCAGGAACTGATGAAGAACCAGCGAACTGAGCGTCTGAGTGCATACGACCCATAGTGTCTGTCATACCGTATGAAGCAGGACCGGCAGCCATGTTATCCGGGTGAAGAGTACGACCTGTACCACCACCTGAAGCTACAGAGAAATATGGTTTACCAGCAAGAACACGTTCTTTCTTGTAAGTACCTGCAACTGGATGTTGGAAACGAGTCGGGTTAGTAGAGTTACCTGTGATAGATACGTCTACACCTTCTTTCCACATGATAGCTACACCTTCGCGAACGTCGTCAGCACCATAACATTTAACTTTTGCACGAGGACCGTCAGAGTAAGCGATTTCGCGAACAACTTTCAGTTCACCAGTAAAGTAATCGAATTGAGTCTGAACGTATGTAAAGCCGTTAATACGAGAGATGATCTGAGCAGCGTCTTTTCCAAGACCGTTCAAGATACAACGCAACGGTTCTTTACGTACTTTGTCTGCTTTAGCAGCGATTTTGATAGCACCTTCAGCAGCAGCGAAAGATTCGTGACCTGCCAGGAAAGCGAAACATTTAGTTTCTTCGCGCAGCAACATAGCAGCAAGGTTACCATGGCCGATACCAACCTTACGGTCGTCAGCTACAGAACCCGGGATGCAGAATGCTTGCAGACCGATACCGATAGCTTCAGCAGCTTCAGCAGCGTTTGTGCAACCTTTTTTAATAGCAATGGCAGTACCTACAACATAAGCCCATTTTGCATTTTCAAAACAGATAGGTTGAGTTTCTTCACACGTTTTATAAGGATCAAGTCCATGAGCTTCACAGATAGCGTTAGCTTCTTCGATATCTTTGATGCCGTTAGCGTTCAAAGCAGCGATAATCTGTTTGATACGACGGTCTTGGCTTTCGAATTTTACTTCTCTAATCATTGTTTCTTTCCTCCTTATATTATTCGTGACGTGGATCAATAGATTTAACTGCTCCCTGTTCTGCTGTTACGCGTCCGTAAGTACCTGTAACTTTCTTCAAAGCTTCGTTAGCATCAGTACCTTTCTTGATTTCGTCCATGAACTTACCCATGTGTACGAATTCGTATCCGCAGATTTCGTCGTTCTTGTCCAAGAAGATTTGTTTGATATAACCTTCTGCCATTTCAAGGTAACGAGGACCTTTAGCCAAAGTACCATAAAGAGTACCTACCTGGCTACGCAGACCTTTACCCAAGTCTTCCAAACCTGCACCGATAATCAAACCACCTTCAGAGAAAGCTGATTGAGTACGTCCGTATACGATTTGCAAGAAAAGTTCGCGCATTGCAGTGTTGATAGCGTCACAAACAAGGTCAGTGTTTAATGCTTCAAGAACTGTTTTACCCGGAAGGATTTCAGAAGCCATAGCAGCTGAGTGAGTCATACCAGAGCAACCGATTGTTTCGATCAAGGCTTCCTGGATGATACCTTCTTTAACGTTCAGTGTCAGTTTACAAGCACCTTGTTGAGGAGCGCACCAACCGATACCGTGTGTCAAACCAGAAATATCAACGATTTCTTTAGATTTTACCCATTTGCCTTCTTCGGGTATGGGAGCCGGTCCGTGGTTAGGACCCTTCT